>Ga0169931_10008732_pt1 | contig 14724 bp, 11 predicted proteins | sample Kivu_15m_20L_FD_129675 | JGI IMG/M metagenome (GOLD analysis project Ga0169931, IMG submission 129675) | Freshwater microbial communities from Lake Kivu, Western Province, Rwanda to study Microbial Dark Matter (Phase II) - Kivu_15m_20L... | ecosystem: Environmental > Aquatic > Freshwater > Lake...
CGACTGCAGAAGCGCCTGATCACGACCGCCACCCGTGGCGACCCGACCCCCGTCGCCAGCGTCCGCGCGGCCCTGCTCGATGATGCGGCCCGGGCTAGCCACGCCCTGCCGGCCGCGCTGCGCCTCGGGTGGCTCGCCATCGACGTCGTCGAAGCGCAGGGCGAGCTGCGGGTCACCGAACGGCTGAGCCCGCTCGAGGACGCGCCATGAGCACCATCGTCCTGCGCGTCGCGGTCGGGCTCACCGCCCTGCTCGCCGTCGTGCGGGTCGCGACCCTGTCGCCGCTGCCGGCGCTGCCCTTTCCGCACGGCCTCGCCACGGTGTCGCCGGGCTTGATCGGGACCGCCGGCCAGCACCCCGCCGCCGTGGCCACGCTCATGGCACTGCTCGTGGTCATCGGCGCGCCGGCGCTGTTCCGCACAGGGGCAGCCGGCGTCGCCGGTGCACTTGCGCTATCGGTGCTCACAGCCCTGCACCTCGCCGTGATCACGGCCAACAACAGCCAGGGCGCCATCCATCACGGGCAGCAACTGCTGTCGCAGACGCTGCTGGCCCTCTCAGCGATCACGCTGTGGTCCGCCCGGCACCCACGCCCTGACGACGACCGGGTCGACGTCCTCCCGCAGCGCGTCATCGATATCGTCACGATGGTGATCGCGTCGACGTACCTGGGCGCCGGCGTCCGCAAGCTGCTCGCCACCGACGGCCGCTGGATGCTGGATGCCCCCCTGCTCATCGCCGACATCGTCAAGACCACCCGCGACCACCAGGTCGACGTGGGCGCGCCGGTGTTTGAAGCCCTGCCTCCCGCCACCACCTGGCTCGTCGAGCACCCCGGCTTCGTCGGCGTCGTCTTCTCACTCGGCCTGCTGCTGGAGCTTTTCGCACCGCTCGCCCTCCTGGGGCGGCTCCCCGCCATCCTCATCGGCGCGCTGCTCATCATGTTCCATCGCGTCGCCGATGGTCTGATGGGTCTCGGCTTTCCGTTCCATGAGGCCCTGCTGCTCTTGTGGTGCGTAATGCTGCCCCTGTGGACGTGGTGGCGCACGGAGCGGCGGCCGTGACGACGACAACGACGCCCCCATTGCCCGTCCGGCTCGCGCTGCCGGGTTTTCTGCTGGCCATCCTCCTGCTCGCCGCGGGGCTGTCGCCGCTCCTCGTCGGTGCGCCGGCAGGGGCGGACCTGCCCATCCATCGCAGTGACATCCAGGCGATCACAAGCGCGCTGCGGGCGGGAGACCTCCAGCTCTGGCTCATGAACCTCGGCGCCGGTCACCCCGCCGGGCTCACCGCGCCCCTGCTGCCGCCCCTGCTCGCTGCCCTCACCTCGCTGGTCACGGGCCTGTCGTCGCAGGCGAGCCTGTCGCTGTGGATCGTGCTTGGCCTGCTGGGGACGCCGGTGTCGGCGGCGTGGGGCGCGCAATTGGCCGGCCGTTCGATCCGGGACGCCCGCTGCGCTTCCACGGCGCGGGCACCGACGGCGTGTTCGCCGGCGTCAACGGCGCCAACAACCCCTTGGGCGACGACGTGGTGCGCACGCTGACGCCGTTGCCGGCCGGGAGCTTCTGCAACGACGCGCGCGGCTACCGCGAGCTGACCGCGTCGCGCGATCGCGTCGCGCTGACCTGCTTCTTCGGCGCCGGCAGCGACACGGACGTCGTGCTGCTCGCACCGGGCCCCAATCGCGCCTTCGAGAACTCCGGCGCGGTCGGTCGCGATGACGTCGTCACGAACCTCGCGGCGACCGGCCAGCTCGAGGAGCTGCCGGCGCTCCACCACGAGACCGCCGCGTGGCTGCAATCCGCCGATCTGGGCGCGACGTGGTCGCTGGTCGTGCGCCGCCCGGGCGCGGACGCGCAGCTCGGGACCGGCGATGACGCCACCAACGTCGTCGTCGCGGGTCTCCCGGCGGCGGCCCGTTCTCGGCCAGCGCTCTACCTGCCCGACGACGCCGGCGTCCCCGCATGTCGCCAGGGCGTGCTGCACCTCGAGCGCGTCGCCGGCGTCACGCGGGTGGCCTTCACCCAGGCGGGGCCCGACGGCAATCCGGGCACCGGCGACGACGTACGCACGACGATCAAGAGCGCCATCAACAGCCCCGACGGCGGCGGGGTCAAGCTCGAGCACAGCGGCCACGTGCTGGCCATCAATGACAATCAGGTCCTGACGGTCGTCTCGGCCGGCGCTGACGGCTGCTTCGGCAGCGACGTTGCGCCGGGCGACGACGAGCGCACGACCCTCGACTTCGGGCGCGCCACGGACGTGTCGCCGACCATCGCCGGCTGGTTCGAGTTCGCCGTGCCGCAGATCATCGGCAACCAGATCGTCTTTCACGACAACACGCGGCGACGGGTACTGCAGCCGGTCTTCGGCGCGGGCACGAACGTGCGCTACACGGCCGGCCCGGGCTTTGCCGTTGTCGCCGACGAATCCTCGGCCAGGCTGATCGAGCCGCAGCGCGCGGGCGCCGTCGTTGGCGTCCGACGCAGCACCGACGCGACGAGCTTCGCGTCGGTCGGCGGCTCCTCCGCGCCCACGCAGCTCGATGGGACCACCGGGCGCCTTGCGGTGCTCAATCGCCGCAACCTCGGCGGCCTGCCGCGCGACGCCGTGGTCGTGCACGAGCCGGGCGCGGACGGGCGGCTCTTCACCCCGGACGACACCACGCTGCTCGCCGCCAGCGACCTCGTCGGCGACGACAACGTGGTGCTGGAGCCGGACACGTTCCGCGGACTCCTCGCGTTGTCCGACCGCTTCGTCGGCTTCCTGACGGGAACCTCGCTCGCGAACCGGCCGCAGATACGCGGTGTCGGTAGCAACGGGGTGTTCGACGGCGACGGGAGTGAGTGCACCCTCAACACCGTAGGAGATACATCGTCGTTCGAGGACCTGTCAGCGCACGGGCCGCGCCTCGCCGTCATCGATGGCAACGTCGGTGGACGCTCGGCGGCGCGCGTCTACGAGCCGACGACGCTGAGCGACGTCTGCGCCCCGGCCACCGGCGCGATGACGACGCTGACGCAGGCGACGGACGCGGTGCCGAACGTCGTCGCCGCGCGGGTCAAGGGCCAGCGCGTGGTGGCGCTCCAGGAACCGCCCGACTCGGGCTCCCCGTGCGTCGGCCCAAGCTCCGTCGTCGTCTACGAAGCCGCAGCACGCTTCTCGACCTCGTTTCGCACGCGGACGAGCTGCACCGTGCCCGAGCGCTTCTGCCCGAGCTCGAACGCCCCCGAGCGCGCCGCCTACGTCGACGGCATCTACCTGTTTCTGGCCTTCGACCTGGTCACCGGCGGCCGAGGCATCTTCGCCTGCGACCCGTCGACGGACACGGTCCGCAAGGTGGATGCGTTCCGTCCGCCGAGCGACGCCTCACGCGCCATGGCCGACGGCTGGGTCGATCGACAGGCGCGCGATGACAGCCTCATCGAGACGCGGCTGTTCCGCTGATCGACGATGGCGTCCTCGAGGGCGCCGGCCTCGGCCTTCTTCAGCGGATGCCGATGTCTGCGGTGTTCCTGCGCCACCCGTCAGCGGGGATCACAGTCGAGCCGTGCGCGACGATGACGCCGGCGCGCCTCGCCTGCGCCGACACGATCATCAGCCCATGTGTCACTAGTCAGGCGCAGGCCGACCTGCTTCGTCCACCTCGCTAACGCTGCCAGCTCTGCGGGGCGGGCAGCGCGGTTGGCGAAGCCCTTCACCTGCACCACCGACCGCGAGGCGCGGTTGACCTCCACGGTGACGCCGAGAGCGCTGTCCGCGTCGTCGCCACCGTCGTTGGGCGCCGCGTGAAAGATCGACACCTGCTGCTGCTGGATGCGCGGCGCGTACGACGCCACACAGTTGCGCATGCGCTGGCTGTGCCGGGAGATCCGCAGCGCCGCCTCCAGCGGCGTTCAGCGGCTGCTGACGGCCGCGGCGCGGCGACGACGAAGGGCGAGCAGGAACACCGCTGAGCCACCGAGGGCGACGTCGCCCGAAGCGCCCGCACAGCCGCACCCTGAGGCAGGTGTCGTCTGAATCACGATGCGTTCACCACCCTCGCCTTCACCCTCGGCGGGCTCGGCTTCGCCTTCGCCCTCGCCTTCGCCCTCGCCCTCGCCTTCGCCCTCACCTTCGCCTTCGCCTTCGCCGACGATGACGGGAAGGCCGACGGCGTCGACGACGCTGGCCATCACGGCATGCCGCGCGCTCGCGGGTTGTACCGCCTCGAGCGGCGCCGCGAAGAAGACGACGCCGTCTTTGTGGACCATCGCGCCGCGCTCGCCGGAGTAGGTGCCGACAATCGTCGCGCCGGCAGCGGCGGCAATCACGTCGGGGAACACCACCTCGTAGGCGTCGCCGCTGCCGTCGTCGAGGGTTGCAGCAGCGCCGAACACGGTCACGTCGAAGGTGTCGGCGTCGTCTGAGACGTAGGTGGCGCCGAGCACGTCAGCAAAGAACGCCGTGCTCTCGGCGTCGCCTCGCTCAACCAAGAAGAAGCCGACTTCTTCGCCGGAGACAAAGAGGCGGCCGCCACCGTCGACGTAGTCGGCGAGCGCGCCCTGCATGTCTTTGCTGAGTGCCTCGTGCTCGGTGGAGTCTTTACCGCACACGACGTCAACGAAAGCGTGGTTGGCGAGCGCGACGCCGGCGCCGAGCGCTTCATCGGCCGCGCCGTCGATGCCGCGGGCGTCGTTGCGCGCGGCGAGGGCGCGGGCGAGGGCGAGGGTGTGGGCGACGCTGTGGTCGAGGCGGTTGTCGATGTCTTGCACGAAGGCGTCGCGGCGGTCGTAGGCGTCGACGACGAGGGCGGGCTCGACGCCGCCGGCCGGTCCGACGCGCGCGGCAATGACGGCGCTCTGGTAGCCCTCGCCGTTGTCGCTCTGGGCGCTGACGGAGAACGCCCAAACCTCGCCGGGGCGCACGTCGTCAAAGACGACGCTCGTGCCGGTGACGGTGACGCCCTCGTCGAGTGCGACGAGGTCGTCGGTGCCGGTGAGCCGCGCGCGGCGCACGGTGTAGCCCGAAGCGCCGGGCACGGCGGCGAAGCGCACGACGAGGCCAGCGCCTTCGTTTCTGACGGTCAGGCTGGTGGGGCGCTCGGGCGGGACGTCGGCGCCGTCGTCGAAGAAGCGCGCGAGGCCGCGGGCGACGCCGCGCGCGAAGCGCTCGCGGAAGATCGGGTCGTGCAGCGCGCGGTTGTCGCTCATGCGCGGCGGTGGCGAGCCAGAGGGGTTCGAGAGGTTGTCGAAGAAGGCAGTCTCGATGAGGATGCCGGGCGTGTCAGTCAGCTCGCGCAGCTCGCCGAAGTTGGCGACGCGGCGGCCGCGATCGCCGAAGTTCGGATCCCACGAGGCGCGCAGCTCGCCCATCGTCGCCGAGAACACGTCGTTGATCAGGTCGGTCGATCCTGGGGGATCGTCGCACGACGTCGCCGACGTGCTCGCGCTGTGATCGGCAACCTGCTGGCAGGAGTAGCGGTAAATCGACAGGCCGTTGGCGGTGGAGCCAGCACCGGAGCCGGAGGCATTGGCGTGGATCGAGATGAACGCATCGATGTCGAAGAGCTCGGCGTAGCCGGGGCGCACGGTGACATCGCCGCGCGAGCTGATGGCTGTGGGCACGCCGGGGCCACGACGCAGCGTGACGGCCTGCTGCGCCGACATCTGCCACCACGGCTTGTCGCCAGCGGTCTCCGTGCCGCCGCCGACCTCGACGGCGTCGATGACGACGCGGCCCGTGGCGGGCGCTGCCGCCACCTCGAGGACGCTGTTGTCGTCGAGCACCGCGCTGCCGAGGTCGAGCGGCGCCATGGCGAGGGCGCGGGGATCGACCGTCAGCGTGCGCTCGCCGCCAGCATGCACGAGCGTGACGGTGACAGCCGCTGCGGCCTCGGCGTCTTGGGGAAAGCGTACGGCCACCCGGCGCGCGCGACGCTGTGACGCAGCTCCCGTCGGCAGCGGCACCCGCACGAGGCCCTCGCCGTCGGCGGAGAAGCGCAGGTGCCCGCCCGACACGCTCGACGCTGCGGTGACCGCTGAGGCCGTGCCCGACACGACGTGGGACTGCGTGACGTCGACGACCGCATGGGCGACGCCATCGTCGTGGTCCGGTACGCGGATGAAGATGACCTCGGCGCCCATGCCCTGCAGGAGAGGTGCGAGCTGGTTGGTCGTGAACTCCGACGAGAAGAAGTCTTCGACGATGCCGCGCGCCGACGACGAGAACGTGTGGTTGCTGCGTTGTGTGCGGTAGGCGCCATTCTCATTGAGCCAGCCGTGGCCGGCCGAGATGGCGATCCGCTTGCCGAGGAGGGCTCCGCCAAAGGGCAGCGCTTGCGACTTTTTGCGCGGCTCCTCTGGCCCACGCTTGGGCGCCCGCGTCGTCACGGTCGCCGGACGCTCATGGTGCAGGTGCGACCCGAGCGGCAGGCCGGTGACGACGTCGATGACGGTCACACCGCCCGTGACGCCATGCGCGGCGTAAGCGCCCATCAGGGATTCGCGCAGCAGGTCGTCGGTCACCTCGTCTTTGGCGTCGTCGCCGACGAAAAAGGAGCCGCTGACGACGACGACGGCGCCGTGCTCACCGTCGCGGACGTCGAGAACCTCGAGGTCAACGGGGGCAACGCCGCTCTCGCTGAGGGCGATGAGGGCCTGGGCGGCGCGCGCGGCGTCACCGTCGTCCTGTGCTGCGGCGGTTGCGGAGGCGGCGATGGCGAAGGCTGCGACGACGAAGCGCATGGACTGATTGTCACGCCGGGTTGCCCTCACACAACGGGCGATCGGCACGAATGCAGATCACCCTTCCCTTTCCTGCGCGCTGAGGTGTATTGATGAGGGGTCACCGCGTCGATGTCGTCCGCGGTGCTCGCCTGACGGCCCTAGGGCCGAGGCGGGCGTTGGCCTCGCTCCCGAAGGTTTGTCGTCGTCGCGCTCGCCGCGCCGACATCCACCCGAAGGTGCGCATTCGATGGGCGTAAGGCCCGAGCTCGAAGACGACATCCAGCGCCACGCGCTGTGCCCGCGACGCCCTGCGTCGTCGGCAGCCGACCGGTACGGCACTCCATTTGACCGGGTCCACATGGACAGGTGCATGAACCAGCCTCGCCCCTCTCGCTCTCAATCCTCCGGTGGCCCCGTGCGCGTGCGCATGGACGGCTCGCGCGCCGAGCCGAGCGACGACCGCCCCGCCCTGCCGAAGCCGGCGAGCAGCTACGAGCGCTACAAGCAGCAGCTCCACTCGTTCTTTAACGGCGACAAGCCCCTGCCCGAGCACCTGAAAGACATGCTCGCCACGCGCCCAGGCGCGAGCACACATGGCTTCGAGGCGGAGGCCGAGGCCGCTGAAGCCGCCGCCAGCGAGGCCGCCGCCAAAGAGGCCGCCGCCGACACAAGGGCGCAGAAGAAGCGACGCCAAAAGAACGGCGCGAATACCGCCCAAGCAGACGACGGTGCCCGACGCCGCGTCGTCGCTGCCTCCGCCGACGACCTCGCCCTCGTCGAGGCCATCCGCAAAGCATCGAGCCCCCGCGAGGTGAAGGCCTCCGTCGACGCCTTGCTCGCGCGCGGTCTGCCGTTGCCCAAAGACGCTGAGGTGCTCGGCAAGGCCCTCGGCCACGACGACGACGCCGTGTTGGAGCAGGCCCTCGCCGGACTGCGCGACGTCATCATCGATGGGTCGTTTCGCGGCAACGCGACGCTGTTGAAGACGCGCTTGAAGAACGTCGCGCTGCTGTCGTCGTCGACGGCCGTCCGCGACCTCTGCGCTGAGGTCGCTGCGCGCCTCTGAAACGCAAGAGTTCTGTCAGCGCGGCTGGTGTTGTGGTTCGGCGATGACGAAGCCGCCGTAGAAGAAGCCGCCGTCGTCGTCGTGCAGGGCCTCCGCCTTGGCGCGCAAGGCGTCGGTGATGACGAGCGCGTCGCCGTCTGTGTCGGTTGGGCTGGGCCGTCGACGCAGGAGCAGCTCCCACCACGCGAGGCGCGCGCCGGGGGCTGACGCGGCAGCGAGCGTGCGCCAGGTCGCGGTGGCGTCGTCGACGCTCATGTACTCGAAGACATCCGACAAGTTCATCGCGTGAAAGGGCGCCTGGCGCGCCCCCTCTCGCTGCGCGACCTGGCGGAGGTCGCCCTGCACAAAGCGCAGGCGCGCAATGCGGGCGCGCAGCGTCGCCTCATGCTCAGGCTTCGCCCACTCGGGCAGCGTGTGCAGCGACGGGCCGCCGTCGAGGAGCCAGGCCGGCAGCAGCGCATCGGTCAGGCGCTGATGGGTGAGGGCGCGGGTCGCCCGACGACGCATCGTCTCGCCGACGTCTTCGTCACCGACGTGCTTGAGGAAAGCCGGGTCACGGCCGCGCTGCATGAGGGCGCGAGAGAAGAAGAGCCGACAGAGGGCGCGCCAGCCGACGTGGTCGAAGCGGTCGCGAAAGACCGCGCGTTGCTCGTCGAGGGTCTGCGCCTGGCGCAACGCGCGCAGCGTGCTCTTGCGCTGTACGAGGGGCAGCACGCCATGGCTGAAGCGGCGAAACCAGCGCTCGAGGCGGCCACGACGAACGACGCCGAGGGCGATGTCGTCGAGGCGCGCGTCCCACACGGCGCGGGTCTCGGTGTCGACGTGGGCCCGTAGGCTCTGCCACGTGCGCCGCCGCGCCGCTTTGGCGGCGGCATCGTCAGCGTGGTCGTAGCCCAAGAACACGCAGCGCTCGGCGTGGTCGAGGTGCAGCAGTGCCGCGACTTTGAGTCGACAGAGGGCGAGCTGCAGCAGGGACAGATCGACGGCGAAAACCTCGGCAGGATCGTCGAGCAAGAGGGCGATGGCGTTGTCGCCGGCGGCGGCGATCGACAGCACGCGCTCGCCGGGTGCAATCGCCAACGCGCGGCGCAGCACGCGCACGTCTTCCCAGACCGTGCTGTAGCGCAGTGCATCTTCAGCGACCGGCGGTGCGGTCGCAGCGACGTCACTATCTACGACGAGAGCCGTGATCATGAGTGCACCATCGCTGCGTGATGAGCGGCGAAGTCGGGCGCGACGACGTCGATGCCGTGCAGCTCAGGCCGCGACTGCAGCGCGCGAAACGTCTGGGGGATGGCGTCGTGCCCATAGATCTGACGCTGGAACGCCTGGTCGTCGCGCAACGCCATCAGCTCGTCGATGAGCGGCTCGACGAGGTGCTGCATGCGCGGGAAGCGCTCGCCGAGCGCGCGCACGATGTTGGCTGACACGCTCTGCCGTCGTGGGCGCGTGTATTGGGCGAGCGCGCGAAACAGCAACGGGCGGTTTAGGTCCTTCAGCACCGTCGTCGCCGGGTCCCACAGCCGCTCGATGAGCACGCGCTCGAGTTGGACGTGGCGCGCCTCGTCGAGGAAGTGAAAGCGGTGCACCGCGTGGTGCAGGGGGTCAAGGGAAGCACCGGCCGTCACGGCGCGCTCGTAGGCGCGGTGGTAGGCGATGGTCTTCTCCTCGAGGATCATGCCGAGCCACGGCCACGCGACAAAGATGGTCGGAAGCCGCAAACACAACGCGCCAAACGCCACGCCGGCGCGCGCGGGCGTGTAAAACGGCGCCGGCCGCGACGACGATGACGACGATGACGACGATGTCTGCCCGTAGCGCTCGGCATCGGCGCACACCAAGGCGCGGCGGAACATCTCGCCGTGCTTCTGCTCCTCGACAACGAAGGTCTCGAGGGCCTCACACAGAGCGTGATCTCTCTTGGTCTCCTTCGTGCGCAGCAGGGCCTGCACCGCCGGTACGAGGAAGGCCTCCTCGAGAAAGATGAACTGCTCAGAGACGGCGCAGGCGTACCACTGGTTGGCTTGCCGGGCTTCGTCTTCGCGCAGCAGCTGCCACGACGGCACGAACGCCAGCGGCATCTGGTCCTCGGGAAAGAACATGCGCTCGCGGTCGACGCCGCCAGCCCAGGGCAGCGCGTCGATGTCGTAGGCGTGGGCGCGGGCGGCGTCGTTCAAGCGGGCGAGGGCGCGCGCGCCGGCGAGAGGCGTATCTAAGCGGGTCTGGTCAGGCGACATGACGGCTCCGTGCGGGTGAGAGGGCGTGGGCGGCCAAGGCAGCGGCGACAAAGCCAACGGACGTGACGGCGACGAAGAGGACCAAGCTGCGGGCAGGCTCCGGCAGGGCAGAGACGCGCAGACAGAGGTCGACGACGACGAGGCCGGCGACCGGAATGGTGAGGTTGTCGGTGCCGCGCACGCTGACCGCCTCGACGACGGCGAGCGCGACGCCGGTCAGCATGGCCAGGGTGATCGCAACCACGACCGGCACCCCGGCGAGGACGAAGAACAACGACGAGACGATGGCCGTCGTGGCGACGAACGCGGCGCTGCCTTCGATGCTGCGAACGGCGCCAAAGACGATGTAGCGCGTGCGGCCGAAGCTGCGGCCGACGATCGCCGCAGCCGCATCACCAAACGCGAGCGCCAAGAGCGGGACCTCGAAGTGGACGAGGGCGCCACGCGAACTCAGCACGCAGACGCACACGGCGAGCGGAAAGAGGTAGGCGCCGAACGAGCGACGTTCGATGGCGTGCACCGATGGCAGCGCCTCGAAGCGACGCGCGACGACGAGGATGCCGGCGAACGCGAACGCGAGCCCGAGGGCGACCCACAACGACGAGAGCAGGTGCGGCACCAAGAGCACCGTCGCCCCGCCGCCGGCGTGCACGAGCTTGCGCGTCAGCTCGGTCGGCACGCGAAAGATGCGCCACGCCACTTCGGCGGCAGCGAACACCGCGATGAACATGAGCGACAGCACCGACGCTCCGATGAGGTCGGCGGCGCCAGGGAGGGAGAATGAGAGGGGCTGCACGTCGCCTTCTTCAGCAGGCGCCGTGCCAGGCGCGTCGCCACGCCGCCGCGGCCCGGGATGCGGTTCAACGCACCGAGCACACACACTGCTTGCCGTCCTCTGTGTGGGCCACCGCAGGACGGAGGCCCGGCGAACAGTGCAGCCGCCGTGTGGATCGCGCGGGTCCGTGCGTCGGGGGCTCGGCCCATGTCCTGGCACGACCGCTGCTCTCGGCATGCGCATGCCCAGCGCCACACCACTCGAACGGGTCCTGCACGCGGCCATTGCGCACCGCCGCGTCGTCGCCGCGGTGGCGATCGTCGTCGTCGCCATCGCCAGCGTCGCCTCGGCTCGCCTGCAGGTGCGAAACGACCTCGCCGCGTTCTTCGCCGACGGTGACCCGGCCGTCAGCGACTACGAGACCTTCAAGGCTCGCTTCGGCACCGACGAAGTCGTCGTCGTTGACCTCGGGCCAGCCCACGACAAGGTCGACGACGCCTTCGCCCCCGCGCGCGTCGCCGAGCTCTCGACGCTCTCGCAGACCTTGGCTCGTGTTCCCGGCGTCGCCCGCGCTTTAAGCCTCGCGACCGTCGACCTCGTGAAAGAGGGCGCCGACGGCGCGGCCGTCGTGCCCGCCCGCACCGACCTCGACGAGGCGAGGCGACAAGCCGGACCCGCCGGCGCCCTCGCGCGGCTCGTCGATGACACGCGCACCCACCAGCACCTCTGGCTGTGGTTCTCTCCGGAGGGAACGACCGACCAGGGCCGCCGCGAAGCGCTCGCCGGGGTCTTTGCCGCCGTTGAGCCTCTGCGCGCTGTACGCCCGGTCCGCGTCGTCGGCGGCGGCGTCGTCTGGGAGGCCCTCAATGCCCTCACGGTGCGCGACGGCGCCGTGTTCATCTCTCTCGCGGCATTCGTGCTCTTCTTTGGCCTGTGGCGGTTCACGCGGCGCCTGCTGTGGCCCGTCGTCGCCGTCGTCGCCGTCTCGTGCGCCAACACGATCGTCTTTGCGGCGATGGCCCTGTCTGGCACGGCGATGAACGCCATCACGGTCTGTTTGCCAAGCCTCGTCATGGCCCTCGCTGTGCTCGACCTCGTTCACGTCATCGCGGCCATCGACACCCTCGACGACGACGTCACGGACCCGCGCGACCGCCGCGTCACGAGCGCCCTCGCCAACGTCATCACGCCCGGCTTGTTCAACATCGCCACCACCAGTGTCGCGCTGCTCGCCCTCGTCACGGCGACGTCCGCCGTCACCCGCCAGCTCGGTGCCTTCGCCGCCCTCGGCGTCGTCCTTGCCTGGGTCTTCTGCGTCGCTTGGACGATCGTCGCTCTGCCCCGCGCCCTGCGCGGACGTCGCCGTCGCGCCCAAGAGGCAGCGTCAGCGTGGACGACGCGCGTCGCGTCCCACGCTGTCGCTCGACCGTGGCCGATCCTCGTCGCCGCCGTTCTCGTCATGGTCGCGAGCGTCGTCGGCATCACGCGCCTCACCGTCGACACCGACACCCTTGGTTTTCTGCCGAGGTCACACCAGGTGCACCAAGACGTGCGGGCCGTCGAAGCAAGCGTCGGCCCTTTCATCCCCCTCGAGGTCGACGTCACCTTCCATAACGCCGACGCCTGGCAGCGGGTGAGCGTCATCGACGGCCTGCAACGCGTGAAGGCGACCCTGGCCACAACGAGCGTGCCGGCGGCCGTGGGCGACGTGCGCCTCGGGGTACCGGTCTCCGTCGTCGACGTGCTCGACCCTGCCGACCGCGCCCTCGGCGGCGGCGGCCTCACGCGCGGCGCTCTCGACGACGACCGCGCCGGCGCCGCTGTCGCCTTCATTGAGGTGACCGCGCCGCAGCTCATGGACGGGCTTGTCTCCGCCGACGGCAAACACCTGCGGGTCACGGTGCCCGTCACGCTGACGACGGCGCAGGGCTTCATCGCTGCCAGCGCACACGTCTGCGCCGTCGTCGAGGAAGCGCTAGTGGGCACTGGCGCGACGGTGCGCCTCACCGGCTATCTGCCGCTCTACGCGCGCATCGTCGACGCGCTCGTCTTGGACCAGGTCCGCTCGTTCGCCGCCGCCTTCGTCTCGGTCTTTGTGCTGATCGGCCTGCTGCTGCGGTCGCGCCGCCTGATGCTGCTCGCCGCACTGCCGAATCTCGTGCCGATCGCCTTCGTGCTCGGGCTCATGGGCTTCTTGTCCATTCCCCTCGACGTCGCGAGCGTCACGATCGCCGCCACCATCCTCGGCGTCATCGTCGACGATACCGTGCACACGCTCTTTCACCTGCGCCGGGGGCTGCGCGCTGGACTCTCGCCCAACGAGGCCATCGTCCGGGCGAGCACGAGCGCGGGCCGCGCCAACGCCTGGGGCAATGGCCTCCTCCTCGCCGGCTTCCTCGTTCTCACTTTCGCCTCGGCCCGCTCGCTCGTCCTCGTCGGCGGTCTCTCAGCCGTCGCTGTCGCCATCGCCCTCATCGCCGACCTGCTCGTCGTGCCGGCCTTGGCAGCCGTCGTCCTGAAGCCGCGCGTGTCGACGCCTGACAAGACCTCGCCGCCGACCGTGAGCGCGCCATGATCAGCCTTCACCGCATCACTGTCTTTCTGCGTGAGCGCTTTCCCGTCGGGCCCTCGATCGTCGGCGCGGCGCTGCTCGCCACCGCGGCCGACCGCCTCGGGAGCGGGTTGATCGGCCGCACGCTCGGCGGGCTCGACGGCATCAGCCTCGCCGCCGTCACCCTCGTCGCCGCGCTCTTTCTCGTCCTGCGCGTCGCTGACGAGCTGTCAGACCTCGACGAAGACCGCCTCGCGTGGCCCGACCGCCCCCTCGCCCGCGGGGCAACGCTGCCGCGTGACGTCATCGCCCTCGCGGTCGTGGTCTCCGCTGTTGCGGTCGCCCTCTGCGGCGCCGCGGCCGGCGGCGCCGGCATCGCCGGCGCCGTCGTCGCGCTCGGTGTCACGCTCGTTCTGCAACAAGACCTCGGCCTCGAGGCGGTGCGCCGACGCCCCCTGCTCAGCCTCGCCGTTCACCAGCTCATGGTGCCCGCGTGGGCCCTGGCGGTGCTCGCGCTGCGCGACGTGGCCATCGTCGTCGAGCCTGCCCGCTGGCCCTGGCCCGCCCTTGGCCTCGCCCTCACGCTGAGCCTGCTCTTTGAGCTCGGTCGCAAGACGCGCCATCCCGCCGACGAGGTCGCCCACGACGACAGCTACTCGCAGCGCCTCGGCCTGCGCGGCAGCGTCGCCACGGTGACGCTCACGGCGCTCGTGTGTGCTGCGGCGGCCGTGTGGGTCGTTCACACCCTCCACCTCGCGGTGTGGGCGGCGGCGGTGCCCTGCGCCGCGCTCGTGTGGGTCATTGGTGTGGCGTTCACCGTGCCGCGCCGTCGAGGGCGGCTGCTGGAGATGAGCACGGCCCTTGCTTCGTTGTGGGTGTACCTGCCGCTCCTCCTCGCCACCGCTTGAAGGACCACACGATGCCTGACGCCAGCCCCCGCACCTCGCTCCTCGTCTCCGACGCTGACGTCGTGGGCGACGGCGCGTGTGATGAGCGCGCCCTTGGCGGCAAAGGTCGCGGCCTGCTCGCCCTCCGGCGGGCCGGCGTCGCTGTTCCGCCGTTCGTCATCATCCCCGCCACCGCTGTCGCCAACGTCGCCACCGGCGCTCTCGACGATGCCCTGCGCGCGGCCCTCGCTCGCCTCGGCCCCCTCCTCGCCGTGCGCTCGAGCGCCCTCGACGAAGATGGTGCCAAGGCCTCGTTCGCTGGCCAGCACCACACGACGCTCGGCGCGCGCAACCTCGATGAAGTCAAAGCAGCCATCGCCGCGTGCCTCGCCTCCTACGCACACGATGGCGCGCGCGCCTACCGCAACGCCCTCGGCGTCGTGGGCGATGCACCGCACGGTGCCGTCATTGTGCAGCGCCTCGTTGAGCCCGATGCCGCCG
>Ga0169931_10008733_pt1 | contig 14723 bp, 14 predicted proteins | sample Kivu_15m_20L_FD_129675 | JGI IMG/M metagenome (GOLD analysis project Ga0169931, IMG submission 129675) | Freshwater microbial communities from Lake Kivu, Western Province, Rwanda to study Microbial Dark Matter (Phase II) - Kivu_15m_20L... | ecosystem: Environmental > Aquatic > Freshwater > Lake...
ATAAGATATAAACTAAAATTTTATTTTAATTTAAATAGACCCGACCAACTCATAATTTAAGGACGAGGGATACCAACATAAATAAAACAACAATAATTTATAAATCATTTAAGAGGAAGATTTACCATATTTTAATAATCCTTGATACATTTTTATTCAATCATTATATTTCAAAAGTATTCAGAATAAAAATTCAAGAGACTAACTTGTACCTACTATGATTCTATCTTCTTTATATAATTTAAAATGTTTTATCGAATATAATTATATGATGATACTTATTTAAGGACAACTTTCTTTTATTAAAAATCTAATTCTGAAATAAATTTCTTACTACATTTATTTTATGATAAATAATTTTCATATAATTATACAAAAGAAGAATAGCGGTTCTATTTATCTCTAAAGTATTTAATATTTTATCTTTTCATAATCCATAAAATGACATGTTAAATAAGAAACAACAGAAAACACAGTTCCAATTAAATAAACAATTAAAAAATGTATGTCAGTACCACCATCTAAATTTAAGTAACCTACAAAATATATAAAAAGGGGGCTAATAATTCCAGCGACCCCTAATCCAATACTAGTTACACCATAAACTTCAGTAAACATTCTAAATAAATTAAGTAAGAGTAAATTAGTTACTTAATACCAAACACATCACAATGAAGGGAAGGAATTAAAGCAAAAACACCTGAATGCATTAAACCTGATAATGGTATCAGTATAAATAAAGCATAGATATTTTCGGGCACAAAATAGATCAAAGCACTGATGAAAAAAATAAATATGTTAATAATTTTGTAAAGTAATTTAAATCCAAAAATGTCATACAGTAACCCCCAAAATGTCCTCCCTAAGCCATTTATAAATGAAGTAAACATGGCGATATATTTCATTGAATTCACAGGTTGACGATTACCTACAAATAATCTGAAGGTGTTAAGTACAAGGTAAGTGAAATCTATGAAAAATAAATTTATAATAATTACAAGTAGTGCAAAAGGCCATCACAAAACAAGACAGGAATTTTTTTGAATTCAGAATACTTGCAAGGGTTTGCGGTTGTTCTTCTTGAACTATAGTATTGTAATCTGTATCGTTGTTGTTAATTTTATACAATCTCAATGATTCGTCCTTGATTGTTGATTCGTCTTTTGTAATTTTTGATTCTTCTTCAATAACTGGGATAAATTTTTCTAATTCTGGAGGGTTTAGAGTCTTGTTCTTTATAGGAATTATTAACACTAGCGATATTGTAAATGTTATAACAGCGACGATTAAGAGGAATATAAGAAAAGAAGTAATCTAATATAATTAAGAATTATTCTAACTCTTAGGGCAATATTTTCACTGTAAAATCCTTGGTCGTTAGGTCTCTCTCCATCTGGATTTATAATATATTCAGCTAAATAAATGAACAATAATGAGCTCATTCCAAAGCCAGTCATAATGAATCCAACTATCTTGCCCTTGTGTTTGTTGTCAAAATAACGCCAGGCGGTTCTGAGAGGAATCAAATTCTAATTTTAAAGTGTTAATAATAGAATTTTACACTTATGCCTACACCGAGGCCAACACAGATAATCGCTAAATAATCTAACAAAACTGAATTGAATACTAATAGCCCGAGATATCCAATTAAAAACAATAAATTTCCGATAAAAATTGCACTAAAGTATATTTACGTATTTTACATTCTGGGGCCGAGTTTATTTTCTAAATATCCTCCAAAAGAAGAAATGCAATTCGATGCTAAGAAACCCAAAGGCATGAAAAAGAAACCATGATTGATTGTAATATCATCAACTGACAGCTTCAAATAGGATATTAAATACACGTTAATATATCCCCATGAATAAATTGACCCATTCAACTAATAGCAATTTAAATTTTCTTTCTATTTATTTACTATGCTAATTAAAAAGCTTCCTATAAGTGTGGATATTCCTTTTAACATAAATAATTTTTTTTCTTCCATTTAATATAAGAATCTGATTTTATTATAGAAATAAATTTGAATAAATTAAATATCTTTAAGCAGGTATTTTAATAATTTCGAACAAATGTTGAAAATATTATTTTATCAATTGAATTAATAAACAATCCCGATAATAAAGATCCTTAATATACATCATAAATATTTATAATGTTATGTACACCTCTTCTGTATTTTAGCTGTTTAATTAAATTAACTTATTCAATCATAATAAAATTTTTCTTCCTTTGTAAAAATTGATAGAACAATAGAAACACAAGCTAACAAAGTTCCTACTAGATATACAATCAAATAAGGATAAGTGGCGTGTTCAGCTGTAATTGCGAAATTTTCGATTACATAAATAATCACAGGTCCTAAAAATCCTGAAATTCCAAAGAAAATAAAATTAAAACTGTAAACTTTGCTTGATAATCTATTGGTAACAATTATATCTATACGTACTTTAATCCGAATACTTTCGAAACAAACGCTGGCATCAAGGAGAAATTACCAGCCAACATCACACCACATAGAGGGACATAGATCGCAAGTATTATTTTGTAATTAGGAATAAAATAAAAAGTAGAGCTTATGATTATAATCATCACGTTTAGAACAATAAATAAAGGTTTGAATCCGAATCTATCAAAAAGAAAACCCCATATAGGCCTTCCTATTCCATTTCCTACAGATAAAAAAATAGCGAGATTTTTGAGAAAGGTTACTTCTTGCCTATTTCCTACAAAAGATCTGTAGGTATTAATTATGATATAGCAGAAAACTAAATGTTTATATTGTTTATATTTATGTATAATAAAATAGTAAAAGTTACATGAACTGCAAAATGACATAAAACAGCAAGCCCAGAATTTCTTGGAATTCAGAGCACTTTTCAAAGTTTCATTTTTATTCCCAAGATCGAATATGTGAGATATTGTTTTAAAATTGTTTTCATCATTAATAATCATCGCCAGTGTGTTGGAATTATCTACACTATCTTTATTTTCACCTAAATAAGGTAAGGAATTATTCATGGTTGTATTAATTTCTGTTTTTTCATATGGGATCACCAATGCAATAGCTAGAATTAAAACTATAACGAATTTTATTATAAGGAAAATCAAGTAGGATAGTATCTAAACGAACATTTTATTTTAGTATTTTACATTTTTAGAAATCTCTTCTGAGTAATAACCATCTTTATCTGGTTTGATACCATCAGGATTTATAATTCTCTCGGCAATAAAAATTAATAAACTCGCACTTAAGCCGAATCCTAAGAGAATAATTCCCACCACTTTTCCTCTGTTTTTAGGAAAATAGTTCCAACCAGTTCTTATTGGAACAAAATACTTAAAAGATTTAAATAAAATTCTCATACGTTTATTCCTATTCCAATTCCAAATGAAATTAGACTTATGTAAGATAAGATTAAGTATTTAGAAAGGAGTAGTCCTATGTGCCCAAGGAGGATACAACAAGAGCCGATAGTAAGAATTCTAAATAAAATTAAGAAAATTTTCTAATACATTCTTGGACTTAAAATGTCCTCTAAATATCCAGAAACAAGTAGTGTCATCGAAGAAGCAAAAACTCCTATAGGTAGAAAAAAAAATGCTTCAGGTATAGTTAGCCCAGGGTTGTATATTTTAAGATAAGAGATAAGGTATACATTTAAGTTTCCCCAAGAGTATATTGATCCATTAACCTAATATTAAATATGTGTGATATTTATATTTATTACATAATGTAATAATAAACCACCTATTATTGTCAAGATGCCCTTTGTTTTATTCGTGATTTTCATTTATTTATAAATTTTTATGAATATAAAACATATTTTAATAAAAGATAATAATGATAAATTAATACATTTGAAACTTAAAAAATTATCTTAATTCAATACCTTAATTATGATCAATTGTTATAAATTATTATTCAAAGTATTTTATAGAATAAATTATTGAAAATGATATAATAACTTATACAAATTACTATAAAAATAAAAGAATTTGTCATAATTTATAATTAATTAATTTTTCATAAATAGGATCTAGTTACATCATCAAATAAAAACTTTATTCAAAGAATTTATTGGGTTAATACTGTCGTAACATAAAACCCCTCCTAAATTATAATCCTCAACTCCAACTAATAAATTTGAATTATAAGGATTATAAGCCATACCGGCAAAATATCCCAAATACGACAAGGTTTGTACACTATCAGATTGCATATTGTAAATGTGTAAATAATCTGCATTTTCTGCATAAACTAGGAGATCCTCATTTAAATTTTTATTAGAATTAATAAATAACAAATCTCCTATCGAATCAAAATGTCCAAAAAGAGTTTTCGTAGATTTAAATATACTGCTATCATACTTAGAGATTTTTTCTAAATATCTTATATCCCAAATCTTCGCTGAGAAATCTTGATTACCGCTTGCACAAACATACTCATTATAAGGCTTAAATTTCACTACAGTTCCATAATCATAATGTGCGGTGAATTTATTTATTCTATTGCAGTTATTGCCATCGAATAATTCAATGTTAACACTGTCTCCAATACAAGCTAATACATTCCCAGTAAAATTAAAGTCGCAATGGTTAACTGGAGCGTCCGCTTTAAAGTCCTTTTTCTGTTTCATATCATTTCTAAGATCGAATATCCTCACATGTCCGTCATTGTTAGTCGTCATGAGTAAATTCTTCTCACCTTCTTCACCTTGATCACTGATAAAACGAACATAATTAGTTAGAATGTCGGAAGCTTCTCCTTGTGAAATTACTTTAGTAAGATAATTTTCATAATTTGGAGTTTTGTTGAATTTCAAATTTTTTAATTTTTCTAATTCATCGCGGGTTATTTTGTAAAGATTGACAGTCCCGTCACTTCGGCCTATGCAGATTAAGTAATCCCCATCTAAATTTTTTGTAATATCGAAGCATATCATCGATTTGTCGGGGTTGTTTTCATCCTCCATCGAAAGAGCAGACAAGGTTTGTTGCTTATATTTTATTAAATTAAATGACTCAATACCGAATTTTTTAGAATAAATTATATCAGATCCGCATGGGGAGAGGTAGAAGTTTTTTCTTACCTGGAAGTGGGTGATTTTAATTGGAATTTTTGAGTAAAATTTCTTAAATTGGAAACAAATGTCTGTTCTTTTCTTTTGATGGAAGTCTCTTCTTTGGCTTATTTCTATTGATGAAATAGGTGATACATTTCTAAAACCTTCATGATTTCTTAATCTGGTATTTAAAGAACGTTCTCTATCTTCTGAATTCCAGTAGTTACCTTGAGTATCGTATGTAACATTGACTATGTTGTTTGATGTTTGGAAGAAAAAGTTTCTTTCGAGTTTTTGTGTAGGGGCGATTTGTTCTAAAACTAATTCCATTTAATTTGTGTTTTATAAAATAAAATTGAAAATTCGAATAATTGAAATAAGAGCAATATACTTTAATGAATTCATTTTTAAATAGGTGAATGATTCATAAATAAATTTATTGCTCTCTACAAATTAATTTACATATGAACTAGTTTTAAAATTTCTTAAAATAAATATAAATTTTATTATTTCAAATACAACGTTGGCTTATATATTTATTTTTTCTAACTTTGATTTTAATACATTATTTTAATTCTAATTGATTTCTTAAGTATAGTTATTGTTTTCGGTATTTGCTTCATAATTTACAAGAATTTATCTAAAGTAACATAAATTAACAGAATTAGTTGTTGTAATAATTAATAAATTTTATTAATTAAAGAAATTAAATATTCAAATAATATATGAAAAAAGACCAAGAAACAGATTACGTAATTAAAATGCGAAAAGCATTTTCAAATAAAAACTCAATTTTTCAAAACGGTGAACTTAATCATAAATATTTTCAAACTAAGATTGGCCAATATTGGACCGAAGAAGATAACGAGAAATTGATTGATGGAATTCATGAATTTGGAGTTGGCGCCTGGGATAAAATTAAGAAGAAGTATTTAAAAAATTGGGTAATTTACATATTATTTATTCCATATAAAATCATAGAGTGAAACAGATTTAGAACTTAGAACGGGATATTTGTTGAAATGCGTTGATACAAGTAAGTACAGTTTTATTTGCCTGAGCCGAGAGGAAATACAAAAAATATCAAAAGAAAACGAAACAGAAGGAAAGGAAAAGAATAAGTTTAAATACGGTGTATACTTTAATTAAAATTATTGAAATTCAAAATATAATATGAAACATCATATTTGAAAAATTAGAGGTCGGATTATGTTTTACAATCGTCTATAATTAATATTTATAAATAAATTTTCAAATTAAATTATGAAATAAAATAAATGGAAAATTCAGAAAAAAAACCATCAACAAATAATAAATTTCTTGCATTTTTACTAAAAGAAAAACCTGGGTGGCTTAAGCAGCTTATTCTCTCTTTTGAAATATCAACCACTGTCTTCTCTTTTTTAGTACTTATGTTTCAATTTGCCTTGGCTGTTTCGTACGGGGATTCATCTGATCAACTAATAGCAACCAAAAGTTACAGGTACATAATGGACAACATAATAAATTATGAAATGATGTACAATATTACAATAGTGGACTCCCCCGGAGAAAATTCCACAGAAAAAGAAGTCTGTTTGGATGATACCCGTCCCTACAAGTTTAAACAAATTAAGGCGATGAATAATACATGCATAGAAATAAGAAATGATACAACTGTTCTCCGTTTCGATAAAAAGTGCACTGATGTCAAAACCTACACCGAGACAAAAATAATTTCTAGACTGTACGACAAACTTATGTGCTATCAGACCTTCCCTAAAAATTACTTCGTATATTATTTCAAACCAATTATAGACAAATGCAATTTAGGAGATTTTACTTGCGGGCAAACTAAAATTATGCTGATTTGTTTAAAAAGTAGAAAAGAAATCACAAAATGCCCCTTGATTGATTTTTCTTTTCTTAAAAAAGAAGAGGATAAGGACTTGGTATCTCATCTCATTGGAAACTTTTCAGATAGTAAGAATTTCGTTGCTGTAAGGAATTATACAACTATAAATCATCCCTTTTTATCTTTTAAAATCACATTAGAAACATATAATGAGATAAATTTTTATCAGTTTTACGAAGTGAATAAAGATAGATTTTCTGATTTCGAATCTGCATTCATTTTCTACTATGATAGGTATTATGAATTGTCTGATGCCATGGAATTAAATGAAAACTTTAGAGGAACAGTATCGAACTCAATAGATACACTTCATGATATCGAAATCTACACATTTTTTAAAAATTTCAACATAAGCGAATCAGATAAAATGTTTTTTTTATACCAAACAATTTCGGCAGACAAAAAAACACATTTTAGAATTTCTCGCTTATCCATGCCGACCGATGATTGCATCCAACATTTTTTCATTGATGATTCAAATGCTAACGACAGAGGTTTATTTTCTGTGCTTTCTGATTTATCATTTGATTATTTAAACTACAATATGACACAGTATGTTACGTGGAATTTTATTCAAATCTCAGCATTTTTCGTATTTTCTTTTGCCTATAGAGTAATTTCTCTTTCTGGAAAAATTAACAAAACTTTAGCACTTATAGATAAAAAGTACGAAAAATTTACCTTAATTACTCTTAAAATGTTCTATTATATCTCGTTAATGATGAAGTACATAATAATATTTAATGTCAATATCATCATGAATAAGAAGTTAGAATTTATAAAAACTCTTACAGACAGAAAATGTTTTGCATACTACTCTGAATTCGACACAAGGGAGTCTTTATTGCACCTTAATTTACTGAAGTTGTATAAGGAGCCAGCATTTGATGAAATGAAGACGAAATTTTCGTTAATTTTATACTTAACCCTAATAGAAATAGCCAATGAAGGGATGAGTATTGCCTTCATCGCCTTAGATTTTATTTTAAAAATATTATAACTATTAGATATGATATAAGTAATTATATTATGGATAATTCACTATAGATATAAATTATAATCACAATTACTGTGATGATCTAATTAATTTTGGGTTGACTGATCCCCTATTTATAATATAACTAAATTTAATAAAATATAATGGAAAAATTTGGAGAAGTTTTTGACATAATGGCCAACGAAAGTCAAAACAAAATGTGCGTAGATTGCATGAAGCCCTATCCTCTTTACACCTCTATCAACAATGGAGTATTCCTATGTGAAACCTGTGCAGATATTCATAAAGGATACGGAACCAATATTTCTTATGTAAAGCCACTAAAATCCGAATGGGATGAATACTTACTTTCCTACATGAGAAGAGGAGGGAATTCTCGTTTTAGAGAATTTTTGAAAGAATATGACATCATAGAAGATGCTGATGCTTATTATAAATATAGGACTAAGGCTGTCGAAAACTACAGAGAGATTGTAAATTTAATTTTTTTAAAATAATTAGCTAAGATCAGAAGTCCTGGCTGAGGAACCTCCCGAAAAAATTTCAAAACCTTTAGGCATATTACTCTCAGAAAATTTGAATTCTAATAACTATCCTGAATTTGATAATTATGAGTATGTAGGAAATTTGGAAGATTTTAACAAACAAGAACAAGTGGCTGATAATAGTTTTTCTTCAAAATTTAAAAAGTTTTTTGCCAAAGTCGAGAAAGAAGTAAAAAGCGCAGCAGAAAAGGTCAAAGATAAAATTACAAAATTACAACTTTCGGATAAAATCACAACTTCTAGTAAGAAATTCATTGTAGTCGTCAAAGATGCAGAGGGTTTTTTTATTATGAAGACGCAGCCAATTATTGATAAAATTTCTGAAAAAGGAAAAAACGGATATGAAAAAATTTCTGCGAAAACAAAGGAAGTTTATAAAAAACTAACCTCCAAGTTCTTCAAAAAAGAAAATCCTAATGAACGGCTTTTAGAAGAAACTCAACAGAACAGCAATTATTATGAATTAAAATCAAACAACAACCAATCTCAAATTGATGAAGCTAACTCAATAAAAGTTTTAAATCCTGAAGATATCAAATTAGAAGAAATTAAAAGTTCAGAAAATAAATTGACGTAAGAAAATATTTTAATAATGATTAAATTAGGTTGAGTGAAATCGTTGAAACTAATAACAAGTACGACCTCAAAAAAGAAGACGAGCTTATTAAAGGAAATAACTGCTTCATGTTATTTAGTAACTCTGTTTCAAGCCAAAACGAAGGTAATCATAAAACATAAAATTATAAACTGCTAAAATAAATAATTAAATAGATTTTCCTCAGTACCCTACATTGAAAGAAATAGAACAATATGAAAAAATGCCAAGAATTTTTACAGATGCTGAAAAGGAAAAAGAGTGGCAAAATAAATTTGAACAATAAGTTATTTATAGATTGAGATAGTCTTTATAATTTTGAATATGAGATAAATATCAATTTAAATTTTATTCAAACATAATGTAAATAAATATAATATATATAGTATTCAACTATTAGTAAAAATATTTCATTAATTACAAAAAACTTGATAATTTTAGAAAATAATTTAATAAAATCTCAAATCAGTAAATTGGTTCAATAATTAAATAATAATTTATAAAATTTAAAAACTATTCAATTAATTATTTTGCTTTTGATTCAGCTGGTGTAACTTGATGAGAATGTGATGGTTTCGTAGTCTTATCGCTAACTTCCCATGCAATCACAGTAGTTCCCAAAATTAAAGAAATAATTTTTAAGACACTGACTACCTTACCAAAAAATACGATAGAAAGAGCGATACTTAAAATTTTTCTTACACCGGTAATTATAGAGAGAGTTAAAGGCCCATACTTTTCTAAAAACTGGAATAAAAACATTTGTCCTAAGGAAACAGTGAATGAATATACAACTAAATTTAGCACAATATGTGAGTTCATGCAGTAAATAACAATTTGTTTATACAAATCAGAAAAGACTAACTCATACCCTAATCCAATAAGGCAAAACAGAATTGAGTAAACGGAAAATAGCGACATGTATTCCCATGCCAAAGTTTTTTTATTTTCTGCAAATTCTGGCTTATGGTGTACTTCGTGATTGACTATTTTTTCTTTTAATGCCATCAGACCATCGAAAAATAAACTGATTAACAATAAACCATAACCGAATAGGAATGTTTTCAATACATCCAAGTTGCTTCCATCACCTGACTATATTATTATAAAAATCAATTTTTAAATCTTCCTTACGCTATCTTCAAGATTGAAAAGTAAAATAGACAATGTCGTAACAACAACTTTTAATAAATCATTAATTCCGTGCGTGTGTAATTTTACCCCGTCTTTTTGATTTATCAAGGGCTTAATAATTTTGTCTCCGATAAATGGTACATTGTAAAGAAAATAAATAGCTATGACTACAAGCGAAATTTGTTAGAATTAAAAAATTATTTTACTCGACACTGATTTGCAAGATTTCCCAATTATTTTAGAAATGAAATCAAGGTAATTCAAAGAATTTTCTGAACTGACTCTTGAACACATGTAGAATGTACCAAGTAACATTTTATCACCTTGTGATAGTGGAGAATTTTTTGGTTTTTGCCTTATATTTAGATTAAATATTTCTTACATCGTTAGAAGGATTATGTTTGAAACTATACAAGAAATTAGTGAATTCACAAATATTGCAAGAAGGGGGTGCTTGAATTTTATTCTTAATGTTGGATCATCTTGGTTATAGTAATTTCCCTTGTATAATTTTTCTTCATAGATTCCTGAAAAAAGGAAAGATGCATACAGTCCTACGATGAAGAAGATTTTCATAAACACATCACTGCCGTCGGGTTTATGTGAAATAGTACTAGGATCGGGTGTACTACTCTCAACTGATTTTTCGTTTGTATATTTTTTTTCTTTATTCATATTACAAATTAAATGAATTAATTTTAAAATTTAGTAAAAAAGTATTTTATAATTAATTACACGTGGATGTAGTAAAAATTTCAAACTTTTTCAAAATTATAAATTTTAATAAATTTTAGTGTAATTTGATTTTACCATCAATCAGATTTGTTTAAAAAAATTATGTAATTTTTCTGATTTATATAAGTCTAATATATTCATTCAATACTTTATTTATTAAATAAGTATTATATCTTTCCCTTCGATTTCAAATATAGAGGAGTATATTTTACATCCAATTCAGCTCTCAATTTGTGATTTTTATAGTAAATAAACGGCAAAGTGAATATTAAATTCGACCCTATAAATGTGAACATATATTTTTTAGAATGTAAAATTCTCTCTGGTATCCCCAGTCTATGGACATATAAAACCCCCCAAATGAAACTGAACACGGAAGTAGTCAAAATTGTGGTGAAGATAGATCTCCATACCCAGTCGTTGTATCTCTGCGTGTCTTTTTTTGAAGTAATTCCATTTATTTTGCACTAATTCAATAATTTTAAATTAACAAAAATAATAAATACATTTTTAAATGCTCCACGGAAGAGTGGAGTGTTTTTAAATTTTTCATAATACTTTCTGATATAAATTTCATCTTCTAAAGGGCCAAAAGTACCGGAGAATTGTGTATAATTTTCCTCCTCAACTTCTTTGTCATAAAAGCTTTTCAATTGAGTATCAGTTTTAACAATTTCCATTTGTAATATTTAAATAATTATAAGTAATCAATTAAATTATAATTTCATATTAGATTATATTGTATAATTAAACAAGAGGAGTTCATCTACTTTAATATCTCTGAAATTCGTTTAGAATATTCATCATGTCCCTAAATAGGGCTTCCATCCTATTGTCAATCATCCTGTTTTTTTCTTCCTCTAGGATAACATGCTCAGTTTCTGCTAGCAGGACCTGCTTGAGCATCTCTGCATCGTGAATGAACTTATTTTTGTAATTGTCTATGAAATTACACAAATTAAATTTTATATTGTCGAATATCCCTATGGCCTTTTTTATATTTTCATCAGTTTCGCTCCTGTATGAGTTGCATAACTCAAAATTTGAGGGATTGGCTACTTTCATGCCAGGGTTATTAGATTTAATAGGCATGTTGAGGGTATTATTACTTGAGACAGCAGAGAGATTAAGGTTATGTAAATTATTATTAGCACCACTCGACTCGCTATAGAACCCTACTGGTGTTCCATTGTTACTCGGATTTAAGGGATAGTTAATATTCGTTGTGGTAACTTTCCCTTTAGTCTTGTTGGTTGGAACATTATTGGCGATTGAAACAGATTGCATAGAGATGCTGCTGTTGTTAGGATTCATCGAGTTAAGCAAACCCAATTTGGGATTCTGGAAGTGATTGTTATTATTAGGAAAATTAATGTTAGCATGATTATTCAAATTATTTAAATTAATATTGCTATTAATATTTGCGGCGCTAGTAAAGCCATTACAATTTTGAAATTTTCCTGGTTGATAGTTCGTGCTTGGATTCATGGTGTGATTAGTATTGACTGCAGGAATATTCGTAGACTCGCGATTGAAATTTCCGTAACCCTTGTTAGAATTCTGAAAATTACCTATGTTATTATAATGACCTTGGTTCATATTCTGAAAATTTTGATTAACCATCGCATTACTCGATGACTCTACATTCATCTTGTTCATAGTGATATTAGATGAGATGTCATTCACCCCAAGATTTATCGTCTTTACTGATTCACTTTTCTGAGTTTGTTCACAAATATCGTCTATTTCCTGTGAAATTTTTTTCATCTTTTCAGTGATATTGCTATTGTAACCAGTATTTTTCTTTGCTTTTGTAGTGGTTTCAAGCTGATCTCTTAAATTTTCATTCTGGTTCCCTTTGTTAGCTCTGTTCGAACTGTTGAGGATTGAGAATTCCCTTTTCTGTTCTTGATAGTCTTGGAATTCGTGTTGAAGATTATTATAGATCGAGGATTCTTCTTCTCTAATTATCTCTAAGTTGTGCTCCTTTTTATTTGAATTGTTCCTCATGAAATCGTAAGTTTGACTGTAGTCTGATTGTGATTCTAGGCAGCTTAAAACAAAATCACCATGCCTATCTTCCCTGTTGAAATTAAGCAGAGAATTTTGTGTATCTCCGTATCTGATTGGTTCATCATCAATAATTTGCGAAATAAAATCTGACATATGAAAGTTTTTTGTGTTATAAATATTTAATTTCTTTCACTTATATAGAAAATTAGTGTATTTTAATTATTTTTCATTTTCACTGAATTTGAAAAATAAAATTATAATAATAAAAATATTATTGATTGAATTTTTATAAGAACAAATTGAATTAATAATTCAGAATTATGAAAAAAAATTGACATAAACACTTTCATTAATTTTTTTTCAAAAACTAAATTCTTCTTCATTAGATTCACTTGCTTGAATTGATTCTAATTCATTCCTCATTTGAATAGCCATTTTTAACTGTGCATTATTTGAAACAGGTTTGAATCTGATAGGAGATTTCTCTTTTTCAGCTTTAGGTATTGCCTTTAATTTAACACCTTGTGCTATTTCTTCTTGAAGAGTCTTAGCTTCTGCGATATTCATTCTATTCTAAATAAAAGGTTTTCATTAATATCCTAATACCTGCAAATGAATTAAATGCTTCAATGAAGATTGCTGCGATTCTAATTGATTATTATAAACTACACTTGTATTTTGTTTTGTTGCAGTTTTTCTAATAGGGGATTTAACTGTTTCTTTTTGATCATTAAGCATCGACAATCTCTTGGATGAATTGAAATCCACAAATTTCTTGTCATTTTTGTAGAAGCCTAGGCTAAGATTTTCTTCTGATTTCTCTTTGGCTACTCCTTTCAACCTTCTTTTAAAATAATTTTCTAGAGTAACCACTGACAATCCAATGTTATCCAGACACTTGACGAATTCTTCTTTATTCGCTTCCATGTAGGGAGTGCTATCTTCATTATTAATATATATTTCAGCTATTCTTTGAACTTTTTGTGTTTCTAGTATGTTACTGAACTGATTCAACTCATTTAATAATTTAGAATTCCTGTTAGCGTCACTTTCTATTTTTTTTGTGTTTCTTAACGAAAACAGGCTTACTTGAGAGTTTGGTAAGATTGAATTGTAGAAAATTGAATTCTTCATTTTCTCTGCGTTGATTTTTGAAGAAAAATTTATTCCTAGGAAGAAGGTAGGATATTCAATACAGTGGAAATTATCATTTAAAATTGAGTAACCCTTGTCTATGTTAGTGTAAAGCTCAATTTCAAATTCTTTTTTGTAATTTGAAAACCCATAGAGATTCAAAAAGAAACACGAGTACTTTCGATTTATCAATAGGCATAAATATCCCTCTAAATTTGTGAACTCAAAAGTTTCTGAGTCTTCGTATGCTATGTAAATTCTTGCTATACAAACTTCAAGAATTGAACAATGTGTGTCGATTTTGAATTTTCTCTTTAATTTGTTTATCTCGTTGTTATTGTCGAATTCGTTGATCATTTATATTGGATTAAGAGATTTATTTCAGAAAATGAATATAAATATACTCAATTGTTTATATATTGTTTAGAATAAAAGATTATATTATATTTGAGTAAATTAAAATTATTTTCTGTTTTGTTTGTTTATTAATTCTTATTTAAATGGGGATTGGGGATTGGGGATTGGCCCAATCCCCAATCCCCAATCCCCAATCCCCAATCCCCAATCCCCATTTATAGGTATATAAATAACTGGTAATTAAATTTAACAG
>Ga0169931_10008734_pt1 | contig 14723 bp, 22 predicted proteins | sample Kivu_15m_20L_FD_129675 | JGI IMG/M metagenome (GOLD analysis project Ga0169931, IMG submission 129675) | Freshwater microbial communities from Lake Kivu, Western Province, Rwanda to study Microbial Dark Matter (Phase II) - Kivu_15m_20L... | ecosystem: Environmental > Aquatic > Freshwater > Lake...
GATAATAATTGCAGAGTAAGCATTGATAATAATTGCAGAGTAAGCATTGATAATAATTGCAGAGTAAGCATTGATAATAATTGCAGAGTAAGCATTGATAATAATTGCAGAGTAAGCATTGATTTGATAAGTAAAAATGATAGATATGGTATTTGAATGAGTCAAAAGAGAAGTCTAATACAATAGAAATATAATGTTGACTTACTTATAATATAAAATGATACAATTTATGCTTGATGAGATTAATCTACTTTTATTAAACAAAATCATATTAATAATCAAAGAAGAGGTTACTTAAACTGCACTATGCTCTCTCTTAAATGCTATATGGCCTGCCTTAGATGCACTATGGCCTGCTCTTTCTACACCCACGCCTATGCCTACCATCCCAACAGCAGTCCATTCTCTATTTTCACCTACTCGAACACCATTACGAAGTCCTACAGTACAGGCATGGTCTTGAGTTTTAGTCCACACTACTCAGCCTGCTATAAACACCTATACAGCTGCCTCTATATCTACTGAACGCTTATTAGCTTTTAAACCTGTTGCAAACTGCCTTATCTTTCTGCCTTCTATCTGTTGAATAGCCTTATGAGGTAGTTGCGTAGAGTTTAAGTGAATGGCTACTTGATGAATATGTATAGGCCGAACTCTATCTGGGTCTGGTACAGCTACAACAATCTTGGCAGTTCTTTCCTTTGTTCATTCAGCTACTTATACACGAACAGTTCTTCTGAAATGTTTGTCATCAGATGGGAAGGCACTTACTTTAAAGTTACGCCCAGTCCTATCGTATTCTAGCAAACAAGGCTTATGCTGTAGTTGTTGTACTGTAGTCTAGGGCCTATTGGCGTGAAGAAGGTCAGAATATCAGCCTACTCCACGAAGGACTCCTCCACTCTTAGAGAGTGTTCTTCTGAGTGTTCTTCCGAGTTGTTGTATCGTGACTTTATAGTCTAACGGTCGATAAATTGTAGTTTCTTTTGAATATTGCTCTTTATTTTGACCTGTGAGTTTCTATCAGGAACTGGTAGTTTATCCTCAGATAGTCTGTATTGTTGGGGTAGTTTGGCCTAGGAGACTCTGCCTTGGGACTATCTACCTTGAGAACACCTTGCCTGGGATCTTTTGAACTCGCTCTAGACGTTTACGTACAGCATTCTGAATCTCTAGGCGATCTTGCCTTGATTGTGGGCAAGAGGAGTGCCCTGTGCACTATGCACTTGCTTATTAATACTCTTTTGATTGCTAGCATTAGTCTTATGTGTATCTATATGACTGTTTCGTATATTTATATGGTAATTTTGTGTGTTGATGCGACTCTACTGGGTGTTGATGCGACTTTAATGTGTGTTGATGCGACTGTTCTGAGTGTGTACTTGTCGAGGACTTTGGTGGAGGATTGGGTGTTGTGAGTGTACTTGTACGTGACTTTAATGCAGTTTGATGTGATTTTACTGCAGTTGTAAGTGCAGAGGCATGACTGAGGGAATCGTTTGGTGCTCACTAGTTATCTTGCGGGTGGGAGTCATGTCGCCAACCACCAAACCCTTCCTATCTATCAGTCGACTAGTATACTATGCATGATTAGTGTTGTTGATGTTGATGCTGCTGATATTGATGGTGTGGCTATACATGTTATTGATGTTGTTGTTGATGTGGTTGTGGTTGTTTTGGGAGGGTGGTGTTGGTAGGGTGATATGTTTATTTTAGTTAGACCTGGGAGTTGCATGCATGGCTTTGTGACTAGTTCTGGCCAAATCATAGCTCTAAGCTGGTTTTGCTGCTTTATAGTTGTTTTATCCTTAAAGATGACTTCTGACCTACTATTTGGAGTTCTACTGGTGCCTTTTAAGCTAAGATGGCCTGCCACCCTGTGTTTATCTAATGCACTATTGATATCTGTTGAGTTAAAACTGCCTTTATTGCTAGTTATTCTGCAAGTATAGATGTTTTTTGGGTTGGGTTATCCTAGCTCGATAAGCCTAGAACCTCTACATCACCTAAGGCTTATTACCACAAGCCATCGAATCTAATTTCCAACTCTACCCTTACTTATTTAAGCATTATTATCGCTTCGTATTGGCATATTCCTATCGCTGCTGATTGTAGTAGACTAGATTGACTTGTCTGGGTGTTTGCCCACTGGCAACGTATTTTATTTTGTTGGCTGAACTGGCTGATTCCTCTATGGTCGATACCACTTTTATCTTGCTTGTTCTAGGCTTCGCAAGGGGAGACATCACTGCACTACTAGCCTCACCTTTCACACTATGCTCACTACTTCCCACATATTCTGAATCTAAGTTGTTATTTTTTATTGCAGTGAGTTGCACAGAGGGGTTTGCACGGATATCGCTCTGATTGCGTTCTGTTTGTGTGGATCGATTGGTGACTCTTTTGGGAGCTGGACTGTCTGTTTCCTTGGGTAATTTTGGCTGTGCTTATAGTGATCTATTCTGAAAGTGTAGACTGATGCCCTTATTTGACTGATTCCAAGGCTTGCGTGGTCTGACGGAGGAAAGTAGGGAAAGACTGGAGAGTTAGTTGAGTAGGAGTGAGGTGTGGGTGTGTGGAGCTACGAGTGCTTAGAGGATGTCGTTTTTGGTGTTGTGTTTTTGGGTTTGCAGGTCTACGCAGCATTCAAACATACTCTAAAATAGTGCAAACAATATGAGTTTAAGGCTAGATCAATAAATCTAGAAACACTGTATAATAGTGTTGTTTGTTCTCGTTTAGTGTGTTTTTCTATAATAAATTTTTATTAGCCTCTGTAGTTCTTGCTATAAATACTTAAATCGTTTATGGATTGATGTAATTGTGTTTACAGTATTAAGTTCTTGTTATAAGTGGGCTGAGCTATATTCATCAGATTTGTAGTTGAGATGGACATATACGAGAAGTGGAAGCTCTACAAACAGAAAATGGAGCAGTACATACTCGAGTTCAACCAGGCCAACCAGCACAACGACTTCTAGGCCATGACCAAGGCCAAAGATAACACCAAAAATGTCTACTCCAAGTTCGTATAACTCCTCAAACTCGAAAACAAAGCTGACCAGGAGGCTTTCCGATAAGCCCTCGACGCCTTCATCCTCGACATTCGCAAAATGAGCGACTACATCAAGAACAATCAAGGCAAAAAAATACTAAACAACGAGCCTAAAGACTAGACCCAGGAGCTAAAAAACAACCTAGCTCAGGTAATCGTAAGGTAGAAGCCGAATGTGACTTGGTAGGACGTGGCGGGACTAGTCAAGGCCAAGTAAGCCCTGAAGTAGGCAGTGATCATGCCTCTGCGTTTTCCGTAGATTTTCAAAGGAACCCGTAAGCCTTGGAAAGGAATTCTACTCTACGGTCCTCCAGGCACAGGAAAAACGTTCATCGCTAAGGTAACTGTATTATTATGCAGGTAACTGCTTGATTATTAAGGTATTTCAGTGATAAAGAAGGTAGAAACACAGTAATTAAGGCCTGCGCCAACGAAATGGCAGACTCTACGTTTTTCAGCGTGTCCAGCAGCGATATCATGAGCAAGTACGTGGGAGAAAGTTAAAAGGTAGTCAAGTACTTGTTCGAAATGGCACGCAAGGAAAAATCAGGCATCATTTTCATCGATTAGGTCGACTCCATGACTGGCAACAGGGGTGATGGAGGCAACGAGGCCAGCAATCGCGTTAAAACAGAGTTCCTGGTGCAGATGGATGGAGTGGGACACGAGGGCAGCAACCGAACACTTGTCCTGGGCGCCACCAATCTGCCCTGGGAACTAGATCCAGCCATAAGACGGCGGTTCGAAAGACGCATCTACATTCCACTGCCCTAGTTCGAAACAAGGTAGACATGAACACACTTAGGTATGCTAGATAGCAGTAAGGTACAGTTTGTTTAAGAAACTGTGTTCTAAGACTCCAAATACTCTTAGTGACGATCAGTTCAGAGATCTTGCCTAACGCTCCTAGGGGTAAATCTAACAATATATAGATACTCTGGCTCAGACATAAACACACTTGTCAAGGACGCAGTCTACGAACCTCTGAGAATAAGCCAGAAAGCTAGAAAGTTTAGGTTAACAAAGAACGAAAAAGGGCAGGATGCGTGGCTGCCAGTGCCTCCTTCCGAACAAATAGCAGGGGCTACCTACTGCGAAGGCAAGCTGACCGAACTGGAGGGCAAGCTGGTGCTTCCTGATTTGTAATACGTAGTAGTAGGTTAAGGTAGAAACACTTTATCGCATCGCTGATAAAGGTGAAGCCTTCAGTTGACCAGTCGCAGCTGACTCGATACAGGTAATTCACTGAGCAGTTCGGGCAAGACGGATGATAGATGTAACTTGTTAAGCAATATATATGTAACTTGTTAAGCAATATATATGTAACTTGTTAAGCATAATATCTTTAGCAGTCTATTGTGTTTTATAATGTAATGGTTTTTCGTGTTTAAAAATATTATGGCTTTTAGCAAGAATACCCTAAATCCTGTTTGGTTAATGCTAATATTTGCAGTTTTATATACTTGATCATTATTGTAGTAGTTTAAGACCATTGATCAATTTAAGTGCATGCTAATAAGATTTGGCTAATCAATAATTAGGTGATAAATTTTATGTATTCTATGACTGATCTATTTATCAAGGCAGGCTGATTAATATAATCTATTGTACTCCTCAAACAGTTATTAGACCTGATTATATAATGTATTGTATTCCTCAAGCTGTTATAAGGCCTGATGAATATAATGTATTCTAATGCTCAAGCAGTTATTTATATCTTTGCTTTGGCCAGGCGCACTCTCCCTCACTTGGCTCACCTTCGCCAACTGCCCCACCCCCTTCGCCCCCAACAACCTCAACGCCTCACTCAACACCTACCAGCAGGACATCGCTCGCACCCTCTACAGTCGCATCTACTCCTCCACCGCACAGGCAGCCATCACTGCCAATCTAGACCAGGGCAATATGCAGGCCGTAACTGCTGAGGCTGTCTCGATGGGCAACCTGCTCCCCTACATAATAATCGCAGCCGTGTTCTTCCTCATATTCTGCGCCACATCTTGTTGTTGCATTTTCGAAAGACGCTGTCCTCCCTGTGACAGTTGGCGGCGCAACTATCTTCGCAATCCCTACTCTTCCCTTGAACTACGAGCCACAATGATATTCGCAGTGCTATTCGTAGTAGGCATACTCATCACTACCATTATCGTATTTTCCTCCTTCGGCACCTTCCGCAAAGACACCAGCACTGCCAAGTGTGCCCTCTACTACGCTCTCGACGTCACCATCCACGGCGATCAGACCAATCAATGGGGTGGTTTCAGTCAGGTAAAGCATCGCTCACGTAGGTGCAGAAACAACTTAGCGACGTGACTAGTCTTCTGAATGCATCGGCAACAGCGGCCTCCTCACTTCAGGGCAACTAGTGGATACGCACCCAGTTCCATTCGCTAAGACAAATGAATCTGGCACTTTGGGATAACAACAAGGACTCAGTAGTAATGACTCCCAACCCAACCACCACTCAGTCTGCTCTAAACGCAGGCACACCAGTACCAACCATTGTTCCTCTGTTTATTCAGGCGGGACTAGGCCCTAATGGGACTGCGGGAACAATGATAAGCGATATCGACAACGCATACCAGTCGGCGAGACCATTGGTAGAGCAGGCCTACACGACCTACAACGCAGCGATAGGCTTTGTGAATGCAGCCAGTAACATAACAGTGAACACAAATGCCAACTTGTAAAAGATAAGCGTGGCAGTGAATTACCTTAACACGATAAAGACAGCCATATAGTACTTTGATAAAACCTATTTGACTCCCACCACCGACATCTACCTCTACATAATCGAGGCTATCTTCGCAGTAGTGCTACTCGCCAGTCTCCTTTCCCTCTTCGGCATACTCTCAACACATGTCTTCGATATTCTGGCTTGCAAACGCATGGTAAACCTGGGCTGGGTTATCTACGGACTTATATACTTTGGGGTGCTGCTGGTCATGCTGTTCTTTCTGTCGATGGGCGGCATCACCTACACTTTCTGCGAGTACTTTGCAGCAATAACTGGATCGCAGAGCGGATACCTCTCCTTCACACAGTCTGCCAGCACTTCTTCCTTCAACAGGTTTTTCAACTATCTAGATGTGTGTTTCTTTAATGACGGAAACATGCTTCAGAAGTTTTCAGTTGCCTCTTAAATGCGCACAGTATCAGCTCTCTTCGACAATACCCAGAAAACAATCAACATGATGACCTTTGGCAATGCTGAGTTTGTCGATGTCAACGTCACTTCTCGCAGTCTGCTGACTTGGATGGGCATTATGGAAAAATATGGTAGTGGTATCTATATAGATGCCCCCAACGCCACTACTGACAACAACCCCTACATTGCTCTGAGCAACCTCAACAAGTTTACCGATGAGCACAACTCAGGCACTAGCAATGTGACTTGCGCCAAAGACTACTGGGCTTACGATGCCGTCAACTGCACGTTTGGTCCATCCGAATCTGTTTTTTCTCCAGGTCCTAACGACACAGTAGGTCTCTACCATCCACCCACAGGCAGCCTGTGTATTTCGCTTAATAGCCGTCTGTCTACAAACTCGCCCTCAATATGGACCACCAACGACATCGCTAACCGTTATCTGGCTCTAAGACAGTGCAATCCTGCCCAGAACAGCCCTAGTGCCTTCGATTCGATTATCTCATATGCCCGATCCATCACGAACTATCGAGATTCGCGCATAAACCTGTACTTGAGTCTGCAATCGCAGCTGGGAGCTATTTTAGGGGAAAACACTGCTTACAACACCAACCTGAGCTCCTTTACTGCCCAGCTCAACACCTTTTCGAGCTCAGTAGCTGGTTTGAGCAACGTAGTTACAAATCAGATTAACGGACTGACCATATCTTCAAACTGCACCATCATCGCGAACAGCTTGCGCTTTTTTTACAACATGTACTGTGTAAATTTCCTCAACAGAACTGTGCGGATAGGTAGTTGTGTATATACTTAGCTGTGTCGTGTGTGGTGTTGCTGTTGCTGATGACTCTTTCTGTGATCGTGGGGGCAGTGTTCGGAGTCAGGTACGGTCGTGTGGAGAAGGAACGTACGTTTATAGCCAGTAATCAAATTGCGACTGGCGATAAGATCGAAAGGAGCGAACGCTCAATAACTTCGTAGTCCTAGGATCAGCAATGATCAGTTTATAATCATATTTTCGTAAACCAACAGCACAAAAATAACAACAATTTGTTCATTTATATGTTTTGCTTAATAATTTACAAATGATTAGTATTTCCAATATTTTTTTATGTTTTTGTAGCTCCAAGGGCTGCACGTTAGGTATTTCGATATAATTTAAAGAAAGACAATAAAATGGGAGCCGAATCCTTATGTGCGCAGAGCGACATCGTCAGAGATGATAAACTACTTGTGGGCAGAGACCCCTCTAAGACCAGCTACTACGGAGGCTGTGACGAACTCGGCAGACCTAACGGATAGGGCGAAATGTACTATGCTTCCGACGGATCCACGTTCAAGGGTACTTTCGAAAACGGAAGAAGGCTCAAGGGCAAACTGCAGTTTAGAGACAATCGATGCTACGAGGGAGAGTTTAATGAGAGGTCATAGCCACACGGACAGGGGATTTGGAAAGATGCAACTGGCACCTATACAGGCATATTCAAGGACAGTTACTTTTCTAGTGGATAAATTCAGTTTACCGACAAATTCTACTTCAAGGGCACGATGCTGGGAGGCAAGAAGCATGGACCAAACTGTGAGTACATCGCTCCGAACGGAGATTCCTTCAAAGGAGCCTTCGAGTAAGATGAGTTTGCTGAAGGACAGTTCGAAAGTCGGGACGGAGTGTTCTACAAAGGCAAATTCTTCCAAGGTCAAAAGCAGGACCAAGGCAGAGCTACCTACAAGGTTAAATTACTTCTTTAGTACTAGGGCAGCTTCGCCCACGACCAGTTCGACGGGATGGGAACCCTTAAAAACCTACAAAAGGACACTATTTACGAAGGATAGTTCAGAGAGGGCAAGAAGCACGGTAGAGGTATTCTCCGAGAAACAGGAGGAGCTACCTATGAGGGTCAATTCGAAGACAACCTCAAGCATGGCAAGGGCACTTACTCTTTCAACGGCAAAACTTACGTGGGAGAGTTCCAGCACAACAAATTCCAAGGACAAGGCACTCTGACCTACCGCGGAGGCGATGTGTACATCGGTCAGTTCAGGGCTGGCAAAAAGGAGGGATAGGGACAGTACGAACTGAGAACGCTCAATCAGTCGTACAAAGGGGCGTTCAAGGACGACAAGATCGACGGGTTTGGAGAGATGATATACGATAACGGCGATGTTTACAGGGGCTACTTTGAGCAAAACAAAAAGAACGGTCAGGGCACATACTTTCACAAGAATAAGGAGTAGCAAGTAAGAGGACATTGGAAAATGGAAGTAAAAGACGGATAGTTCAGCTAAGAAAACACGATTAAAAACACTAGGTCTTAAGGTAGCTACGTGAATGGACTCAAGGACGGAGTTTGGAAAATAAGTGAGCTTAGAACTGGCAGGCAGGAACGCGAGTAGCTGTGGGCTAAGGGAGTGCTCAAGTATAATTAATGATGATTATTTAGTTCAGTTTATTCATGCAAACTACCATCACTAAGCCTCATAACGATATTGCTTGATTTACTAAATATTGAGCGCAGCGGATTCGAATAGCTTATTGACTTCCTGATGATAAATTAGATGACTTCTTGATTTGCAAATGACAAAAATTATTGGTTGACAAATGAGAGGAATTCTTGATTGGTAGTTAGGGTCATATGTTGACAAGTAATCAGTCGTCGTCAGAGTCATCAGCCTCGCCAGCCTCTATTTTGCGCATGAGTTCCACTCTCAAGGCATTTTTGTCCTTCACCTACTACTACCCCTCCTTTTCGCCTTTTTCTTATTCTTCCGGCTCTTACTGAATGGCATTCTTGGCATTCTTCTTTTCCTCTTTCTTCTTCGCGAGTTATTCACCCATTTTTTCGTTAAACTCTTCCTTAGGGATGATGTTTTTTTTCTTAAGCTGCTTGTAGTCTTCCAGCAGGAATTCTTTGATCTTTTCGAAGAGATCTCCCTGCATTTGCACTGAGCCTGTCCCTACTACTGAGCATGAAGCTGCGAACTTCTTGCTGCACTTCTTGGCCACGTCCTTGGCATCGATATCTGTTTAGTAAGCGTATACTGAAGTTGTTGAGGCCCTCGACTGTGGTGATGAAGTTTTTCTTGCCACGATTCTTGACGTCTATAACCAAATACTTGTCTTTTAAAGACTTTGGCTTTTCTTTCTCTTTCTTTTAACCTTTCTTTTCTTCCCCTTCGCCCATACTTGCTTAGATCTGTTATGACGTGAAGTCAGGGAAGTACTTGCTGACCTTGGCTGGTGCTCTTTTGTAAAGCCAAATGGCTGATGCCATCGCGTCCTTGCTGTGTTTGCATAGTTCGAAGGGCAGACTAGTGACTGAGTGTATGAGATGTACCTGGACAGTAGGTGACCTTCTTGGGCTAGACTAGAGGCAGCTGTTGTTTAGGTTACTCAACCTATTCTGGTTATTCGGGCTGAGTCTGAGGAGGCTAGGTAGCTGGCTAATCATCTTCCTATCGTTATCTTCTCTATTGGTGATGTTTCTTCTTGTTGCCCATTCTAAACAAAGATTATAATTGCCATTAATCATAAACAATCAATATGCAAAACACAACTATTTTATCATCGACTTAATGGAATGTCTAGTTATAACAAAAGATTTATAAGCGATAACTGATGTAATGAATGCATGCTTGTATTAATGGAATGTGTAGGTTACATACATCTTATTGATCAATCAACATCGTCCACACTGGGTCCAGCGTTGCCACCCTGAGGAGCGGCACCTCCAGCACCTGGGAATCCTCCTGGGAAACCAGCTCCACCTGGGAAGCCAGCTCCGCCTGGGAATCCTCCTGGACCTCCTGGAGCACCTCCTTGGCCGTATATTTTCTGCATAATGGGATTGAATGCACTTTCGAGAGCCTTGAGCTTACCCTCGTACTCCTCAGTTTCTGCTTCCTGGTTAGAAGAGAGCCAACTTTCAGTTTATCTCACCTTTTCAAGGATGCTAGTCTTTTCAGCGGCGTCGAACTTGTCCTTAAGCTTTTCGTCATCAGTTGTGTGCTTGATTGACACACAGTAGCTCTCAAGAGCATTCTTGGCCTCAACTCTCTTTCTTATTTTTTAGTCTTGGTCCTTGTACTTTTCGGCTTCCTTAATAAGTTTTTCAATATCGTCCTTGGAAAGACGGCCCTTGTTGTTGGTGATGGTGATCTTAGCGTTCTTTGATGTTGCCTTGTCAGTGGCCGACACGTTCATGATACCGTTCTCGTCGATCTCGAATGAAACCTCGATCTGGGGCACTCCTCGAGGAGCAGGCGGAATGCCATCTAGGTTGAACTTGCCTAGAGTATTGTTGTCCTTTGTCATCTGCCTCTCGCCTTAGAACACCTGAATGAGCACTCCTGGCTGATTGTCAGCATAAGTCGTGAAAGTCTGTGACTTTTTAGTAGGAATAGTGGTGTTTCTGGGAATAAGCACAGTCATGACTCCACCTGCAGTTTCGATGCCCAAAGAAAGGGGAGTAACATCGATCAAAAGTAGGCTGTCAGTAGTTTCTGAACCTGTTCCACTGAGGATAGCGGCTTGGACGGCAGCACCGTAGGCAACAGCCTCATCGGGATTGATTGATCTGTTGGGTTCCTTGCCGTTGAAGAAGTCCTTGAGTAGCTCAATAACCTTGGGAATTCTAGTTGATCCTCCGACTAACACCACATCGTGGACCTGATTCTTGGCAAACCCAGAGTCCCTCAGCACCTTCTCAACAGGGGGAATTGTTTCCTTGAATTGGGACATGCAAAGTTCTTAGAATTTAGCTCTAGTGATGGTCAAAGAGAAGTCCTCAGATTAGGCAAGCGAGTCGACTTCAATTGTAGTCTGGGCTGATGAAGAAAGGATACGCTTAGCCTTTTCAACCTGAGTGAGCAGTCTGCGGATAGCTCTTGGATTCTTTCTGACATCAAGTCCCTTCTTTTTGAGGAAATCGGCAGCACAGTACTCCATAAGTTTATGATCAAAGTCTTCACCGCCCAAATGCGTATCCCCGGCAGTGGCCTTGACTTCAAAGACTCCGTCATCGATAGTAAGCAATGAAACATCGAAAGTTCCTCCTCCCAGATCGAAAATGAGGACGTGTCTTTCTCCAGCTCCCTTCTTATCGAGTCCGTAGGCGATTGCAGCTGCGGTAGGTTCGTTGATGATTCTGAGCACGTTGAGACCTGCAATATTGCCTGCGTCCTTAGTGGCCTGACGCTGGTTGTCGCTGAAGTAGGCAGGAACAGTCACCACTGCGTTTTTGATGGTTTCTCCGAGGAAAGCCTCAGCTGTTTCCTTCATCTTGGTCAGAATCATCGAGGAAATTTCTTCAGGGTGGAACTTCTTGGTCTCTCCCTTGTACTTTACCACAATGACGGGCTTGTCATCAGGACCTGCTTCGACCTTGAATGGCCACATCTTAATGTCCTTCTGCACGATCGGATCGGAAAACTTCCTGCCGATGAGTCTTTTGGCATCAAACACTGAGTTTGAGGGGTTCTTGGCAGTCTGGTTTTTGGCTGCGTCTCCGAGGAGTCTTTCAGTTTCAGTGAAGGCAACGTAGGAGGGAGTAGTTCTGTTACCCTGGTCGTTGGCGATGATCTAGACTCTTTCGTTTTGCCAAATGCCTACGCAGCTGTAAGTGGTGCCGAGATCGATTCCGATGGCCTTACCAATCGATTTCTTTTCAGTCATGTTGGATTATTTTTATGCGAGTTGACAGTGAATGTTGAATTAAAGTTGATCTTAAAATTCTAGAAAACTCTATTTTTTCTACCATTATAATATTTCTGATAAGAAATTAACAATACCAATCAACCAGCAATTCAATTCCAATAAAAATTCAGAGTTTATTCAAAAATTTCTCTGGTTTTACTATTTAGTTTAATATGATCCAAAACTACTTATGTAATAAGCTAGCTTTCAAAAATCTACAATTTTTTTACTCTATAATGTTATAGCCATATCTCAATCTCAGAACATAGCTAAAATATTTTTTTTTCTGTAGCTTTTGATACTAATTGCAATATTTTTTATATATTTTTTTATGTTTTCAGGTGTTCAGTAGAGTTATTTATTGATTAATATGCTCTTTTTGAAAAAAATGTAATTGTTTGGAGGACTTCATGCTTATATAATTATTGTTTGGGGAATGTTCGTAAACCCTGCGACTATGCTCAAGGAAGCGATTGAGTTTGAGTGTCCTATTTGTTGCGAGACCTTCGACGAAGCGGAGAAGTACCCGATGATGATTTGTGGGGCCCAGCACACATGCTGCTTGAAATGCCACCACTCGATAATATTCGGGCATAAGGCCGATACTGAAACTGCCTCCTGTCCTTTCTGCAAAGCCACGATCACCAAGAGTCAAGCTATCAAGTTCCGCCTGCTCAACGAAATCATAGTCACTGCTGCCAAAATGCGCATCAAGGGCAGCGAAATTAGGGCTTAAATGCAAACTCTACAGGCCAGCTAAGGCAAAATGGCTGAAGAGCTGAAGGCAGAACGTGACAAAAATCAGTGGTTGATTAATCAGCTTGGCAGCTTCAACAAAAGTATTAACTACTGGAGGGAAAGGTGCCACTTTCTTTAAAAATAACTCTAAGATGCTAAGGCTGGCAAAAGATAGACTTAAGAAAGGGGCAACAAAAGATAAGGTGAAGATGCCAAGGTTCACCGAAAGTAGCGCTCAGGTAGTCGATAATAGAAAAATTTTTAGAATTTAGGGTCTAATAATAATATATTTGATACTTTCCACAAAAACTTCACCAGCCTATCCAGTAAAAACTTACCTTCTAGTAGTTTCACCTATAATAGCACGTCCAAAAACAACAATAGTTTTACGTCGAGTACAAGTGTTACTCCATCTAGTGGGAGTCAGAGGAGCATTCCTCCAAAAGCCAAGTATTTCGAAAGAAGCAACAATTAGTCCGATAAACCTGAACAGCCCAATAAATCTTTGTAGCGAAGACAGGCAGCCAATCCTTAACGTTTTAAACGCCAAAAGATGCCAAACGAAAGAGAAAAAGAGGGCTCTCCTGCTCATAGACTGATTAATTACAACGATACCAGTATCAGAAACTATAGCGATAACAATAGCAAAACCTATAACGAAAGCAGTAAAAACTATAAATAAATAAGCAGTCAAGATTATAGTACTATCGTTAATCGAAGCATAGAAAAGGTGTATAATGGAGGCATGCTAAGGTCAGATAATCATTTAAATAAATTGCCTGACCATTCCTTTTTATCTCCCAAGTATGGCGGCCTTAGAGCTGACAAAAATTCAGATTCCTTGCAGAATAGAAGTTTCCAGGCCGACAGATGATATTATTTTATTATTGAAACTACATACACGATAGCCGTACTACAGACGTATGCATAAGTTGAATATCATAGCATGAATTGAATGCGATGATTATGTTAATAAATCATGAGGCTAGGTAGTATATGGCGATTAGGATGGCTAGCACGATTCCTACTGTTACGAAAGTGCTCGGTCCTGCACTTGTTTACTCTTTTTGCCAATCTTGGATAATAGAGTTGGGGTCAATGCTACCAATGCGGTGCTTGGGCATCACGTTCTAAATAGCGTTCTTGGAGTGACTTGCCATCTAAAAAGCATAGGACGCGTTCTTACCGGCCTTGTTGATAAATACGATGGGACCTCCTGGGTGCTAGTTCGAGTAGTTGGTCACGTCGTATACTTTGTCGTTAACTACTATCCACATGTCACTATCGGTGTTATGCTTGCCCACCTACTCCCAGCTATACACACTATCGGTCATCAACTTACCAAAAATATTATTTTAGAAGTAATTTTAGTTAAGGAGTATATTAGATAGCTTTGTATAGAGAAAAACAACCATTAAAGTGTTACCTATCTATTAAAATTCTGATTTTACCCTAAATATTATTTTATTTTAACTTTTTTCCTATAGTAAATTATAATTTATTCTAATCTTAAATGTATTTAGCTATTTTTAATGTTAATAAAAAAAAAAAATCTCAGGGAGCTACTAAAAACCCCCCTAGCTGCTTAGGTAAACATTCTATTTCTTTCTTCCAGTTTCTAAAAGCTCATATTAAAGGCAAAATTGATTTCTTATATATATAAAAAAAAATCGAAGTGAAAGTTAAGGTATTGATAGGCATGGGGTAAAATCCTTGAGGTCTAGCAAGTGAATATATACAATAAATAATAATTTTGTAATCTCTTAGTGTAAATTGTAGATTAAAGGCAGCTCAAAAAAGTCAAGATCTGATCCAAAACATCATTTAAAAACTGCTGCCGACTTTTGATTATTATTATTTAATCTGAACCATAAAAATCAGCCATAGCAAACGATCCTGAATTACCTGTCTATTTAAATATCTATTTAATCCTAATCACCTTTGACTTTATTATTTAATCTGAGAAGACAGAGTCAGCTAAAAAAACCATTCTGACATACCTGTCTATTTAAATATTTAATTAATTCTGCCAACCTTTGATATTTTTATTTGATACGAACAATCAAAATCGAAAAAACCATTCTGAAATA
>Ga0169931_10008735_pt1 | contig 14721 bp, 10 predicted proteins | sample Kivu_15m_20L_FD_129675 | JGI IMG/M metagenome (GOLD analysis project Ga0169931, IMG submission 129675) | Freshwater microbial communities from Lake Kivu, Western Province, Rwanda to study Microbial Dark Matter (Phase II) - Kivu_15m_20L... | ecosystem: Environmental > Aquatic > Freshwater > Lake...
CAGGGTGGGGATCTTGGCAAGCAGGCGCTTCGACTTGCGCAGCTCGGCGTCGGGCGCGTTCGACTCGCACTCGGCGTCGTGATGCCCGAGGATGCTCACGGCCGTGCGCAGGAGGCTCATCGGATGCGCGGTGGGCGCCGCCTTCGTCACCGCGACCACCTGTTCGATCACGGTCGCGTCGACGGCGCGCATGCCCTTGATCTCGGTATCGAACGCGGCCATCTCGGCATCGGTCGGCTTGTGGCCCACCAGCACCAGGTGCGCCACGCCCTCAAAGGTCGCCTTGTCGGCGAGGTCGGCGATCTCGTAGCCGCGGTAGATCAGCTCGGTCTGGGTCACCGCGCACACCTTGGTCTCGCCGATCACCTGGTTCGCGAGTCCGCGCGTGTCGACGGGCTTGGCGGTCGGGACGGGGTTGGCGGGAGCGGCGGTGGCCATGGTCGAAATCCTCGGTGTTCGAGCGGTGCGGACGACGTTTTGCGCGAGCGCCGAATGGTAGCGGGCATGCGCGCACGCCGACCGCCCGCTTCGTCCGCGACAGTACGATCGCATCCCGGATGAACGCTCCCGCCGACGCCGCCCCGCCCCGACGCCCACGCGCCGCGACCGTTATTGGAGCCTGCGCCGCCGCGGCCCTCGCGCTGCTCGCCGCGTGCGACGGCCCCCCGGTGGTCGACGCGGGCCCGCTCGACTCCCGCCCCGGGCCCCGCGAGGCGGGCGCGCTCGACCCCGTCGCCGACGCCGCCACGTGGCTCTGCGGCCACTACTCGAGCGCCGCGCAGGCGGCGGCGGACCGCGACTTCTTCGACGTCCGGCTCCACGTCGTGCGCATCTGGCCGGATCGCCTCGACGGCCCGTGGCTCTACGTCGAGCAGGCGATGGCGACCGCCCTCGACAAGCCGTACCGCCAGCGCATCTACCGGCTCTCGGCGCTTCCCGACGGCACCGCCGAGAGCATCATCCACGAACTCCCCGGCGATCCGCTCGCGTGGGCCGGCGCATGGAGGGACGTGTCGCGATTCAACGCGCTCGACCCCGCGTTGCTCGCGGTGCGCCCGGGCTGCAGCGTCGTGCTGCGCTACGCGGGCCCGGGGCGCATGTCGGGCTCGACGCAGGGCGACGGATGCGCGAGCGCGCTCCGCGGCGCGGCCTACGCGACCAGCGAGGTGACGCTCACCGCCGGCGAACTCGAGTCGTGGGACCGCGGGTTCGACGCCAAGGGCAACCAAGTGTGGGGCTCGACGAAGGGCGCGTACCGATTCGTGAAGGAGGCGCCCGCGCCCGCGCGCCGGCCCGATCCCGAGATGCCGCCCGGCACCGAGGCCTCGGTGGCGCCCGGAGGAACCCCATGAGCCACGCGAAGCCGCATCCCGGGCGCGTCCTCCGGGACGCATGGAGCCGCGGAACGGTGATGGTGCCGGGCGCGTTCAACGCGCTCGTCGCGCGCGCGGTGCGCGAAGCGGGCTTCGAGGCCTGCTACATCTCGGGCGGCGCGACCGCGAACGTCGCGGGCTACCCCGACATCGGCCTCGTCACGCTCACCGAGATGGCGCGCACCATCCGCGAGATCGTCGACGCCTCCGGCATCCCCGTCATCGCCGACGCGGACACGGGCTACGGCGAGGTCGAGTGCGCGGTGCGCACGGTGGTCGAGTACGGCCGCGCCGGCGCCGCCGCGCTGCACGTTGAGGACCAGGTGTTCCCCAAGCGCTGCGGCCACCTCGACGGCAAGGACCTCGTTCCCGCCGAGGCGATGGCCGACAAGGTCCGGGCCATGTCCGCGCACCGCGTGCACCCCGACTTCGTGATCATCGCGCGCACCGACGCGCGGCACGTCACCGGGTTCGACGACGCCGTGCGCCGCGCGGCGATGTACCGCGCGGCAGGCGCCGACATGATCTTCCCCGAGGGGCTGCAAGGCGAGCAGGAGTTCGCCGACTTCGCGAAGGCCTGCCCCGGCCCGCTGCTCGCCAACATGACCGAGTTCGGGAAGACCCCGGACATCACCGCCGGGCGCTTCGGCGAGCTCGGCTACCACGTGGTCATCTACCCGCTCAGCATGATGCGGCTGGCGATGGGCGAGGTCGCTCGCGGGCTCGCGGCGCTGAGGCGCGACGGGAGCGTGCGCGAGTCGCTGCCGCGCATGCAGACGCGCAAGGAGCTGTACGCGCTGCTCGGCTATGAGCCCGGCCGCGAGTGGGACTATCCCGACGCGCGCGGGCGGTGACGCACGGCGCGGGCGCGCCGGTCCCGTCAGTTGACGACCACGTCGAACAGGAACGTCGCGGGGTCCGACGGGTCGCGGCGCCACGCGATGCCCACGTCGTTCGGGCGCAGCCCGCGCGTGCGGAGCATCGGCGGCAGCGGATGCTCCTGCCAGAGCTTCCTGTCCTTCGCAGCCTTCGGGGGCTTCTGCGCGACGAGCTCGATGGTCGGCGGCTTCGCATTGACCTCGTCGTCGGGGACCGCGAAGTTCGCGTCGTCCTTCGCGTCGAGCGTGATCGTGTACCCGTGCGCGGACGCGGTCCATCGGAACTTCTCCTCCCGCAGCGCGGACTTGAGCTCGTCCATCGTCGCGGGCCGGAGGCCTTTCGACCACAGCACGCGGATCCCCTCGGCGAGGAACTCGAGCCGCCCGCGCGCGGCCACGTACGCGCCGGGCTTCGCGTTCCGCGCGTAGTCCCTCCACCGGGCCTCGAACGCACGGAACTCGGGCTCGGAATCCAGGCTGAACGCGCGGCGCATCGCGTCGTACGGCTTCACGCCGTCGTTCAGGAGCCGCAGCATGTTCGTGAAGTACGGCTCGTAGCGCCCGTTCTCGGCGTAGACCAGGAAGTGCACCATCGACCATGCCTGCATGTACTGCTGGCGCGCGCTTCCCGAGCGCACCGCGCCGTTCCAGCGCGCGTCGTCCATCTGCAGGATGTCGGAGAACGGGATCGTCTTCTCCTGCTCCACCGACGCGCGAACCTGGTCGACCACGGTCGGGCTGGCCTGGCCGACGACCACCGAGCGGCCCTCCACCACGGACTCGCCGAAGAACTCGGCGAGTCCCTCGTTGAGCCAGGGCGGCAGCTCGTTGCCGAAGAAGGCGTGCGCGTACTGGTGGAAGCCCTCGTGCTGCACGACGTGCGCCACGCGCTGGCGCGGCATGTTCTCGACGAAGAACGCGAGCCCCGAACCGCGCGGCGTGATGAAGAACATGCCGCCGGAGCCCGTGGCATTCACGCCGAACTGCGTCCGCAGCGTGTCGAGGTAATCCTGCTGCCGCGCGAACATGTAGACGTTCGGGTGGTCCGGGCTGCGCCTGCGCATCCCCACGCGCTGCACCAGCCGCCGCGTGTACTCGTCGTACATGGTGTCGAGGAGGTCGGCCCATCGCTTCGTGTCGTCGGCCGGAAGGTCGCTGCGGACCACGTAGTACCGGCTCTGGGGCAGGCGCGCGCCGGGCCGGGGCGCGGTGCGGTCCCACCAGGCGGCTTGGGGGACCTGCGACGTGGCCTGCGGTGCCGCGGGCGCGGCGACGGCGAAGGGCAGCGGGAGCGTGCAGACCAACCACGCCGCCGCCGAGAGGATGAGTCGAAGCGAAGGCATCCGCGAACGGCCAAGAATAAGGAGGCGTGCGCACGATCCGGCCCGAGGCTGGCCCGCGCAAGGAGTCCTTACCGGACGAAGTTCGCGCTGAGGATCATTCCGCACGAAAAACCCGCTGTGAACACTTGCACCGCCCCGGAACCATGACATACTCCCGTCAACCCCTTTCGGAAAAGGGAGCCGAAAAGGGCCAGCAACCACCTAGTGGTTCCAAGGTTTGGTCTGTGTTGGGAGAAAGGGCCCGACACGACCGTTTCAAGGGACACTGGGAAAAGGGAACTCTTGGCGTCCTGATCGCCTCACCGCGATCACCGCAGATTCCACTAGGCAGTGTTGCGAGGGTATGAGGGAAAGGGAGCCGGTCGCGAACCTAGAAAAGGGCGCGACCGCGCTTCTTTTTGCGCATGATCGGCTGACGTGGAGGCGGGCCCGGAACGGCCGCGCAAGGCCATCCGTATACTCGTCGCCTTCCGCCCCTCCGCGGGCCGTCCCGCCGGAACCGATCCTGGAGCAGCAGACCACGATGACCCGACGCGCGAACCGAGCGCCCCGACTTGGGCACGCCTCCGAAGGCCTCCGGGACCTGTCCCTCGCCTGCATCGCCGCGTGCGCCACCGGATGGTCGGCCCTGGCCGCCCCGCAGGCCGCGCAAGACCCGGCCCCGGCCCCGGCCGCGCCGGCACGCAAGACCGACCGCCAGCTGCGCGCCGAGGCCGAGGCGGCCCTGCGCGAGCGCTACGTGGTCGCCCCCGGCGCCGCCGACGAACTCGGGTACCGCATCGTCTGGCAGACCGAGCCGCTGGTCACCAAGGACGCCACCATGCAGGTCACGGCGGCCACCGCCGACAGCGTGTGGTTCGGCGACAGCGCCGGCAGCGTGGTCCGCATCCGCCGCGACAGCGGCGAGACGGTGTGGCGCAGCTCGACTTACCAGGGCGTGGAGCGCATGGTGGGGATCGAGTACCTGCCCACGCCGCAGGCCGACAACGTCTACGTGGTCACCGAGCTCGGCAGCGTCACGCTCGACGCGGTCACCGGCAACCTCCTGAAGCGCGGGCGCTTCGCGCACCTGCCCATGACGGAGCCCACCGTGTTCGGGCCGTACATGATCTTCGGGACGCGCACGGGCCTGGCGAGCTGGTACCAGTACAAGACCGGCTACAGCTGGCGCGCCGCCACGGTGGGCGCGGCGGTGCACGGGAAGATCACGGTCACCGGCGACATGGCGCTTGCGGCGGGAGCCAACGGCAAGGTGGTCGCGCTGGGCGCCCCGAACGCGGGCGTGCGCTGGACGCGCATGCTCTCGGCCGGGGTCGAGGCGCCGATCGCCGCGGATGACTCCGCGTGCTACGTGGCCTCGCGCGACCAGAGCCTGTGGGCGTTCGACCTCATGCGCGGCCGCGTGCTGTGGCAGTACTTCACGCAGTCGGCGCTGGTGAACCCGCCCGTGCGCATCGCCGACGGCCTGTACCTGCAGATCCCCGGCGAGGGGCTCGTCAGCTTCAACCCGGGCACCGAGAAGCCGGACGGCGAGGTGCGCTGGAAGAGCAAGGCGAAGGGCAACGTGCTCGCGCGCGTCGGCACCGACCTCATGGCGTGGGACGCGGCGGGGCGCACCCTCACCGCGGTCGACGCGGGAACGGGCCGCATCGTGCGCGAGGTGAGCCTCCCGAAGGTGAAGGCCGTGGTGTTCGACACCTCGCGCGGCGACCTGTTCGTCTCGGACGAATCGGGCAACGTGGAGCGGCTTGAGCACCTGTCGAAGTCCGGCCGGGCCACGCAGCCCGAACCGGTCGCGGACGCCTCGCGGTCCCCGAACTGACGCCGTGGACGCGGGCAGGCTCGTCAAGGTCCGGCGCGCGCTCGTCTCGGTGAGCGACAAGTCGAGGCTCGTGGAGTTCGCGCGCGCGCTGTCGGGCGCGGGCGTCGAGATCGTGTCGACCGGCGGCACCGCGGCGGCGCTCGCGCGCGCGGGCGTCGCGTGCACGCCGATCGAGGCGGTGACCGGCTTCCCCGAGATGATGGACGGGCGCGTGAAGACGCTGCACCCGCGCGTTCACGGCGGGCTGCTCGCGGTGCGCGACGACCCGGCGCACGTCGCCTCGATGCGCGAGCACGGGATCGAGGCCATCGACCTCGTGTGCGTCAACCTCTACCCGTTCGAGGCCACGGTGGCGCGCGAGGGAATCGCCGAGCACGAGGCGGTCGAGCAGATCGACATCGGCGGGCCGTCGATGGTGCGCAGCGCGGCCAAGAACCACGCGAGCGTCGCGGTGGTGACGGACCCCGCGCAGTACACGCGGGTGATCGAGGAGATGGGCCGCCACGGCGGCGCCACGACGCTGGCGCTCAGGCGCGCGCTGGCGCACGCGGCGTTCGAGCGGACCGCGGCGTACGACGCGGCGATCGCGCGGTGGATGGGGTCGAACGGGTTCGGGGAAGGGGCGGGCGAGACGGGCGGGAGCCCGGCCGACGCCGGCGCGGGCGCGGCGTTCCCGCGCGCGGTCGCGCTTCGGCTCGAGCTCGCGGACGAGCTTCGCTACGGCGAGAACCCGCACCAGCGGGGCGCGGTCTACGCGGACCCCGCGGCGCGCGGGCCCAGCGTCGTGCGCGCGCGCGTGCTCCACGGCAAGGCGCTCTCGTACAACAACCTGCTCGACGCGGGCGCGGCGCTCGAACTGGTGCAGGACCTCGCGGCGCAGGCGGCGCGCGGCGGCGGTGCGCCGGGCGCGGGAAGCGCGCGGGGAGCGTGCGCGTGCGCCGTCATCAAGCACACCAACCCGTGCGGCGCGGCGGTCGGCGCGTCGGTCCTTGATTCGTTCGAGCGCGCGTGGGCCGGCGACCCGCTCGCGGCGTTCGGCGGCATCGTGGCGTTCAGCCGCGACGTGGACGCGGCGACGGCCGAAGCCATGGCCGCGGGCGAGCGGTTCCTCGAGGTGGTGATCGCGCCCGGCTACGAGCCCGCGGCGCTGGCCGCGCTCCAGGCGCGGTGGAAGAACGCGCGGCTGCTCGCGACGGGGCCGCTCGGCGAGCCGCAGCCCGGCCTCTCGTGGCGCAGCGTCCCGGGCGGCATGCTCGCGCAGGACCGCGACGTGCACCCGATCGATGCATCGCGCTTCGTGCACGCGGCGGGCCCTGCGCCGGGCGCGGGCATGCTGCGCGACGCAGGCATGCTGTTCACGGTCGCGAAGCACCTGAAGTCGAACGCGGTGTGCATCGGCGCCGGCGGCGCGCTCTGGGGCGCGGGCGCGGGGCAGATGGACCGCGTGGCGAGCTGCCGCAACGCGGTCGAGAAGGCACGGGCGCGGCTGGCGGCGGCGGGCGCGGCGGCAGGCGGCGAGTTGCCGGTGGCCGCGAGCGACGCGTTCTTCCCGTTCGCCGACGGCCCGACGCTGCTCGTGGACGCGGGGGTGCGCTGCATCGTGCACCCGGGCGGCAGCAAGCGCGACCAGGACACCTTCGACCTGTGCAACGCACGGGGCGTGACGTGCCTTCTGGCCGGGACACGGCACTTCCGGCACTGACCTACACTTTCGGACCCATGAAGCTCGACCACCCGACGCTGCCGGTGCTCAAGGCCGCCTTCCCGGACGTGAAGTTCATGGCCGCCGAGTTCCGCGGCCAGACCACGGTCATCGTGCCCAAGGACCGCCTCAAGGACGTCTGCCGCCTGCTGCGCGACGACCCGCAGTGCTCGTACGAGTTCCTCACCGACGTCACGGCGGTCGACTACCTGAACTACCCCGCCCCGCAGCCCGGCCGCTTCGCGGTCGTCTACTGCCTGGCCAGCCACTCGAAGGACCGGCGCATCACGCTCAAGGTCTTCCTCGACCCCAGCGTCGACACCGCCGGCATCGAGCCGGACCCGGAGCTCGTGGTCGACACCGTCACCGAGGTGTGGCCCGGCGCCGAGTGGCTCGAGCGCGAGGTGTTCGACATGTTCGGCATCCGCTTCCGCGGGCATCCCGACCTGCGCCGCATCCTGCTGTGGAAGGACTACCCCGGCCACCCGCTGCGCAAGGACTACCCGCTGCGCGGCCGCGGCGAGCGCGAGCTGCACCAGGTGATGACGCGCGAGGGCGCGTGACCCGCGCCGGCGCCTGACCCGCGAAGGAGCCTCCCGATGCACGTCCTCGTCCTCGGCGCAGGCATGGTGGGAAGCGTCGCGGCGGCCGACCTCGCCGCCACGCCGGGATTCCATGTCACGGTGGTGGACGCGGGCGCCGAGGCGCTCGAGCGCGCGAAGCGCCGCGTGGCGATCGCCGTGGCGGCGCGCGCCGCGGGCCCGCACGACGCGCCAGCCCGACGGTCGACGCACGGCACCGCGGTCCGCCCGCATGCGCGCTTCCTGGTGGCCGACGCCGGCGGCGCACGGCAGGCGCGCGCGCTCGTGGCGCGGCTGAAGCCCGACCTCGTCCTCGGCGCGCTCCCGAGCCGCTTCGGCTTCGAGGTCATGGGCGCCGTCATCGCCGAGCGCGTGCCGTACGTCGACATCTCGTTCATGCCCGAGGACTTCCGCGAGCACGACCGCGCCGCGCGCCGCGCGGGCGTCCCCGTGGTGGCCGACTGCGGCGTGGCCCCCGGCATGAGCAACATGCTGGCGGGCTGGGCCGCGCGAACGCTCGACCGCTGCGACACCATCGAGATCCTGGTCGGCGGGCTGCCGCGCACGCGCCACTGGCCGTGGCAGTACAAGGCGCCCTTCAGCCACCACGACGTGATCGAGGAGTACGTGCGTCCGTCGCGCATGGTCGAGCACGGCAAGGTGGTGGTGCGCGACGCGCTCAGCGACCCGGAGCTGGTGACCCTCCCCGGCGTCGGCACGCTCGAGGCCTTCTACACCGACGGGCTGCGCAGCCTGGCCGACACGCTGAAGGTGCCCAACATGCGCGAGAAGACCATGCGCTGGCCCGGCCACGCCGAGCTCATGCGCACGCTCAGGCACCTCGGGCTCTTCTCGCACGAGCCCGTCGACGTGGGCGGGGCGCGCGTGCGCCCGATCGACCTGACCGCCAAGCTCCTCTTCCCGCACTGGACCTACGAGGAAGGAGAGGCCGACGTCACCGTGATGACCGTGCGCGCCTGGGGCACCCGCGACGGCGCCCCCGTGCGCCTCGCGTGGACGCTGCACGACGAGCTTGACCCCGCCACCGGGTTCCCGAGCATGAGCCGCACCACCGCCTTCCCCGCGACCAGCGTGCTGCGGCTGATCGCGGCGGGCCGCATCGCCAAGCCGGGGGTGCACGCGCCCGAGATGCTCGCGGGCATGCCCGGCATCCTCGACGCGGTGCTCGCCGACCAGCGCGCGCGGGGCATCCGCTACGTGCCGTGGATGGAGAGGACCGCCCCGGCGAAGAAGGGTGCAGGGGCGAAGAAGGGTGCGGCGGCGAAGAAGGGTGCGGGACGCACGAAGGGTGCCGGGCGCCCGAAGCCCTCGGTCGCCGCGAAGCCCGCTCGCCCCGCGAAGCCCGCACGCCGCGGCGGGCGCTGACGTGGAGACGCGCGAGCACCTGGGCCTGAAGGAACTCGCCACGTCGTGGCTGCTTTCCATGGGATGCCGCGCCGTGGCACACGAGGTGCCCTGCCCCGTCGCGCGATTCCGCGTCGATGCCGCGGGCTGGGCCGACCGCGGCTGGCGCGCGGGCGCCGACCCCGCCGCGCACGCCTCGATCTTCGACGCCGAGCGCGCGGGCCAGGCGGTGCGCGCGCCGCGGACCATCGTCGTCGAGTGCAAGGCCTCGCGCGCCGACTTCATGCGCGACGACCTGCGGGTCGAAGACCTGCTCGCGGAACGCGAGCGGCTGCTCGCACGCAAGGCCGAGATCGAGCGCGAGCTGATTCCCGTGCACGAGCCGCACCTGCGCGCGGCCGACCCCGCGCTCTTCGAGGAGGGCGCGTCGTGGGACTTCGCGCGGAGCCGGCTGCTGCCGTACCGCCGCGTGCTCGCGCAGCTGGCGAAGGTGGAGGAGCGCATGCACGGGCAGACGAAGTTCAACCTCATCGCACGCTGGCGCCTGGCCGACGAACTGTGGATCCTCGCGACCGCGGGCACCGTGCGCGCACGCGAGGTCCCCACGGGCTGGGGCCTCGCCGAGTGCTCGGGCGCGGTGCTGCGACGCGGGGTCGGGCACGCCCTCGGCATGGGGGCGCTGCCGCTTCGCGTCATCGTGCCCGCACCGCGCCACGCAAGCCCGGACGCACGGCGCGAACGGCTGCTGCGCAACATCGCGGTCGCGCTGACCAAGGCTCAGTTCGGGGGGAAGACCGCGTCGGGCCCCGAACCCGACAGCGAATAGCCGAACCCCCCCGTGCGCTCGCCGTCGCCCTTCGCGTAGCGGAACGCACCGCCGGAGAACGGGTCCTTCGGCAGCGCGGGCAGCCAGCGCGGCAGCAATTCGTCCAGCCGGTCCGGGAGCCTGCCCTCGGCGATCCGGAACCGCTCGATGGCGACCACCGTCGCGAGGACGCGCGCGAACACGAGCTCGCGATCCGCGAACACCGTCCCGTTCCAGATCGAGGTTCCCGCGAACCCGATGCCGACGCCCGACGACTGCAGCACGCTGACCGCGTCGGCGAACGCCGCGTCGTCGCGCTCGGACGGCTCCTTGAGGGCCTCGCGCAAGGCCACGGCGCCCGCGGAGTCGAGCGCGGCGCGCGAACCGCCGTACGTGCATAGCCACGGCCACGTGCGTTGGGCGAATGGCGCGCCCCAAGGGAACGCCCGCTCCTCGAACGTCGACGCGTACCGCTCGCAGAGGATCGCGCGATAGAAGTCGAGGCGCGTCCGAACCATCGCCGAAGGGATCGGCCCGCCCGCCTGGCGCGCGATGGCGGCGTCGATCTCGGCGGCGAACGGCTCGCCGCGGGCCCGGATCGCCGATGCCACCAGCGGGACCAGCTCGATCGACGGGATCGCCTCGATCGGCCATGCCGGGCCTGCGAGCGACCAACGATCGACGCGCGCGACGGCAAGGAGCAGCTCGATGGCCTCCGCAAGCACGCCGCCGTCGCCAGAGCGCGTGGCCGCCAAGGCCGCCGCGCACGCGAGGGCGCGGAGCTGCGCACCGCACGACGTGGGAATCTCCTGGACCTTGTCCCTGCCGAACCCGGCGTCCGGCTCGGGACGCATCAGCGGTGACCGCACGCAGCCCATGAACGGCGCAAGGCCGCCGCGCATGGCCATGTCTTGGTCGAAGCCGTCGATCTCCGCGAGCCGATCGGCGTACTGCGCCTCGATGGGGACGCCGCCGCCCGGGACGGCCGCGGTGAGCGGCACGCCCCACCGCACGAACCGTGCCTCGAAATTCGCGCTCAGGAGCAAGGAGAGCACTTGGTTCACGGCGATCCCGATCACCGTTTGCCGCTGCACCAGTCCGTGCACGTCGAAGGCATTGCGTGCCGCGGGCAACGCGTCAGCCGGCGCGATGGCGTCGCACAGCTGCCGCGCGGTCGGCAGCGAGGCGAGGTCCGAAATCGCTCGGCGCGTCTCGTACGCGGCGAACGCGATCCATGCCGCCGATGGGATCGCGACCACGAGCGCGACGATGACCGCGAGGCGCCCCAGCGCGCGACGGCGAGCAGGCGTCCAGAACGGCGGGCGTTCCACCATGAACCCCGGCACCGGGAGGAACCGCTCGACACCGCCCGCGGTCGCCACCCGGCACTGCGGGAACGCCGTGAGGTCGAGCGCGTAGCCGCACTCGGGGCACGTGACGACGGCATCCGGTCCGACCGAGAGCCCGACCAACCGGTAGCCGCACCCCATGCACGACCCGCTGCGCCACATCACGCGGTGGATGAGCCAGCGGAGCGCGACGTCCTTTGCGACGAGCCAGCCGATTCCCATCAACGCGACGCCCGCGATGAGGAGGACGTTAATGAGGCCGATCGAACCCCCGGGCGTCGGAGGGCCGTGGAGGTACGCCACCACGAAGATGACGATCGGCGGCACCGCGAACGTCACGAACAGCCGAAACGCCCACATGGCGACGCGAGCGCCCAGCATGCGCCGCGTGGCCTGCACGAACGCGGCGCACTGCTCGTCGGAGAACTCGTCGAGCTCTGGGAACGCGCGGAAGCTGGGTGTCGCGATGAGGCGCATGGGGCGCGTGGAGCGCGTCGGCGCGAAGCGCCCCGGGCGGGACTCGAACCCTCAACCTGCCGCTTAGAAGGCGGCTGCTCTATCCAGTTGAGCTACCGGGGCGACAGGAGCAGTGTAGGAGGATCTCCGCAGGAACTTCCGCGGGAATCGGGCGGGCGGTTCCGCGACGCCGTTACCGTGGCGCGCACGGGATGGCATTCCGGCGCAAGGAGCCGAAGGAGGAACCCATGAATCGGTATTCGTTGGCGGTGGCAGGTGCGGTGGCCGGGGCGATCGGCGTCGGGGCAGCCCAGGCCCGGTCGAGCGGTGACGCAGGCACGCCCGCGCCATGCCCGTGGAACATGGAGATCCCGTGCGATGCAGCACCCGACGGCGGCGAGGGCCCGATCACCCCGGGCGTGCTCGACCCGTGCCCATGCGGACCCGGCGCGTGGGTCTCGACCCGCACGCTGCAACTGACGCCGCGCACGCCGCAGTCCGTGACCGACAGCACACTCCCGGTCAACCTGACCACGTGGATCTGGAGCCGCGCCGCGCGCGCCGAGCCGAGCCACGCGGAAGCGTCGATCGACTTCTCGGGGAAGAGCCACTTCTGGTCACATGGTTCGTTCACGCGCCGTGCGAGCGCGTCGCAGTCCACGGTCGACCGCGAGGAATGGGTTGGCGAGGGCGTGCCGTGCCCGCGCCTCGTATCGCTGGCCGCCTCGGGCGGCGCGGCGCTCGAGCTTTCGATCACGTGCGCCGCCGTGCCTGGATGCTCCGCGAGCGGATCGGTGACGATCGCGGGGTCGTGCAGCTCGCTCGGTGATGCGAGCGCGCACCTCGTCGACAAGACCGTACGGGGCGACGTCGGGTACAGCGCGCATGAGCGCACGCTCCAGTTGAGCGGGCGGTTCGGCACCTCGACCGACGACGACGGCGTCGGGATCGAGGGGAAGATCTCCTCGGAGACAAGCTGGAAGCTCACGGGAAGCGGCAGCGCCTCGGGATCGGCGGCCTACACGGTGCTTCCGGACCGGACGTACTGCGCGTTCACCAATCGTGCATACGTGGTGCGTTCCAACGGCAACGCCTCGGCGGTCGGCGGCGGCACGGTGTCCGGCAACGGCACGGTGGCGCTCTCGGGCCTTGCGATCGTCCAGCTCAGCGTCATGTGAGGAACCACCATGCGACACACGAGAACCAGGGCATCGCTCGCCGCCTGCGTCGCGGCGATCGGGTGCATGGCGATGGACGACGCGACGCACGGCAACCGCGAGGATGCCGCACCGGACGAGGCAGTGGCGGCGATGCGGCAGCGCGTGCGAGAGGAGGCGCATGCGCTGCGCGCATCGCTCGACGCGGCGGAGGCGGGCCGCGACTGGAGCGAGCTGCTCGAGCGCAAGCGATCGGTGGACGCGTGGCTGGCGCCGATGCACATGGTGCGCGACGCGCTCCGGGCGGCCGCGCCAGGCGCGGCGTGCGACCTGCTTGCCGCATGGCGCGTCGAGTGGCGCGACGGACCGGTGCGCGAGGAGTGGTCGCATCCGGACGGCGCCGAGCTCGCGAGGCGCGCGCTCGATGCGTGGATCCCGCGGCCGGGGTCGGGCGAGGCCGTGCGCATCGAGGCGACGACCTCGGGCGAGCGGTGGGTGGGCTGCGACGCGCCCGCGACGTGCGCGTGGACCGTCGACGGCTCATGGGGAGGCGACGGGCCGGTGGTGCACGGCCGATGCTGGTGGCGCTTCCCCCTCGCGGAGCCCGTGCGCATCGACCTGCCGCTGTCCGGCGACGGCATGGACCTCTGGTGGAACGACCGCGGCGCGCGGTACCAGGACGACCGCGGGGCGTCTCACGAGGAACGATGGCCGGTGCGGCCGCTCTTCTGCAATCCTCCCGGGATGTTCGCGGCGTTCGACTCGCTGCGCGGGGCCGCGGCGCCGGATGCTCGGTGCGAGGCGGGCCCGTGCACCGGCGACGCGGTGCACCCGCCGGATGATCCCCCGGTGAAAGGCACGACCCGGCGGACCCGGCGGGTGCTCGCCGGCGACGGACGGCTGCTGCGCACCGACGAGTGGAACTGGATCGATGGCCGGCTCGAGCGAATCGAGCTGCGGATGGAGCCGCTTCGGATGGTCCACCACGCGGAGCGGGCCGTGCGCATGTCGACCGAGGTCGAAGGGGACGTCGTCGACGGCGGCGAGCACCGCGCCGCGAGCGAGGTCAAGGAGTTCGCCGGCGGCGCATCGGTCGTGATCGCGTTCCGGCACGCGGTCCCCGGCACGGATGCGGTCCGTGACGTGCCGGCCGCGAGCGTTCCTGCGACCGGGCGCTTCACCGTGGGTGGCCGCGTGATCGCGTCGTTCGCGACGCGGTCGGTCCGGCTGGGGATGGCGGACCTCCTCGATGCGCACGCCTGCGGAGCGCTCGCGGCGCTCGGAAACGCCTCGTCGGCCCACCGTGCGCTTGCCCAGCGCATCGCCGACGCCATCGCGTCGCACGACGCGACCGCCCTGGAGTCGGCGACCCGGTCGGTGCGTGGGATGCATGCCTCTGCCGGCATGCCGGCGTGGGCGGCGGAGGACGAGCGGACGCTGCTCCTCGCGAGGGTCACGTCGGCCGGGATGGCGATTCCTGCGTGCCTCGGCTCCGTGGGCGACTTCGATGGGCGCGCGGGCGGACGCGGAACGCGGGCGTCGGTGATTCCGTGCGAGTCCGATGGCCCACATGAGGCACCCATGCTGGCGAAGGAACCGCCTGTTCCCGCCGGCGAATCCTGGCCAGGCGCCGACGCGTGCGAATGCGGCGGCGACGCGGAGCGGCGACTGTGCCGTGCCGCCGAGGATGCGCTCCGCTCGGCAGGACTCCGCGACGGCTGGGCCGCGTGCGTGCGGGGCGCGATGTGCGCACGCTCCCGCGAGGACTCGGCGCGCGTCATGGCCCTGGATGACGCGACCGCCCATCGCATCGCGACGGACCTCGCCGGGGCGATTCGTGCGGGTGCCGTGGCGCTCGACGATGGCCCGGATGCCGAGGCGTGCATGACG
>Ga0169931_10008736_pt1 | contig 14721 bp, 7 predicted proteins | sample Kivu_15m_20L_FD_129675 | JGI IMG/M metagenome (GOLD analysis project Ga0169931, IMG submission 129675) | Freshwater microbial communities from Lake Kivu, Western Province, Rwanda to study Microbial Dark Matter (Phase II) - Kivu_15m_20L... | ecosystem: Environmental > Aquatic > Freshwater > Lake ...
ATACGAGGAGTTTGTACTGGAAGATTTTTCTACATACGCGATTTTTACCATCGTAGACCTACAGTAAATTTTTCTCTTGTACCAGCGGGCGACAATCGAAACACATGTGCCTGAGTGGAATTTGCTTTCAAGAGCTCTTTAGATGCGTAATGATCTAAAATTTCTGATAATTGGAGATTTTCTCCGAAACCGTCGTCATCAACGGTGCGGTAAATTGCCTCAGCAGTACTTGTAAAATCTATTGAAAGTACCGAAAATACTTTTATTTTTCAACCCTATCCTTACTATCGTACAGCATGGTATTTATTATCATCAAAAGATGGTTACAGCCGTATCCCGTATCACGTATCACACAGCACGATTCCGGTCTGCGAGGCAGCAATGATCCCAGCATAAATCCCATTGTAAATTGTAATACTATACCTACTGACCAAGAAAATGTCATTTTTCTGACAAAGATTTCATAACTATAGTATTCGTTTTTTTTCCAAGATTTTTGTTTGAAAACTACAAAGACAATAAATAATAATGTCTAGTCGTATAGATTCAATATGGGTCATTTTGTTTGTTTCCCTTTACTTCTTCTTCTTCTTCTCTTCCTCCTGCATCTCCAACAGGTTTCAGACGTCTAGGGCACATACGACGTTATTCTTTTCACATGCATTTTCATATTCATCCTTAAGAATTCCTTCAAATCTCTTCTGTAGGCGAGAGAATCAAAAATTATCATTCACATGTCTTCACTTACAAAAAGAAAAAGAAGGACATTCTAAACAAAATCCATCCAAACAAACGAAGAATAATGAAGATGAAGAAGAGGATGATGACATACTCTCTCTTCTTTTACAAGATGAAGATGAGGATACAAGGCCTTCTATTAGGGTTGCAGCTTCGTCTAACAATTCTACAGATACATTCCAACATCAAAATCAACGTCTGCAAACGGTATCATCATCACAAACACATCCAGAAGAATCACCCATTCTTGTAACTTCGGAACTTGTTACCAATACTTCGAATAGGACTGTAACTCCTGTTGTAACAGGAATAGGGGGTAAGGGGGGTATCATCTTTGATGTGAATCGATTAAAACGGAATTTAGTTCAAGAGACGATTCGAAAATATAAAAGGGAATTATTTTTACTTTTACATTCATCCTCAGCAGCAGTACATACACAACAACAACAGCAGCAACAACAATCGATGCAAGAAAAAATAAATGTTTTAATACAAGTCAATCCTGTTTCAACAACTACAGATTCCAATTTATTAGAAGGAAGATGGATGTTTATGATATCTTTACCCGTGGAGGATATTATTCTTGATTCATCTGTTTCTAGTAGTAGTAATAGAGATGATAATGATGGTTCTATAGATACTACAACAACAACCACATCCAAGATCCAGACAGATATACCTCCAAATACCTTGGGGATACAAGACAAGAAAAAGAAGAAAATGGTTACATCATCTTGGACAAGATCATTACAAAGACAACTACTTTCCTTCGATAAACCATCAAAGATTTCCTTTCAACTGACATTTCATTTAGAAAATGTACCGGATGAGGAATTACCCCATGTCATTGATGAACGAATACATACAAGAGGTTGGTATACAAGTAAAACAATATATCAAATTATTGGGGTACGTAAAATGTATTAAAAAAATGATATAGATTCTTTTATTTCGATATGAAAACATCATATATCTTTTCGTTTAATATATACAGTTGACTCGAAAAAAGATACAATTACAAGAAGATTATACACAAGAATTATGGTTTGGAAGAAAACCTACTAGAACAACAACAACAAGGACAGATTCAACATCAACAGTACCACCAAATATTATTGATTTACATATACTCTATTTAGATACCGACTTGTGTATCTCAAGAATAGACGATACATTACAAATTTTTACAAAGAATGAACAATTTACTTGGTATCCACAACAACAACAACAACATGGATGGAAATTAGGATCTAGAATCCAATCTATTTGGTCGAAACGACAATCAGTACCCAATACTACCTTGTCTTTAAATACCATGGGTATAATAGATAATACAGTGAATAATACGACTATACCATTTCATGATACCAAATCGATTCCTCCAAGTAAAAAGACAAAGGATAATAGGATGATTCTTCTTAGAGACTATGAATCTGGATCGAAATTAAAAGTTGTACGACTAGGGAATGTGGTTCGTACTGGAGGGAAAGATGAAGATGAAGATACAGCTTGGGAGGGAAATGAAGATCCCTTTGTACACTTGTCAGCGGATGAACGACAAGCAAAATTAAAATCGATGAGTATAGAAGAAATTAAACGAGCTAGAATGGAATTAAAGAAACAAAATGAAAAAGGTAAAGGTTGGAGAATCTTTACACGACCTAAAGCATTTAAAAAGCCCAAGGAATTGTCCTAGGGAGAGGGGGAGGAAATAGATAAAATTGATATTCGAATCATATACGATGGATAGGAAGATATGGTTTATTTTCTTAATTATTATTTATCCAAATAAGAATTTATTCCTTAATTCCTTCTTGATAGGAAACTTGACTTGAGTAACCACCCAATCTTCCATTGAGACCGAAATGCCAGGATCCAATTCTTTTTCGGGGATGTTTTTCGAGGGGTTCGACATCCTCTCCGATTTGTGCTATATGAGGATGTTTGTCATCAGGAAAAATACGTAGTCGGGGTTCAATATACTTATGCCGTAGTGCTGTTCGTTTCAACATCCCCAAAATAGCCGATTGTAGTATTTTCTCCGGTTGACGTTCAAGCATATCCTTGGCTGAACGTTGTTTCAGTCCTCCAGGATAACCTGAATGCCATCTGTATACCTTATCTGTCCATTTTTTACCACTCAATTGAACCTTGGATGCATTTATTATGACCACGTAATCACCACAATCCGCGTTTGGACGGTACGTTGGTTTGTGCTTCCCCTTTAAGAGAGGAGCTACCGTACTTGCAAGGCGACCCACGGTTTGATTCGTTGCATCAATTAGATGCCATGTTCTTTGTAATGCTCTACCTGGAAAGCTCATATTTATTTTTTCCAAGACGAGACGATAGGAACGTTTCGGTAAAGGATACTATTACGTGCGATAGGAAAAGGGAGCTGTGACTACAGTAGGTCCTATGTATGTATAGTGTCGGCAAATAAATTTTAAGGCACTGATGTGCTGCTGCTATTGATACCTACTGCTGCTCTGTAAGCATTTTTACTGCAGGGGACGAGGGAATGAAAACAAGTCGATGCACGACACAGAGATTCTTGAAGTCTTATTTCCACCAGACTTTTTAAAGAGATTTTTAGAGTATATTGATTGTTAAGAGATGAACTTATTGGTTTGAATGAAAAGTCAAACCGACTATGGCATTATTGAACAATCTGTCACTGTCATTTTTGTATTACACATATAGTGGAGCTGCAAGAACAACCTTAATCCATGGTTCAATAACTGTGCGAGTAAGGAGATAAAATATAACGCCTAAAAATATTGATATTGGTAATGCGGGTAATGCCTTATGATAGACGGATAATAATAACAAAGTACCACCTAATCCTGATAGTATGACCAACATACATGATGTAAAGGTTGTGAAGCTATGTAGAATAGCCTTGGCAACTAAAACAGAATAGAAAATGAAATCACCCTTTTAAACGACATATCATAAAAAAAGACGCCTGTAAATATATATTTTTGGGAATTCCAATCTATTTCCAAGGTATATAATGCTATATTTAAACATACCAATCCTAGTTTGATGGAAGAGGAAAGCTCTTCATCCTCTGATGAATCATCATTATCATTACTTCTATCTGGATGAAGTTGAACAAAAACTTGACCTGTAGTTTCATCAACTACTAATATCCGTTTCACAATACCATGTCGATCAAGGACATGATATTCATATTTAGGTTGTGGTTGCTGTTGTTGTCGTCGTCGCAATCGTTGAATAAATCCGAGATCGTCTTGACTCAAGGCTTGAACTTTTGGTAGGATACGTCCACCTTGCAATGAAAATTTTACTTGTACCAAGGTATTTAATTCCAGGGGTGAGAAAACTTCTCTTCCTGTATTGGATGAAGATTCGCCATTTGTCGTAATACTAGTAGTAGGATTTGTAGTAGATGATCTATTATGACTCCTAGTACGATTTCGACGATACGTCCATTCATTGGACACTCTTTCCTGTAATTCCACAGGTACGTTTACCATTGGAAGGACATAAACTCTAGCTATAGCCAAGGGTATATGTTCAGTGTAATAGTCAACAACATGATTTTGATCTGATGTATCACGATGTGATGGATGGGAGGAGGATGGATCTATATTGGATCCGGAATGTATTACAGTATGTCTAGAAAGTGTCCCTTCTTGTATTGTTATACTTGCCCTTGCCGAGAATGAAGGAACAGTAGGATGCTGATGATTGTCATGACTAGGAAATCGTTGATTATTTGTAGCACTCGATGATAATGTAGTAGGAAGTATATGATTTATAGAAGAATGCGTTGCAGAAGAAGAAGGTAATGATGATGATGATGAAGAAGATATAACATGATTGTCAGTGGTGCTTGTCATGTGAGTGGATGATTGAGAAGGATTTAGATAAGGATCATGACGAGTAGAATTACTAGTACTAGTATTCGTGTCAGTGACACTCGTATTACGATTCGTTGGCTGTTGTCGTGAGGGTCTTGTTGTTGTTGTCGTTGCTGCTGTCGGTGTGATGGGAGCTTCATACAACAATCCAGGCAATACAGGTGCATCATCTCTTTGCATCAACCCCACCAAGAGTTTCAACGGACCACAAGGTGTAAGTACAGCACATAAGTCATACAAGGCTAATAAAACGAGTAAGGTCCATGTTGTCCATTCTTCAAAGTTGGATAATTGCCATGCTAAGAGTACCGATGTAGCTATAAGATACGCTTGCACCAGGTAGGATGGTGAACCAATAATGGAAATAAGAAAACTTCCAGCAGGAGCCGTAGATTCTTGTGAGTTCGATCCGTTTTCTTCTTGTCGTTTACTACGGGGTTGTTGTGCAAAGAAAATAACCAATACACCAACCATCGCAAAATTAATTAAACTGTAATAAAACGTAAATATATCCAAGGGAATGACATAATGTATCAAGCCGGTATGAAAAAATTGATATCCTAAAAATCCCAAGAGTAAAGCAGAGGATAGAATCATATAGGTCCATAATAGTTTCATACAATGATATTTATATAAAAGTACGATAAGAAAAGTCATGGCAGCAATGACAGAAACAATGACAAGACTATTGACTAAACTTTTCCCCAAGGACAATGCTACATTATTATTACCAGAAGGCTGAATGGAAAAGACACTGTAGGTGGATGTAAGAGCTTGTTGTGTAGCCGCACGTGAATCTTCGGTGGAAATATACACGACGGATAAGGCCGTAAGAATCATAGCTACAGACACGGGAGTTTGAATAGCATGAAAAGAAGATAAGGAATATACAATTTGATTCCATGATAGGGTATTGTTATTATTATTGTTATCGTTCCTCATTCTTCTTCTCCCATTTTCATCATCATTTTCTTCCGGAGGACGAGGGTGATTGTTGTATTCGTGTTGTTGTTGTTCTACCTGTTGTCGTGATTGAAGTTGATTGTCATGATTGCTAGTATTTGTAGTTCTATGGGAGATGCGAGGAGGATTTGGGGAGATGGAGGAGGAAGAAGAAGATGACATTCTTTTAGACTACTATGAGCGCTTATTGAATGTGATAAAGAAACGAGAAAAGAACTGTACACTGTACTGCTGCTGTACGCTACATACAGTTGCAGCTCGGCTTTCGTATGTAACATGTAACTGCTGGTACATACAGGAGCGTGGGTCAAGCATGCGGGATCCAGGATCATCCAGTCGAGTACGTAGGTACAGTAGGCTACTGTGCGCCGATCCTATATGGCTAAATTTGCTACTGTAGACAACAGGGTGTCATTTTTGTTTTTATTACGGTAGGACCTCCTACGGATGCTAAATAAATTGGTAAAAACAAGGTATGTACGGTACGGACCAACATAAAGATTTACAGGCGGCGTTCAAGCCTACGGTGCTGTATGTATAAATTTGTCTGTGAAATGAAAGAATCAGGATGAAAATTGAAAATCAAGTATAAAAGGTATTTTTCCAAGTTGGGACCCAACCTTACTGGTCTTGATGAAAAGCGTTGAATGCGGAGAGTACATGATAGGAAATATAAGTTGTAGAAAAAGTATCAGTAGTACCTAGTTTGTAATAAAAACAAAATTACAAATCTGTTCACCATCTATTCCTTGTACGGATATATATAAGAGGGCGGAATAAATAAAAGTCGTGAATACAATGAGTGATATACCAACTCTGGAGGCAGGTTATACACACAATCCATTTCAGGATACGAAGAAAACGGAGGATGTTCGGCTGAATTCAAATCCGAATACGAAATCTCAACGACGGAAACTTAGTTTGACACGAGTGACTCATAAAAATGGAAACAGTCGTTTCTTATCATCCTCCACGATTCCAAACACTGTTCCAGCAGCAGCAGCATCAACATCTACCATGGAAACAACCATACCCATGGAATCGAAAGTATTGTCCATTCCACGAAGGATTGTACGTACACTCCGTTCTTTATCGGCTACACGTCGTCATCGTCGTGAACAACAACAACGACAAGAGTCTGTTTCTTCCAGTCCAACAAGATCCAACCGACAGGAGGATATTACTTCTTCTACCAATCATACTACTACGAAACCGTTTATATTGGAAATATTACCTCATTTACTTACAAAACCTACGTTTCGACTTGTCATGGCTCCGAATCAACCTCATGATGCTGTGGGTGCTGATGATGTTGATGATGATGATCCTCATACTTTGAACAGTACAACTCGCAACACCCATTCTACATCTACAACAACAAGGAAACAAGATTCATCAACATCAACCACTACTAACGCTACCACCAACATACCCTCGGTACAGAATAAACCATACTTCTTACAAGGGACATGGGCGAATCCTATCTTGTATACTGTATTAGATGGAAAACGGAAAAGACAAGAGGAGGAAGTTGGTGTGCAGTATCATGATAAACAACATATCGATTACAAATCTACATCATCTCTCCAACTATTGAAACTTTTATTACAAACGGATATACTGTATCATCAAACGATACAGGAATTACAACCAGATGTAGCTTCCATTTCTACTTCTACAACTTCGATATGGGAAGAAACATATCAAGGATATATTAAAATTATGTATATACTCATGACGTTTATTCAAAATCAATGGAAAAATGAATATGAATATATAGTTAGAAAAGAAAAGATTTCTCATTATTATCATCATCGTCAGACACATTCATACATCCACCATGGAAGGATTCATGAACCAGTACATCATCATGAAGAAGAAGAAGAGTATGATGATTTAATTGGATCCAAACGAGATTTATTTTTTCGTCAATTGCATACGTTACGCATATATACTATGACTCCAATAAAAGACCATACCACTTACGACAAGAATAAAAAAGAAATAGAAGAGGATGAAACTCCTATTGTTACCAATAAAAAGTATCTTACATTATCATCATCAGAACAACAGGATCTATCCGCATCATCATCATCAACTACTACTAGTAGTACTTCCATCTTGAATTCTATGGAGATACAAATCGTACTTTCAGCTTTAGCGGATATCTTCATACGATTGGCGAATGTATCCATACGTGATTCTCATGAAATGGAGGCCGTACAGTATTTACAAGATGCACGTTGTATTCAAAACATACCATCATTGAATGTTCCACTCATTCGTACTCATTTAGGTTTACGTGACAGTCATGTAGGAACAATCAAGGAAAGGGTAGACATAAAACATACTACAACAACACCTTCAAGAAGACAAGTTGTTACGAATGTCGATCCAACTGAAACCTTATCACCCATCTCAGACATGTCGAAATCTTCACCTACAATGATCCCCCTTATTTCATCCTCCTCTACGATAGAAGATGAAAAAGATATCTCTTCGACAATATTCTTTTCACCATCGTCTTCTACATCCTTGGATGAATCATCCATGTTTATTATAAATCATTCATCCTCACCTTTAACTTCCTCCACTTCCTCTGACTTCTCTCTTTTATCCACTACCATGACCCAAGATCAACAACGGGTACATACTCAGACGATGCATAATTTTATTCATTTACTATCATTACAAACGGATGCGATGATGAAAACTACAAAGAAAACACGTCATCGACAATACATACCTCAGTTTATGATCCATCAATACGATTGTCTTTTACAGATGTATTCCGATTGTCTACGATGGAAACGACGTACCTTACGTGAATTAGAAAAAGAAAAGAAAAATACGACCCCATCATCTTGTGAAACGTCTACGAATACTTTTGCATACAAGAATGCTGAGATGAGTTATACTCGGACGTTGGTAAATATTGGTACCATCAAAGCTCAAAGTATAATGTTAAAACCTCATATTCAACCTCCAGGAGGGAGCGTAGTAGCAGCAGCCAGCATCCTATCTCCATCTGGTATTATTCCATCCACTTCCCCTAGAGAACAAGAACGTTGGATAAAAGCAGAACGATTTTTAAAACAAGCCTTATCTCTTCGAGTCCAATATCATGGCTTAGAAGATCGAGATGTTGGATCCACCTTAGTATCTTTGGGAGATTTCTACTTTCTTCAGGGACAGTTGGACATGGCCATACGGTCTTATCAAGAGGTGATTCGGATACGTATGGCTCTCAAAGAAGAAAATCGACTCTTTACAGCCATGACTTGGTATAATTTGGCTGTGGCACAATATCGCATGGGTCATTATGGACATGCTCGAGAGTCAGCTGCACGTGCATTGATGATACGAATGAAGCATGTTGACAAAGTTGAATCCATCGGTCAGAATATGGCCTCGATCTTGTATATACTAGGAATGGCACAATCTTCCTTGGGTGAATATGATGATGCGAGAAATAATTTGAATCGAGCCTTGGTGATTCGTAAGAAATTGTTACCTCATGATCATTTACTGATCTTGAATGTGGTCATGGCTATGGGTATAGACTCGTTAAATGAAAGAAAATGGGACGAAGCCACAACCAGGTTTATGCAAGTGCATCGTACTAGATCATCGAGGCTGGGACTTGAACACCCGTTGACTCTTGAAGCTTTATATTTCCTTGCGTTAGTCATACGAGATAAAGGACAAGATATCCCTGTAGCCGTAGACATGTTACATCTTGTCCTTGATGGTCGTAATAAAAATGTCGGAGGTGATGATGCTAAGACTGTCGACGTCATGTGTGCACTTGCTGAGTCATATAGAAAGTGTAGAATGTCAGATCATGCAGTCATGGTGATTACACAAGCGTTGAAAGTATGTGACCACACTTTCGGCAAGCATCACGTTATTTATGCAAACGCCCTAAGCATTCTAGGGGAAATTCAGCTTGAACAGGGAAATGTTGACGGTTCCTTGGATTCTCTTCAACAGGTCATGGAGATCCACATGATACCGGAAAATGCTGCAACAGTGACTATAATACAAACGGCGGATGTTTGGCAACGGATGGGTCAGGCTTACTTTCAGAAGGGGGAATATCAGTTTGCAACACAAGCTTTCTTAGAGGTGAATACTTGAAGTTTTTGAATTAATGCGCTTGTGTCGACAATGTCTAATCTCTCTTTTCTTGAATATAAAGTCCTTGAAGCTCAAGGCAGAATGCATATCTCATTCTGACCCGTCGTTTTGGAAGTCATTAAGCGTTCTAGGACAAGCCCAATATAAATGTGGGGATCTTAAAAGTGCCTTAGACGCTTTCACAGAATCCTTAAAGTGCCAAAGTCTTTACTACCTTGGATCTCTCCCAGATGATACTGCTTTTAGTAAATCAATTGTTTTGATGGCTCTTGAAACGATTCGTGAAACGCTACAATCTATGGGAGAAAAATCCAGAATTCAGATCGAAGAAGATCTTGAACAGTTTGCTCTAACCCTTAATGTCCTTGGCATCATAAACCAAGAAATGGGAAATATTACTGATGCGATAGAGTCGTTTGATCTTTGCTTCTTAGCAAGAAACATCAAACCATCTCGTGATTACGAAGCTCTCGGTCATACAGCTGATACATTGGGCCTTCTTTACTTCGGAACCGGGGAACATCAAAAAGCTTTGAGTGCTTTCCGCGATGCCTTATCTATCAAAGAATCAGGACTTGGTGAAAAATCATTGGAAGTTGCTCGCACATTGAATAATATGGGCAATGTTTACTTCGCTAAAGGTAAACTGGATGAAGCTATCGAACACTACAACCAGTCCTATGAGATCAAGAAACAAGTTCTGGGTTCAAATCATGAAGAAGTCGCTAACACATTGAATAATATCGCCCATGTTCTTTTCAAGATTGATCGTCGTGAAGATAGTTTCAAGACGTATGTGGAAGTTTTTCAAATGCGCCGTACTTTATACGGTGATGACAGCCTTGCTATTGCAGTGACCTACTGCAATATTGGCGATGTCCAAGTGCAACTTGGACATCTTGAAGCAGCTAAAGATTGTTTTGAGCGATGTCTACAAATAAGGGCTATTCACAAATACAGTAATTACGAAGATAATGTTCGTATAATGGAGTCACTTGCTCGCATAGAAGGAAAGCTCGGATTATGGAACAATGCTGCAACTTTGTATCGTGGTATAATAGATATCCGAAAAAATAGATTGGGGCAAGAAAAAACTGAAATTCTCTCGAAAACCTATCAGCTTCTGGCTCACGCATTAATTGAGCAACAGCAGTATGATGATGCTCTGCCTCATCTGTACGAAGCCTTGCGAATCAGAACCCTTTATATTCTCTCAAGCAGCAGTGAGGAAATATCTGAGCTGATGCATGTAATTAATTTTTGTAAAGCAAAACAGCAGAAGATCTAAAGATATTTATATGTGTTCATATTTAGAGTTCCTTTACAGCCATGTGCGATCAGTTAAACAGTAATCGTGATAAAAATAAAGTTTAATACATCAAAACAAAATCCATATCAATCAGATGAAAGCAGCGAAGATTGTGATTTTAGTGCAAGCTCCAGAATTAAATGCCATATAGTGAATTACTCAACGGAGGTGTTTTCATATAGCAGTTACGGAGGAATTAATATAGTCTTAGCTTAAATAGGTGCATGGGTTTTGAACCTTATATTGTAGTTAATCAAGTGCACAGAAAATAAAATGTTTAGGTGAGATAAACGTGCTGATAACAATCTATAATTATTGCAGATCGCCGACGTTGACCCAAGTTGATCAATAGCAATTCAGCAAAGGACCATCATCATCTTGGAGGATTCAAAAATAGTCAGTGCCCTCATGGATATATGGAAAGAACTAAATTATCGATAATCAAATGCAATATTCGGATATTAAATACGAGTCGATCGTATATATTCCTTTTGTAGACACGGTAGGCATACACAATCACCCGGTACTTTACATGAAATAAGATTGCTATGTGTAATCCTTCCATGTTTATGACAAAATGTCGCGGTACATCTTGAGCAATGATGACGAAATCTCTTTGGAAACTTGTACACTTTTTGACATGTATTGCATCGATCAAAGTCATCCCGAATAGAGATATCTAACGATTGTACCGACAAGGTGGAATCGCGATCTTCTTCCAGCTTTTGTGATTCTCGTGCGGGTGGGTAAACTCCAGTTGCTATTGTCATGGGAGGCACATCTGATTTAAGACCTTCTTGTGCAAAGGAGAACCATTTTCTCCGGGAGAATAAACGACGAGGATTGACACTTGCTATAGGTATGCTCTTGATTGGAGGTAGTAATTCATCATTTGTGAATGTAGAAGTTGCTTTATCTACTAGTAAAGGTTGATTGTTCAAATTCATGGACCGGTTCATCAAGACGGAAGAAGACTGTGATCTTCCAATAATGCGACTGGAACTGTTTTCTGCCGTCGTTGAAATTGAACTGAATTTATGGATTGGTTTATCACTACGAGGTCGTGGTTCTATGAAGACTTCATCATCTTCAGTAAATAAAGAATTCGTACTTCGATTTCTTCCAAAGAGAGATTTGGACGATGATGATAAATTCAAATTCATCAAAGGAATATCTTGTTGATTGGTATGAGAATCATGATCTTTCCTTCTTTCATTTTTCTTTGAATTTCCATTAATCCCCTGAGATTCCTTGTATCCAAACAATCCCACTGCATTGATTTGTCGATCATACAAATCGGATGATTTCTTTTTTAACCTTTCATCCCCAGTAACATAATGTGGAAAGATACCTTTTCCAAAGTATTTCTTCGAAAAATCATTGACACTTTTCCAGAACCACGGAAAGATAGGTTCACCCAGAGATGTCGTGGTATCTAGATTCATTCGTCGATATTTCATAGCCGCTGCAGCAAAGGCTGTAATAGCTAAGAATCCACGTGAGAATATTACAATACAAGAAACAATCCATCCAATACTATGTATAAGTATCCATATATGATGATAGAACCAATGTGTTGAAAAAGGTTCAAATGTTGTATCGTCCAATTCAATATAATTATTATTTTCATTCCTAGATGTATGATGATATTGATGATGTATGGTATCATCATCTATAGGAGACATATTTTGTGTTGATTTTGTTGTCCTTTTATGATTGGAAGTTGAATGGATTGTATTCGATGGACAATGTAGACAATGAGAAGATGTGGTAGTAGTTTCCCCTACACCCAATGGATGATGACGAGTGTTTGTTGTTATTGATGATGATGTTTTTTTGGGTGGGATATGACATTTAGCCTTTTTCCATACTGCGGTGATGCTATCCCCTACAAGAGTCCAACTACTTCTTCCAATAGGACTCCAAGCTTGAATACGATAATTGTATTCTTTTCCCTTTTCTACTCCTGTATCTACAAACTGTGTTTCTGCTCCTACATATATAGTTTGCCATTCCGATGGAGCTAAAAGGGATAAGGAATGCATCCATGGAATGTTTGTATGAGATGCTGATGATGATAAAGAAGAAGAAGACTCTGTTCCAAAACTCTTGGTACTTGTAGAATCTATTGTATCGTCAAGTCCTTTGAGTAAAGACGAAGACGAATCGTAAAGAATATTATCCGATTCCATACGTTTGGAAGTGGAAAGTTGCAATCCAGCTTTCATGGGTAATCTTTGTATTGTACACACATGAGATGATGATGATGATGAGAATGGATTTGAAGATGTATCCTTGTTACATGTCGAGGTTTCATCTTGGATTTCTTCTAGGGTTTGTACGGTGTATCCATAATGATGATGATAATAATTCGATGATAATGATGCAGCAGAATGTTGGAGTATATTATTCCCTCCCACAGTTCGTCTTTGTATTCGATAGGAATGTACAGGAAAACCCTTGGCTTGTGATGTAGACCATGTAAACGCAAGGGCAGTACATTGTTCTACCTGACATGTGATATTCTGTGGTGCATCCGGTAAACTTCCTATACCTAGCATCCGTGCACGAGCTAGTCGTACGATCCGTTTCCGAAAGGAGGGTTTATGAATCTTCAGTTCTGTACTCAACGAGAGTCCATCCTGTTCCACCAGTTCAGGAAAATCATATCCCGTGACATGATTGATACGAAATAAATGACCAATGTCTGGTGGTAACTGTACTGCATACACGATCCATTCCGCCACTTCTTCCACTGTCAATAACGTTTCCAGTTGTTGATCCCAATATCCCGTAAGGTCTTGTATGTCCAAGGCATTGTTATGATCTTGATCCAACTTTTTCATGACGGAATGTACCTCTCGTTGAATTTCAGACTCATCATCGAGATTCGATCCGCCGATGGATAATTTGAAATACGATGCAAGTTCATCCGGATGGACAGTTCCATCATGATCTGTATCCAAACCCTGGAAGAATGATTGGGAGGATGAGATGGACCGATGAGAGTCTCCCAACGTATAACCTATAATTTCAATTTTCGAAGTGGCTGTGGTAGTGGCAGGTGGTGGTGGTGGTGGTACGAATGGCTGCTGAGGAAGAGAAAGGGTAGGGAGGTTCGAGTCCCTGTTACTATCGCTGCTGCTGCTGCTGCTGCTGCATGGAATGAGAAAACTTGAAACATACAGCAGAATGGTTATGAAGAGTAAGGTCCTTCTCCGATGTTTGATCACACTGGACATGATATTCACACAGATACGATCATTTATTTATACGGAATAAACAAGTCTCTCCTCCCTTTTTTTGGTAAGCAAACTGCTTTTGCTTTCGTAAGCAGATATGGCACGACTAAGATTTAGCAACTGAGCATAATCGAGCATAATCGAGCATAATCGAGCATAAAAGCATAATCGAGCATAATCGAGCATAGTATTAGAGAGTCCTCGCTGGCGTGTGGAGGAGGGGGTATGGTAGCCTGGGAGCTGCGTGCCATGCGCGGCCTCTTCCTCTCATCGGGCTCCCGTTTTAAGTTTCTGTCCTCGCTGCTGAAGAGCGTGAGGAGTTGTTTGATGGCTCTCATTTTTCACTTTCCTTGATAAAATTTGAAAATGGATTCTGACAAACCAAGGCCCAACCCCGTTTGCAAGCGATTCTTGACGGAGGAAAAGTACGATAGGGTGA
>Ga0169931_10008737_pt1 | contig 14720 bp, 4 predicted proteins | sample Kivu_15m_20L_FD_129675 | JGI IMG/M metagenome (GOLD analysis project Ga0169931, IMG submission 129675) | Freshwater microbial communities from Lake Kivu, Western Province, Rwanda to study Microbial Dark Matter (Phase II) - Kivu_15m_20L... | ecosystem: Environmental > Aquatic > Freshwater > Lake ...
GACAGAAACTGGAGCATTTGTTGGTTTAGGTCATGCTATTCAAGGGGCAACTGCTTCATTAAGTGCGCATACAGCCGCTCAAAATAAATCGTATTTGGGTGCAATTAAAAATAAATTGTTTGGTAAAACAGATTCACGAACACAACAGCAAGCAATAGACCAAATAACTGCAAAACAACGTAGTTTGTTTAAAGGCGTTTATGATCCAATTTCAAAACCCCTAACTAATAAAGAAATTATTCATCAACAACAATTAAAAGAATTTAAAAAAAGAGGATTTTCAGGTAGAGATTTCAAAAGATCATCAAGAATTGCTACGGAGATAGCAAGCGGCGCAACGCTTTCTCCGGCTGATTATGTTTACAGTCTTACACGCGGACCTCAAATAGCCGCTGCACAATCATCTATGACGGCAGGTGCCGCCGCTGCAAAGCCAAGAATAGATATTGCAAAAAGACAAAGAAAAATTTTAAAACAAGCCCCATTGCTTGCTCAGGCCGGGGTCATTACTGACCGATTGGGGAGTCAGTTTTTTTCAGACGGCGGAACAGAAATTAGCGAAAGAAGAGCAGGTCAACTTGCAACAGGTCAACTTCGTGGTCGTATTGGATTGGCTAAGGATGTGGGAATTTCAAAAGCAAAAAGTGTTGCAACAGGCGGAAAAAATTTAGGCAAAAGTTTTATTGATGCCATAAATCCTGTTAGCCAATATAGATCGGCTGTTGCCGGAGCGCAGACGGCTTTAAACAGTCTTAAAACACAAAATGCTCTGTTCCCAATGGCTGCGCAAGGCGGGTTTGCCAAAGCTCGTGTTGCAGTAATGGGATTTGTAAAAGGAATTAAACTTGCAAATATTGCAATGAAGATTTTAAGAATGACAATGATTGCTTCTGGTATTGGTGCAATACTTTTAGCTATTGGGGTCGCTGTTTTTGCAGTAATGAAAAATTTTGATAAATTTAAAGAAACTGCTAAACCTGCGCTTGATGCATTAAGTCAAGCTTTTTTTGTAATCAAAAATGCGGCGATGGAAGTCGTTAGACCAATTTTTGATTTGTTTGCAGTATTCGGTAAAGGAGCAGAAGACGGAGCGGGAGCCGCTCAAGGTATTGGAGCTATCTTTGCTAAATTAGCAGGCGTAATAGAATTTGTTGGGTCTGTAGTATCTGATTTCTTAAACGATATTGTAAAACCAGTATTTCAATCTATAACTAATATAGTTATGTTTGTAGTTAGTATATTCAAAGGCGCATGGGGAGATGCATTTGGTTATTTGCTAGCAGCGCTTAGTTTCTTAGGAAAAGCATTTATTAATCTTTGGAAGTTGCTGGCTACGGCAACTATTACCATCATTACAGGATTAGCTAAAGGCATTGTTACTTTATTGCTAAAGGGTATTGTTAACGGTCTTATTCAAGGAGTTCTTTTAGCAATTAGAGGCGTAATAAATCTTATTGGCAAAATCCCAGGAATGGGAAGGTTTATGGATGGGTTAAACAATGCTGTTAAAGGAGCAGGCGGTGCTATATCTAGCGCAATTTCAACAGCCACAAATGGCATTAATAAAGTAATTGATGGCGGAGGTAATTTAGCTAAAAAAGGTGTTAATTTAATTGCTGATAATATTACTAAAACTTTAGATAAAGGAACAAAGAAAGGAATAAAACAAAGCACTGGAAACTTACTTTCAGGCAAAAAGTCAATTAAAGATGCTGGTACAGAACTAGGAGAAATTGGTGGTGAAGCAATTGCCAATGCGATGGGTGATGCTGCCGGCAAAGCTGGTGATAAAGCCGGCAAGGCAATTAAAGATGGAATAAAAGAAGCTGCTCAAAAACTACAAGACTATGTTCGTGATGCATTTAAGTCTGCACTAGAAAAAATGATTGACGCAACTGTTGCGGCAATGAAGAAGCAAAAAGATGCCGGTCTTAAAGTATTTGATGTCCAGCTCAAGACTCTAGAAAAACTAGAAAAAGCAGAAGAGTCATTAACAAAGACAAAAGAATATCAACAAAATTTAAGAAAGATTCTTGATGACCGAGATTTAAATCGTGCAAATTATATTCGTAATCGTGCTCTTGCTATCTACGAAGGTCGTGTTGATGATGCTCGTATGCTTGACCTTGAACAGCAAGGAGTGGAGAAGAGTTCTATTGCTGATGAAGCTTCTCTTGCTGATAGCCGAAGAAAAGACTTGGCGGCAGAAAACTTGGCGGCTCTTAGAGAAGCAATTGCTGAGGCTAAAGAAAAAGCTGGTGAGTTGTTTGATCTTCAAATTGAAGCATTCCAAAAAGCTGCTGCTGACATAATTAAGATTGGTCCAGTAACAATTGAGCAATATGCAGTAATGCAAAAAGAATTAGAAACTCTTGCTAATACATCATCTAGCACAATGAATCAAACATTTGGGGAGATGTTTGAAAAATTTGTTACAACAATTGGTGATAAAATGCCGAACCAGGTTGTTGGTGCATTCTCTACAAGTCTGGATCTATTAGTAGCAGAAGCTCGTGCTAAATATGGCCTTGGCGAAGATGCTAGTGAAAATACAATTATTGGTGTAACTCTTGGAATGCTTACATCCATTGGTGACAAGATGGGAGAAGGCGGGCCGGCTGTTGTAGAGGCTTTTGGTGCAATAACAACAGATTTGCATAGTAATTTTACAGAAGCAAAAGACGCACTTCTATTGGATGTGCAAGAAGCATTCTTGGTGCCATTCAAAAAGGCATTTGATGAAGCCGACCCAACTGCGGTATTCCAGCAAGCAATTAAAGATGGTAACTTAGCTATCTTAAGAGATTTTGAAAACACTCTTGAATTGAACAAAGCACTGATGGATAAGATGGTTGCAAATCTTGATCCAGCTATTAAGAAATATATTGAGCTTAAAGCAGCTATTGATGCTGCAAATGACGCTGCTGCTGGCGGAGCCGGTGGTGGTGCTGGGGCTACAGGCAATGTTAGAAATCTATTTAACCCGATGGGATATAAGACAGCAGATTCGTATCTAACAAATATTGCGCTTCAAAAAACAATAACTCCTATTTTAAATAGAAATGCTATATTGCAAGAAAGAAACCAAAGTCGCAGATTTGAAACAAATCAAGCAAGAGCTGATATACCTAGAACAAGAATGGCAACAGGCGGATATATTCCAGCACCAACACAACAAGGTGTACCTGCCATATTGCACGGTGGAGAATATGTTCTTAATGCTAAAGCCGTAAATAGAATCGGAATAGGTGCTTTGGAAAAGATGAATAACAATCTTCTTCCACGATTCTACAAAGGTGGTCGTGTTCCTGGTGGTAGCGCAGACACAATGGAAAGAAGGGCGATTGCCAAGAAATATTCTGATAATTTTGTTGAAAAAGCTATTGTTGCAGCAACAACACCAAGCAATATCAAAAAACTACCAGGATTTGTGGGAGGTATGGTAAGCAGTGTTGCGCAATCATTTAATACTGCTGGGGCTGGTTTATTAAATGTTGTTGGCTCCGTAGCCGAGGTTGGTAAAAAAGGCAAGAGTTATAATCCTTTGACAAACTATGCTAGAAGACAAGAAGCTGGTAAAAATGCTCCATTAAATCCAGCACGAGGTCTTGGCTTTAAAGATCAATCAGGAATGTTCAATATTGCCAAAGATTCTTATTTGGGAATGGGGGAGACTTTTGATGTTGTAACATCATTTCCTTTACTTGGCGCCTTTGGCAAAGCAGCAGGGGCGGCTGCAAGAGCTGCTGCTAGTAACGCAATCTTAAGAAAAATGGGAATGGAAGAAGCTGGTTTGTCTGTCAAGCAAGTAGTTACGCCAGCAGTTTCTGCTCTTCTCAGAAGAAATGTAGGCTCAACGGCAGCTACTCAAATTACTTCTCAAGTCGCTAAAGAGCAATTTAGAGCGCAAGAAATTTTGAATCAATTGCCAAGACAACTTCCTTCTGGACCAAGAATGCTGGAGTTAATGCCTGGACCACAAATCCCACGAACAATGCCTTCGGTTCCTGATCTTGTTGAGCGTATTAATGGAGCAATTCCATTAGGCAGACCAATGCCAGGAAGATTGCCAACTGCTGATCTTTCTGAATATTTACTACACGGTGGTCCAAAAGCAGAACAGTTACTTGGCGGGGTGCTTAATCCAGAATTTATTCGTGGTGGCAGATTATATAAGATTATTGACGAAGCGGGATTGCAAGAGACAATAGGAAGATCGGCTCAGTCTATGGCTAGGCAAGCATCAGTTCTTACAGAGGGTACTCAGGTATCTCAAGGTAGCAGCGTTCTTGCGGCTTATAAATCAATGCTTAATGTTATAAGAAATGCAAATACATATTCACCAGATGATTATGTCTTAAACCATATGACTTATGAATTTGGAAATATGCCTTTATTTGATGAAAGTAATATAAGTAAAAAATTTGATGGCCAAGGTAGAGTTCTTTATTTATGGAAAGAGCAAGTTAATATTGCAAGAAAATGGTTGCTTAATAATAGGCAAATTGTTGACCAAGTTATGAGCGGGCATAGCCATGCAACCGGCGTAAAACCAACATTCAAGTCTGGGAATAGCGCTTATGAGCTTGGTGGTATACATCTATTAAAAGTCCCTAGAGCGCAAAACCCATTTGCAGACGGTGTGCAAAGAATGCTGTCTCTTAATCAAAACAATGCTATAAGCTTTGATGAAGCTCCTTTCTGGGGCATTCACAGACCAGTAGCAAGCGCAGAGGCTTTTGGGCGTAGCCAAATTGAAAGTAAAAAAGCGTATATATATTTAATTCACAGAATGATTGAAGACGCAAATCAATCATTGCCAAAAGAAATTATGGAAGAATTTGCTCTTTCTCAAAAACTTTATAATAATCAAATAACTCCAGCCGCAAGAACTTTTATTCTTGAAGAATTTATGCGTAATGCTGGACATTTTGAAACCTCAAGTGTCTTGCAAGCCAAAGAGTTGTTTAAAAGAGCGACCAGTAAAGATGAACTGCTTAACATTCTTGAAAATGTTACTAGAAGAAAGTATTCAAGAGGATGGAGCACAGAAACAGATGTTGATTATACTCATAAATACAATAAGATTGTTGAATTAATTAACGAATTTTCTTATCCTAGAGTAATTCCAGAGGATGAGTTAGCAACCACAGCGCACCTTAATTCAATTATTCATTCTGGCACTGACGCAGCAATTTTGGGCTTTTCCGACAAGGTTGGTCAAATTACATATGGCGAAGCTCTGCAATCGTTTAGAGACCAACAAATTTTAAAAAACATTCCAGAAAGACACCATCAGTTATTCCGCGATGCTCTTAATGGTGTGCCGATTAATGCTGAATCTCAAATGTATAAAATTGACGCTTCAAGATTGCCAAAAATAGAAGATATTATAAGAGGTTCAGAAGATTTTGATTTTAATAATTTTGGTCGTAATTTTGGTATTCCAGTTCTAGAGAAGATTATGGACCCCGCTTTGGAAGCAAAGAGAGCAGCATTTTTGCAAGCAAAAGGTATGGGTGGTAGTGGTGCTGCTTTTAATAATATACAACAATTTTTGGATAGTATAGGGGATAGAGATAATATATTTGGTCAATTAAGAAATCTAACTTATAGACAACAAATGTCTGGTCCCAGTTTGACTCGTTTTCAACAAAGATTAATTCATTCATATACAACAAGCGGCTCAGGAGCTGTGAATTTTCAAACTATGCGTCAAGCATTTCCTGATTCTATTGAATTTGCTATTTTTAAACAAATTTTAGAGGAGCGTAGTAAATCATTAAACCCAAAAACTGTTGGACCACTTCTTGCTAAATCTGGCGTACCCCTTTCGGTAGGAATGTTTTCTGGAATGCCAGTAAATGAAGCAATGAGGCCTTTTATAAAACCAGAAGTGTTTGAGGAATTGTTGCGAGGAAGATTGTATTTGAACATGGAAGAACATCTTCATTCTCCGGAGTATTTTGCAGAAATTTTAAATATAGTTTCAAAAGAATTACAAAATGTAATGGATACGCATGGAACTACTTTAACAAATGATATGTTGTTTCACCGTGGCTTGGGTCTGCCCCGTGGTTCAAAAGAAGATGCATTGCAATATATAGATCAGATATACAATATTGGTAAACCTTCTGCCTCGCAATTTAGATCCACTTCGATTTCACCTAACTCTGCTATGAGTTTTACAAGCACCAAGGCAGGAGATCTTCCCCTCATTCCTGTTATGGAACATATAATTGCACCAAAGGGTTCAAAAATATTTATGCCAAACGCATACGGTTTTGGTTTTGGTAATGAAAGAGAATTAATTATTCCCCCAAATTACCGTTTTGTTCCCACCGATATTAAACTTAATACAAAATATCGTCATATTGATTTAGCCGAAATTTATGGGAAAATATTTAAAATAGTCCCAGCAGCCGCTGGCGGGGTGGCGTTGGCGCTGTCTGGCAACACTAAAGCGTTTGCATCCGATATGGACAACGCAAAAAGAAATAAACTTCAAGAAATTCTTGACCTTATTGCTACCGGGGAATCATCTAATGTAAAAAATCCTTATGAGGCTTTTTATAAAGGCAGAGATTCAATGATGGAAGGCATGACTGCTATGAGTATAAATGATGTTTTAAGTGAGGCACAAGGCAGGGCTGTTGGCAAATATCAATTTATGCCAAGATATATGCTTGACCGCATACAAGGCGCAGATTTAACAGGTGATGATTTATTTAGTTCTGAAAACCAGGAAAAAATCATGACAAGAATGTTCTGGAACAGTCAACAACAGGCCGGTCTTGGAGGAATGAAATGGTTGACTGGGAAGGTTTCTACTGCTGATTTTGTAAATCTTATTGCCAATACATTTAGAGGAATGCCTCAAATTGGCGGTGAGTATGTCGGTGGAGGCGAAAACATTGTAGGGCTTGACCCGCAACGCCGCGATTTGCAAATATTTAAATTACTTGAACAACTTAAATCAATGTACGGTTATACATCAGCCCGACTGCCAGGATATAAGAGTGGTGGTTATATTCCTGGATCACCATCAATGCCATTTCCAGCAATGCTTCACGGTGGAGAATATGTTATAAACGCTGATGCTGTAAGAAACATGGGCGTAGAGACAATGAGAAACATTAACCAATCTAAATTCCGAACACCATCTGGAACACCTTCATATCAAGGCAGAGGTCAAGCAACTACTGTTTCAACAGTAAATATTAATGTTGATACATTTATTGGGGAAGAAGAATGGTTTAAGGGAATGATGAAGAGCTACAATATTAATGTTGCTCCAAGAGTCAACAAGGCAACAGGTAATGAAACAAGATCATTCACCACATATAACGGGTTGAACCAATGAGCATTCAAAACCAACAAACTACATTAACCCATCTTGTAAAACTAAACGGGTTTGAAATTACAGAGCATAATAGAAAATTTGATGGCGGTACAGCTATTAGTGCCAATGATATTGAATTGATCAACGGGGATAAAAAAAGATACATTAAGAATAATAAAAATTTATATAATTTTAATTTTACATATCTTCCATCTTTACAGACACATACTGTAGATGGCAGAAGAGGGCGTGATTATTTATATTCTATCGCTATGACTCCAGCAAGTGTTTCGTTGTCAATAAAACTTAATCCAGAAGAAGATTTTTATACAACTACAGTATATGTGGAGTCTTATAGCGAAACTCTGATAAGACGGGATTTAACAACCCAGTGTTCTTATTATGATGTGACTATAAGTTTTAAAGAGGCTTAAATGGAAAGCTATTTTAGTTTTTCCGAACCTCTTAATTCTGGTATAGATTTTTATAGAGCAGATGATTATGTTCTTATTAATTCTTCTATAGATATTACTAGCAATATAAATGCAAGTATTATCAAAACAGCTTTTGCTCAAATTAGCATTTCTGGTGCTCTTGATGCAACACTTAATGCAGTATTTGAAAGACAAGATGCGTTGTCAAATATTGAAATTTCTTCTGACCTTGTTATATCAATAACAAAATTTGCACATTCTGCAAGTAATATTACTGGCTCTACAATTGTATCAACTGACATAGAGAAGATCGCTCTAGCGTCATCTGCTCAAAGTGGCGATGTTGTAGCATCATTTGATTCAGAAAAAATTGCGTTTAGCGTTTCTGCAATAACTGATAGCTCAGTTAATGTAACAACAAGTATTGTCAAGACTGCACGAGCTGTTGTTGATATTTCTGGGTTGCTGGATGTTGTGCTATTGGCTGTCTTTGAAAGACAAGATGGATCTGTAACTATTGCTAGCAATGTCAATGTTACTGTCGGAATGCAAAAAATTGCATTTGGTCAACTTGATGAAAACACTGGGGCGGCAGAATCTGAAATCACTACCAATATTATAAAAATTGCTATCTCCAATTCTGCTGCCAGTGGCAATGTAACTTTGGCTAATACATCAATAATTAAAGAAGCTCATGCAGTATCTGTCTTGTCGGCTCAATCTAATTTGACAAGTACAATTGGCAAGATTGCATTCCTAAATGCAGCATTATCTGGAACAGTAAATCTTACAACTGTTGGAAGAATATTCTTGGCTACGATTAGAATTAATGTTCTAAACAACACTAATATTGTAGTTAAGCCAATTAGATTTAGCGCCAATGTTGTTTCTGACAACAGCATTATAAGAAATCTGTTATTGCTTGATAATAAACCATTGACTAATCAAACCAGAAATTTTGCTATCAACGCAACTCCTAAATTTATTGAAAACGAAAACTGGCAGGGTAATATATCCAGATATTATAAAAATACTGCTGCGTCAAAAGGAGCAAAAAGAACATTTAATCTTGACTGGTCTTTTATCCCCAATGAAGCAAGCTTTACTGTTGACTTAAGAGAATCTAGAAATTTCTTAAAACAAATTGCTCAAGATTCAGATGTGCATACTCTTACAATCATTAATCAAGATGTTAATGGAGTTACTCCGTATACAGAAGATGATATTGATGTTTTTATTACAAGCTATAGTGAAACTTTAATTAGAAGAGATTTGCCTAGTGAATCATACTATTTTTCGTGTAATATGGTATTAGAGGAAGCTTAATGCTAACAACAGGATATTACGGTAATACTATTTCATCTGATTTTAACAACGCTATTGTTGCAAAAGGTCAGAAAGTTAAGCCAAAAATTATTGTAAATTGGCTTGACAGTAGACATTTAAGTAATTTAGTAGTAACCACTAACGATGTATATTCTAACACATCTTACCCCAATCGTGGTTTTTATTTTAGTCAATCACAAGCTTTCAATGGCATAGAAAGACAGTCTTTTACATGGGGTGTAGCGGGGGCTAAAGATGAAGATGGTGATGTTATAAGAGCAGATGGTAGTTATTATGCCATGCCTTCTTTGACAACCGGCGATCTATCAAATACTCATATTGGAAGTTCTTTGGAATTTGGGTGGTGGTCAAACACCGCAAGCACAGCCAATACCTCTAACACATATTCTGGCTATACATTCACTACAGCTCCTTATGTTCAAGCGGTTTTTGATGAAAGAAAAGTAAACAAAATTAGAATCATCACTTCAGAATTGTATGGTCAGATATCTGATTATACCGTAGAAGCTTACAATGCTAATACCCTTATTCTCTCAGAAACTGGCCGGATTGCAAATAGTTCTTATTACCAAGATCATTTTATATCAACAGCTCTTGCTACACAAAATATAACCAAAATTAAAGTTACTGTGCATAGCACAAAGAACCCAACTGATTACGCAAGGATTCAAGAAATTGTTCCTCTGTACCAGGTTGATATGAGTGACTATGTGCAAGATTATTCAATTGCTAGAGCAAGAGATGTTCATTCCACCAGCATGCCTATTGGCGGATCGGAAATTGCATCTGCTGATATTAGCTTTGATAATACAGGTAAGAAATTTAATATATTTGATTCAACTTCTGATTTTGGCAAATATATGCAAAAAGATTTAAAAGTAGAAATATACACTGGCTGGAGAATTAAAAAACCAACTACAGATTATATCAGTAGCCAATATCTTCAAACCTTCTTGAAGGCTAATATGAACACAACTACAACCACAGCTACGGTGAATGATGTCAGTGTGTTTTCTTCTGGCGGAGCTAATAATTATTTTGTTGTTATTATTGATGAAAATACTCAAAACGAAGAGTATGTATTGTGCTCCGGAACATCTGGAGGCTCAACGCTTAACATTGTTTCTAGAGGATATGGAGGCTCTGTTGCTAAATCGCATTCTACAAATGCAATTGTAAAATTTGATATTTATGAATATGTTAAAAATGGCACTTTCTATGTTGATGAATGGAATTCAAAATCTGGGGACATGTCTGTATCAGCCAGTTTACAAGATTGGTCAAAATATCTTGCTGAAAGAACTGTTAGTTATGGGTTTTTTATTCAAAATGTTACCGTTGGAGAGGCTGTTGAAAACTTGTTAATGAGGGCAAATTTTCCTAAAACTGATATTAAAAAATTAAACACATACAAGAAAGGCGCAGTTTCACGCGGAGCTATTGCAATGTATTCTTTCAATGAAGATACTGTTGATCGTAGTGGTAATGATATTATTTCATCTTCTGGGTTGAGGGCTAGATTTTGGGGTATGCCTCCAAATCAACAAGATATTTCTGTAAAAGACATAAAGGCTGATGCGATTGATAAAGAACTGACCGAAATGGATAAAGCTCTTGGATTCTTAAGTTTTGTGTCCCCCTCATTCACGGCTTTATCAAAAGACATCTCTTCTGATCCAGAGTATGCGGTTAAACTAGATGATTATGAATTTACTGGAAATGATTCTGTGCTTTATAGAGATTATTATAACGGGGTGTTTGATGGTTTTTATATTCCAAAAGAAAATGGTTCACAAACAATTGTTGTATATATAAGAACTGGAGGTGTAAGAGTTTATTTAGATGATTATTTAATTATAAACGAATGGAAAACTAGTGCTGCTTTTACTCGCCATGAATCAAGCACACTTAACCTTATTGCCGGCGTTCCTAGAAAAATTCGTATTGAATTCTTTCACAACTGGAATACTATTTTTTCTGTTCCGTATTTTAAAATTCATTTGTATAAATCAATAGATGGGGGAATTGATGAATTAATTCCCGCATCTGAATGTTGCACTATTGCGGCTATTGACTCTATTGGCTCAAGAAACCCTTCTGGTGTTATAACTGATAATGATGCAGTAAATCACAGAAGCTCTGGTGTATATATTGCTTCTCCAAAACTAAGTCAAGCAACAGGTCTTGTTTCAGACCCTAATAATAAAGCGGTTTTGCTTGAAGCAAATGCATATATTAGAACGGCTTTGCACACTTCAATGAATTTAACAAATTCAGCATCGCCATTGTATACAGGTAAATGGTCAATTGAATTTTTTGCTAAATTTAATAACGGTACTTTCTCTAGTGATGGAGAATACATTAGCAATTGGGCCAATGCATCTCCAGCAACAGGATTTGAGTTTTTCAATAATTCCTCATCAAATGGATTTAAATTAAGAACACTTTCTAATGCTGCCGTAATTACAGAAACGGTATCTTCAAATACAGCATTATCAACAAGTGATTTTTCTCATATTACTACAACTTTTGATGGTTCAACCATGTACTATTATGTAAATGGAGTGTTGAAAGCAAACACTGCTCTTGTAGGCACTCCTATTTCTTGGGCTAATACAAATATTACCATTGGAGGAAGAGGGGCTTCTTATACCGCCGGCACTGGAGAAGTCGCACCTTCTACTATTAGAAGTTTCATTATTGATGAATTAGCTATTTATAATCAGCATCTTTCATCAACTGATGTTCAGGAAAGATATTCTGAAGCTTCAATGCAGCCATTGACTATTTTTGGATATCTTTATGGCAACGATAATTCTATTCAAGAAATTATAAATGATATTACATTTGCTGATCTAGGTAGAACATATGTTGATGAAGAGGGTAAGGCGAGATACGAGCATTTCTATAGATTCTTTGAGCCTTCAATTCCGCAACATGCAAATATTCAAGCGACCATTTCAGATAGTAGTCATATTATTTCAGCAGATTACGCTGTCCAATTACAATGTAATAAAGTTACTATTTTAATTTCTTCATTGCAAAAAAATATTTCAAAAGTGCAACCTCTTTGGCATGCTGAAGCAAATTCAAGTTTAATTTCAACAACATTAACAGCCAATTTGACATCAACTGCAAATGTTGTTTATGTTACATCAACTATTAATCCTGATTTTTTAGATTCTGGTTATATTAAAATTAAAGACGAAATTATTGAATATACTGCAAAAACAAAAACTTCTTTTACGGGGTTGCAGAGAGGGCAATTTCAAACTACAGCAGCGGCTCATGTTATTAATGATGGCAATAATTCTAAGGTTAGAGAGGCTAGGTATTATAATATTAAATATGATAATGCTCCGGCTTTTAATATAAGAAAGCCTTTCATTACATCAATAGATATAGATGATCCACCACAGGCTGAAATTGTAAGATTTTTACATCATGCATATGGTGCCGAATTAATATTGGCTACAGCAAATACAGTGCCAGCTGGAGAGGTTGTTGTTCTTGAAGGAGAAAACCCTAAAACTAAATATCAAAATGCAACTTCTCTTGCTGGCGTTGTGGTTGAGATTTCTGAAAAGACAGCTCAAGTCAAACAACAATCATCTACTAATGATGAAAGTATTAAAAAATACGGATTAAAAGATGTTGATATTTCTAGTCCATTTATTAATGATGCTGTACATGCCAAAAGATTGGCAGAATTGATTATTGAAAAAACACAAATACCTGTTCCTATTTTAAATATAAGTTCAATAGCGATGCCAAAGGTCCAGTTAGGTGATAGAATTAGAATATCTAATATAACAGCTTTAGGTATATCTAATACTGATTATTGGGTAATTTCACACCAATTGAGTGTTGGCGGTACAGTAACTCAAACTATGGTGTTAAGGCAGGTTAGTTGATGATAAATGAAAGCCAAGTCTCTTTTTACCCAGGCGGTGGGCATAATCATGATGGTGAAAATTCTAGTTTAATTAATACATCTATTTATTCTGTTTATGATTTCCCCGTGCAAATTGTAGGAGATCCAGACAGAACTGCTGATCAAATACGAAACTTGGATAGCTTTAAACAATTAATTATTGATACCGTGAACCAATCTATTATTGCCCCTTCGGGGATAGTGTTTCAAGAAGGAATCATTAATGGTTCCGCTCATATTATATCCAGATCAATTGAAGCAGAATCAATTGCAACAGGTACGCTTACCGCAAATGAAATTTCTGCTGGAACAATTACTTCTGATTTATTGGTTTCTAATTTTGTTCTGGTTAATAATGTAATTAGTAGTAATAATTATGTTACCGGTGTTTCTGGCTGGTCTATTAACAGTGATGGAAGTGCTGAATTTGATATTGCTGTTATTAGAGGTCAAATTGTAGCTGGTTCTATATTTATCAATAATTTAAATTTTTGGAATCCTGATGGAACATTTTCTGTTGGTGCAGCAAATAATGTTATGCTCTACAATGGTACAGATTTGGAATTAACAGGAACAGTTACCGCAACAGCTGGTCAAATTGCTGGATGGCAAATTTCTGGAGATAGCCTTGTTACTGGCGGTAATTTTTCTGGTGATATGATACTTGGTAGTATTAATGGCTCAGCATATGCTGGAATGAAGGTAGCTGGTGCAGCAGATAATGGATACTATGGAGAAATAATTGTTGATGGAAGCGATGACACCTACGGTTATGTTCAAATTGCGGTTAACAATGATAATAATGATTATCCAGTGAGAACTCAATACACTGCATATGGGGTTATTTATTCCAATTACAGTCAAACGCAAAATTGGGAGTTTACAAAAGCAGGCAATGATCTATATGCCATAGTAGATGGTGTTCCTTATTGCTTAGCTCAATGCGCAAATACGACATCAGTTACAACAACAACTAATTCTGGTGGCGGTACCACTAGTGGAACTACCACTACCGGCACGACCACGACTACCGCCTCTCCTGCCCCATATAAACTTTGTATTCCTATTGACCTTGATTACTATGGTTGCACCGAACCAGGTCAATGTAGACAAGGTGCTTCTGGCGGTCCTTGCGATCCCAATACAACAACCACAACTGCCCCGCCAGCGACAACAACAGCAGCAACTACGACCACTGCCGCGCCACCACCGCCACCGCCTGCTTGTGTATGCTGTGTTGGCACTGCGGTGCAAGAAACGCGATGCATCAGAGGAATGCTAGAATACAGAAACGGCGTATCATATAACGGCAGTTGCGGAGCTAGCGGCTCTAGTGGTACTGGTTGCTCTGGTGCATGCGTTGGTTGCAGCTGCCCAGCGTTCACGGAATGGGGAGCTTGGCAAGCAGTGGGTGTAGCGTGTTAAAATAGTGTATAATGATTTGCACAAAAGGAGATGTGAATGAGTGAAAACGAAAACCCAATAAAGTTTTTTGCAGTTTTAGTTGGTAATGAATATGCTGGAGTAATTGGGTTTCCTGAAACCTCAAATATGGAAGCTGTATTGGCTGGGCTCAATTCAAATCCTACAATATTGCCAATTAATATAGAGCAAATTAATAATGTTCAAGTTGGGTTTATTTGGAACGGCAATACATTTATTA
>Ga0169931_10008739_pt1 | contig 14719 bp, 11 predicted proteins | sample Kivu_15m_20L_FD_129675 | JGI IMG/M metagenome (GOLD analysis project Ga0169931, IMG submission 129675) | Freshwater microbial communities from Lake Kivu, Western Province, Rwanda to study Microbial Dark Matter (Phase II) - Kivu_15m_20L... | ecosystem: Environmental > Aquatic > Freshwater > Lake...
ACTCGCGCGGCGCCGGACCCGACGCGCCAACCTACTCGCGCGGCGCCGGCAGCGGCTCGCCGGCGTGCACGGGCGCGATCCAGCGGTGGGCGGGGCGCGTGTTCCACTCGCGACGCCAGCCCTCGTGCTCGGCGTCTGTGGGGAAGCTCTCGCTCGCGCCGTAGGGATAGGCACTCATGCCGTGGAAGGGCAGGGGCTCGACGTACAGGGCCTCGACGGTATTCGGGTCGCGGTCCTTGGCCCAGCCGTCGAGGAACACGAGGTAGTCGCGGCGCCAGCCGGGCTTGGGTGCGGGGAGCGCGCGCGCGTCGAAGCGCACGGTGAGCGCGTCGCCCGAGCCCATGATCACGAAGCGATCGTCGATCGCTCCGAGCAGCGGCAGCACGTCGCCGAGCTTGGTGTAGGAGCCAGGGTGCTGGTTCCAGCGCGGCTGCCACGCGATGCGCTCCCAGTCGAAGCGCTCGGGCTGATGGGGGAGCTCCGAGCGCTCGGGGTCGCTGAAGCCGCGCAGCCACAGCCGCGCTTCGCTGGGCTCGAGGCCCGTGACTTCGAGCGGAGCGTCGTCGTTGTCGGTCGCGAGCCGGATCGAGTCCCAATACAGGCGCAGTGAGCCGAACAGGCGCAGGCGCGGGTCGGCGCGGTCGAGCAGCGTCGTGACGTCGACCACCATGCTCTTCGTCTTGCCGGCGGGGAAGCCGATCGGCGGACCGGCCGTGCGCCAGCCGCCCTGACCGTCGGGCACCTGCAGCATCGGCGGGATGAACTCGAACTCGGGGTCGCGCGCGCTCGCCATGTTGACGCTCGCATCCGTCCAGTAGAACCAGCCCGTCATCACGAGCCGCAGCTTCGAGGCGCTCGCGAGCGCGTCCTTGTCCCACGCGAGCTCGAGGAAGTGCGGGTTGGCGAGGCCGAGGAACTGGCCCGGCGAAGGTTCGAAGGGCGCGGCGTAGGAGTCGTCGATCGAGGCCAGCTCGGCCGACCAGTCGCGGCCGTCGCTGCCGGTGGCGCGCGGCGCGAGCGGTGCGCGCACGGTGTGCGTGTGCGGCGCAGGGAAGGGCGGGAACGTGAACAACTCGTTGGGGTAGATCTCGGTGCCGACCGGGTGGTCGATGGCCTCGATGCGGATGCGGTCGAGGTAGGTCACCTCGCGCAGCTCCTCCGTGAACTGCAGCTCGAGGAAGCCGTCCCTCGGAGCAAGCTGCTCGCCCGTGACGAGCACGAACTCGTCGTGGTCCGGCGGCACGAGCATGCCGGGAGCCATCGGCAGGCCGAGCGGAGTGATGCCGAGCACGTCGCTCACGAACACGAATTCGCTGCCATTCCAGCTGTAGAGGAACGGGCACGAGCCGACGAGCCCTTCGCTCTGCTCGAGCAGGCTGCCCGTGCTCGCGCGGTCGCCGAGGTCGCGGCGCAGCTCGTACTGGATCACGCCGTTGGGCCACGTGACGCGCACGAGGTCGGTCTCCTTGTGTGTGCCGACGCCGAGCAGCGTGGCCTCGCCGCGCCAGAACACGCGCCGGTAGGTCTCCTGCGCGCGCAGCTCGACGATCGCGCCGACTCCGCGGCGATTGTCCTTCACGCCGCGGAAGCCGAGGCGCACGGCGCCGTTGGGGCCGCGCTGGCCGCGCTGCAGCGAGAGCCCCGTCGGTGTGAGCGCGACCGCGTCCCACGCGAGATCGCCGTCGAGATCCTCGATCAAGGTCGGCGCCGCGGCGAGCGCGAGCTCGGTCGGCGCCGTCGCCGCGGTCCCCAGCGCGAGCTGGCCCTGCAGGCTCCCGTCCGCCATGGGCCAGAGCGCATCGAGGCTGCCGTCGAGGTCGAGGTCGAGCGCGAACAGCGGCTGGTTCTTGGGCAACGTGCCCGTGGGCGCGGTGGTCTTGCCATCGGCCTTCCAGCCGCCGCCGAGCTGGGCGCGCAGGATCGCTCCGTCGCCCGACCACACGTCCGGGCGCGAGTCGCCGTCGAGGTCCGCGACAAGAGGGCGCCGCGCGCCCGCGACGAAGCCCGCGAGCTCGCCCGAGGCGTCCGCGAACACTCCGCCGCGCAGGTTGGTGGCGAGGAAATGCGCGCCTTCGCGACCGAGGAGCACATCGACGTCTTGGTCGGTGTCGAAGTCCTCGGCGAGGCACCACGTGAAAGCCTGTCCCGTGGGCAGCTTGGCCTCGGCGGTGACATCGGTCAGCTTGCCTTCGGCGCTCTCGGAAGCGAGGCCGTCGTTGCGCAGGAGCTGCGCACCGGCGCTGCCGACGAGCAGCAGGTCGAGGTCGCCCTCGTGGTCGTAGTCGAGCACGAGGCCGTCGGAGATCGAGCCGGCGGCCTTCGGCAGGGACTTTGCGCTCGCTGCCCAACTCACCGACTTGTCGGCGACGCTGCGCGAGCTGCGCACCAGCTTGAGTTCGCCTTGCGAGACGTACACGACGTCGAGGGCGTTGTCGCCCTTCGCACCGTCGAGGTCGAAGGCGAGCGCGAGCTCGACCGGTGCCGCGGCCAGCTGCAGCGCGCGCCAGCCGCCGGGATCCTGCAGCCCGAACACGAGGCCGCCCTCGCCCCAGCCGACGAGGTCGAGGTCGCCATCGTTGTCGAGGTCGCAGGCGTTCACGCCGCGGACGCCCGCGAACTCCGGCAGGATCGGCGTGGCCGCGGCGAAGCTCGGCAGGGCGCCGGTGCCCGTGAAGCGAGAGCCGCGCGGCGCGGGGAACGCGATGCGCCCAAAATTGCCCATGTCGAAGTCGTCGGTGCGCGGGCTCGGCACGCCGCGGTTCCCGAGCGACTGGTGCTCGTCGAGCAGCTTCTCGCCTTCGGCCTCGCGCTCGGTCATCGTGCAGTGCAGGCCGAGCTTGTAGATCGCGGGCAGGTACCACGAGCCGGCGTTCTCGATGCCGCGCGCCACGATCTCGCGCAACAGGCGCTCGTACTCGGCGGGATCCGAACCCTGCACGGAGTCGATCAGCTTGAAGCGCGTCGGCAGATCCTCCGGCGCGAGCTCAAGCACGCGCCGGAAGTCCCGCGCGGCCCCGTCGAAGTCGGCGTTGAACTGCGCGATGCGGCCACGGTTGTAGAAGTAGCGCGGGTCGGACTGCGAGGACGCGGAGGCGCGCTCGAGCAGCTTGGACGCGCTTCCGGCGTCGCCGAGGCGCAGGTGCACGCAGGCTGCGTCGATCAAGTCGCTGGGCAAGGCGTCCGAGCGACCGACGAGCGGCTGGAGCGCCGCGAGGGCCTGCGCGCGGTTGTCCTTGGCGAAGCTGGCGGCCGCGAGCTCGCGCGCGAGCTGATCCTGCTGCGGGTTGGCGTCCGGACCGCAGGCGGCGAGCAGGGTGGCGACGGCGAGGGCGAGGACGCGGGGGCGAAGCGGCGTGTGCATGGAGGTGGGGCGTGCCTTGGAGGCCGGGGCGGATTAGAACAGTCGCGGCATGCAGCCTCAAACGCCGCGCGTCGTGCTGCTCGGGGCGAGCAACCTCGCCATGGGCTTGGAGCTCGCCGTCGACGCCGCGCGCGCTCAGCTCGGCGGCCCCGTCGAGGTGCTCGCAGCGCTCGGCCGCGGCCGCTCGTGGGGCGCGCGGAGTCGGTTCCTCGTGCGCGAGCTGCCGGGCATCGACGCCTGCGGGTTGTGGCGCGAGCTCGAGCGTCGCCCTGCGGCGTCGACGCAGTTCGTGGCGCTCGACCTCGGCAACGACCTCGCCTTTGGCTCGAGCGCCGCACAAGTGGCGGAGTGGATCGAACTCGCGCTCGAGCGCCTCGTCGCCCGGGGCGCGCGCGGAGCGCTCACGGGGCTGCCGCTCGCGCGACTCGAGCGCCTGTCACCGCGACAGTTCGAAGTGCTGAAGCGGGTCCTGTTTCCGTTTCACGCGATCGAACGCGAGCGGCTGCTCGACGAGGCGCGCGAGCTCGAGGCGCGCTCGCGCGACCTCGCGCGCAAGTTCGGCCTCGTACATGTCGAGCTGGAGGAGCGCTGGTACGGAGCCGATCCGATCCATTTTGCGCGCAGGTCGCGGCGCGAGGTCTGGCGCCGGCTGGTGACCGCGTGGGGCGAGCCGCGCGAGGCCGGCGCGCCCGCGGCGCCGCGCTCGGGGCGCCTGTGGTACGAGTCGGCGCAGGTGCTCGGATTCGCGACGGGCACCTCGCAGCCTTGCGCCCGTCTCGCGGATGGAACAACTTTCTCGCTCTACTGAGCCCGGCGTCCGCGGCTCTTCCTTTGGAAAGTGACGCGCGCTTCCGAAATACTCCCACCCATGGCCCACGCATCCGACGCCCACGCCGCCCACGAGCCCGCCACGCAGCCTGAGCCCGCGCGGCGCGCGCGGGAACGCCACGCGATCGTCGTCGGTGCGAGCTCCGGCATGGGCGCTGCGCTCGTCGAGCAGCTCGCGAGCGAAGGCGTGCGCGTGGTCGCCATCGCGCGCCGCAAGGACGCGCTCGACGAGCTCGCGCGGCGCTGCGGCAGCAACGTGATTCCGCTCGCGCACGATGTGCACGACTTCGACGCGGTGCCAGCGCTGTTCGAGCGCTGCGTGCGCGAGCTCGGTGGTCTCGATCTGTTCGTGTACGCCACGGGCATCATGACCGAGGTGGGCGCGCAGGAGTTCGACACGCGCAAGGACCTCGACATGCTCGCGGTCAATGTCGGCGGCTGCGTGGCGTGGACGAACGAAGTGGCGAAGCTCTTCCGCAGCCAGCGCTCGGGGACGATCGTCGGCATCAGCTCGATCGCGGGCGAGCGCGGCCGCAAGGGCAATCCGGTGTACGGCACGACGAAGGCCGCGCTCAATCACTACCTCGAGGCGCTGCGCAATCGCCTCGCCGACTACGACGTGCACGTCTGCACGATCAAGCCCGGCTTCGTCGAGACCGCGATGCTCGCGCAAGCGCGCGCGCAGGGCCGCACCATCCAAGGCGCGATCTCCGCGCAGGCTGCGGCGCGCTCGATCCTCAGGGCGGCGCGCTCGCGGCGCAACGAAGTCTTCGTCCCGTTCAAGTGGACGCTCGTCGCCGCGGTGATTCGCAACATCCCGTCGTTCCTGTTCAAGGGCATGAACATCTAGGCGCGCGCGATGGAGATCCTCTCGCTGCGCGGGCCGCGCTCTCTGGAGAGTTCCTTCGAGTATGTCGAGGGCTGGGGCATGGCCGTCGGTCGCCATGCGCGCGTGCTGCGGCCGCGCTCGGTGGACGAGATCGTGCAGTGCTTCGCGCTCGCGCGCGCCGCGGGCTCGACGCTCACGCTGCGCGGCGGGGGCAACAGCTACGGAGACGCGAGCTGCCCGGCGCACGACATGGTGCTCGACATCTCGCGCATGGACCGCGTGCTCGGCTTCGACGTGCACACGGGCGTCGCCACACTCGAGCCGGGCGTCACCATCGAGAAACTCTGGAAGACGATCCTGCCGCTGGGCTTCTGGCCGCGCGTGGTGAGCGGGACGATGTTCCCGACGGTCGCGGGCGCGCTCGCCGCCAACATCCACGGCAAGAACAACTTCGCGGTCGGCACGATCGGCGATGCGTGCCTCGAGTTCGACCTCGTGCTGCCGTCCGGCGAGCTGCGCACCTGCAACCGCGAGCAGAACGCGGACCTGTTCCACGCGGCGATCGGCGGCTTCGGGATGCTCGGTTGCTTCAGCCGCATCGTGCTGAAGACCAAGCGCGTGCACTCGGGCAATGTGCGAGTGCGCGGCGAGAGCACGCGCGACTTGCGCGAGATGATGCAGTACTTCGAGGCGCACAAGGCGACGAGCGACTACCTCGTCGGCTGGGTCGACTGCTTTCCGGGCGGAGACGCCTCCGGGCGCGGGCTGATCCACGACGCTTCGAACCTGCACGAGGGCGAGGATCCCGCGCCGGAGCGCTCGCTCACCGTCGCGCACCAAGAGCTGCCCGCCAACATCCTCGGCCTGTTTCCCAAGTCGCAGGTGTGGCGGATCCTCAAGCTCTTCAACCACGACCTCGGGATGCGCTCGATCAACGCCGCGAAGTACGTCGCGGGTCGCCTCGAAGGGATGGGGGAGCCGTACCTGCAGTCGCACGCGGGCTTCTCGTTCCTGCTCGACTACGTGCCGAACTGGAAGTGGGCCTACGGGCGCGCGCGCGCCGAGCGCGGATTGATCCAGTACCAACCGTTCGTGCCGGATGCGGTGGCGCACGCGGTGCACAGCGAGATCCTCGCGCGCTGCCGGCGAGCGGGCCAGGTGCCGTACTTGGGCGTCTTCAAGCGCCACCGCTCGGATCCGTTCTGGCTCACGCACGCGGTCGACGGCTGGAGCTTCGCGCTGGACTTCAAGGTCGATCCGGCGCGCCGGGCCGAGCTTTGGAAGCTGTGCGACGAGCTCACGGAGCTCGTGATCTCCGCCGGCGGGCGCTTCTACTTCGCCAAGGACCTTGTGGTCGCGGCGGAAGACACGGCGCGCTTCCTGCCGCCGGACAAGCTGGCGGCGTTCGCGCAGCTCAAGCGTGCGTGCGATCCCGAGACGTTGATCGAGGGCCAGCTGTATCGGCGCGCGTTCCGCGACTGGATCGCGGCCTGAGGCGCCGGGCGCCGCTCTCAGTCTTCGAAGTTGGCGTAGCGCCGGCGCGCGGGGACCTGCTCGATGCGGTCCTCTTCCGCGACCCACGCCGACAGCTTTCCGCCCCAGACACAGCCGGTGTCGAGGCCGCGCAGCTTGGGCCGCAGCACGAGCTGCATGCGCGCCCAGTGGCCGTAGACCACGGTGCGGCGATCGCCGACGCGTGAGTCGAACCAGTGCTCGAACCACGGTCGGTAGGAGCTCCCCGGCGGCGGCGGATCCTGCTTGGAGAGCTTGCCCTCGCGCGTCGTGGCGCGCGCGCGCGTCGCGAAGTCGATCGCGGGGTGGGGCAGGAGCGGATCGAGGCCCGCGAGCTCGCGCTCCGGATCGGCCCACGCCGGATGCAAGGCCGCGTGCACGAGCCAAACGTCGTCCCACTGGCGCACGAACGGTCGCTCGCGCACCCAGGCGAGCAGCTCGTCGCGATCCGGGGCGCCGAGGACATCCTGCGTGGTGTCGCCCGCGCGCAGCTCCCGCAGGCCCGCGGCGACGCGCAAGAGGGAGACGTCATGGTTTCCGAGCACGCCGCCCGCGCGCAGCTGCCGGAGGAGGCGCAGCGTGCCGAGCGAGTCCGGCCCGCGGTTGACGAGGTCGCCGACGGGGTGCAGCTCGTCGGCGGAAGGGTCGAAATGCAGGCGCTCGAGGAGCTCTTCGAGCTCTTCCCGACAGCCTTGGATGTCTCCGACGAAGATGCGGCGCACGGGGACAGGGTAGAGGACCGGGCGGCGGATGGAAGTCCGCGGCGCGCGAGTCCACAATGCCGACATGAACGCCCCCGAGACCTCCGTCGCCCCGACCGTGCGCGTCAACGGGCTCGTGTTCGTGATCGCGCTCGTGGCGCTCGGGCTCGGCGCGGGCGTGCTGCTGTACCGCTGGCGTGCGGGCCAAGTCGCGAGCACGATCGAGCGCGACCTCGCGACGCTGCCGCAGGATCCTGAGGCGCGCCTGCAGCGCTGGCTCGACGACTACGGCACCGTGATCGTGCGGCAGGCGCTCGTCCAGCTGCGCTACGAGGCCGAGAAGCCGTGGATCCTGAGCCACACGAGCGGGGCGGAGCGCAACGACGCCGCGCAGGAGGTGTGGGGGATCGATCTGCGGGACTGGAAGGATGCGCAGGTGCGCCGTGAGCAGCTCGCGATCGTGGTCGAGCTGCCGGTGGCGCGCGTCCTCGGGCACGGAACGATCGGCGGGGACAAGGTGCGCAACGTGCCGCACATCTCCGCGGGCGCGCCGCCATTCGACGCCGATGCGCGCGTGCGCGGCATCGTCGAGTGGGCACTCGCCAAGGTGGGGCGCTCGCTCGGGCGCGATGTGCCGGGTGCGACGCTCGTGGTGCGCACGCAGGGAGCGAGCGGTGGCTAGCGGCGAGCACACGAGCGCCCTGAAGGCCGTCGCCGCCCTCGCGGCCGTGCTGCTCGGGCTGTGCGTGCTCGCCAACTCCGGGCTCGGGTGGTTCGAGCTCGTGCCCGACGGAGCGCCGCTCTTCGGCAACCTCGACGAGGCCCTTGCCACGCTCGGACTCGTCTGGGGGCTCGCGGTCCTGTTCCGGGATCCGCGGCGCTGAGAGCGCACTTCCCAGTCCGCGCTGCCCGGGATCGGGCCCCGCGGAGCTTGGTTCCAGCCGCGCGTCCGCTACTCTCGAAGAGGGTGCTTCCCGCTCCCTTGAGGGACTCGCATGGCAAGGCGAACTAGAACGGCCAGCGTGGGCTCGCGCCTTGCCGGCGCGCTTGCGTGGGCCTCCGTGCTCGCGCTGGCGGACTCGCTGGCGGTGCGCCGCGTGCACCATCATCGCGAGCCGAGCTTGTGGCTCTTCGCCGAGACGCTGGCGCTGTGGCTTGCCTTCGCGCTTGCGACCCTGCCGTGGACGCTGCTCGTCGATCGCGCGCTGCGCGGGATGCTAGCTCTGCGCAAGTTCGACCATCCGCTGCACGCGAGCGCGCGCCACATGCTGTGGACCGCGCTGCCGGTGGCGCTGCACGCGCACCTCGACAGCTACACGGCTCTGGGCGGAAACCTCGCCGGCCTGAAGAGCGCGACGCCGTGGCTGCTCGCGGCGGGGCTCGCGCTCGCAAGCGTGCTCGCCGTCGCGCTGCTGCTCGCGTTGCTCGAGCGCTTGCCTGCGCGTGCGCTCTGGCTCCCCTGCACGCTCGTCCCGTGGCCCGTCGCGTGGCTCGTCACGTTCCATTCGGGCGGGCCTTCGCCGACGGGCCGGGCGCGACCCGACGCGCCCAACGTGCTCCTGCTCGTCTGGGACACGACGCGCGCGGACGCCGTGACGCCGTATGGCTACGACCGCGACACCACGCCGCATCTGGCGAGCTTCGCGGAGCAGTCCCTGCGCTTTGCGAACTCGCGCTCCGTCTCGACCTACACGCTCACCTCGCACCTCTCGATGCTGACGGGCGTGTATCCGTCGCACCACGGGGCGCGGCTCACGCGGCAGTTCTTCCGGCCTTGGGCCACGCCCACGGTTGTGCGCGAGTTCCGCGAGGCCGGCTATCGCACGGCGGCCTTCGTCGGCACGGACGTGCTGCGCGCGCAGAGCGGCATCGACTATGCGTTCGAGACCTACGACGACCGGGTCGACCCGTGGGTGACGTACACGCAGGCTTGGGCGCTGGTGCACGACGTGCAGTCGCTGTTCGCGAAGGTGGTGCCGGGCTTCGCGGCGAACGGAGATCCGCACTGGATTCAGGACTTCCAGCGACCGGCCGGCGACGTGCTCGCGCGCGCGCTCGAGTGGATCGAGGGCGACGACCCGCGGCCTTGGTTCTGCTTTGTCAACCTGTACGACGCGCACTGGCCGTACCTGCCCGAGCCCGAGGCGCGCGAGCGCTTCGTGCGACCGTACGACGGGCCGGCCGATGGCTACGCGCTGCGCGGGAATCGCGTGCGCGCGGAGGGGCTGCGGCTCGGGGCGGAGGACGCGCGCCACGTGCGCGACCTGTACGACGCGGAGCTCTGGTCGCTCGACCGCGAGGTCGATCGCTTCCTCGGGCAGCTCGACTTCGGGCGCACGGGGGTGGTGCTGACCTCGGACCACGGCGAGGCCTTCGGCGAGCACGGGCAGTTCGAGCACAAGGACGTGCTCGAGTGCCACACGCGCGTGCCGCTGCTCGTCCGGCCGGCCGGGTCCAAGGAGGGGCGCGAGGTGCGCGAGCCGGTCCAAGGGGTCGACGTGGCCCCGACCCTGCTGGCCCTCGCCGGGCTGCCGCAGGGGCCCGAGTCCTACGGAGTGAACCTGCTCGGGCCGCTCGCTCCCGTGCGACTGCTGCTCGTCGAGAACCGCGACAATGTCGATCCGAGCCTCGTCAAGCTGGCCCTGTACGAGGGCGACTGGAAGCTCGTGCAGTCCCAAGGGTCCGATCGCAGGCCGCAGTGGAGCCTGTACGACGTGGCCGCGGACCCGCTCGAGGCGCGCGATCTGGCGGCGGAGCGCCCCGAGGTCGTGGAGCGTCTCCGGAACGCTCTGACGGGCCTGCGGGCGCGCTGGGGGGCGGACGACGAGCGGGATGGCCGCGTGCAGCGGGTGGACAACCAAGACGCCCTGGACGCGCTGGGCTATGGGGGCGACTGAGGCCCGCTCAAGGCTCATGCGTGTCGCTCTCGGGTGTTGCTGATCCGGCGCAAGCCTGCGCCGTGGGGCTTGCCGCGGCTCCCCGGCCGCGCCATACTCTTCCCCCTTCGATCCTCGCCCCAACCCGGGGTGCTTCCCTCCCTCCACCGCCACGCCCCCAAGCCATGGCCAACTCCCGCTTCAAGAACGGCGGCCCCACGCGCGGCCGCAAGCGCGTCAAGCGCATGGGCATGAACTCCGGCAAGATCCTCAAGCTGGGTCGCCAGAAGAAGCCGCGCCGCGGCCGCGACTACACGCGCCTCTAGGCCGCGGAGGCCCCGCGGGCCCGGCCGTCCTCGAGCCGCGCTCGGCTCCGCGAACTCCCCCCGCGAACGAGCTCTCTCCGCGAACGAATTCCGTCGGGCGTTCCCGAGCTCCGGGAGCGCCCGCGTTCGTGTCCGGGGCGCAGGTGTGCTTCTCCCGCGCTCCATGGCTCCGCGTTCGCGTCCGTTGCGGGGGACGTCCGTTGCGCGCTCCCGTCTTTTTGAGTCCTTGCGAGCTTCGAGGCTTCCTTCCATGCGTGCCTTCCACGGCCTGCCCGCTCTGGTGCTGCTCGCGGCGTGCTCGCCCGAGCCCGCGGCCGTGCAGCTCGCGGATCCGCCCGCTTCGCAGGGCGCCCGGGCGGTGGCGCTCGGCGTCGGTGCCGACCGCGTGCCGCGGCTCTCGTGGATCGAGGGTGCGGGTCCGTTCGAGCTGCGGACGAGCGCATGGAGCCCGGCTGGCTGGGAGCCCGCCCGCGTCCTCGCCACCGGTCCGGACTGGTTCGTGAACTGGGCGGACGTGCCGGCGCTCGGCGCGCTCGACGACGGGACGCTCGCGGCGAGCTGGCTCGAGCGCAGTGGCACGGGCAGCTACGACTACCGCGTGCGCATCTCCCTCGGCGGTGCAACGCCGCTCGTCCTGCACGACGACTCCGGGACGGGCGAGCACGGCTTTGTCTCACTGGCCGCGCTCGATCCCGAGCGCTGGCTCGCCGTGTGGCTCGACGGGCGCGCGAGCGGCGGACACCACGACGGTTCCGGTGCGATGCAGCTGCGCGCGCGCACGGTCGCAAAGCGCGGGGAGCTTGGGCCGGAGGTGCTGCTCGACGCGCGCGTGTGCGACTGCTGCGCGACGGCGGCCGAGCGCATCGCGAGCGGCGACGTGCTCGTCGTCTACCGCGACCGCGATCCGGACGAGGTGCGCGACCTCGCTGCGGTGCTCGTGCGGCCCGACGGCAGCGCGAGCGCTCCCGTGCGCGTGTGCGACGACGGCTGGAAGATCGCGGGCTGCCCCGTCAACGGACCGGCGCTCGCGGCGAGCGGCGCGGAGCTGGCCGTGGCGTGGTTCACGCTCGGCGCCGAGAGTCGCGCGCGCGTGCAGGTCGCTTTTTCGCGCGACGGGGGACGCACGTTCGGCGCACCGGCGCAGGTCTCGCGGGCCGAGACCGACGGCTTCGTCGACTGCGCCTACGACGCGGGCGGTCGGCTGTGGGTGAGCTGGCTCGAGCGGCCGACGCGCGAGCGCGGCGAGTGGCGGCTCGCGCCGGTCGTCGACGGCGTGGTGGGCGAAGCGCGGACGCTCGCCGCGACCGTGCCCGGGCGCGCGGCCGGAATCGCGCGGCTCGTCGCCGCGGGCGACGGGCTCTTGTTCGCGTGGCTCGACTCGAGCGACGGGGCGCGGCTGCGCTCGCAGTGGATCTCCACGGCGCGCTGAGAGCGCCGCGAGCTCAGGCCGGGCTCGTCCAGTCGCGCTGCCATGCGCCGAAGTGCGTCGCGCCTTCGGCGGTGCAGGCGACGATGTCTTCGATGCGCACGCCGAACTCCCCGTAGACGTACACGCCGGGCTCGTTCGAGAGCGTCATGCCCGGCTGGAGCTGCACGCGACTGCCGCCGTCGAAGTAGGGATCCTCGTGGCCCTCCATGCCGATGCCGTGGCCGAGCCGGTGCGTGAACTTCGCATAGCCGGGGCCGAAGCCAGCCTGTTCGAGCGCGGCGCGCGCGACGCGGTCGATCTCGCGGCACTCGACGCCGGGACGGATGGCATCGAACGCGCGGCGCTGCGCGTCGAGCACTGCAGCCCAAGCGCGCTGCTGGGCCTGCGACGGCGTGCCTTCGACGCACCAAGTGCGCGTGGTGTCGCTCGCGTAGCCGTGCAGGCTCGCGCCCGTGTCGACGAGCAGGAAGTCGCCGCGGCCGAGCACGATGGCTTCGTTGTCGCCATGGGGATAGGCCGCGGCGGGGCCGACGAGAGCGAGGCACCAGGGCGACTGCATGCCGAGCGCGGCGTGCGCGCGCGCCATCAGGCGCGACACGTCGCCGCCGCTCATTCCGAGGCGCACCCGGCGTGCCACGGCGGAGATTGCGAGCTGCGTGCCTTCGCTGGCGACGCGCAGGAGCTGCAGCTCGTGCGCATCCTTGATGCCGCGCAGCGCGACGAGCGGCTCGCGGCCGAGCACCACGCGCTCCGCGCCGAGCTCTGCACGCAGTCCGTCGAGCACGAAGGCGCGCGCCTGCGGATCGACGGCGACGCGCTCGGCGCGGCGCGCGCGCAGCGCGGCCGCGAGCGGCGCGAAGGCGTACTCGTGCTCGTCCCACGTGACGAGCTCGCCGCCCGGACCGCCGTCCTTGGCGACGCTGAGCTTGGCCTTTTCGGCTTCGAAAGCAGGGCAGATCCAGAAGTGGCTGCCGTCGGCGAGCACGAGCAGCGCGAACGTGCGCTCGGAGCGACCCCACGAGACGCCCGCGAGGTAGCTCATCGTCGGCCCGCCCTCGCACAGGTAGGCGTCGAGCGAGCGCTCCGCGAGGATGCGCGCGAGCCGCGCGCGCCGCGCTGCACGCTCCGCGGGAGCGATCGGCGCGACCGCAGGCCGCAGGTCGGGAAGCTCGGGGAACTCCTCGGGCGCCGCAGGCTCGGGCGGCTGCACGACGGCCGGGGTCCCGCGGCAGCCGGTGGCGAGCGCTCCCGCGCCAGCGAGCGCGGAGAGCGCGAGGAAGGAACGGCGCGAGTCGTGCTTGGGGGTCATGGCGAGAAGCTACTGCGCGGCGAGGCACTGCACGAGGAAGCGCTCGATGCGGCGGTATTCGTCGAGCCAGTGCATGCCGTCCTCGAAGCCGTGGTCTTGGCTCGGATAGAGCATGGCGTCGAAGTCGAGGCCGAGGTCGATCAGCTTCTCCACGAGCCGGATCGAGTCCTGCGCGAAGACGTTGGAGTCGACCATGCCGTGCAGGATGAGCAGCGGGTCGCGCAGCTTGTGCGCGTGGTCGATGGGCGAGCTCGCAGCGTAGGCCTCGGGGTGCGTGGTGGGACGCCCGAGCCGCGGCTGCGTGTAGCCGGGGTGGTACGTGCGCCAGTCGGTCACCGAGCGCAGGGCCGCGCCGCCGACCCAGCGCTCCGGCTCTTGGAACAGGGCCATCAGCGTCAGGAAGCCGCCGTAGGAGCCGCCGTAGCACGCGACACGGGCCGGATCGACCGCGCCGCGCCGCGCGAGCTCGTCGATCACCGCGCCGATGTCCGCGAGCTCGAGCTTGCTGAGCTGGAACTGCACGTCGCCGCGGAACTTCGCCCCGTAGCCGGCGCTGCCGCGATAGTCGACGTCCGCGACCACGTAGCCCTGCTCGGCGAGGCGCGAGTGGAACATCAGGTTGACCGCGTACTCGGTCATCGAGTCCGTCACATTTTGGAGGTAGCCCGCGCCGTGGATGAACACCACGCAGGGCCGCGGCTCGCGCGGGCGGGCGAGCGAGGTGCCGCGCGGCGAGTAGACGTGCGCGCGCACGGGCTCGCCGTCCGTGGAACTCACCTGCAGCTTCTCGGGGAGGATCCAGTCGCGCTCGCTGTACGCGGCCGGAATCGTGCGCGTGAGGCGCGTCGCGGGCTGCGTGCCATCGAGGCGCACTCGCCACAGCTCGGCCGGGACGCCGAGCTCTTCGTGCTCGAACACGAGCATGCTGCCATCGCCACTCGGCCGCAGGGTCGCGTTCATGCCGTCGGGCACCGGGAGCCAGCGCACGCCGTTCGCTTCGACGACGCCGAGCGCGCGCCGCGCCGGATCCGTGCGACTGGCGCACACGAGGAGCTTCCCGTCGCCAGCGACGGTCCAACTGCTGACCTCGCCTTCGACAGCGGTGAGCTGCCGCAGCGCGCCGGTGTCCGGGTCGAGCTCGAACAGCTGGTTGCGGCCCGGAGTCGTGGAGAAGGGCGCGCCCTCGGATGCGAGCAGGATGCGCGCGCCGTCCGTGCTCCAGCGCGCCATCGCACCCGGTCCGCCGACCCAGTGCTCGTCGCGCTCGACGAGCGCGAGCCGCAGGCCGCTCTCGCTCCAGACCCACGTCTCGACCGAGCGGTAGTCGCTCGCGGTGCGACGGAAGGCAAAATGCGGCGGTCCCGCGGGCGCCCAGCCGATCGCACTCGCCGGAGTCTTGCGCTCGCCCGGCAGTTCGAGCTCGCGGCGGCGACCATCGGCGGTCGACCACACGAACGCGCGCCGCTCCTGCCACTCGTCGTCGGCGAGCTCGCTGCGCGCGGTGCGCGTCGTCACGCGCTCGGTCAGGTAGTCGGGAATCAGGGTCGG
>Ga0169931_10008740_pt1 | contig 14719 bp, 14 predicted proteins | sample Kivu_15m_20L_FD_129675 | JGI IMG/M metagenome (GOLD analysis project Ga0169931, IMG submission 129675) | Freshwater microbial communities from Lake Kivu, Western Province, Rwanda to study Microbial Dark Matter (Phase II) - Kivu_15m_20L... | ecosystem: Environmental > Aquatic > Freshwater > Lake...
GCCGACCAGCACCGCGATGCCCGCCACGACGATCAGGGCGAGCCATGCGCCTAGGAAGACAGACACCGGCTGGCCGGTGCGTGCGGCGAGCCCCGCGGTGAGCAGTTGGGAGAGATCACCCCATTCGGCGGTGAAGAGCACGATGAAGCTCGTGATTGCGATGCGCAGGGCTGACGTCGATCCGCCCGCACGACGGGCGGCGGCCTCCTCGAACTCCTCCTCCTCGCTGGCCTCCTGCGCGGCTTCGGCGCTGCGCGCACGCAGGCCGGAGACCAGCATGAGGATCGCCCCCGCGGCGAAGAGCACGCAGGTGACGCCCAGGACCAGCCGCTGTGGGAGCAGGGCCAGCAGTCCGCCCGCGGCGACCGCGATGGCACTTTGCACAGCGAAGGCGAGGGCGACGCCCACCCACACCGCGAGGCGGCGGTAGCGCGTGGAGAGGACCAGGGTCGCGATGAAGGTCTTGTCGGGTAGCTCCGCGGGGAAGATGAGGAGGAAGGCCAGACCGACGGTCGCGAAGTCAGGGATCACGGCTCGATCTGCCGCGCAGCCAGGTCGGGCCACATCACCGGAAGCGGCGGATGCCGGGGGCCCGACCACGGTGCGGGCGGGAGCATGAAGCGCTGGGCGAGGTGATAGGCGGCCAGCTCGTAGCGGCCGCGGACCCTGCGGAACATCTCGAAGGCCTCGCCGCGGTCGCGCTCGATGGAGACACCGGCCGACTCGAGGTAGTCCAGGGCCTCGTCGAATTCCTCGCGGCTCAGCGTGGACTCGCGCGTCTGATAGGAGAGCAGGACCTGCTTGGTCGTGGGGAGACGCCCGCGCAGGCTGTCGAGGGTGATCGCCTTCTCCACCTCCTGCATCCCGAGGGGGAGGTAGGCGTCTGCGGCACCTCCCGTGCTCGGCTGTGTCGGGTCCTTCTCGACGACCCCGAAGACGTCGAGGGTTGCCTTGAGTCGTCGTTCCCAGGACTGGAAGCGGATGAGCGAATCCAGGCCGATCTCCGCCGCATCGATCGACAGGATCGCCTGGCCGCCCTGCTGCAGGAGCGTGACCGTGCGCGGGTCGGGCGGGGTCTTGCGCGTCGCGCAGTGCAGGGCCGCGGCATCCAAGGCAGAGAGCAGTGCGATGAGCCAATTGCGCGTGCCGATCGATGAGCGGAATCGGTTGAGCGAGGGATAGAGCGTCTGCGTCAGACGCACCTGGGCGCTCCAGGGGATCCACTGGGCGAAGAGGTCGGGTAGGTCAGCATCACCCTCGAGAAGTTGCACGCGCGCGAGGTATTCCGGCCCCCACTCCGGAGCACCGCTGAGTCCGGTGTCGAGCAGGACGCGCGTCTCACGCGCGAGATAGGCCTGGTAGAGGGTGGGGAGGAATCCGATGAGCAGGGCGATCACGGCGGGCCCGGTTATCGCCGCGAAGAAGTCAAGGATGGTCACGCTCTCGCCGGGAGTGCCGACCAGGCCGAGCGTGAGCAGGCCGGATCCGGCCTGCAGGAATGCCTGGGTGATGCTGACATCCGTGACCCCGAAGATCATCAGTGCGTACGCCGTGAGAAAGCTGACGAGCCAAACAACCAGTGCCGTGATGATGCCCAGCGGCCCGCTCCAGGCGAGAATACGATCGCGCGCCGCGTAGGTGCGGAAGAGACGGGCAAGGCCGGACGTGGCGAGGTCGGTGCCGCGGACGACGACGGCGAAGAGCCAGGAGACCGTCGCGCGGGGGATCACCATGGTGCGGACGATGCTCATGCCCGCCAGAACGAGCAGTGCGATGCCGATGGCGAAGGGCACCGCCCGGGCCACCGGATCCCATGACCCGAGGTCGGTCTCCAGCGCCCATGTCACACCCCGAGGGTAGCCGCGCGGTTGCCGACTAGGCTGCTCCGGTGACCTGGGATGCGCAGACCGGCGTACTCGTCGTCGGTGCCGTCGCCCTTGTTGCTCTGGTCCTCGCCGTTGTGCTGGCCGCGCGCACTGGCCGCATGAAGCGGCAGTACGCCGTCCTGTCGGCAGCGGACACCCGCGCATCCTTCGTGGAGGTGGTCGCGCGCAAGACCGCGGAGGTCGAGGCGCTGCGCGACGACGTCGCCCAGCTGGCGGATGACCTGCGATCGACCCAGCGCGAGCTACAGATGGCGATCCGGCACGTCGGGGTGGTGCGCTACGACGCCTTCGGGGACATGGGCGGCCGGATGTCCTTCAGTGCCGCGCTTGTCGATGACCATGGCAATGGATTCGTCCTGACGTCGGTGCACGCCCGCAGCGAATCCCGCAGTTATGTCAAGCAGTTGCGCGGAGGCATGGCCGAGGTCAACCTAAGTCCTGAGGAGTCGGCCGCCGTGGCGGACGCCGTGGCGAGCATCCCTCGCGGCCACCTCGAGTGAGGCGGCCGCGAGCCGGAGCTGCTAGCGCGGGATCGTGACCCGGCCCATGCCGGTGAAGTGGGTGTTGGTCCAGGGCGTGCCCTTGACGACACCGCGGACCACGCCGATGCCGTAGTCAGACGCGTGCACGACCTTGCCGTCACCGATGTAGATGGCGACATGGTGGGCGCCGTTTTCGAAGTAGAAGGCCAGGTCGCCAGGACGGGCCTCCTTGAGCGAGATCCGCTCGGTCTCGTTGTACTGGGCGCGGCTGTAGTGAGTGAGCTCGATGCCGACACCGCGCCAGGCGTAGACGACCAGGCCCGAGCAGTCGAAGGCGTTGGGGCCCTCTGCACCGCTGGCGTAGTCGTCGCCGACCTGGGCGAGTGCGCGCTTGACGACCTGGGCGCGCACGAGATCGTCGGCCGCGAGGGCCTCCCGTGTCTGCCGGTCCTTTGAGGCCTTCTTGCGGTACTCCGTGGCTGCCTGGCGGCTGGTCTCCTCGTGGATGCTGCCACGCGGTGGCGGGGCATCCTCGGCGTGCACCACGGCAGGGGCCACGAGGGCGCCGGTCGCGAGCAGGGCCGAAGCAAGGACGGTGGTGCCGAGGCGGGTCAGGATGGACTGACGGCGCATGCGCTCCCTCTTCCGTCCGCCTCCCAGGTGAGCTGTCGGGCTCGGGCTGAAGAGCGCCCTACCCGCGTGCCGGAGCACGTGGGATTCGCCCCAGGAGGGCCATGCCCTCCCGGCCGCGACCGGCTGTCGCGTCCGTCTCGCCAGGGCTTGCCCTGGCGTGGGTCCCCGGTACGGCGTACCCCTGTCCGGGAGAGGTGCGCCCCGGATGAGGCTTGCCGATTCGGCGGGCCGCTCGTCGGGGGCGGGTGCCCCCATCGGCCGAGCGACTTCGTGACCATGCCATGACCGGTCGGGGACGGGTCAAGCCGACGTCCGAATAACGGAACGATAACGGGATGTCACATCTGTCACATGGGTAACAGTTCTCCGGTGGGTCTGCCCCGGGCGAGGCGAATCGGCCGAGTGGGCCCTGGACGCCCCGGTCGATCTCAGGACAGGGGCCTGCGGAAGAGGATGATCACCCGTTCGGGCCGCATGCCTGCCCGCTCGTAGAGCGCCGTCGCGCCGGTGGTGTTGTCGCTGTCCACGGTGAGGGTCATGGCCGCGCGGCCCTCGCGGGCAGCCTGCGAGAAGGCCGAGCGCAGCAGCCAGGTGGCGATGCCCCGGCCGCGTGCGTGGGGCACGACGCCCAGCACGCGCACGTGGCCGGCATCTCGCTCGATGCGGGAGTCATCTTGGATACACAGCCCGATCGGCTCGCCATCAAGCCAGGCGAGCCGCCATAACTCCGGCCGAGCGTCGCGCCGATCGCTGAACCACGGGATCCACTCCTCATAGGGATGTGGCACGAAGCCGAAGTGCTCGGCAAACGCGATCTCGTCGACGCGATGGAGCAAGCGCCGCTCGTCGTCGGTCGTCGCGATGGTGGTCGTCACTCCGATCGGGGGTGCCGGCTCGGAGTGATGCCCCGGGCCCAGATCGATGTGCATGTGCCAGAAGCGGCGCACCTCCCGGAAGCCAGCCGCCTCGAGCACCCCGATGTAGACCTCGTCCTGCGCGAAGGCGCCTGCCTCTGCCTTCCAGCCGTCACCGTCGGCCAGGCGATCGGCCGCCTCGAGCCCCATGGCCACCAGCGGGGCGAGGAGTGCGCGGCCATGATCGGGTACGGCGTAGGAGTCGACGAAGACGGTGCGTGCCTCGTCATCGCGCTCGATGATGACCAGGCCCACCGCCTGGCTGTCGCTGGTGAAGACCAGGCGGTGCTCGTCGCGCATGGCGTCGGGATTTGTCAGGTCCGAGCGCACGGACTCCCGACTGGCATCGGCCATCGCCAGCACGCCGGTGTCTGCTGCAGACACGACGGCGTATGCAAGGTCGACGTCAGGGCCGTCGAAGTAACCGTCGACGTCGACGAGCTCGAGCGGTCGGGTGAGATAGCGGGGCGGGAGCACCCGCGGAGTCTAGGCCCGTCAGGGGGTTGGCAGTGCGGCGATTCGTCGCACGAGATAGGGCGAGAACCAGCCGGCGTACCTCGCCTGCAGGACCGGGTCGCGCCAGTCGCTGCCGCTGACAACGCCGCGGCAGGTGGGCGCCTCGCAGAGGCAGCGGAACTCGTCGTAGTCGCTCGCATCGCACATGGCGTAGTCGAAGCTCAGTTCCTCGCCCGGCTCGATGTCTCGCATGGCGACGAGGAGCTGGGACCCCGCGAGGCCGCAGTTGGGCTCGCAGGAGTGATTGAGCATGTCCCCGGGCTCGGGGGTGTCGCCGGAGACGAGGAAGAGATCGGCGTCGATCTGGATGGACCGATGCTGACGATCGATCGACAACGTCGCCAGCCGACTCCCATCGACGACCCAGCCACCAAAGCCGGCGACGGTCTCGCCCTTGCTGATGCGCTCGGTGGTGTAGGAGCCCCAGCCCTTGGCACCTGCGGGGCGTGCCTCGGCCTTCGGAGTCAGCCAGTTGTAGTCCAACGAGATCTCCTTGATCGTGCGCGCGTGTTCGTGCGCGGACGAGAGTGTGACACGACTGCGCGACGAAGTGAAATCGCGCGGACTGGCTGAACGTTCAGTCGGGATCGCGTGGTGTCCATGCGGGTGTCACCATAGAGGTATGACGGAGGGCAGCGGTTCACACGATGCACCGGAGCAGCACGTCGTCGTGGTGGCGGAGGGCGACGGGCGACCGTCCGGTGCCTTCGTGCAGCAGCCCGCCAAGGTGATGCGCATCGGCGCGATGATCCGTCAACTCCTCGAGGAGGTGCGCAATGCGCCCCTCGACGAGGCTGCGCGCGCCCGGCTGCGGGACATCCACACTCGGTCGCTGGTCGAACTCGAGGACGGCCTGGCGCCCGAATTGGTCGATGAGTTGGAGCGCCTGTCACTGCCCTTCACGGATGAGGCAGTGCCCAGTGAGGCGGAGTTGCGCATCGCGCAGGCGCAACTCGTCGGCTGGCTCGAGGGTCTCTTCCACGGCATCCAGACCGCGCTCTTCGCCCAGCAGATGGCGGCGCGCGCGCAGTTCGAGGAGATGCGGCGCCAAGTGATGCCCGGTGCGCTTCCCGGCGCTCCCGAGGGAGCCGCGGAGGGCCAGCCCGGCCAGGGCCCAGGCCTCTACCTCTAACCTTGGTCCGTGATCGACCCCCGTCTGCTGCGCGAATCCCCCGATGCTTTGCGCGAGTCACAGCGTCGCCGTGGCGAGGATGTCGCCCTGGTCGATCGGCTCGCCTCGCTCGATATCGAGCGCCGCGCCGCGCAATCGGCGTACGACGACCTGCGTGCCGAGCAAAAGCAACTGTCCAAGCGCATCGGCCCGCTGCAGGGAGCGGTCAAGAAGGGTGACACCTCGGCGCAGGCCGAGCTTGACGCGCTCATGGCTCAGGCCGGGGAGCTCGCCGATCGCGTGAAGGCGGCTGACGCCGCAGCGGGTGAGGCAACGCGCGCGCTGGACGAGGCCTGGCTCGAGCTGTCCAATGTGGTGGACATGCGTGCCCCGGTGGGGGGCGAGGAGGACTTCGCCGTCCTCGAGCTGGTGGGCAGCCCGCGTGACTTCACCGCGGAGGGATTCACCCCGCGCGATCATCTCGAGCTCGGGGAGATGCTCGGCGCCATCGACGTGGAGCGTGCCGCCAAGGTCTCAGGCTCGCGCTTCTACTACCTCATGGGCGTCGGCGCGCTCCTGGAGTTTGCCCTTCTCAATCTCGCGATGGCGCAGGCGACGCGCAATGGCTTCGTCCCCGTGATCCCCCCCGTGCTCGTCGCACCGCGCGCGATGGAGGGCACCGGATTCCTCGGGCAGGCCGCGGAGAACGTCTATCGCATCGAGTCCGACGACATGTATCTCGTGGGCACGGCCGAGGTGCCTCTCGCCGGGCTGCACAGCGACGAGATCCTGCCCGCGAGTGCGCTGCCCCTGCGCTATGCCGGCTGGTCCTCGTGCTTCCGCCGCGAGGCGGGGTCCTATGGCAAGGACACCCGCGGGATCATCCGCGTCCATCAGTTCGACAAGGTCGAGATGTTTGTCTTCTGCGACCCGGCCGACGCCGAGGCGGAGCATGAGCGCCTGCTGCGCTGGGAGCGCGACTTCATGGACGCCCTCGAGATCCCCTATCGCGTCATCGATGTCGCCACCGGCGACCTGGGCTCGAGTGCGGCGCGCAAGTTCGACATCGAGGCGTGGATCCCCACCCAGGGCGCCTATCGCGAGGTCACGTCGACCTCGAATACGACGCAATTCCAGGCCCGGCGCCTGGGCATCCGCATGCGGTCGGGCGACATGGTGCAGCCCGTCGCCACACTCAACGGCACACTCTGCGCGATGCCGCGGATCATCGTGGCGATCCTGGAGAACCACCAGCGGGCGGACGGATCGGTGGTCGTGCCCCAGGCGCTGCGTCCCTATCTCGGACGAGACGTCCTCGAGTTGCCGTGACCCGTGCGTCGCGTGTCCGCGGCGTCGCAGCCCTCGTCGCGGGAGCTGCTCTCATGGCCGGGTGCACGGGTGGCGCTGACGGTGCCGCGACGTCGCCGGCTCCTACTCAGGCGTCGTCGAGCGCGCCCGCTCCGAGTCCCACAGCGGCGCCGACACCCACGCCGTCTCCCCCGCCCCTAGCACCCGGCACGTCGCGTGGTCGGCTCCTCGTCGTACAGCAGGCGGAGGACGCCGCTCTCGTGTCGGGCGGCCAGCCCATCCGCCTGACGCTTGCCCGCACGGGCAACGTCGCCTCATGGTTCACGGCGCCACCGCAGAAGCTCGCCGGCACGATGTCGACCGAGCAGGCACTGCTCAGCCTGGGCTGGCGTCCTGCCGACGACGGCACGACCGCGGCCCTGCCGGCGCCGCGGCCCAATGGATTGCTCGCCCACGCGGGCGGCACGCTCGCCTTCACGGTCCAGCGGGCCAACGTGCGCGCCGATGGCACCCTCGTCCTTGACATCCGACCCCTGGGTGCGACCCCCGGGACGGTGGAGTCCTTCGGACCGGTGTCGCTGACCCTCGACGGCGCCCCGGGGGTGCTGGATCTCTCCGCTGCGCTGGGTGCCCTCACGGTGCGTGCCGTCATCACCGGGACCGGCAACGAGCAGGCGGCAGTCCAGGTGATCGGTGCCGAGGGCGAGGTGCTGGAGTCGGCCTTCGTCTCGCCCGAGCGCACCGTGATCGACACCTGGATCGACGTGACGTCAGGAGCGACGGTCTGGTCCGACCCGGTCGTGACCTTCACGCCCCCGGGGCAGGCCAAGCCCGGCACGATCCGCGTCACCGGCACGCTGGAGGTCGACGGCGAGTCGACTCCACTCGACGCCGTGATCGCCCGCTGGAGCCTCCCCCTCGCCTAACCATCGCGCCGAGTGGGCAGTTGTCGGCCCATCCCCCTCACGGGGACGACCGACAACTGCCCACTCGGCGAAGACTGCGGCTAGGCGGGGACGGGCGGGATGTTGGCGATCGCGGGAGCGAAGCGCTCGTCGGAGAGCTCCTCGTCCACCATCGCTCCAGCGAGGAAGTTCTCGTACGCCGCCAGGTCGAAGTGACCGTGACCGCACAGTGCCGTGAGGATCACCGTCTCCTCGCCGGTCTGCTTGGCCTGCTCCGCCAGGCGGATCGCCTGGGCGATCGCGTGCGTGGGCTCAGGAGCCGGGACGATGCCTTCACTGCGCGCGAACTTCACGGCACCGGCGAAGCACTCGGTCTGCGGGATCGCCACGGCGTCCATCAGTCCCAGCTCGTAGACGTGCGAGATGAGCGGAGCCATGCCGTGGTAGCGCAGGCCACCGGCGTGGATGGGGTCCGGGATGAACTGGTGGCCCAGCGTGTGCATCTTCATGAGCGGCGTCATGCCAGCCGTGTCGCCGAAGTCGTAGGCGTAGACCCCGCGCGTGAGAGACGGGCAGGAGGCAGGCTCGACCGCGGTGATCTGCGGGTTGATCTTGCCCGCGAGCTTTTCGCGCAGGAAGGGGAAGGACAGGCCCGCGAAGTTGGAGCCGCCTCCGGTGCAGCCGACGATGTGGGTCGGCGTATCCCCGGCCATCTGCAACTGCAGCAGGGCCTCCTCGCCGATGATCGTCTGGTGCAGCAGCACGTGGTTGAGCACTGAGCCCAGCGCATAGCGCGTATCCGGATTCGTGGCCGCCACCTCGACGGCCTCGGAGATCGCGATGCCGAGGGAGCCCGACCAGTTGTTGGGGTCCTTGGCCAGCTCGCGGCCGATCGCGGTGACATCCGAGGGCGAGCGGTGGATCTGGGCGCCGAAGGTCTCGATCATCAGCCGGCGGTAGGGCTTGGCGTCGTACGACGCTCCGACCTGCCACACCTCGCACTCGAGGTCATAGAGGGAGCAGGCGAAGGCGAGCGCGGTGCCCCACTGACCGGCACCGGTCTCGGTGGTGAGCTTCTTGGTGCCTTCCTTCTTGTTGTAGTAGGCCTGGGGCACCGAGGTGTTGGGCTTGTGCGAGCCGGCGGGCGAGACGCCCTCGTACTTGTAGTACATGCGCGCGGGCGTGCCCAGCAGTTTCTCGAGGCGATGAGCGCGGAAGAGCGGCGACGGCCGCCACTGGCGGTAGACGTCGAGCACGCCGCCGGGGATGTCGACGTACCGCTCACCCGTGACCTCTTGCATGATGAGGTCCATCGGGAAGAGCGGCGCGAGGTCATCCGGTCCGACCGGATCCATGCGGCCGGGGTGCAGCGGAGGCGGAGGAGGTGCGGGCAGGTCTGCGATGAGGTTGTACCAGGTGGTGGGCATCTGGTCCTCGCTGAGCACGTACTTGTGCTGCTGCACGGTGTCGTCCATGGTCTCCGCCTTCCCTCACGATCCGGATAGCCCGGGGGCTGCGACGCTACCCGACCTGGCAGCATGTCGGGCGTGGATTCCGAAGGTCGGTACGCCGTCCCCGTGCCGCCCGGAGTCCGGCTCCTCGCCAGCGACCTCGATGGCACGCTCCTGCTCTCCGACGGCTCGGTCGGACTCCGCACCCGCGAGGCGCTCGATCGGCTCGATGCGAGCGACCTAGACCTCATCATCGTCACCGGCCGGCCGCCCCGGTGGATCTCCCCGATCGTGGAGATGACCGGCCATCGCGGAGTGGGCATCGCGGCCAACGGGGCCGTGGTGCTCGACCTCGCGGACGGACACGTCACGGAGGTATTCCCCATGTCCGGCGACGATGCACTGGAGGCCGTGGACCGCCTGCGCCGCGAGGTGCCGGGCATGGTCTTCGCCGTGGAGCGCGCACGCCCGGGGGGCAAGCTCGCGCCCACGGGCGGAGCGTCGTACGACGCACTCGATGCCACGTTGGCGGACGCCACGGAGTTTGCCCTCGCCGATGGTTACACCCCGCGTTGGCCGGTGCCGCCCGAGACCTATGTCGGCCCGATCGAGGAGCTCGTGGCCGCGGGCGATGTCGTCAAAGTCCTCGCGCGTCCCGGGAAGGGTGCGCCGATGGACCCGGAGGAGCTCTATGCCCGCGGGGCGCGCGCGATCGGCGATCTCGCCGAGGTAACGCACTCCGGCTACGGCGACTCGCTGATCGAGTTGAGCGCGGCTGGCGTGACGAAGGCGACGACGCTCGCGCGCGTGGCGGCAGCGGAGGGCCACGGGGCCCTGCACGTCGTGGCTGCGGGTGATGGCCCCAATGACCTGCCGATGCTGGCCTGGGCGGGCACGTCGTACGCGATGGCGAATGCCCATCCGGAGGTGTTGGACCTCGCGACACACGTGCTGCCGAGCAACGACGACGAGGGTGTCGCGGACCTCATCGATGCGGTGCTCGACGAGCACGCGCGCGGCTTCAGCGCCTGAGCACGATTTTACCGGTCACGTCTCCGGCTTCGAGTGTGCGATGCGCGCCAGCGGCATCGGTCATGGGCATCACGCGGTCGACGACGGGCTTGACGATGCCGGCGGCGATCCACGGCCACACGTGCCGTTCGACCTGGATGCAGATCTCGGCCTTCTGCTCGGGAGTGCGTCCGCGAAGAGTCGTGGCATGGAGAGTGCCGTTGCGGCGCAGCAGCGTGCTGAGATCGATCTCGGCCTTGACGCCACCCTGCATGCCGATGACGACGAGGCGCCCGCCGGGAGCGAGTGAGGCGATGTTGCGCTCCAGATACTTCGCCGCCATGTTGTCGAGGATCACGTCGACACCGCGGCCACCGGTCTGCGCGGCGAGGACCTCGACGAAGTCCTGCTCGCGGTAGTTGATGAGCACCTCGGCGCCGAGCTCCTCGCAGCGCGCGAGCTTGGCTGCCGATCCCGCGGTGACCGCGACGCGCGCACCGAGAGCTCGCGCCACCTGGATCGCCATCGTGCCGATGCCGCTGCCACCGCCGTGCACGAGCAGCCACTCACCGCGCTGCAGGTGCGCCACCATCACGAGGTTGGACCACACGGTGCATGCCACCTCCGGCAGGCCGGCTGAGGTGATGAGGTCGACCCCCGCGGGGATGGGCATGGCTTGGCCGGCGGGTACGGCGACACGCTCGGCGTAGCCGCCCCCCGACAGCAGGCAGCACACCTCGTCGCCGATCGACAGCGACGTCACGCCCGGGCCGAGCTCGACGACCGTGCCCGAGCACTCCAGCCCGAGCCACTCGGGTGCACCGGGTGGAGGCGGATAGAGGCCTTGGCGCTGCAGCAGGTCGGCGCGATTCACCGCGGCGGCGGCCACCTCGACGATGACCTCGCCGGGCCCGGCGACAGGATCGGGCACCTCCTGCCAGGCCAGCACGTCGGCGTCGCCGGGTGCCGTGACGACGATCGCGTGCATGTCAGGACGCCGGCGGAGGGGTGGCGCCGTAGCCGTTGCCCTCGGTGTGGCGGATGACGACGAGCTGGTCGCCCTTCTGGAGGATGCGGATGTCGCTCGTGTCGAAGCGGTGCACGACGTCATCGCGAATCACCGCGAGCACGATCTGCCCGGTCGCGTCCACCTCGGCTGGTGAGACGCCGAGCTCCTCCTTGGTGATGTCGCGCTGGACGACCTCGAGTCCGCGGCCGGAGTCGAGGAGGTCCTCCATAAGCGTGCCGGCGACGGGAGAGAGAAGGGACAGCGCCATGAGGTGGCCGGCGGACTCGGCAGTGGGGATGACGCTGGTGGCGCCGGACTGACGCAGGATCTGTGCGTTGGCGGCCTCGCGCGCGGCGGCGACGATCTCGGCCTTGGGGGCGAGTCGACGGGCGGTGAGCGTGACGAGCACCGAGGTGTCGTCCTCATCGGTGGCCACGATGATCTTGGAGGCGCGCTCCGTGGCAGCGTCGCGGAGAATGTCCTCGCGCCGCGCGTCGCCGAGGACTCCGGCGAGGCCCATGCGGTTGGCATCCTGCACGGCGGCTTTGTCGGTGCTCACGACGACGATCGACAGGGGTGACATGCCGCTATCGAGCAGCATGCGCGCGGCTGATCGGCCCTTGACACCGAAGCCGACGATGACGGTGTGGTCTTCCACGCGCTGCCTCCAGCGGGTTGTGCGGATCTCGGTGCGCGTCTTCTTGGTCAGGACCTCGATGGTCGTGCCGACGAGCACGATCAGGAAGATGAAGCGCAGTGGTGTGATGACGAGAATGTTGACGAGCCGGGCTGACTCGCAGACGGGCACGATGTCGCCGTAGCCCGTCGTCGACAGGCTGACGGTTGCGTAGTAGAACGCGTCGACCCAGGTGATGCCGCCGACGTCGCCCCGATCGGCGTAGCAGTCACCCTCGAGATAGACGATCGCCGCGGCGACGACCAGTGCGCCGACCGCGATGAGGACGCGCACGAGGATGTTGCGGAAGGGGCTCCACGGCCGGCTCGGGAGCTTGATGCGAGCGGTGAGGGCCTCGGGGTCGTCTTCGCCGGCGAGGGTGCGCAGGCGCCACTTGTCGGCCACGTCCCCTGACGCTAGCGGACCGCGGGCACGGGCAGGAGTGTCACGGGGCTTCCGGCGAGCCCACCCGACGGTGGGATCGCGACGAGCGCGTCGGCAAGCGCGAGGCTGCGCAGCATGGCGGGGCCGTCGAAGCGCAATGGCCGGGCCCTGCCCTCCTCGACCAGCACGGGGATGATGCGCGTGTCGCGCGGATGGCTGGTGACGTCGACGCCGAGCGTGACCTCGTGCTCGTCGACGGGGACGCCGCGCATGGTGGAGATGACCGGGGCCGCCAGCGTCACGAGGCCGCTCACGGCCGCGAGGGGATTGCCCGGCAGTCCGAGGATGGGACGCCCATCGGGCAGCACCGCGAGCAGCATGGGATGTCCTGGACGCACCTGGACGCCGTCGATGATCCAGCGGGCGCGCAGGTGGTCGAGTACGTCGTGCACGAAGTCGACGGGTCCGGCGGCGGTGGAGCCGGTCGTCACGATGACGTCCGCCGTGGAGTCCTCGATCTCGTCCAGCAGCGCTTGCCGGGTGTCGGGCACGCGGATCGGGGGATTGGCGCGCGCGCCGAGGTCGGCGAGCCACGGGGGCACGAGTGGGCTCAGTGCATCGCGGACCCTCCCAGGCCGTGGCAGCCCCCGCTCGAGGAGTTCGTCGCCGAGGACGAGCACCGCGACTGTCGGGGGAGGGATCACGTCGAGTGTGTCGTAGCCGGCTGCCGCGGCAAGGCCCAGCATTGCGGGTGTCACGACCGATCCCGCCGGCACGAGTGGCTCGCCCGCGGCGCACTCCTCGCCGCGCGGGCGCACGTCGGTGCCGGGAGGCAGGGATGTGCCGCTGTCATCGGGCAGCGCGGTCAGCGGATCGAGTGGGAAGAGTCGACTGCCGTGCAAAGCGGTCTCAACCCTCGCCTGCTCGGAGCGCAGCACGGCGTCGCAGCCCTCGGGAAGCACCGCGCCTGTGGCGATGGCGACGGCCGTCCCGGGGTCGAGTCGCCTGAGGGATTCATCGCCTGCACGCAGGTCGCTGTCGGCGAGCAGCCACGGGCTCGGACCGGCGACGGCGTACCCGTCCATCGCAGCGGAGTCGAAGGCCGGGAGGTCGGTGAGCGCGGCGATGGGGGAGGCGAGGGCGCAGCCGAGCGCCGCCTCGAGCCGCACGGCGATGGGGTCCAGCGGACGGGCAGCCGCGGCGGCGACGCGGCGCGCCTGATCCCAGGGCAGTGCGGTGCTCACCCGTTCAGGGTGCCACCGCTGCGTCAGGTAGCGGCGCCGACGCTCCGTGGCGCACCGGGCAGGTCGGTCAGCCCCAGGGAGCCCCGGCAGTGCCGCGGTCAGCCGCGGTGCAGCCCGAGGTCCCACTCCCCGCTGAGGCGCATGAGTGCGTGTGCGGCCTCGTTGAGTTTGTCGTCCCCGGCCTTGGCTACGGCGTACCCGAGCAGGAACGTCGTGATCGGCGCGGCAGGGCGGTCGACCGCGTGTGCGGCGTCGCGGGCGACGTCGAGGAGGAGCTGAGCGTCGGCCTCGGGGATGTCCACGCCGAGGTCGGTGGCCAGGGCCTGCCGGGCGACGGCGGTCCACTGGCTGAGCGGGTCATGAGTCATGCCCCCATCCTCCCCCCCACCCGCGTTGTCCTTACCGGTGTGGTCGCTAACGGGGGTCTCTTAGCGACCACACCGGTAACAACAACGACTTGACGGGGGTGTCAAGTTGACGGTAGTGTCAAGTATATGGCGCCCGTCCTGCGCTCCCGCCTCGATCCGGCCGTCACGGCGGCCAATCGCACGGCCATGCTCGATGCGCTTGCCGAGATCGACGGCCTGCTGGCCAAGGTCATCGCCGGCGGCGGCAGCAACGACCCGGAGAAGAACGCCAAGACCGTCGCCCGCCACCGCGGCCGCGGCAAGCTGCTCCCCCGCGAGCGCATCAACCTCCTGCTCGACCGCGGATCGCCCTTCCTCGAGTTGAGCCCGCTCGCCGGCTGGGGCACCGACGATCCGCTCGGTGGAGGCGTCGTCACGGGCATCGGTCGCGTCCACGGCACCGAGTGCATGGTCGTCGCCAACGACCCCACCGTGAAGGGCGGATCACAGGGCCCGACGTCGGTCGCCAAGGGTCTGCGCGCCATGGAGATCGCACGCATCAATCGACTGCCGCTCGTCAGCCTCACCGAGTCCGGTGGTGCCGACCTGCCGAAGCAGGCCGAGATCTTCGTGCCCGGTGGCGCGAGCTTTAAGAACCTCACGCAACTCTCGGCCGCGGGCATCCCCACGGTCACTCTTGTCTTCGGCAGCAGCACGGCGGGTGGCGCCTACGTGCCGGGGATGAGCGACTACGTCGTCCTGCAGAAGGACGCCGCGCGCGTCTATCTCGGTGGCCCCCCGCTGGTGAAGATGGCGATCGACGAGGACGCGAACGAGGAGGA
>Ga0169931_10008742_pt1 | contig 14718 bp, 12 predicted proteins | sample Kivu_15m_20L_FD_129675 | JGI IMG/M metagenome (GOLD analysis project Ga0169931, IMG submission 129675) | Freshwater microbial communities from Lake Kivu, Western Province, Rwanda to study Microbial Dark Matter (Phase II) - Kivu_15m_20L... | ecosystem: Environmental > Aquatic > Freshwater > Lake...
AGACCATTTTCTCCTCCATTTGCATTAGAGTTATATCCGAATAAAGAATTTTCACCATTTTTATTTTCACCTTTATTTAGTTGATCAAACAATTCAGGGAGAAGTTCTTTTTTTAAATCATCTGCTTTATTTGCTAATTCTTGAATTTGTTTTCCGATGAGACTATTTGGATCATAAAATTTAGCAAGATCTTTTTCTTTCAAATCTTTTAACAAATTTAGTAATTGAGCCATATCCTTTAAAGAAAGGGGGGCCCCTGTTCCTTGTTCTAATTTCCTCAATGCATCATTCAATCTTAAGAGATTACTTTCGAAGCATTTTTTGTAAAAAGTGGATTTGAAAAATTTAGCATGAATATTACAATCTTCTGGCAAAAGAGAACAGAATGAGACTTTACTTACGAAAAGTCCCCAAGAAACTGCATAGGCTGAACAACATGATTCAGGTTTCATCGCTTTTTTTGATTTTTCATCTATGCTTTTAGAAAAGTCTTTGAAAAGAATCGGTTTACAGCTGAGTAGTTCATCGTATCTAAAAGAATATTTAACTAGGGTCATTTTTTTCGAACTATCCTTTGACATGAGCATACCTTCTTTATCAAATTTTGTGTCATAATTGGCAATTTCACCTGGATAATTAGAATCATAATATTGGAAATAATTATTATCAATTTTGTCTAATTGCTGAAGGCTGAGGAAATCTTCAGAATCCGAAATAGTCTTAGTGTAGTATTCCTGTAATTTTTCCTTAAACTGTTGGGTTTTTCTATCATCATTCAAACAAAAATGCATTCCTACAATTATCTTATCACCTATAGGATTTGTTGGGTCTTTAGGTCTTGTTTTAAAAGTAAGAAAACATTTAGTATCGAAATCTAAGTTTTTACTTCTAACGAAATCGTCGAGTTTCTTCTTAAGTTTATTATACTCGATTTCATAAGATGGGGAGAAAGTAGGCATTTTTTTGATGTTATAAATAATTCGACCGTCCCAAAATTGAAACCTAGATTATTTAAATAAGAATAAAATTACTCTGAATAGTTGATTTTTATTTCTTCTTCCGATCTAACGATATAAATACCGCTCTCATCTAACCGTAAATTATTATCACTTTCAAGAATTTCATCTTCAGTAATCATACTGCATTTGACTTGTTTGAATTCAGAAAATTTTCCTCTTTGGATTTTATTTTCACTCTTTTTCTTTCCTAATAAGTTCAAAGTTATTTTATTTTCTAAAAAGCTTTGGGCTTTTTCATGAATTTCATATGTAAAACTTTGAATTGTGAGTAGAATAAGCAAAGTTAAAACAATCTTCATTTAATAATTTATATTATTTAATATTGTAATTATTTATTTGTAAATAATATGAGATATTAAAAGTCATTTAAATAAAATTAAATATATTCAATAACATATACGATTACTAGTTTGTAGTAAAAATCACAATAAAATGAAAAATTTTTCAATTTTGTAGGAAAATTTCCTACCTACCTTTGTTACGATTATATTTATAATAACTTTTTTAAGGAGAAAAAGATTACTCTATCTATATCATAAAATCTTCCTCAAATAATTTGTACACCAGTATTGATTATTAAATTTAATTCGGCACATAGTACTAGTTTTGTCTTAGGAATATGAGAACTAAATTATATTCTCATCTTTTAAATTTTTCATTATAATTTTTAATTTAATTATTAATATTAAAATCATCATATGAATTATCTGTCGTGCCTGATTCTATTCTTATTACAATATTTAATATTTGCTGATTCTTCCCAAAAAAATAATAAAACTCACTCGGTAGTTCAAAATAATACTATAAAAATAGAAGTAAATACAATCAGATCAAATTCTACTGATAAAGGAAGTTCAAATAATAAAGTCTCAAACAATGCAAATACAGAAACAAATATTTCTGATACACAAAGCAATCAAACAATAAATAAAAATGAAGAAATTAACACTACATCATCAGAAAGTAATAACATCACTAACTCTCAAGAGGAGTTTACTGTTATTCATCAGGTAGAAAATAACCAGATAGATTATTCAAATGAATTTAATCTTACGATTCAAATGGAGCAAACCTACAATCAAACCGAATATAATTATCAAGATGAAAACAGCAAAGTTTTAGAAGAAGCTGAAGATGTCCATGATAATAAAACTCACCAAGAAAATCAAGATGAGCGAGAATATCGAGAATGGCAAGAAAAAGTAGCCGATTTTAACGTAGCTGAAATGCTTACTGTCAAAGTCAAAAATCGAATATATGTAAATCATTGTATTTTATTTCACGTTTTAGAATTTTTATGAAGAAATTTCATACATTCCCTCCCTGGTAAAAGTTGCATTCTTCAATTCTGACAGAGATGAAACAATTAATTTCTCTATTTTGGATTCTAAAAAAGAGGCTATAATTAATCAAAAAGATAAGAGATATGGATATTACGAATTCAATGCAACTGCTATTGGAGATTACAAAATCACAATCGACGGAAGAAAAGTAAAATAATTTTAACTTTATAGACTCGTAATACTAAGAAAGTCACCCTGGCTATTCACACAGGAAACAACACTGACACAAATTTAGGAGCCGAGAACATCGACAAAATTTCAGCAAGAATTAAGAACGTTAAGAAAAAAACTAAGGAAATTAAAATGAGACAAAATTTCTTCATTAAAAACGTAGAGAGATATTTTGAAAGTAAATTTCTTTTTATATCACATAGACACACATAAGCACAATAAACATATTGTGGCAATGTCTGTGGTAGAATGCACAATGATGCTGATAATTCTTATAGTGCAATTTTTTTATCTGAAAAGTCTACTCAAAAGATTTTGAAAAGGAAATTTTATTTAAATAAATGACAAGTTAATTAAATATTTTATATTCCACAAATTTATATTAAATTTCTAATAAATTTTCTATAGTGTTAATAAGATATTGCGGATCTATTCTATCATAAACTTCTTCAGTGAATGTTTCTCTTTCACAAATATAAATGGAATTCCTTAATTGATTCTTGAATTCCAAAATAACATTATTCTTGTGAAAAAACAAGCAGAATTCGATTTTAGGATTATGTTGATTTTTAATCAACATATTAGAGCTTCTTGATACTACGAATCTTGATGTATACGAATTAGAGAATGGATTTATAAGATTGCTGTTGACAATGTGAAATTTTTCTGAATTTTCAAATTTATTTTTTATACTGTGGATGAAGAGCTTTCTTGAAATTACTTGAAAAATTTTCACGAAATTTTTTATAAAAAGTGTATTATCGATATAATCTAGCAAAGCGTCAGGTAATTTTAAATCGATCATTGAAAGATCTTTTATGTATTTGTAGAGTCTCATGTCATAGATCAAATTTTCGAAAAGAGTTTTTATTAAGAAGAAATATTTAGATTCGAAACTTTTTTCAAACTCGTTTTTCATTTTCTTATTAGTTTTTGAATCGTTAATGTATCCATCTACATCCATTATGTCCGATTCTTTTTTATTTTCGAAAGAAAGTTCATTAGAGTCCTCTGACTCGTTTTCAACTAAATTTTTATCTTCCATATTTTCTTTTGAAACTTTAAAAGATACCTCTAGGAAATTGAAATAATTCAAATTTAGATAAAATTCTTTTCCGTATTCCTTAAATGTTAATAAAAAGTTTTTATGGTAGAAAAAGTTTGTTTGTTTCAACTTTACCAAATTCTTTATTTCTAATTTGAACAATTTATAAAATAAATATTTCACAAAAAATAAAAGGATTGTTTTTAGATTGTACTTATCTGTACGGGGGTAATTGAGACTTAAATTTTTTAAGATTAAATCATCTAAGAATATTTCAAATTTCTTGTTATTCATCATATATGTACCATTTGGAAATTTTATTCGGAGATCGAATGTTAATTCAGATTTTTTAATAAAATTTTCATAAAATTGGGAACTCAATTCGAAATTTCCTGTTTTAGTGAAATAATTTAAATAAAAATAAAATTTTTGATGGAATTTTTGTTTTGACTCTTCAGTATCTGCGTGAGAAAAATTTAGAATTTCATAAATTTTCAAATTTTTATGAATAAGATTAATATATATGGTGTCTTGTTTATCTGGAAACTTAAAATTGTCTTCTACATTTAGCCCATATTCTTTAAGGGTTATAAGTTCTTTAAAGATAACTTGAGAAATTTTATTGTTTTCGTTAAATTCCTTCATTTTTTTCTGGATAAGGTTAATCGATTTATCAAAATAATCCAATTTTTTCAAAAAATTGATTTTCTTCATTTCGTTCTTTTCATTCTTTTTGATAGGAGTGACATTAAGCACCTTCAATTTAAAAATGTTTTTTTCTATAGTTGTGATTCTTATAAAATCGATAAGCATGTCAAGTCTTTCTCTGGAGTTAAGTAGATAATTTTGAATAACTTCCTTTATTTTAATAACTTTGTTTTTTTCAGGATTACTAGATGTTTCCTCATTAATATTAAAGTTCATCAATTGAAAAAATTTAATGGCTCTGAGTAATTCGATTTCAGTTGGGGGTTGGTTTAAATTTGAAATATTCGATATCGTTAGTTTATTATCCTTATGGCTTATGTACTCCTCTTCTTCGTAGTCCATTTCATCGTTCATTTAATTATATAAAAATAAAAATATTTATTGAACTAATCAATGTATGTCACTTATGACAAAGAAATCGATTATAATTATTTGACTTCAGATAACAACGCTAGAATCAGCAGCTTCTCCTCTCAATGTAAAGGATGTGCCGCTAGTAACATCATATGTAATGATAAAAAGTCGATCTGGCTTTCAGATGGGGTCACACCACAATATGTCGTTGTGGATTATGGAGGCTTGACTAAAAAACCGAGATATTGTTTTAAGTACTTTGGAATTTATTGTTGGCATGCATATTCGACAAACCCGAAACGTGTAGAACTTTATTTTTCTAAAGACAATAAAAATTTTGAAAGTATCGGTTCCTATGATGTCGCTCTTAAACCAGGGACACAATTCTTCGAAATTAAAAATTTTAAGCAATTAGAAAATAGACAATACAGATATTTGAAATTTTTAGTTAAGGAGGCATACGGTGGAAATAGAACATATGTAAATCAGATTTATTTATTTGATGATCTTTCAGGAATGAATAATAATTCAACGAGTCATACGAATAAAATCTCTACTCAGTATTCAGAAAATCGAAGAAATATTCAAAAATCCGAATCTGAGAGCATGTTAAATAATGATAAATCTAAAAATGATTCAATACTGGAAGAAGAAGAGGAATCTGTAAGATATTTTGATCAAGAAAGATCCCAATTAAATAACAGATTAAACGATGATCTTAAATTTTATTGCAAAAACAGAGTAGACTATTTAGACAAAGATTTGGAAAAAAAAAGAAACATGTTTGAAGAAAAGATACGAAATAAAACTCATAAAAATAAAATATATACGAATAGAAATAATTATCCCAATCAAGACAGTGAGGAATTTCCAGTTAAACTTAAGAAAGAGGATAAAATTAATAGAAAAAGCGAAAACGTTACTATACAGTATAATTCCAAGTTAGATGAGGAAGAATATCAGAAGAAATCTGATGAGGAAAGATTAGATAGTTTGGATGATGACGTAAAAGACGAGAAAAATAAAATTTTTAGCAAAAGATATTCTCCTGAAAAAAATAAATACTTTTATCAACAATTTCGAAAGAACTCAAATAGCGACTATGCTAATAAAAATCATTTGAGTAATAAAGACTACTTAAAAAATAATGAATATAAGATTCTTGAAAATCAAATAAAAGACATGGAAGAACACCTTAATTCTATGCAAGCTGATATACATTTACAATCCTTTAAAACAGATAAGTACAACCATTCAAGAAGTTTTAGCTATCTAAATCCATTACAAGAATCTAAAATAAATCCCTTTCTTGACTTTTATAATTTTAAATCACTGAACAAAACATCAGACAAACAATATGTATCAGATGTAAACATAAAACAAACAATGTCAAACGAGTACACGAAAGAAGATTATAAAAATAATAAGACGCTAAACAACGTTAATGAAGCAGATATCAAACCAGACATGGAAAAGAAAATAAAAAATATTGAAAATAAAATTTCTAATTTCGAAAAAGAAATTACAGACCTAAAACAAAATTTCGAAATGTTGATGAACAACATAAATCGACTAATAGAATGCAGTGGGAACACACAAACCATGCAGCAACCCAATCAACAATTATTCACTAATTACCAGAATCAGAACTATACACAGAATACCTCTCACTTTAAAAATCCTTCAAATTTAAGTTCTTATATAAATAATCAAAATAATAATCTACCCTTAAACAATCCTGGAGATCAAATGAATCAAAATGAGATGATGTCTTTCATCCTCAAAGAGTGTCAAAACATGATCAATGATAAGTTCAACCCTAATCAAACCCAAACAAGCAATTACAATTTTACAAATAATTTAGGCCTAAATAGAAGTAGGATTCAATCAATGGGGAAATTTGATTTCATAAGAAGCGATGAAAAAGATACTGAAATATTGGAAACTTCATTTGAAAAAAGTAAAATAAAAAATTAATCTCACAGACATCGGAAAAAAAATTGAAGAAAAGTTTGAATCATTGGCAAATAATATCGAAAGCCAACTTTACAAGAACTTTTTAAAACCTTCCCTATCAACAATAGACAGAACAATAAAAAATAATTTGGATGAAATAAAAAATAAAATACAAACTTTAAGTTATGATGATTGTGAATCTAATATATCTTATAATAAAGGTTATTCATTAGAATCTTTAAGTCGCTTAGAAAGCGAATCTGAATATACAAATTACGGAAAGAAAATGAAAGATGGATATAAAGAAAAAAATTTGGACAACAAACTTGAAGAGATAAATAGTCTGGGAGGCAGGTTGTACGAAAAGCTTCTCGAAAAGGTACAAACATTTGAAATTTATTAATATCTTTTTAGGAGAAAAAACTCAACAAACTAAAGGATGAAACTACGAATTATCTTAAAAAAAGAAGGAATAACATTAAAAACGATGTATGAATTAAATTTTTTTTAACGAATTTAAATAATTTCTCTGAAATTTTAATTCGCTGAGATTAAATTTTATACAATTTATAATTAGTGATATAATTAAACTAAATTTTGATCTTTTAAATAATATAATTTATATAAAATATAATTTTATCTACAAATATTTTAATATGACTTAATTTAATTTAAGAGGATATATATTCGTATAATTTAACCTATAAAAATTTTTTTTTTTTTCTTATTTTATCAAATTTGTAAAATCAAACTTTTATATTTCTTCTACTCATAATCAATATTAGCACAGAAAACAATATTACTGTTAAGCGTTCAGGTTTAAATTTGGAAAATATGAAATAAATTATACAAAATTTTTTTAATTAAAAGTAAAAAAATTTAAATCATTCTTTAAATATTAATAAAAATAATGTCTCAAAATTATCAATTGATGAAAGAAAAAGAGGATCATTTAATCTACAACAATCCTAAAATGAAGTTTTTGGACAATCTCTTTGAAGATAAAATAGCTAAGAGCCAAGATTCGAAGTCTATATCAGTCAATACTAGGAAGAAAGAGCTTGCCCCTAAGGAAACAGAATATTCAAATCTAGAATCAAAAAGAGCTCCTATAATCTCTCTTAAAATATTCATAGGTTTGTTGTTTTCCTTCTTTTTCCTAAGCTATGTTTTCTCTTTCAGACTTATGATCGTTGTTCCTTTGACTTTGATCTCTCTATTTTTATATTTAATAAATTTGAAGGGGAATAAAAATTATCACCAACATGTAAAATCCATAAGACGGGGATTACAAAATTTAATTAAGAAAATTAAAAGAAGAAATAATAAAAAATCTGAAGAAGAAAAACATGGGATAGATTATATATTGCTAAAATAAAATCATATAGTGTTATAGTGTTTAAAAAATTATTTTGTAAAAACTTGCTGGTTATCTATTATGAAAATGAATATATTTGAATATAAATTTCTTTTTTATTCCCTGAAATATTTTAATTCAATTAAACTTTTAATCAAATAAAATAATTCGTTATTCTTTTTACTATAAGCTGATATTTAATGCTTGTATTTCTTTCTTTTAAAATAGGGCAAAAGTCTCTTTACTCTTCTTATGTAGGCTTTAGCTACATATCTTGGTTGTTTTTTGCTGGCTAAATTGGAACTGCTTTTGTTGACCATTTTATGTCTGTGGTTATTTGCCCAGCATTTGAATGCTCTACACCATCTTGGTCCAACTATCCTAATTCTCTTTTTAAGTCCGTGATGTGTTGAGATTTTGTATTTTGGATCAGGAGCTCTTGCTTTTCTCTTTGATTTCATTGAACGTAAATAGAATTTTTGATAATTAATTAGAAGATTTGACTTCATTAGACCAGAGCTATTTATTCCTTGTTGTATGTTCTTTGTAAAAAATGTCTTAATGTTATTAGAAGTGTAGAGTAAATGTGAACCGTTTAAAATTTTGAAAGATTTGGCTAATGTATTAAAATTGCTAAAAATATGGAATGGCTTTTTAGCAAAATATTTAAACATTTTAATAATTAAAACATTTAAATATTAATATAAAAATATAATTATTTAATTATATACATTAAGCATGTAGAATATGAATAGGCTAAAACGTGTTATGTCTCTTAAGGGATTATTTTATCCTATTAATAATCTATTCAAGAATAATTTTAATAACATAGTTATCAAAATAATTTTAGGGGATTATGATATATTTTATATAATTTACTATTTAAAATAAGTTTTCAACTTACAAATTTCAAAGCTAAAACAGAAATTAAAATATAATTTAGTATCCCAGGGACCTACTCTAAATGCAAATTGAAATACTCAGACTTATTTAATTTATTTATTTAAATTAAATTAATTATTTAAATTAGTAAATCCAAAATTTAATATTAATTCCATATAAATGAAAAGAGAAGGAGCTTCAAAACAAGCAGCAACAAAGAAAACTGTCACCACCACCAGAACTGTAAGAAAATCTCTTTCAGGAAAACCCCCAAGGTAAGAGAATATTCTAAAAATTCAGATTATACGTAAGAGCAACATTTTTAGGATTCAGAAAAGGAAAAACAACTCAAAATGAAAATCAAGCACTTTTAAAATTAGAAGGATTAAATGATAGAAAAGAGGTTCCCTACTATCTCGGAAAGAGAGTAGTATATGTCTACAAAACAACTAAGGGATTCAGAGTATAATTATTTAAATAATATTAAGTCTATGTGGGGAAGAGTTGCATCAGCTCATGGAAATAATGGCGTAGTCAAAGCACATTTCAGAAAAAATTTACCACCAAAAGCCATCGGTGCTGTTTTAAGAGTCATGTTATATCCTCAAAGACCAGTTACTGCCAATTAAATAGAATATAAGAAAAAATAAAATGAGATATACAAATATAAAGAGACTTTATTTTATTTATTTTATTATTTATAACTATATTAATATAATTTATTAATTCTTATAAATGAAAGAATTCATGATCGATGCTTTGGCTGGCGGAATCGCCGGAATTTTCACAAACATCATCACTCACCCATTTGATACTATCAAGGTATCTGATTTTATGAAAAAATAATTAAATATGTATAAAGTGTAGAATGCAAACTGATACCAGTGGGTTTTATTCAAATATTTTTAAAACCTCAATGCATATTTACAAACATGAAAAAATTTTAGGTTTTTATAAAGGAATATTCGCTAATACATTAATAAACGTACCTGTATCATCAGCGTATGAGATTTATAAATTATATTTAGTATGTTTATGATTTACGGTAAATGTCATAGATTTTTATAAGAGAACAAGTTGATTTCTAACAAATATGTAATATATTTTGTTAGCGGTTGTATATCAGGAATGTAAGTAGAATAAATTCATAATAATATTATAAATTTTTATTACAAAGGTGTACTCTGTTTGTCGTATGTTCCTTGGAATTGATAAAATGCAATCAACAAATAAATTTTCAAGGAAAAACAAAGAAAGAGAATCGCTTTTTTAGAAAAGCCCAACACATATATCGAAAACAGGGGGCATATGGATTTCTTAGAGGATTTTGGGCAAAGCCAATAGAGACGTTCTATCTAACGGAGTTTACTTTTGGATTTATTACGCATTCAAAGACTATTATAAGAAAAAAAATTTTGAATTCGATTCTTTTCAAAAAGGAGTAGCAGGTGCACTTTCAGGCTTAGTCTGCTGGTTTATAACATATCCACTGGACACAGTAAAAACGATAATCCAAACAGCTTCTCTTAATTCAAAATCACCTAAGCAAAAGGATGTATATAAAGAGTTATATAAAAAAGGAGGAATTCTTGAATTTTATAGGGGATCTAGGCCATCGTTAATCTATTCAGTAGGATTCTCTGCTTTGATGTTTGTATTTTTTGAAATTAGCAGGAATTTGTTATTTCATTATAAACAATCAATTTAATTATAAATAATAATATAATAAATGTATAAACATATTCCATTCAATGAGCGAAAAAGAAACGCTCAGAACTTTCAGACGATTATATCAAATAATAAACATTTCAAAATATTTTTAAATGAGAATGAAAACAGAGTAGACACTAAAAATCAATCAGTAAAAATGTCAAGAAGAGAATTCAAAATGATAACACCATTAAGAAGAATGACAACCGATAAAAAAATTGTCTCTTCTATAGAAAGTTCTAAATCAATTGTTAAGTTAGCTGATCCACAAGAAAAAAATTTTGAAAAATTAAATGAAAAGGAAAAAGAAAATTTTCTTAAATTAAGAGGAAGAAAACTAAAGGATTATATTCATGAAATTTTAAACAAAAATGATGTAGATGATACATATCAAGAAGAAGAGGAAAAACAGATAGAACTTTTTTCTTTTAATAAAATTTTGAATACAGAAGAAAATGAAAATTCCAATGAGGAAATAATAGACTGTTTAAAACATGTTAAAGGGAGGAATTATAATAAAAATAAAAGAAGCCAAACTTCTGGCCCTTCCAAGTTTAAATTTAAACATTATCAACAAAAGGTTGATGAAGCAGGGGAGCTCATAGAAAATTTAGAATACGAACAAATTAGGAGGCAAAATCTTAAATCTAGAAAAAATACAGTTTCACATGATGAAAAATACAATACACTTAAAAAAAAATTATCAATTGATAAAATATTAGAGAATCATTTCATCCCTCAAAAAAGTGGATCGAATAAAAAATTAAGTTTTAGTAATCTACTTAACTTTGACAAATCCATAAATTTAGAGAATTCAAATCGAAGAAACTCTGATAATAAGGAGAGACCAAATTTAAAATTAAACACTATAAGAAAATTAAGCACTCAATCTATTACAAAAATTCCTAATGAAAAAGACGAATTTCACAGAAATGAAAAAACCTATTTAACTTATCTCAATAAAAGATTGTCTAATAATAAACTAGCCTTCAAAAATTTGCTAAAACCCGATAATGAAGATGAAATATTTAAAAAGGATATATTAGATGAACAAGAAAATAGAAATTTATTAAAATTTCAAAATGTTTATGACAGCCTATCCGACGACGAAAACGAAGAGTTTAAATCTTGTCTAATTTATCCTGATTCAAAATTCAAAGAAATATGGGATTACATTATTTTAATATTAACGATGTACACTTTAATTTTTGTACCATATGATATGGCTTTTATTGATGAGGATTATTTAATTGTAATTATAATAGACTTAATCTGTGACATCATTTATATCATAGATGTAGTATTACAATTTTTAATTCCGGTCAGCACAATTGAAGATAAATATATTACTTCCTACTATTTCATAACCAAAAATTATTTATTTTCATGGTTTTTAGTTGATTTAACATCTTCTCTACCGTTAAATTCTATACTCATATTCCTTAGCTACAATGCGGAGAAATATGAAGTTAAATCTACATCCTTTATCAGTGACAAGATTACAGATATTGCTAAGCTATCGAGATTGTACCGTATGATGAAGCTTATGAGATTACTCAAATTCTTTAAAATTGCGAAAAGCGAGAAATACGCAACAAAAAATTTAAATATTTTCAATACGTATATGAGGTCGAATCTTAATCGGCTTTTTGTCTTTTTTATTTATTTCATTATTTTCAATCATATGCTGGCCTGTATATGGACTTTTATTGGATCCTTAGATCAACCAAATTGGATTGGAGAAAATAACATGAGTGATAGCAGCAATTTAGATCTTTACATAGCATCAATTTATTTCAACTTAACAACGATTTTCACAATAGGTTTTGGTGACATTAAAGCAATTAATAATTATGAAAGAATGTACAATATAATTATAATGTGCGTAGGAATTATGATTTACACATTTGCAGTTTCAAGTTTGTCAAATTTAATTCAAAAAAGAGATGAAAAGACTGTTAAATATGAAAGGAATATGAATTTTTTAGACGAAATTAGTATAAGATATCACATTAACTTCAAATTATTTTCAAAAATAAAGAGGTGCCTTAGTTATGATTATACAGTAAATACTGAAGATAAATTCAATATGCTCTCTAATCTACCTGAAATTATTAAGATAGAATTGATTAATAATATGCACAGAGAGTTAATACATAATTTCTTTTTCTTCAAAAATACAAACGCTGCTTTTCGTGCAAAGATATTGATTTTAATGAAGCCTCTGAAAGTTATCAAAGGGGAAGTACTTATTAAAGAAAATGAATATGTCGAAGAAATGTTTTTTATTAAAAGAGGAATAATGAGTATTTTTAAAAATTATAGAGGACAACCATTGAAACTTGTAGAAATAAGAAAAAATGAGCATTTTGGTGAAATTTTTATGATGCTGCATGAAAAAAGTCTCTATGATCTTGTTGTTAAATCTAAGTATGCTGAACTTTACTTCTTGAGAAAAGTTGATTTACTTGAAGTATACGCTGAATATCAAGATATATTCGAATCTATCCTTCAAAAATCGACTTACAACTCTTTGATGATTCTAAAAGGATTCAAAAATAAATTGAGGAACATCAAAAAAAGAAAAAGTGTAAAAATTAAAACAAATCAAGAATTATGCGCACCAAAATCTGGTAAGAGTATGTTAGAAAAATTTCTTAATAGAGATGGTAAAAGAAAATCTACTTATCAAAAGAAAAATTCAAACCTATTAGATTTTACATCAAAGGAATCACAATCTAAAGAAATAATAAATTATGAAAATCCATTTGAACCTAACGAACTTAATAAAATTAAAAAAGATTTTCACACTATCTTTGAAAAAGAAGAAGAAAACGAAGATGATATAAAAATAAATTCTCCAAGGTTTGAAATCAGCGAAATTAAAGAAAAGAAAGATGAGATAATTACATCAGAAGCGGAATCAAATAAATTAAATAAAAATAAAACAAAAATTTTAGAAAAAATGGATTCAGAAGAAGCCGTTGACAATCCAAGATCTCTAAAATCTACTACTATAAAAAAGTCGATCACTGATAAATTACAACATACGATAAGTCCGAGTAAAGAAACGATGGGAATCAATAATAATATACGTACTACCCAAAAAAGGAGATATACTGGATTTATTAACCCTTCAAAAAACTTGAGTTTTTTGAAGCTACAAGAGAATTTGAAAAATATGCAATCTTTAAAACAAAAGCCTCAGTTACCTAAAAGAAATCCATTAGAAAAAGCTAATGGTTCACTTAATTTACAAATGCAAGATAAAATAATAAAAAAAAACACACTATTTATTCACAACGAAATTAACAAAAATATTATAAATGATTCCATGAATATTAACGCACCATCGATGTTTTATTCGAATAAATTCGAGAAATGGGCTATTATGAATCAAACTAAGAAACTAAAAAAGATATTTCAAAAATTTATAGATTTAGCTGAAAATAGTTGAATAGTTGAATAATTTCTTTATAAAAATTTTAATTTTATGAGATCAATTTTATATGATTTATAAAAATTTACTTGATTATATAGAATTAAACAAAATATAATTATTATTTTGTGAATTGCTAACGCCCACTATATTTTTACAATCTTTGCATTTGATACAAACGAATTGATATTTTTCTTTGAACTCATTCTCTATACCTAATTCTAATAATTGTTTGTTATTCAATTGATTTTTAAGTTCGTTTTTAGAATTTTTATACATAGCATGTACTAATTCATCTGTAGTATATATTTGCATGAAGTCGACATAGCAATTCATTATTGAATCAGAGATAAATACGTTATTCAAATATTTTAAAGAATTCGCTTTTAAACAAATAGTATTAAAGCATCCTGAGCAACTCAACATATGACTTGCATTTTCTTCAAGTGATTTATTTAAATAAAATTTCTTATTATTATTTTGATTATCAACCCAAATCTTGTCAAAATAATCCAAATAACTACAATATAAGCTATTGTTTTTCAATGTGTCTTGTAATATATTATTGAAATATTTATCCTTATTACTTTTCTTTTCATTTTTATTTTGAGATTCAAATGTAAAAATATCATCTTCTTCTAATTCAAAATGATTTTTTTCTGGTATCAAATTATTTTTTTTTAAAGTATTGAGTTCTAATTTATTAGATTTTATGGTATTCTCGTCAAATGTTA
>Ga0169931_10008743_pt1 | contig 14718 bp, 11 predicted proteins | sample Kivu_15m_20L_FD_129675 | JGI IMG/M metagenome (GOLD analysis project Ga0169931, IMG submission 129675) | Freshwater microbial communities from Lake Kivu, Western Province, Rwanda to study Microbial Dark Matter (Phase II) - Kivu_15m_20L... | ecosystem: Environmental > Aquatic > Freshwater > Lake...
CAAAATCTTTAATAAATTTTTCTTTGTTATCCTCTGTGGCATAAACTTCAGCAAGGGCTCTTAACTCAGAATTTGATCCGAAGATAAGGTCTGCCCGTGTTGCTGTCCATTTGACCTTACCTGTTTTTCTGTCTTTTCCTTCAAAAATTTCCTTGTTGTCATCAATGGCAGCCCATTCCGTATTAATGTCCAACAAATTTATGAAAAAGTCATTGCTCAAAGTTTCTTTTTTATCTGTGAAGCAACCATGCTTTGAATCATCAAAGTTTGTTTGGAGCACTCTCATTCCACCTACTAAAACAGTCATTTCAGGAGCTGTTAGGGTGAGAAGTTGAGCTTTGTCAATTAGAAGTGCTTCGGTAGCCACAGTATATTTTGTTTTCAAATAATTTCTGAAACCATCAGCTTGTGGTTCTAAGAGGCAAAAAGAATTTACATCAGTTTGCTCTTGGCTTGCATCCATTCTGCCCGCTGTGAAGGGTACTTGAATTTTGTATCCCGCATTTTGAATTGTTTTTTCAATGGCAGCATTTGCACCCAAAATGATTAAATCTGCTAGGGAAACTTTTTTGTCTTTGGAATTGGTTTGAAATTCGGCTTGTATTTTTTCTAGTTTATCCAAAACTTTTTTGAGTTGTGCCGGATTATTTACAGCCCAGTCTTTTTGTGGAGCCAGTCTGATTCTCGCACCGTTAGCACCACCTCTTCGGTCAGAGCCTCTGAAAGTTGATGCCGAGGCCCAAGCTGTTTCAATTAATTCGCTAAGGCTGAGTCCAGAGCTCAGGATTGATTTTTTTAGTTTATCAATATCGGTAGCATCTATTAATTTATGGTTCAATGCAGGAATAGGGTCTTGCCATATTAAATCTTCCTGTGGCGCTTCCGGTCCCAGGTAAGTGGATTTTGGTCCCATATCTCTGTGAGTCAGTTTGAACCAAGCTCTGGCGAAAGCATCAGCATATAAAGAAGGATTGTCTAAAAATTTTTTTGTAATCTTGCCATAGGCACTGTCAAAACGCATTGATAAATCAGTTGTAAGCATGGTTGGTTTGTGCTTCAGATTTGCATCGAAGGCATCAGGAACCTTGGCTTCAGCATCTTTAGCCACCCATTGCTGCGCACCTGCAGGGCTCTTCGTTAATTCCCATTCATGACCGTACAGAGCTTTGAGGAATCCCATACCCCATTGCGTGGGCGTACTGGTCCAGGTGACCTCTAATCCAGAGGTTATAGCATCCTTACCTTTTCCAGATTTATATGAACTTTTCCAACCAAATCCCTGCGCTTCTATATCAGATGATTCTGGATCTGGACCTACATTTTTCGCATCTCCGGCACCATGTGTTTTACCAAAACTATGTCCACCCGCAATGAGGGCTACGGTTTCTTCATCGTTCATTCCCATTCTTCCAAACGTTTCTCTGATGTCTTTGGCCGCAGCTATGGGATCGGGATTGCCATTTGGCCCTTCAGGATTCACGTAAATTAAACCCATCTGAACTGCCGCCAGTGGATTTTCGAGTTTTCTTCCATCGCTGTATCTTTTATCATCAAGAAATTTAGTCTCAGGCCCCCAATACACATGTTGTTCTGGTTCCCAAACATCCTCTCTTCCTCCTGCAAATCCAAAGGTTTTAAATCCCATTGATTCAAGGGCTACATTTCCTGTTAGAATCATGAGATCTGCCCAGGAAATCTTATTGCCATATTTTTGTTTGATCGGCCAAATAAGCCTTCTGGCTTTATCGAGATTGGCATTGTCGGGCCAGCTATTTAAAGGAGCAAATCTTTGCTGTCCGGCTCTCGATCCACCTCTTCCATCTGCTGTTCTGTAAGTACCTGCACTATGCCATGCCATTCTGATAAAGAAGGGGCCATAATGACCAAAGTCAGCCGGCCACCAATCCTGAGAATCTGTCATAAGTGCACGAAGATCCTTTTTTATAGCTTCATAATCAAGAGATTTGAAGGAGGCTCTGTAGTCAAATTGGCTACCCATGGGGTTAGATAGGTTGGAATTTTGTCTGAGAACGGATAGATCCAACTGACTCGGCCACCATTCCCGATTCGATTTCGCCATGCTGCTTACTTTGGGAGCTTCACCATGACCCATTGGGCATTTGGCAGGCTGATTCTGAGCAAAAACAGCCAGAGATGTAAATAAGCTGATTGATAAAACTGTTTTTTTCATATCTTTTATTTTAAAATTATAATAGTCTTGCAAAGGAAATAAACTAACTTTATTCATGAAAATGATATTTTCGATATTAATATTGATGAAGTAGATGAATATCCAGCAATTAAACTACATTATTGCCTTAGCAGAATGTAAAAATTTTGAATTGGCAGCTCAAAAGTCATTTGTTACGCAATCTACCTTGAGTACAATGGTTTCCAAGTTTGAAGATGAAATTGGGTTTTTAATTTTTGACAGAAAAAAAAAGCCTTTGTCTTTAACGGCTGAAGGAAGTCAAATTTTAGAGCAGATTCAAAGAATTGTGCATGATTTTCATCAGATGGATGAATTGATTATGGAATTAAAAGGTGAACTGAAAGGTAGTTTGCAAATGGCTGTCATTCCTACTGTTGCTCCTTTTTTGCTGCCGCTGTTTTTACAAAAGTATTCAAATTCATTTCCCGAAGTTCAGATTAAAGTTACTGAACAAACAACTTCTGAAATTATCAGAAGAATTAAGTCGAGAGAATTGGACATTGGTATTCTATCTACACCTTTACATGAGGTGGATTTGCTTGAGTATCCCCTTTACGATGAGCCTTTTCTCTATTTTAATTATGCAAGTACTGTTTCCGATCAAATTAATATGGATGACATAGATATGAGTCACCTTTTTCTTTTGCAAGAGGGGCATTGCATGCGGAATCAGATAGTACAACTTTGTGAGATGCATGGAAGCAAAATGAATGCTGTTTATAATTTTGAATACAAGGCTGGCTCAATAGACAGTCTGTTGCGATTTGTGAAATTGAACAAAGGTGTCACATTACTACCTCAGTTATCTACTATAGATATGCTTCCCGATGATCAAAAACGCCTGAGTCAGTTTAAAGATCAAGTACCATATCGTGAAATTGGCATTGTTGTGCACAGGCATTTTTTTAAGAAAAAACTACTCCAAGGTTTGATTCAATGCATTAAAAAGGAAGTGGAAACTGTTTTACCCAGTCTAAAAACCGCTCATGTAAAAAAATTAAATCCCGTTCCTTAATTCTCTATAGTTTGGTAGCTTGAATGGAATACAGTAAAGGAATTTTCCTTCCCATTTTTTGTATTATGAATTGGCCATCTGCTATTTTTTCACAACCCTTGAAACAATTGTATGGGGAGTAATCGTATTCCTTAAAATGATTGATTTGCAGTCCCTGCTCTATTAAATTTTGTAAAATTTCATCAAGGCTGTGATTCCAGAATACAGAATCTATTTTATCAGAGGCGTTCTTGTCTGCATAGGAACCAATTTCACTTTCAATATAAGCCTGTCTGTTGAAATAATCATAAGCTACTTCGGTAAAATCATCATCAAACATCCATACTACAGGATGAAAATCTACCATGACAAAGACACCATTTTTTCTTAGTTTAGTTGAAATGAGCTCCGCCCATGCTTTTAAATCAGGTAACCAACCTACAGTTCCATAACTTGTAAAAATGAGGTCATAGGTTTTATCATCATGATTTGGTAAATCATACAGGTTGCAGCAAATAAAGGTAGTTTCTGTTTGAAGTTGCTCTGCAAATTTTCTGGCATAATCAATAGCATGATCTGAAATATCTACTGCCGTAACATGGGCACCCAATCGACTTAATGAAATGCTGTCTTGTCCAAAATGACATTGCAGATGCAAGAGGTCTTTACCTTGTAAATCTGGAAATAAATTTTTTTCAACAGTTTGTAATGTGCAATGACCTTGAATGAAATCTTCCATTTGATAAAAATCAGACAGAATATGTAGTTCTGTTCTTTTATTCCAATTGATGCGGTTGATTTCAAAATAATCTGAAGAATCTGTGGCCATAGTAAAGAAATTGATGAATGGAACCCGCCAATATTACGAAAATAGAGTGGTGAATTTAGGATTTTTTAACAAAAATTGACTTTAAATACATAGTTCCAAAACCATCAATTTTACAATAAATGTCGTGGTCTTCACCAAGAATCAATTTGATGTTTTTTACCTTAGTACCCATTTTGATTGGCTTGGGGGCGCCTTTAACTGGTAAATCTTTTATTACGATCACATCATCACCATCTTGTAAAGGGTTGCCATTGGAATCTTTAATTTGATCACTGTTTTCTGCATTGTTTTGGTTGGCATCCCATTCGTGAAAGCAATCACAACAGTTCATCCATTGGTTACTTTCATAGGTATTTGTACTTTTACACTCAGGACATTGAATCTCAGCCATCTTTTTTTTGCAAGTATATTAAAAAAAACTTAATGTTTAGTGAATTGAAAGTCTGTTCTGATAAACTTATTTTTCGAATTGTGACGAAACTCTGTACTTTTGCAATTCAACAGAAAAATTTTAATGAAATTTTCTTGTAGTATTTTTTTTTGTTTTTGGATTGTCTGTCAATTGCAGGCAAGTCAGTTTTCATGGGAATCTACAGATAAAAATTCCCGATTTCGTATAGGTTTAAATTATGCGTATGCGACGCGTTATACTTTACCCAATCTGGATCCAGATTGGGCGGCATTTCTACTGGAAAAAGACGAGTTGAAGAAAAATTATCCATGCATGCCAATCAAAAACAGAGAAGGTGATTCCATTCAGGAAAGGGTACGCGAAGAGATGTATTTTGTATTTTTTTTTATTCAAAGACATAAGGATGAAATTAAAACTGCCTTTGATATAGAGCAAGACAGTACAGTTTTTTATTTGTTTCGGTTAGCAATAGGTGGAATGGATAGGGAAGGTCTCTGGTTGCCCTTGAATCAAATGAAAAATAGAAGAGATACCCGATGGGTGATGTACTGGCATTGGTGGGGTGGATTAAAAATAATAAAATGGTTGTCGGGTAAGGAACCCTCAGTAGGACCCTACAATATGCGGCCCAGTATTTTTTATGAGATGAGGGCTACCAAGAAATTGAGGAAATGGACGGATGTGAATGTACTCTGGACAGACCGGGTTACTTCCACTTTAGCTGTAATGGAATTGCATTGGATCCTCTATAATAAATCAAAGAATGCATTAGGTATAAATGGTCCGAGCGTAAACATAAAAGGAGATACCATACCCAAATTAACTGGGGATATTCATTGGGATATTTCCGTTTCTGCCTATGTGTTTTCTGAAAATCATTTTCTTTGTACCTATTGCAGAACAAAAAACAAAGAGGGTGAGTGGAATTATGATTATGCGGCACCCTGTCATCTCATCAGATTTTTACCGTATAAATCTCCTGAAGAGGCAAGTGCGAAGGGTAGACCTTGGACAGACACATTAATTGTGCAGCGAAATCATCCCATTCCCAATTATCTGATCGAGGTACCATGGATTAAAAAGGGAAAATCAAATTTTAACTTTGTTAGAGATGCTCAAAGAAGACAGCTGAAAGCCTATTGTTTTCAATAAAAAAGGCTCCATAATTCATATGGAGCCCTTTTTTTATGTATGTTTTTAGAAATCTATTTCGCGAATTTTGCGAATTTTTTGTTGAATTTATCAATTCTACCTGCAGTATCAACAAAAGACATTTTACCAGTGAAAAAAGGGTGTGAAGCACTGGAAATCTCTAATTTGATAAGTGGATACTCTTTGCCATCTTCCCAGGTAACATTTTCACGGGAAACAGCAGTAGATTTTGATAAAAAAGTATAGTCAGTTGAGATATCTTTAAATACAACAGTTCTGTAAGCGGTTGGATGAAGATCTTTTTTCATATCGTAATTTTTAATAAATATTTATGGAGTGGCAAATATAGGATAAATTTGATGAAATAAGTGCAAATTCTTATATTTTTTTATGATTAATTTTTGTAAAAATACCTTCTTTATAGTTTTTGCCAATCGGGAGTTCTTTTTTCATTAAAACCACACTATTGGGGTAAATAGATTCAATATGTTCGTTGTTGATAATATAAGACCTGTGAATTCTGGTGAAAATACGATCAGGGAGTCGATCCTCCAGTGATTTCATGGTTTGTAATGTCAGGATTCTACCTTCTGGGGTATGTATTATGACATAATCCTTAAGACCTTCAATATAATAAATGGATGTGTAGGATAATCGGATTAACTTTTTATCAGATTTTACATAAATATATTCAGCGTCCATTTTTGATTTCTCAACACTGGGAAGATTTTTAAGCTTTAATTTTTCAATTGCTTTTTTAAACCTTTCATAGGAAATAGGCTTGAGCAGATAGTCCACTATATCCAGTTCATACCCTGCCAGGGCATATTGACTATGAGCAGTCGTAAATATAATGGCTGGAGGATTTTTAAGCTTCATCAGAAAGTCAACACCTGTTTTGCCCGGCATTTGAATATCCAATAAAATCAGTTGAATGTCCTCTTGTAACAATAAATGTTCAGCCTCTTGTGTGTTGCTACATTGACCAACAAGTTCCATGCCATCGGTTTTTTTGATGTAGTTTTCTAAAATCTCTCTCGCAAGTGGTTCGTCATCAACAATAATTGTTTTCATAGGGCAGAATGGTTTAGTTGAATACTCAGGTGAACTTGATATATGTTATGATCTGAACTGGCGTGTAAATGGTAGGCTTTGTGATACATCAGGTTTAATCTATTTCTTACATTTTCCAAGCCAAAGCCCCCCTTTGTATCATTGGATTTTACATTTTGATTGGGTTGAAAGGGATTTGATACCCTGAGTTGGAGCTCATTTTTATCGATACTTACCTGTATTTGAATTACACCCAATTCTTTTTCTTCGTATGAAATATGTTTAAAGGCATTTTCAACAAAAGGTAGTAAAAGGAGTGGGGCTATGAGAAATTTATTCAGCTCCAGTTCTTCAGGAAAATGCGATTCTATTTTTATGAAATTTGAATTTCTGATTCTTTCTAGTTCAAGATAATTTTTTAAATAATTGATTTCCTGTAACAAGGGAACCTCTTTGACATTAGATTCATACAAAAGGTATCGCATCATTTCAGATAATCGGATGATGAGTTCAGGAGTTTCGTCTGACTTTTTTAAAGCATGAGCATAAATACTGTTCAGGGTATTAAATAAAAAATGAGGATTGATTTGAGATTTTAAAAAATTGATTTCAGACTGTAGGTTTTTTTGTTCAAGCTGTCTTTGAATTTGCTCTTTTATAAACCAATCCTTTGCAATTTTAATTCCTGAACTGCCCAGTACTAAAAATAAAATAAATAAAAAATGACTCGCTAATTTATCTGACAGGTAAAAAGAATAATCTAACAAAGTGTTACTGATCAAATAAACAAAACTCAACTCAAAGACTGAAATAAACAAGCAAATCGCGAAAAGGGTCAGGAAATAAATTAATATTTTACGCTTTACAAAAAAGTAAGGAATGAGAATATACAAATTAGAATATACCAATAGGGATAAAAAAGCAACTCTGCCAATCAGAATAGGAAATAACTCTAACAGCTCTGCATAATTTTGAGGTGCAGATAAAAAAACAAGCAAAAACAGATAAGTTACCCATATCAAACTATGGTAAACTTTTTTCTTTGCGAGCTGATCACTTAGCTTTTTGTAAAAAGTTGGATACTGTGGAGTTTTCATCGTAAATTTGAGTGAATATCTTGAATCTTTAATTAAGTTAATTAAAATTTATACTGATCTTTCATTTTTATCTACAATTGAAAACGGGTGAAAAAAATTGTTTTATTATTTTCTGTTTGGTTTCTATTGGAAAGCTGTACCTGGGTACGGGTTTTTACTTTCTTTTTACCCTCAGTAGAAGATCATCATATTTTTCCCCGAGATACAATTACATCAGAATTTTCTCCCCTTGTTTTTCCTTCCAGGATTGACCAGAGAATCAATGATATTGAAAATTGGATACCTGAAACAGAGCGATTAGGCTCTCAAAATATTGTTGAATTTCTGAATAAAACACAAAGTACAGCATTTGTGGTCTTGAGGAAAGATACAATTCTTTATGAATATTATGCCTCTTACCATAAGCCTCAAAAGCAACAAATTATTTTTTCCGTCTCAAAATCCATAGTCAATTTTCTTGCGGCTATAGCAATAGAGGAGGGTAAAATGAAAATGGAGCAGAAGGTATCAGATTTTTTACCTGAATTCAAATCAGATCAAAGAGTTGATATCCAAATCAAACACCTGATGAATATGGTTTCCGGATTGAATGCGGAGGATAAATCAAACCTATTTCGCTTGTCACAGCTCTACTACAATACCAATTTGTCTAAATTGGTTCGGAATTATGATCAAATGATTCATGATCCCGGATCTCATTTTGCCTATGCTTCACATTCTACTCAAATTCTGGCTTTTTGTATTGAGAAAGCTATGCAAAAGAATTTAACAGAACTGTTTAAAGAAAAAATATTTATCCCTTTATCCTTTGAGTGCGATGCCTATTTAACACTTGATACTAAAAAAAATAAAGCGTTAAGAGCTTATGGTGGATTTGCATTGTGCACAAAAGATTTACTAAAACTAGGTCAATTGATGTTACATAGAGGGATGTACAAAGGCAGGCAAATTGTTCCTTCATTTCTCTTTGACGAACTGATTCATCGTACTCCCAAAGAAGACCAATGGTGGGGATATCTTTATGGTATCTGGAGAGATGGATATATTAACGAGTCAATATGGGAGGATCAGGATTTCTTTGCTGCAGGATTTAATGGACAATTTATTTATGTAAACCCTAAAGATTCAGTTGTGATTATCAGGCAGGGGTTGAAGGAGCCAATCAGATTTCCACCATTAATGGGAAGATTGTCTGCTTTGATTAGCCAACGGGAAAATGATTTAACTGTATCCTCAAATAATTATGCAGATCAATTTGAAGGTGTTTATGAATCAAATTATGGCGAAAAGTATGAAGTGGTTCAAAAAGGCATTAATACTTTAAATGGTGAACCCCAATGGATTATCTTTAAAGACCTGAACCAAACACTGAAGGTGAAAAAACTGTTTGTAGCGCAACAGATTGATGGAAAAAGTATTGGAGTGAATCGCTTTTCTTACTTCAATCGAGCCATATTTAAGGTGAAAGAAGGTAGGGTAGAAGGCATGTTTTTCGATAATCAAAGAAGTTTAGAGCTAAAATTTTTTGAGAAAAAATCAGACCTAGGGTTGAACCTAAGAAAAGTGAAGCTCAATAAAATCAAAGCGGAAACAAATAAGAAAGTTACCTTTGAAAAATAAGGAACTTAGCTGTTTATAAAGCCATAAAACATAAAGACAAGAAGTAAAATAAGTCCTACTACACCTACTATCGTAATCATTCTGATTTGTTTCTTATCATCTTCTGTTGGTGCAGATACTGTCAATGGTTCATTTGAATTGCGTGTAGGACCCATGGGATTTTCTGCATTCATTAATTTACGTTCTTTTCTGCTTATCTTTTTTTCATGCGAAGATCCGTGAGGTTGAAACTGATTTCTAGCCATTGTTGTTGATTTATTATTAGCCAAAAGTAAAATATTGTTCAGAATTTTTGAAATATGGGTTCATTTAATTCTTAATAATTTTCATCTAAGACGTATCTTTGAAAAATGAAATCTATAAATCAAATCCATAAAGAACTTCCCTATCGTAAAACAAACGATCAGCCTATCTCAACCTTATTGAAACAACTTATGAATCAGTATGGGTATCAAGATAAGTTAGATGAATTGAAAATCAGATCGATTTGGCAAATGATGATGGGTGAATCTATCTTTTCTTACACAGGTTCCATTAAATTGAGAAAGGGTATATTGTGGATAGAAATCAGTTCTTCCTCTCTAAAAAAAGATTTGAGTTTGGGCAAAGACAAACTCAAAAGTAGAATCAATTTGGCTCTTTCAAATGATATTATCTCAGATATTAAATTTGTATGAATAAAAAGGGTCTTCTCATCGTAATTATGGGACCCACAGCCAGTGGTAAAACATCTTTATCTGTTGCCTTGGCCAAAAAATATAAAGCAGAGATTATTTCTGCGGATGCTCGGCAGTTTTACAGGGAAATGAATATTGGTACTGCTAAGCCTTCATCTGAAGAATTGTCAGCGGTCCCGCATCATTTTATCAATTCTTGTTCCATACATGATTCATATTCAGTGGGTCAATACAGAGATGAAGTAATTTCCTTTCTAGATTCATATTTTCAACAGCATCCAGTATCAATTCTATGTGGGGGCTCGGGCCTGTACATACAAGCTGTTTTGGAGGGTCAGGATGAATTTCCTGCAGTTGATCCAACCATAAGAGAAATGTTGAAACAAAATTATAGTGAATCAGGCATTCAATATCTTCAGGATTATTTAAAAATAGTTGATCCGGCTTACTACCAAAGGGTTGATATACAAAATCCACATCGGTTGATTCGTGCTTTGGAGGTCTGTATCTCATCTCAAAAACCATACAGTTCATTTTTAGGTCAAAATAAAGAGGATTTTCCCTATCAGGTTGTTAAAATAGCCTTAGACTGGCCGAGAGATTTGCTCTATGATAGAATTAATCAAAGGGTCGATGATATGGTTAATCAGGGTTTATTAAATGAGGCTAAATCCTTATTTGAACATAGAAATCTTAATGCACTGCAAACAGTAGGATATGTTGAGTTGTTTCAATTTTTGGAAGGAATTTTAAGTTGGGAGCAAGCCATAGAAAAAATAAAACAACACAGCAGGAATTATGCTAAAAGACAAATGACCTGGCTAAGAAAAGAGAAGGAACTGCATTGGGTTACTGTATCAGATAATACTGTAGGTGATGTTAGTGTAATTGTAAATAGTATAATTTCAAACAATTAATTAATAATATCTTAAATTTGAATCTTTATTTTTTTTAAGCATAATTCATACTTTGATTGTAGTAACAAAACATTATGAAAAATATCTATTATTTATTTTTATTAATCACTTTGTTTTTAAAAACAGAGTATGCTTTAGCTAGTCATATACAAGGAGCTGATATATCATACACCTACATTGGAAACAATCAATATAGGTTTGTAATCAACCTTTACAGAGACTGTTCAAGTTCGGTACTTTTAAATAGTCCTTTGGCAATAAACTCTACCTTAACTGGTAGTTTTGGACAATGTAGTCAAAGTAGTTCTTCAGGAACTATTGGATCGTTAATGACTTTGGTTTCAGGTCCAACTGAAGTTTCTCAGCTCTGCCCATCAGAGTTGATCAATAGCAACTGTGTAGGTGGCACGCAGCCCGGAACTCAAAAATATGTTTTAGAAAGAATAATTACGCTAAATTTTTCATGTGGGGCAAACGCAGAATGGCAGGTAGGATTTTCTTTTAGTGCAAGAAATACAGCTATTACAAATTTGCAAAATCCAGGGACAACAGATTTATACATAGAAGCTAGGATTAAACAGGCTGCAGCCAATGGAGCCAACAGCTCTCCTGTTTTTAGCGTATTACCTGTGCCTTATGTGTGTAATAATCAGCCTGTTATTTATGCCCAAGGTGCTGTTGATGCAGAAGGAGATTCTTTGAGATTTACTTCAATTAATCCTTTAGCTGTAAATGCAACTCCGGCACTTTATGTGAATCCTTACACACCAACAAGTCCACTTGCAACATCTTCCGGATTCTCTGTAAATGCTGTTAACGGTCAGTTGACATACACTCCCAATCAGTTACAAGTTGCAGCAATTACATTATTAGTAGAGGAATTTAGAAATGGAGTATTGATTAGTTCCACAATAAGAGATTTACAGGTTATAGTTAGAAATTGTAGTGCATTGAATCCCAATACCCCAAGTATTTCTACGCCGGTTAACATTGTAGGTGGAACCTTGCAAGGAAATACAATCAGAGTTTGTGCTGGTACAAATGTTAATTTTCAATTCAATATCTCTGATCCCGACATAAATACCAACCTGAATGTGACAGATAATCATTTGGTGAGCATTCCTAATTCAAGTGTAAACTATGTTGGAACAGGTTCCAACCTAACAGGTACCTTTAATTGGACCAGTTCAACTGCTGATACAGGTATCAATGTTTTAACTGTTGTGGTTAGCGATAATGCTTGCCCGATTAGTGGAGTAAGTGTTTTAAGTTATAATATTAATGTTGTTAATTGTGGCTGTGTAATAAATTCTAATATTACAACTGTTTCGCCTTCCTGTAATAATCAAAATAATGGTAGCATTACCGCCTCCGGATTAAATGGTACGCAACCTTATCAATATATTTGGTCAAATGGACGAACCACTGCTGCTAATACAGGATTGGTCTCCGGAATTTACACTGTTACCATTACCGACGCCATTGGTTGTACAGCGACTTCTACAGTTACACTGACACAACCCAGTGCATTGAATATTTCGACCCTCGTCCAACCGGCCAGATGTGGATTGTTTAATGGTTCTATAGACCTGACCGTTACTGGAGGAACTTCTGCTTACAGCTATCTTTGGTCAAATGCTCAAAATTCACAGGATATAAGCGGGTTAGGGCAGGGAGTATACCAGGTTTCAGTTACTGATGCCAATGGTTGTACAATAAGTTCAAACATTACAGTTAGCAGCCAACCAATTTTTACTGTAGGTTCCACTGCCAGCAATACCAGTTGTGGTGCCAATAATGGGAGTATAAATCTCACAATTACAGGTGCTTCCAATCCGCAGTTTATTTGGAGCAATGGACGTACGACAGAAGATTTATCCGGGCTTTCAGCAGGTGCCTATACATACACCGTTACCGATAATTCTGGTTGTACAGTAAGTAACACTTTGGTTGTGAACTCAAATACGCCTACTACAGTTACTATTGATTCAACCATAAATCCTACTTGTCAAAATTCAACCAATGGTGCCGCATATATTAGTGTGTCGGGAAGCATAACTTGTTCTTCCCCCACAGTCGTAATCAATGAGGTAATGTACAGGCCAGCTGCAAGTAATGGAGTTGATCCGAATACGGGTGAATATATTGAATTAATAGGTCCTCCCGGTACCAATATTGGATGTTTTGTATTGTCTGATGGTGATTGGACTATCACCATACCACCTGGTACCTTAATCCCGGCTGATGGTATCTTCACCATAGGAAATAATGTGATTTGGGGCCCTGGATTTTTCGATTTAGATGCTGAAAATTGTGGTTGTTTTGTAGAAGGGACAGGTGGTTCCTCCTTACTTATTCTAACAGATGGGGGTGAATATGTTTCTTTATTTAACAATGCAGGCTCTTTTATAGACGGATTGCTTTACGGAACTCCTTCTGCTGCAAATACTCCACCCAATGGTGCTTTATCGGGCGGGGGTGTAATAGGAACCATAGGTTTGACTGGATGTCCCGCATCTGTAACTATACCTGGTGTTGCCTCCTTCCAAACACATCCCGGTGGTGTTGCCTCTAATAGTTCCCTAATCAGAAGCCCGGATGGAAGCGGTGGATTGTGGTCGAGTCAAGCTAATGGTTCTCCCAATCAATGTAATGTTACTCAGACACCCACTTACAATTATCTTTGGAGCAATGGCGCCATTACGCAAGATGTTACAGGTCTGAGTGAAGGTGTTTATTCCGTTACAATTACAGATCAATCTAATTGTAATATTGTATCGGCCATAACTTTGACGGCAAACCCGGCACCGACAGTTACCCTACAATCTGATCCTGCCACCTGTGGTCAATCCAATGGCGTGGTAGAGGCTGTGAATCAAGGGTCTGCAACCCCTTACCTTTATAATTGGTCAAATGGAGCAACAACCAGTATAATATCAGGATTGTCAGCAGGTAACTATACGGTTACAGTAACCGATACGAATGGTTGTGATAACATTTTTAGTGCTGTGGTGAATAATATTCCAGGATTTACGCTCAGTAATAATTCACAGAATAATAATTGTAATGGGTCCAATAATGCGTTCATTAATATTACCACACAATCCGGTCAACAACCTTTTGTTTTTCAATGGTCTTCTGGACAAACAACCCAAAATTTATCTAATTTGTTTGCAGGTATTTACACACTAACGGCAACGGATGCCAATGGATGTACTTCTACAAATACTATATCTATTACAGAACCTCAACCTTTTGTCTTAAATAGTCAGGTTTTTAATATTTTATGTTCGAATGCAAATATAGGAGCCATTCAGCTTAACACCTCGGGTTCTGTTGCGCCTTACCAATACGCATGGTCAACGGGTGCTACCACGCAAAATTTGAGTTCGCTTGCATCGGGCAGTTATACAGTTACGGTAACAGATTTCAATTCCTGCACAGCAACCCAAACTTTTTTAATACAGTCGACTCCGGGTATTCAGTTGATTCAAAATGTAGATCAAGTCAGTTGTAATGGATTGAATGATGCTTGTGCACAAATCTTAGTTTCTGGAGGTCAGGCTCCATATCAGTTTTTGTGGAGTACAGGGCAAACACAGGATAGTATCTGTAATTTGGCAGCCGGTACTTATATAGTTACTGTTACAGATAACGGTGCAGGTGGAAATCTTACTGATACATTGTATTCAGAAGATTTTGAAGCCACTCACAACTGGGCACTCAATGTATCAACTGGTGTCAATGGAGCAGAC
>Ga0169931_10008745_pt1 | contig 14716 bp, 10 predicted proteins | sample Kivu_15m_20L_FD_129675 | JGI IMG/M metagenome (GOLD analysis project Ga0169931, IMG submission 129675) | Freshwater microbial communities from Lake Kivu, Western Province, Rwanda to study Microbial Dark Matter (Phase II) - Kivu_15m_20L... | ecosystem: Environmental > Aquatic > Freshwater > Lake...
CAGCGGCGGTTGGCTGGACGGTAGAATCGTCACAATCCGAAGATTCCACAGAAACCGCAACGACTGCACCGTTGCCGGGGACAGTCCCCGCAGTCGCAAGCACAGGGGCAATGAGGTGGGCCGTGGCCGGCAAAAAGGCGCCCCCGTTACGGCCTCACGGTGCATACGGTCTCGAGGTGCATGGTACCTGCAGCGAAAATTCTTGAGAATTTATTGGTATCCGCATCATTTGATATGACACCGGGGACAGTCCCTGCAGGCACGGCGGCGGGCGTGCAAGAGCGGCGGTTGGCTTGACGGTAGAATCGTCACAATCCGAAGAGTCCACAGAAACCGCAACGACTGCGCCGTTGCGGGGGACACTCCCTGCAGTCGCAGACTCCGGGGAAATGAGTTGGGACGGTGGCCGGCAAACAGGGCCCATAACGGCCCTGAGGTGCAGGCTCTGAGGTGCATGGCACCTGCAGCGCTGGCGTTGCACCTGCAGCGCTGGCGTTGTCCGCGGACTGCCGTCCGGCGGCTCGTTGCGCAGCATCAGATGCCATCCACCATTCCGGGACGTCATCGCGGATGATGAGGGTTAAAAAAAGTGTGCCCCAGCCGGAAGAGCCCAGCCTGGAGGGCGAAGTTGGGATGGTGAAACAACAGCGTGCGAGGAGCTTTTTCCCAAACACAGAGGACACAGAGGACACAGAGTTTTAGGGCAAAACCCATTGAATTCAGCACTATTGGCGAATGGATTGGTGGTCAAAGTACGGCTCTGAGGTGCATGGCACCTGCAGCGTGGCGGCACCTGCAGCGTGGCGACTGGCAGGCGGAAGTGAGAACATCCCAAGTTGCCCGGCTTCACACCGTTTCACCATCCTGGTGCGAGGCTGGGGCGTGCAAGTGAGAGAGTAGAAAGTGGAGAGGAGACCTCAGGAGGATGGAGAAAGGTGAGAGTCTCCTCTCTCCTCTCTCCTCTCTCCTCTCTCCTCTTTCCATGCTCCATGCTCCATGCTCCTGCTCCTGCTCTATTTTTTGACGGCAGGTGCCGTCAAAAAGTGGACGTTAATCCCCCGGTAACGGTGCGTGCCAACGCGGCCAGAACCGCAGCAGGATCGCACCAAAGCCTGACCGGCCGATTGACATCGACCGCACGCCACACTGCGTTTTTGCGACTCGATCCAGCCGCGGGATGTCAACTGGCAGGCAGCACTGAAAATATCCCAATCTGCCTGGCTTCAGATCGTTTCACCATCCCAGCTTCGCCCTCCCGGCACCGCCTCTTGCCCGAACTTCACGGCCAATGGTCAGCCCGCCAGCGGTGTTGCATTGCGACCGTATGTGATGATCGCGGCGAATTTTTCGCATGGAGCGATTGCAGGGATCTTCACGTCAGTCACACAAGCTCTGGCTCCACTCGTCCTGGCGATTTTCCATGCGTGCCACAATGCCGATTGTCACCGACTTTGTGAGCGACAGTCACGGATCGCGGACCTGCGTCCAATTCGGTGGAAGTCAATCTGACGGTGCGGTCACGCATCGTTAACGGGTGAGGTCCGAGATGAGGCGCTCAGGGTCTTAATGCCTGAAATCATCACGCTACCTGCGTCCATTTGGCTTCTGCGGATCCCAGTTCGGGTTTGCCGACGTGCTGATGGCCTGAACACTGGTCTGCCACAGGTGCAGCCGCTGCCGCAGCTCGGCAGCACGCGCGACCTGCTCCGTCGCCAGATTTACCCGCTCGGAAGGATCCTCCGGCAGATAAAACAGCTCGATTGCCCCATCCTCAAACCATTCGATCAGCTTCCAGCCATCCTGCAGCACGGCTGCTCCCGGAGCACCACCCTGGTTGCCGTAGTGGGGATAGTGCCAGAAGAGCGATCGCCTGGCGTTTGGTGCGTCCTGCTGGAGCGCAGGCAGCAGGCTGATCCCGTCCAGCAGAGCTTTGCTGGAGTCAATCCGGCAGGCGTCGAGAATCGTGGGCACATAGTCACAGCTGATCGCAGGATGGTCACTGACGGAGCCAGCAGGGAGCCGTCCTGGCATGCTGAGAATTGCAGCGGTGCGAATGCCACCTTCGTAGAGCCAGCCTTTGCCGGCGCGGAGCGGGTGATTGGAGGTCGGTGAGCCTTCGCTGGTGGACAGGCCACCATTGTCGCTGGTGAAGATCACAAGCGTATTTTGTTCGAGCTGAAGTTCATCGAGTCGCTGCAGAACTTTGCCCACGGCCTGATCCACAGCTTCCACCATTCCTGCATACACGGCGTGATCCTGACTCATTCGCACCCTGCGTGGCGGTTCGTCCGCAAACTGATCGACCACATCCAGCAAGGCTCGTTTCGCCAGATATTTTTGTTCCAGATCAGGTCGGGCCATGAGGGGTGTGTGGACGCTGTAGAACGGCAGCCAGATCAGAAAGGGCTGCTCTCGATGCTGCTCCATAAATCGCACAGCTTCGGTGGCAAGCCGATCCGGCAGATGCTCACCGGGAGGACCATCGCTGAGCTTTGGGTTTCCGTATGGTGAAAAGTACTTTTTGCCACCATAGGGCCCGCCCTGAGCGGTTCCGCCGAGGTTGATGTCGAAGCCCTGATCCTCGGGCAGAAAACCATCGCCTCCGAGATGCCATTTGCCTGCAAAAAACGTGGCATATCCGGCAGCTTTGAGTCGTTTGGCGATGGTGACATGTTCGAGGGCCAGATGGGTGGCATAGGGGGCCGGAAGGTGTCGCGTATTGCGTTTCCAGGCCTCGGGCTGAGCGGCTCCGATGTAGTCCGTGATGCCTGTGCGCTGCGGATAAAGCCCGGTGACCAGGCTGGCTCTGGTGGGCGAGCATACGGGGCAGGCGGAATAGGCATGCGTCAGTCGAACGCCGTTGGCAGCCAGCCGATCGATGTGGGGAGTTTCGTGGAAGTTACTGCCATAGCAACCCAGATCGCGCTGTCCGAGATCATCGACGATGAACATCACAACATTTGGGGGCCGCTTTTGAGACTGTTCTGTCGGTGATTCGTCGCCTGCAGCAGAACAAATCGCGGTGGCGGTGATGAAAACGAAAAACGCCACGCGGGATTGTTGCGGCTGTGAGGGCATGCATAAGTCGCTTGTTCAGAGGTGAATGGGAATGAATCGCTGCTGCTCTCCCGTCGCCGGCGTGTCAGCTGGAATTTTCCAGGGGATGGGCTGAGAATTCTGTGAGTACTGGCGGATGATGTCTCTGAAGCGGCGGGTGAGCAGAAAGAGGAGTTCGCGTTCTCCGGACGCGTCACCGGCGATCCCATCAAGATTGGCAACCCGTCCTGAAACACGGCCCGAGAGTTCGTCGCGCTGCAGAATCACGATGCAGTTGAACACCGGCACGGAGTCGGGTGTGGAGCCGCAGGAGGAGTCAGGGAGCTGATTAAGTGGGTTGGCCATGGAACTGTTGATCAGAGAGCAGGAAAGGAAACGGGCTTTGCGGCAAGTCCGCTGGCAGCGCGGACTCGAGCGACGACTTGCTGGGCCTTTGCACGGGCCGCGCGAGCCCCGGCTGCGAGAATTTCTTCGACCATGTCCGGGTTATTTTCCAGCTGCGTGCGGCGTTCAAAGGCGGTTCCGAAGCAGCCAAGTGCGGCCTGGTACAGAGCTTCCTTGGCTTCACCGTAACCCATACCACCGCCACGGTAGCGATCCGCCAGCGCCATCCGGGCTGCTTCGGAGGCAAACAGGGTGTAGAGTTGGTAGATAGTGCAGTTGTCCGGATTTTTCGAGTCTTCCATGGCCGCGGAATCTGTTTTGATGCTCATGATGAGCTTCCGCAGCTTTTTTGGAGTTTCGAAGATTGGGATTGTATTCCCGTAGCTTTTGGACATTTTCTGCCCATCGAGCCCAGGAACTTTGGCGGACGCATCAAGCACGTAGCATTCGGGAAGCTGCAGGGTTTCGCCGTAGAGCGAGTTGAATCGCTGGGCGATATCGCGAGTGACTTCCACGTGCTGAATCTGATCGGCGCCCACTGGCACATGAGTGCTGTCGTAGGCCAGAATGTCGGCGGCCATGAGCACCGGGTAGGTGAACAGGCCCGCGTCAGCGGCCAGGCCTTTGGCTTTCTTGTCCTTATAAGCGTGGCATTTTTCCAGCAGAGCCATTTGGGTGATGGTCATCAGCAGCCACATCAGTTCGGTGACTTCCGGTACGTCTGACTGGCGAAAGAGGGATGCTTTGGCGGGGTCAAGCCCCAGTGCCAGCAGGTCAAGGGCGGCGTCGTGGACGTGTTGTCTGAGCAGTAGCGGGTCGCGCACGGTGGTGAGCGCATGCAGGTCCGCAATGAAGTAGAACGACTGCTGATTCCCCTGCAGCGCGATGTACTGGCGGATCGCACCGAAGTAATTGCCCCAGTGAAAACGGCCGGTGGGCTGAATGCCGGAAAGCACTTTCATAACGAATTCCGTGAAGATTATCGGCGGGGGATTTGCAGAGTTCCGACGACGTCGGCGGGGCAGGTTGCCCCCAAATGCAGCAGGGCTGCCGGCAGATTTTTGACAAGCTGATTTGCAAGCCCCGGATTGTAGAAATTGGCGGTTCCCACCTGAATGGCAGTCGCACCAGCCAGCAGGAACTCCATGACGTCATCCAGCGTCTGAATGCCGCCGATTCCGATGATGGGGATGCTGAGTGCCTGACGGACCTGCCAGACAATCCGCAGAGCAAGCGGTTTAATGGCCGGACCGCTGAGCCCTCCCAGCACATTGCCCAGAATCGGACGTCGTTTTTTCCAGTCAATTGCCATTCCCTGAAACGTGTTGACCAGCGAAACCGCGTCGGCGCCCGCGTCCGCTGCGGCGCGGGCGATCGGAATAACACTGGTCACGTTTGGTGTCAGTTTTGCAATCACTGGCAGGCTGCAGGCTTGTCGAACCGAGCGGACAACTTCGCCTGCCAGCGCCGGGTCCGTCCCAAAATCCACTCCACCAGACACGTTTGGACAGGAAATGTTCAGTTCCACAGCCGCGATTGCAGGATGCTGGTCCAATACCCGAGCCATGCGTTCGAATTCATCCATCGCTTTTCCGGCGATGTTGACAATGACGGAGGTGCCGAGGGAGAGCAGGTAAGGGAGTTTTTCGGCGACGAACTGGTCAAAACCATCGTTATCCAGCCCGATGGAATTGAGCATTCCGCCGGTGGTCTCGACCGTTCGCGGTGGCGGGTTGCCTGGTCGGGGCAGTGGAGTCACCGTTTTGGGAATGATTCCGCCCAGTTCGCTGAAATCCACAAATGCCGACATCTCCCGAGCGTATCCGAATGTGCCGGAAGCGACCAGAATCGGATTTTTCAGGTGCAGCCGATTGAGGCTGACGCGGAGGTCCATGGTGCGTGCTGATTCCTGTTGAGCCGTTGATATCGAAGGGCATGGCACACACTTTGGTTGCCCGAACCATCGACCGGCGGTGATCGGAAGCGATATTCGCCGCGAGTATAGCAAAAGCGGCGGGGAATAGCAGGCTAGTGGAATTTGACCTGAAAGCCGGAGATGGTCATGCCGCCATCGACCGTGAGCGTCTGTCCGGTGATCAGCGGACTGCCGGTGATCAGACCGACAATTGCCTGGGCGATGTCGTCGGGCTCACAAACGTGCCTGAGCGGCAGCGACTGTTCCCATGCGGCGAGCACCGAGGGGTATTTTTCGCCGAGTCCCTGCTGAGTCCAGCGGCCGGCGATAAAGCCGGGTGCCACCGCGTTCACGCGGATCTGCGGCGCGAGCGTTCGTGCGAGCGAAACTGTGAGGTTATCGAGGGCTGCTTTGGAGGCACAGTAGGGAATGGAGCTTCCCTGAGCCAGCTGAGCGGCCACGCTGGAGACGTTGATGATCACACCACCGGACGCGGTGCGACCAATCACCTTTGCTGCCGCCCGCGAACATTGAAAAGCCCCCACCACGTTCACTCGGAACAATCGCTCCCAGATTTCTGCAGTGATCGCATCAAGGTCAGCGAAGGGAATGAATTCCGTGGTGCCTGCGGAATTGACCAGCACATCAAGGCGACCGAATTGCGATTCAGCGGCAGCGATCAGAGCCTGACAGTCATCGTCGAACGCCACATCCGCACGCAGGCAGACCGCCTGACCTCCGGCTGCCGTGATTTCAGCCACAGTATCGCGGGCTTCGGTTTCCGACTTTGTGTAATTGATCACGACTGCGAAACCGGCCGCCGCAAGCCTGAGTGCGGTGGCTTTGCCAACGCCGGTGGCACCACCAGTAACAACGGCCGCTTTTGTGACAGGCGACATGGACGGCTTTCTTCGGGGACTTACACGAGTTCCGGAATGACTTTGCCGCCATCATCGACAAGATACTGCGGACGGCCCTGATTGTCCGGAATGGTCGCGTCCTGCGCAGACACACCAAGGTGCTGAAACAATGTCGCGTAAATATCACCGAAGGTCAGCGGCCGGGCAATGGCTTCGCCGGCAATTCGGTCCGTGGCACCGATTACCTGTCCGTGCCTGAAGGTGCCACCTGCAAGCAGGGCGCAGTTAACCTGAGGCCAGTGATCGCGGCCGACGATATTGCTGATCTTTGGCGTGCGGCCAAATTCTCCCCAGACGATCACAGCGCAGTCGTCCGCAAGGCCGCGCTGGTGGAGGTCTTCGATGAGGGCGCTGAGGCACTGATCGAAGATCGGGAAGTCTTCCTTTTCCCGGTTGAAAATCGTGTTGTACGAACCGCCGTGCCAGTCCCATTTGGAGTAGTTCAGCGTGACGACGCGGACGCCGGCTTCGATCAGACGACGCGCCGCCAGCATACTCTGGGGGACTCGCGGAGCACCGTTGTCGTCGATGAAGACTTTCGGGTTACCGGTGCCATAGCGAGCCACAGTGGCGGGGTCTTCTTTGGACAAATCGAGTGCTTCTGCGAGCCTGGATGATGTGAGCAGCCCCATGGCCTGTTCGGTGAATGCGTCCATGCCATGCATCGTGAGCGTGCTGTCGACATCTCGCCGCAACCGATCGACGCTTTGCAGCAGAGACCGCCGATCCTGCAGGCGTTCGAGAGAGACACCGTTGAGAATCATGTCTTCGCGAGTGGGTCCCATGGGACGAAACGCTGAATGGGCCGCCCCCAGGAATCCTGGTCCGGGTTCGTTGTAGGGACCGTGGGTACAGGGGTAACAGAGACTGACGAACGCGGGGGATGTTTCTGTTCGGGGCCCCACGACTCGGGAGACCAGCGAACCAAACTGCGGCCAGCCACCCGACGGTTTTGGCCGCCGGGGATCGCGGCCGTGAAACACTTGAGCGGCATCGTGGTCGGCCTGATTGCCAACCAGGGAACGAATGATGGTCAGTTTGTCGCCGAGTCCAGCCAGGCGCGGAAAGGCCTCGCAGATGTCCATTCCCGGCACATTAGTATGAATTGGCTTCCAGGGGCCGGCGATTTCGCGCGGTGCTTCTGGTTTCAGGTCAAACATGTCCTGGTGGGGCGGGCCACCCACGAGGTAGATCATGATGACGGATTTGGCCGACCGCCCACGCCCTGCGAGTTCCTGGGCCTTCAGGATACCCGGCAGAGACCAGCCACTGCCAGCAGCAGCCCCGAGAGCAGTGAGGGTGCCAATATTGAGCAGACTGCGACGCGAGCGGCGGTCACAGAAGGAGGACTGATGGTCCGGGGCGCCGAGCAGTTTGAGCATGGGGATGCTTTCTGCGTGAGGAGGGATGGCGAGGGAGGGCAGGGAAGTATCGGCTGTTTCTGTACTGTCCTATGAAGATCTCCCGGGTGCAAGTCCGGTCCTTTGGAAAAAGGGGGAAACGCGAATTTCGGGGGAGCAGATGCCAGATCAATCGGGCGGTCTGATTCTGCGTCAGAGCGCAGTCGGGGTTTGAAGCGGGGCCGATCGAGCGTTATCCGTGGCATTTCACAGGCAGAAGACGGCGAGGATCATTTTCCAGCCCTGGCAAATTCTTCGTAAATCATGGGAATGTTGCCGGATGCGGCGTCGCCGTCGTGCACATACAGACCGTAACGCAACCGCAGTGTTTTTCCCATTTCAAGGTGCACTGGAGCGGCCGGCGACGCTCCGTTTGTGTAGGCTTTTTCGCCAAAGGGGCTGACTGAAAACAGGCCATAATCCCGGACGTGATAGCGTGAGGGACGGAAATTGTCCGGATGATCCATAATTGTGACGCCTGCCGTTTTGCCGTCGACTTCACCGCTGTAATCGACCCACGGGAATGGGCGTCCCCAACACTTCAGCGTGGTGGTTGATCCGTCGCTGGCGGTGACGCGACCACCGTTCTTCTCTTTCATGGAAGGTGCAACGCGGAATCCAAACAGCCCTTCCTTGGTATCCTCAAACGCCACCGGGCCGTGAACGGCGTGAAAAGTCATATCGTAAATCAGCAGTCTTGACGGATGCACAGTGATGAGCACCTCTTCGACGACTTCCGGCTTTCCGGATTCCGCGTTCCGCCATTCGTTGGTCGCCTGAAATGATGCCGTGCTGCCGCTGGCTGAGGTGATTTTCACCTGCGTATTTCGGATCACACCCTTTTCGGCCCAGAACTTCACGCCGTTGACTTCATCGATGGCGTTCCAGATTCCTTTGTGATGAGGATGATCAGCGTCGGATTTGTCTCCGAGAGCCCGATTCACCACTACTCCTTCCGCAGTGGTTACCGGCAAAAAAAATGGCTTTGGCAGCTCGGCACCGTAATTAAAGGTGAGGAAAGGCCGGCCATCGACAGTGATCGCAAGGGTGTCTTTTTCTGTTCCCTCTGAGATCTGCACCTTCTCTGCTGAACTGGCGAATTCAGCGAAGAGCGCAAACAGCAGACAGGCCAGCGGACGGGCGAAGCAGCGGAATGTCAGCATAACGGGAGACTTTCGAGTGCGACTGAACGTGGGGCACAGCCGGGCGAACGGCGTCGATGTCGGATGCTATCGATTCTCGAGCGCGTTCGCCAGGCATCCAGCCGCTGCGTCTTCGAACGCGTCCGTACATTTGTTGCCTGCCGCCGAACAAACCGATATCCTCTACCCCTGCCGCGGAGGCTGCTGCCGGAGTGGTGATCGTTTCGACAGCGTTCTGAGCAACCGTGTTCTGAGCAACTCTTCTGAGCAACTCTCTGTGTACCGCTGGATTCGTTTTGCAATCCGCTCGGGCACAGAATTCAGCAAAGTCTCTGTTTCCCATGCGTGCTGCCACTCTGCTCTTATTTCTCATCGCTGCCGTTCACCTGCATGGTGCTCCCGTTGCCAACGCGTGGCAGGTGACGTTCAACCGTGACGTGCGGCCGATACTTTCTGACGCCTGCTTTCAGTGTCACGGTCCTGACGAGCAGCAGCGAAAGGGCGGACTGCGGCTGGATCAGTCCGAGGGCGCTTTGAAGGGTGGCGATTCGGGCCCGGCCATCGTTCCCGGGCGGCCTGGCGACAGTCTTCTCTGGCAGCGAATCCTCAGCGCGGATCCGGACATTCACATGCCTCCTCCCGAAACCGGCCGGACGCTCACACCCGAACAACAGGAAACGCTTCGGCAGTGGATCGAACAGGGCGCCTCGTGGGAAGGTCACTGGGCATTTCAGCCGATCAGGCGTCCGCCACTGCCAGCCGGCTCGTTCGGTGCTGCCCATCCGATTGACACGATGATCGGCCGACGTCTGCAGGAATCCGGCCTTCGGCCTGCTCCAGAGGCTTCTCGCGAAACGATCATCCGTCGAGTCACCCTTGATCTCACGGGTCTGCCTCCGACGCTGGAAGAAGTCGATGCTTTTCTCAGCGACAACTCCGAACAGGCATACGAGCGGCTGGTGGATCGCCTGCTGTCATCACCCCGCTACGGCGAACGCATGGCTCAGCAGTGGCTGGATTTCGCGAGGTATGCTGACAGTAATGGTTTTCAGGTGGATTCATCCCGGCAGATGTGGGCCTGGCGCGACTGGGTGATCAACGCTTTCAACCGCAACCATCCATTCGATCAGTTCACGATTGATCAGCTGGCAGGCGACATGCTGCCCGCGCCGACTCAGGATCAGATCATCGCCACTGGTTTCAACCGCAACACGCGGCTGAACGGGGAGGGCGGTCGAATTGCTGAGGAGTGGTTTGCAGAGACGGTGATCGATCGAGTGGAAACTGCAGGTCTGACATGGATGGGGCTGACACTGAACTGCTGTCGCTGCCACGACCACAAGTACGACCCGATTTCGCAGCGGGAGTTTTATCAGCTGTTTGCGTTCTTCAATTCGAATGAAGAAAGCGGAGTGCTGGATAGCGAAGGGGGCACGCCGGGACGTGGCAACAGTCGTCCCGTACACACTGTCATCACTCCCGAACACCAGCGCAAGCTTGAAGAACTCGCCCGCGAAACACAGCTCCTCGACACGCGTCTGAAGGAATTGCAGCAGACCGCGGCCGAACGTCAGCCAGCGTGGGAAGCCGAGACGCTCCGCAAACTCGCCAGCGAAGAACCCACGTGGCGTCAGCTGGAACTTTCCAAAGTCGCCAGTACTGGCAATGCAGTGCTGGAGCGGCAGTCTGACGGCTCGTGGCTGGCCACCGGACCCAACCCGGCCCATGACGAATACAGGCTGGAAAGCTCGCTTGCTGCGGGAGCTTTCAGCGGGGTGCTGCTGGAGTGTCTGCCGGATTCGCGTCTGCCCAACAGCAGCCTCGGCCGGTACAGCAACGGTAATTTTGTGCTGAGCGGTATTCTCGCAGAAATCACCGCTCCTGCGCTCAGCAAACCCATCCCGGTACAGTTTGTGCGAGCGGTCGCTGACTACGAGCAGAACGGCTGGCCCGTCAGCAAAGTGCTCGACGGTCAGGCTCGCAACCGTCGCAACCAGGCTGGCTGGGCCGTGGATGGTCCCACCCGCCGCGAAATCTGCCGCGCCGTCTTCGCACTCGTCGCCCCGATCGAGATTCCCGCAGATGCTCGCCTGCACGTCACGCTGCGACATGATGCCATCAATGGTCACAACATCGGCCGCTTTAAATTGTTCTCGTCAGCATTGCCTCCCGCGACACTTTCTCCCTCAGGTGCATCGTTCCCGGAAGCAGTTCGCGTCGCCCTGCAGATGCCGACTGCGGCGCGTTCTCCTGAACAGCAGCAGCTTGTCACCAAATACTTCCTTGAAAACGGCGACACAGCAGCGGCTGCCGCTCGAGCACGCCTGGATGCTGCCCGCAAGGCGGTCGAGGATGAGAAATCGCAGTTGCCGATCGTGATGGTGATGAAGGAAATGGAACGACCGCGCGAGGCGCGGATACTGATTCGCGGCCAGTATGACCGCCCCGGCGAAATCGTGGAACGGGGCGTTCCCACCGCGATCGCTCCCTTCCCCGCCGACTTTCCACGAAATCGACTCGGGTTCGCTCGCTGGCTGGTTTCACCCGATCATCCGCTGACGGCTCGCGTCTGGGCGAATCGTGCGTGGGAACGTTTTTTCGGTACCGGGATTGTGAAGACAACGGAGAATCTGGGGTCGCAGTCGGATTGGCCCAGTCACCCGGAACTGCTGGACTGGCTGGCGGCTGAATTGATGCAGCCCACGTTCGTCAGTACCGTGTCCGGACAATCCTCGCACGCGTGGGACATCAAAGCACTCGATAAACTCATCGTTCTCAGTGCTGCCTATCGCCAGTCAGCAAAGGCTGCGACAGGCGACTATCAGGCAGACCCGGAGAATCGCCTGATTTCGCGCGGTCCGAGGTTTCGATTGTCTGCGGAGACGCTCCGCGACCAGGCTTTGGCGTTGAGTGGTCTGCTGGTTCCCGACATCGGCGGTCCCAGTGTCCGTCCGTACATGCCGGAGGGTGTCTGGGACGAAACCAGCCGCTACGGCGACCTCCGCGGCTACAGGCCGGACGCAGGTTCGGGGCTGTACCGTCGCAGTCTGTACACCATCTGGAAACGCACTGCAGCGCCACCATCGATGCTGCTCTTCGACGCTCCCAGCCGTGAAATCTGTACGGTGAAACGATCCCGCACCAATACTCCTCTGCAGGCCCTGGCGCTCCTCAATGAAACCACGTGGGTCGAGGCTGCGCGGAAGCTGGCTGAACGCTGTCTGACCAACGGAATTGACTCTGATACCGCCCGCCTCGAATGGGCGTTTCGCACGGTCACTGCGCGGCGTCCCGAACCGCAGGAACTGGAGCTGCTGTTGCGGGGGCTGCAGGAGGATCTTGCGAGGTTTCGGGCGGATCCGGCAGCCGCGCGGCAGCTGATTTCCGTCGGTCGTGCTTCGCCCGCCGCTGACATTCCGCCAGAAACACTTGCCGCATGGACGCTCACAACAACTCTGCTGCTGAACCTCGATGAAGTGCTCGTCCACTAAAACAATTGGACAAGGACGCTCTCGAAACCGATTGGGCTTGCACCTGGCGACGGTTCCTGGTTTGATTCGGCTGGTGGCGTCGGGAAGGTTCAGGCGGGAGGATTCCGTGATGACATATTCGGCAACAGCTTCGTTTCGAACGGCCCTGACGTTGAGTCTGCTGCTGAGCGGTTTGTCGATGCACGCCTCCGGGCAAACGCCTGGCAACGGCGTAACGACTGCGGCGCGCGTTCGCGCGGCGGAGCGGGTTCTGGTTCTGGAGATCCTTATTCAACCGCAGGCACGCGATCGTATTCGTGCTCAGGACTGGGGCCGCCTGCTGCAGGAAAAGGGCTATTCGCCACGCTTTCGCGTTCCGGCTGTGGGTGAAAAACAGCGACTGGAAGACGAGACAGCAGATGGCCGAAGTCGGATTGTTGTGGTGGGAGGACTGAAGCCCGACGGCAGTTTGGAGCTGGGTAACCGCCGCTTCACACTTGGTGACGGAGCCGCCCTCGAAATGTTTCTCAGGGATTTGAAGCAGCACGGCACCGGCGGGCCGGCGGCTGGGAACCCGCGCTGGGGACTCAGCGAAGAGCAGTTTCTGTCATTTTCGAGACTGCTCAGCAAGCCGCTTGAAGGGCCAGTGGAGCCTGGCAGTCCGGCCGCGACGATAGAGAAGCTGGGTCTGCCGATGGAATTATCGGTTGTGTTTGCCGATGACGCGCTGGCAAAGTCGCTGCAGCCGCGGAGCGAGCAGGTTCCGGAGCAGCTTGAGTTATCCGGTGTCAGTCGGGGCACGGCACTGGCGATCGTGCTGGCTCAGTACGGTATGGGTTTTCGACCAGTGCTCACGAAACAGGGAACATTTGTTGTGGAAATCTGCAGCGGTGGAGAAGCAGACAACCTCTGGCCGGTAGGCTGGAAGACACTGGAACCCACCCCGGATGTGCTCCCGGCCTGGCTGAAGTCAATTCCATTCAGCATTGAAGATGCGGATCTGACAAGTTTACTGGAAGCTGTTGCGGGCAAGTTGCAGATACCAGTTTATACATCGGCCCACGCGTTGGCTGCTGCCGGTCGTTCCCTCGACGAACTCACCTGGTCCCGCAGTGGAAAGCTTTCGCCGTTTGCCATGCTGCGGACTGTGGGCGAGAAGTATGAACTTGGTTTTGACGTCCGCGCCGACGAGGCTGGTCGGCTGTTTCTGTGGGCGACAACGCGTCAGCAGGCTGACGCCTTTGGTAGACGTTTTGCGCACATTCGACCGGTGAAATGAGGTGTTCAGTGCAGATTGATCTGATCAGTGTTGACGATGGCATCCACAACACAGCAGCGCCGTTGCGATCGGCTGACGGCGGTCTGTCCATCAGCATGCGGCGTCTTTACGGCGGCTTGTCTGAAGGAGTGGACGTGGTGACGGTCGATAATGGCCGGCTGCGGCTGCAGTTGCTGCCGACTCGCGGCATGGGAGTATGGAAGGGGGAGCTGGCGGGGGTACCGCTGCAGTGGAATTCGCCAGTGGAGCGTCCTGTGCACCCGTCATTTGTGGACCCGATGCGGCTGGGTGGAATTGGCTGGGTGGACGGCTTTAACGAACTGATCGTCCGCTGCGGACTTGGCTGGCACGGTGCGCCGGGGAAGGACTGCATTCGCAATGCGGCCGGAGAAGTTGTGTCAGAGCCATTTCTGCCGCTGCACGGCCGGATTGCAAATCTGCCGGCGCATCGCGTGACGGCGTCACTGGAAGGGGACGAACTGTCGGTCACGGGAGTGGTGGATGAGGGGTGTCTGTTCGGGGGCCGGCTGCGTCTGGAATCCACTCTGCGAACACGACGAGATTCCGGAGTGTTCGAGATCATGGATACTGTCACAAATCTGGCAGCCACCGCAGCAGAAACGGAGATTCTCTATCACTGCAACATCGGGGAACCATTTCTGGGCGCGGGTTCTGTGCTGCATACGGCAGTGCGAGAACTGGCTCCACGAAATGCCCGGGCGGCTGAAGGCATCAGTATGTGGAACCTCTTCGGTGCACCCGAGACGGGATTTGCTGAGCAGGTGTATTTCGCGCAGCCGGCAGTCAACTCGTCCGGCTGGGCCGTGAGTGCACTGGCGGACCCTTCAGAGCAGCTGGCCTTCGTGGTCAGATACGATGCTGCAACACTGCCGTGGTTTACGCTCTGGAAAAACACGGCAGCCACTGCCGATGGTTACGTCACAGGACTTGAGCCCGGCAGCACCTTTCCGAATCCTCGGCAGCTGGAACGCCAGGAAGGACGCCTGCCGGTACTTCCACCGGGCAGTTCTGCCTGCTATCGGCTGCAGTTTGAAGCATCGATTGAGCGGTCGCGTACGCGACAGATTCTGGATGAGATTACAGCGCTGCAGGTGGCGACGGAGAGAACCGTGCATTCGCAGCCGAGAC
>Ga0169931_10008747_pt1 | contig 14716 bp, 6 predicted proteins | sample Kivu_15m_20L_FD_129675 | JGI IMG/M metagenome (GOLD analysis project Ga0169931, IMG submission 129675) | Freshwater microbial communities from Lake Kivu, Western Province, Rwanda to study Microbial Dark Matter (Phase II) - Kivu_15m_20L... | ecosystem: Environmental > Aquatic > Freshwater > Lake ...
CCGCCCCCGCCGCTGCGGCCGACCCTGCCACGCAGATCCGCGAACTCACCGGCGCCGAGACGCGCATCGTGTGGCTGCGCAACAAGCAATGGGAGACCGAGAAGCCCAATGTCGACGGCGGCGTCGGCTATTCGATCATGGCGTTCGATACGGGAGGAAACGGCGAGCGCGAACTGGTTCCCGAAGGCGATATCTACAATCCTCTCATTTCTCCAAGCGGTAGTCGTGTGATCTACAGCGCGAAGACGGATGGGAAGCTGCGGATGCATTGTGTGGACTGGAATGGTGACAACAGCCGCATTCTGAGCGATGGCTTTGCGTTGTGTGCGTGGCGCGACCCGGCGACGGACATCGAATGGGTATATGCGAGCAATGCGGGCGGCAACGACGGCGCTTTCGTCGATCGCTTCCACCTCGACAAACCCGAGGTCAAGGAGAGGCTTTACACGGGCCGTCTGGCGAACCGCTTTTCCCTTTCGGCGGACGGCACCCGCGCAGTGAGTGAGTTTCCCTGGCCCAATGCCGGCATGCTCTATACCCGCACGGGCCAGGTGGACCGCAAAGACTATCGCACCGGCTGCAACAGCTACCTTTCCCCGGACAATTCCTATCTGGTCACCATCATGGACGGCGGCCACAGCCAGGTCACGCTCTACAAGCCCGACGGCAGCAGCCGTGACGTCAGCTTGATCCCGCCCGGCCTCAAGCCGCTGAGGCGCGGCGGCAATGGCTGCATGTGGAACCCGAAATGGGCGTCCGATGCCCGCCACATGGCCGTGGCCGGTCCTTTCGTCAACCTCGGACCCAATCACGCCGACATCTGGCTGGGCCAGTTCGCCGACGATTTCAACTCGATCGCGAAATGGGTGCAGGTGACCGACAACGATTACATGGATGTCTATGCCTATGTCTGGGTCGATCCGGGGCTGGGCCGGTATGCGGACGAGGCGCCGTACACGCTGGCGGTGCCGCCGGCCGTCACCGGGCAGGGTGAATGGGCCTGGGATTTCGGCGACGGCGCCAAGGGAGCCGAAGGCAAGCACACCTATCGCACGCCCGGCAGCTACACGATCACCACCACGCAAGGCGACCGGGTGCTGCGCGGCCGCGTCACCGTGAAGCCCCGCACCCAGCCGCGGGTCCTGACCGCAAAGCTTTTCGACGACGCGCATGTGCAGGTGCAGTTCGACAAGGTCGTCCGCATCGACCAGGCCGCCTTCTCGCTCAAGTCCGGCGTGGCTATCGCCCGCGCCGCCCTTGACGGCATCGGCCAGAGCCTGAACCTCATGCTGGCCGGCAAGCTTACGGAGGCCGACACGCTGCGTGTGCAGGGTATCCGCGACCTCGCGCAGGAGCCGAACATCCTGACCGAGGATCTCAAGATCGTCCGGCCCGACTGGCCCGCCGTTCGCGCCGGCCTCGTTTTCCTCTGGGAGGGCCACCGCAAGCAGAGCTTCAACTGGAACCCGCAAAGCCGCGCCTTTCAGGACAACACCTTCCACCACTGGAGCCAGGCGCGCTTCGACCGCCACGGCGTCATGGTCCTCGGAGGCGGCACTTATACGGTCACCGACGGCGGCAGCGGCATCTACAGCCAGTGCGGGGAGACCGGCAAGCTCACGCTCGAAGCCGTGATCACGCCGTTCAACCTCTACCAGGGCAGTGCCTCCCGGACCTCGGTGGCCTTCGGTTTCGGGAAGCCGGAGGAACCCAACGTTGCGCTGGTGCAGGAGAGCAACCAGTTGCTGCTGCTGATCCGCCTGCGGCACGAAGACAAGACCGAGGTGCGGCGTGTCGAGCTCGGCACGCTCAAGCAGGATGTTTCCCACCACGTGATGGTCACCCTCGCGAACAACGCGCTGACCTGCTATGTGAACGGTGCGGTCGCCAAACAGGCGGAGCTCAAGGGGACCTTCGCCTGGAATGCGCCCGACTGGTCGCGCGGCCTCTACATGGGCGGATTGCCGGGAAACCCGTACCCCTGGTGCGGCAAGCTCGAAGGCATCGCCGTCTACAGCGTTGCGCTCGATGCCGCGCAGGCGGCGAAGAACCACGCCGTTTACGCGAAAACGCTCGCCGCCCGCCCCGTGGCGAAGCAGATACAGCTCAGCGCGAAGCTCGCCGCAAAAACACGGATACCGGCCGCGGCGGAAATAGCGCCCTACCGCGACACCCTCGTCGTCAACGAATACGACGTGGTGCGCGTCACGCAGGGGCCATACGCCGCACCGAAGCTCCGCGTGCTTCAGTGGGGTCTGCTCGACACCAGGAATACCTGGCTCGCGGGCGCCGAAGCCGGGCAGGACTTCGACCTGGTGCTCGAGACATTCGCCGATCACCCGCAGCTCGAGAACGATATGCGGATCGACACGCTGAAAGAGGACTTCGACCTCGATCTTTTCGTGGACGTCACGCATCGGCCTTCGGGCAAACCGCGGCCCGGTCGCCTGACCGTCCATCCCGGCGAGCTATGGATGCCGCTGAACTGGAAGCAGCCATTCAAGGTGGATATGCTGGACCAGTACGGCAATCCCATCCAGGCGCCGGTCACGTGGTCCGTCAAGCCGGGCGGTGAACTCTCCGGCGGTGTCGCCTACAATGCCGTCCAGTCGTTTGATGCGCGCGACAAGGCGGGCAGCGGAACGATCGGCGCGGACGGGCTTTTCACCAGTGCTGCCACGGCGGGCGTGGTCACCATTCTGGCCACCGCGCCAGGCACGCCGGAAGCGGTCGGCACGGCTGTTGTGGGCATCGACAACTGGCCTGCAATTCACGCCGCGTCCGGGGTGCCCATGCGCTTCGGAGTCGATCAGTACCTCAGCGGCAGATCGAAATTCACCGGCGACATCGACCGCATTCGCATCCTCAATCGAATGCTTTCGGCTGATGAGATGGCGGCTCACGCGGCCGGGAAACTGGGTGATGCAACAGGTCTGGTGGGTGACTGGACCTTCGACGACCCTCCCAGGGACGGCGCCTTCCCCAATGTCGCCGGTGAAGGGCTTGCGGCGAAACTCACCCGCATCGATCCCAGGAAGGGCCCCGCACATATTCGCGAGGGCGACCGCGGGTTCGTCAGGCTCGACAGCCAGGCATACCTCGAGGTGGCCCCGGACCCGCGCCTCGACATGACCAGGCACTGCAGCATCGAGGCTTGGATTCGCAACGCCAGCGGCATGCTCGTTTGCAAGCAGCTCGCCTGGATGTGTGGATTCATGTTCTCGGTGAATCCACAGAGCCTGGCCACCGATGCGTTGCGGGTGCATGTGTCCAATCTTGAGTGCGCATACGATTTTCCGAAGGACACATGGACGCACGTGGCCGCGGTGTTTGACGTGAACGGGCATTGGAGGCTCTACGCCAACGGAAAACTCGTCGGCGAAAAGAAGTTGGATGTGCTGATCATCTCCGAATAAACCCGCCCCGCAGCATTCAACTCATTCTAACCAGAAGAGAACACCCATGCCAACCATCCCGAACCCAGTGAGATCATTCATCACCGCCTGCTCGCTGGCGCTGCTGCTCGTGGCGGGTGGCGCCGCGCTCGCCGCCGAGCCGCCGGCGGGCAAGGCAGCGCCGGCTCAGGGCATTGCGGCGAAGGTGCTGGAACTTACCGGCGCCGAGACGCGCATCGTCTGGCTGCGCAACAAGCAATGGGAGACCAGCAAGGGTGGTGTCGATGGCGGTCCCGGCCATTCGATCATGGCGTTCGATACGGGGGGCAAAGGCGAGCGCGAACTGGTGCCCGAGGGCGAACATTCCAATCCCCTCATTTCCCCGAGCGGTCGCCGGGTGATCTACAGCGCGAAGACGGACGGGAAGCTGCGGATTCATTGCGTGGACTGGGACGGTGAGAACAGCCGTGTGCTGGGCGAGGGTTTTGCATTGTGGCTGTGGCGCGACCCGGCGACGGGCATCGAATGGGTGTATGCGAGCGATGAGAACTCGCAATGCGTCGATCGCTTCCAGCTCGTCAAGCCCGAGGTCAAGGAGAGGATTTACACGGGCCGCGCGTCGAACCGCTTTTCCTTTTCAGCCGACGGCACCCGCGCGGTGGGCGAGTTTCCCTGGCCCAACGCCGGCATGCTCTACACCCGTACGGGTCAGGTGGACCGCAAGGATTATCGCACCGGTTGCAACAGCTACATCGCGCCCGATAACTCCTATTTTGTCACCACCATGGACGGCAGCCACAGCCAGGTCACGCTCTACAAGCCCGATGGCAGTAGCCGTGATGTCAGGTTGATCCCGCCCGGTCTCAAGCCTTTGAAGAACGGCGGCGGGGGCTGCATGTGGAATCCCAAATGGGCGTCCGACGCCCGTCACATGGTGGTTGCCGGCCCATTCAAGAATCTCGGGAACGACCGCGCCGACATCTGGCTGGGCCAGTTCGCCGACGATTTCAACTCGATTGCGAAATGGGTGCAGGTGACCGACAACGACTTTATGGACGTCTATGCCTACGTCTGGGTTGATCCGGGGCTGGGCCAGTATGCGGGCGAGGTGCCGTACACGCTGACGGTACCGTCGGCCGTTACCGGCCCGGGCAACTGGCAGTGGACCTTTGGCGACGGTGCCAAGGGAACGGAAGCCAAGCACAACTACAGCAAGGCCGGCACCTACAGGGTCACGGCCACGCAAGGCGACCGTACACTCAAAGGCACGGTCCGCGTGGCCGAGCGGGTGGCGCCGAAGCTGCTCTCCGCGGTGGCGCTCGATGACCGTCGCGTGCTTCTCACCTGCAGCGAGCCGGTCCAGGTGCCGGCGGCCAAGGTGACGCTGGCAAGCGGCACGGCGGCGACGAAGCTCTCCCTCGACAGCGAAGGCTCCGGGATCATCGCCGAGTTTGCCGCTCCGCTGGGAGCGAAGGAAACCCTGACGGTGACGGGCGTGACCGACTGTGCCCAGGCACCCAACGAGATGGCCACGGCGAAGGCGCAGATCGTTGTGCCCGACTGGCCCTCGAATCGGGCCGGCCTGTCCTATCTGTGGAAGAACGCGCGGGCGCGCAATATGATCATCGACGAGCTGGTCGGGGTTCCGATCACCACCGCGCTCAGCGGCTACATTGCTTGGCAGCCCGCGTTGTCGGTGCGCGTCAATCGCTTCGGAGCCGCCCTGGCGGCGGGCGACATGGGCTTCGAACTCAGCCCCGGCTCCCCTGACCGCATCATGAGGGGCATCCACAAAACGAAACAGTTCAGCTTCGAGATCGTGGTGGCGTCCGCCGATCTCGCGCAGACCAAGGGCGACGGCGACAAACCCATAACCATTGTTGGCTGGGGCTATGAGTGGCGGAACGGCATCTTCTGGCTCTTCCAAGAGAAAGACAAGCTGTTGGTGGGTCTCTCCAAGTCGTGGGGCGATCCGAAGCCGGAGGTGTTTGAGATGGCCACGCTGCCCAACACCAAGCCCCACCACCTGATCGTGAGTTGGGCTGAAAAGCGGCTCGCGTTCTACCTCGACGGCAAGAAGGTGAAGGAGATCGATCCCTCGCCGGCTCACCTCCTCATGCCGACGCCCCCGATGCGTTTTGCGCAGAACGCCTGGCGCGGTCAGTTCGAGTACCTCGCCTTCTACAATCGCTTCATCGAAGAGCCCGAAGCGGCGAAGAACGCGGCGGTCGTGGCCGCGGATCTGGCCCAGCGTAAAGCCCTGCCGCAGATCGAGGTGCAGGCGACGTTGATCGGGAAGTCGAAAGTCCCCGATCCTCACCAGATGGCGCCGTACCGCAACGCGCTGGTCGTGAATGAATACAGCGTGGACAAGGTGCTGAAGGGCACATACGCCGGCAAGACCATCCGCGTTGTGCAGTGGGGCATGCTCGACCTGAAGCCGACCCCACTGGCGGCGCAGGAGCCGGGCACGAGCGTGAAGCTGGTGCTGGAGAGCTTTGCGGACCACGACGAACTGGTGCCGGAACTGATCTCCGACACGCTCAAGGAGAACTTCGACTTGGTCATGCACACCGATGTCAACCTGTGAGGGGCCAGGAGACACCCATGCAAACCCACCCGAACCCCCTGAAATCATTCCTCAGCGCTTGCTCGGTTGCGCTGCTGCTCCTGGCCGCGTCCCACGCGTCCGCTGCGGAGGCGCCGGCGAAAGCCGCCGCGCCGGCCGCGCCGGCCGACGTCGCCGCGAGCGTCCTCCAGCTCACCGGCGCCGAGACGCGCATCGTGTGGCTCCGGCACAAGCAGTGGGAGGGCTACAAGGGCTCGGTCGACGCCTCGCCGGCATCCGAGGGCGGCGTCGGTTTTTCGATCATGGCTTTCGATACGGGGGGCAAAGGCGAGCGCGAACTGGTGCCCGAGGGCGAACATTCCAATCCGCTCATTTCCCCGAGCGGCCGCCACGTGATCTACAGTTCAAGGCCCCGGGGAGCTGCGGACCCAGATGATCGGGAGATCCATTGCGTGGACTGGAACGGCGCCAACAATCGCAGGCTAGGCGACGGCTTTGCGTTGTGGCCTTGGCGCGACCCGGCGACGGGCATCGAATGGGTGTATGCAAGCAATGCGGCCGGCAACAAAGGCCAGTTCGTCGATCGCTTCCAGCTCGACAAGCCCGAGGTCAAGGAGAGGCTTTACACGGGCCGTCTGGCGAACCGCTTTTCCCTTTCAGCCGACGGCACCCGCGCGGTGGGTGAGTTTCCCTGGCCCGCTGCCGGCATGCTCTACTTCCGCACCGGCCAGGTGGACCGCAAGGACTATCGCGATGGCTGCAACAGCTACATCGCTCCCGACAATTCCTATATGGCGACCATCATGGCCGGCTCGCACGATCTGGTCACGCTCTACAAGCCCGACGGCAGCAGCCGCGAGGTGCGCGTGGTGCCCCCGGGCCTCAAGAAGCTTAGGGACGGCAACCCGGGCGTCATGTGGAACCCGAAGTGGGTGTCCGATGCCCGCCACATGGTCGTGGCCGGCCCATTCAAGAATCTCGGACCCGACCGCGCCGACATCTGGCTGGGCCAGTTCGCCGCCGATTTCAACTCGATCGCGAAATGGGTGCAGGTGACCGACAATGACTTTATGGATGTCTATGCCTATGTCTGGGTCGATCCGGGACTGGGCCAGTATGCGGGCGAGGCGCCTTATACGCCGGCGGTGCCGTCGGCCGTTACCGGCCCTGGCAACTGGCAATGGACCTTTGGTGACGGTTCCAAGGGAACAGAATCCAAGCACACCTACGGCAAGCCCGGCACCTACGCCATCACCGCCACGCAAGGGAACCGTACCCTGAAGGGCACGGTCCGCGTGGCCGAGCGGGCGGCGCCCAAGCTGCTCTCCGCGGTGGCGCTCGATGACCGTCGCGTGCTTCTCACCTGCAGCGAGCCGGTCCAGGTGGCGAAGGCCAAGGTGACGCCGGCAAGCGGCGCGGCCGCCACGAAGCTCTCCCTCGACAGCGAAGGCCGCGGGATCATCGCCGAGTTTGCCGCTCCCTTGGCGGCGAAGGAAACCCTGACGGTGACGGGCGTGACCGACGGTGCCCAGGTCCCCAACGAGATGGCCACGGCGAAGGCGCAGGTTGTCGTCCCCGACTGGCCCTCGAATCGTGCCGGCGTGTCTTATCTGTGGAAGAACGCGCGGGCGCGCAATATGATCATCGACCAGCAAATCGGGCTTCCGATCACCACCGCGCTCACGCTGCCGGCGCGCTTCAATCGCTTCGGAGCCGCGTTGGCTGCGGGCGACATGTGGTTCGAACTCAGCCCCGGATCCGGTGAACGTATAGGTGAAGCCATTTTCAGAGATAAACATAGTCCCCACCTTCAGAAGACGCAGCAGTACAGCATCGAGATCGTCATAACCTCCGCCGATCTCGAGCAGACCAAGGGCAACATGACCAACAGCAACACAGCAAAATCCATCATTGCCTGGTGCTGGGGTGATTTTCCCGGTTTTTTCCATCTCTTCCAGGAGAAGGGCTCGCTTCAAGTCGGCCTCCCTGGGAACGGGAAGCTGGAGATATTTGACATGGCCGTGCTGCCCGACACCAAGCCCCACCATGTGATCGTGAGCTGCGCCGATAAGCGGCTCGCCTTCTACCTCGACGGCAAGAAGGTGAAAGAGATCGATCCATCGCCCGCCACGAGCATCAGTGGAGGCGGCTACACCCCGGTAAGGTTCGCCAGGAATAACTGGCGCGGCACCTTTGAGTACCTCGCCTTCTACAATCGCTTCATCGAGGAGCCCGAGGCGGCGAAAAACGCGGCGGTCGTGGCCGCGGAGCTGGCCAAGCGCAAGGCTCTGCCGCAGATCGAGGTGCAGGCCAAGCTCGTGGCGAAATCGAAGGTGCCGGATCCCGGGCAGATTGCCCCGTACCGCAACGCGCTCATCGTGAACGAATACCAGGTGGAGAAGGTGCTGAAAGGCGCCTATGCAGGCAAGACCATTCGCGTGGCGCAGTGGGGCATGCTCGACCTGAAGCCGACCCCACTGGCGGCGCAGGAGCCGGGCACGAGCGTTGAGCTGGTGCTGGAAACGTTTATCGATCACGACGAGCTGGTGCCCGAGCTGATCTCGGACACGCTCAAGGGAGATTTCGACCTGACGCTCTACACCGACGTGAACCTCTGAGCGGACTCCCGCAGCGAGAACCTGAGAACACACGATGGTCTTCAGTTCGCACCTTTTCGTCTTCTATTTCCTGCCGCTGGCGCTGCTTGTGTACTACCTGCTGCCCATGCGCGGGAAGCACATCTCGCTGACCCTCTGCAGCTACGTCTTCTACGGCTGGGCCAACCCCTGGTTCGTGCTGTTGATGTTTGTCTCCACGCTGATCGACTATGTGGCGGGGCTGGCCCAGGCCGGGCAGTTGAGCCCGGCGGCTTGGAAACAGCCGGTGCCGCTGCTGGAGAGCCGGGGGCATTGGCGGCCGCGGCCGCACTGGAGCAACTGGCTGCTGCTGCCGTTTGTCGTGCGCTGGGTGCGGATGGAGACGCCCAACCGCACGCGTGCCCAGAAGATGGCGCTGCTCGTCTCGCTCATCGCCAATCTGGCGATGCTGGGGTTCTTCAAGTATTTCAATTTCGGTCTGGATTCATGGAACGGCATGGTCAGCGCTGCCGGCTGGGAGGCGGCCCAATGGGACACCCTGCTGCGCATCACGCTGCCGCTGGGGATCAGCTTCTACACCTTCCAGTCCATGAGCTACTCGATCGACGTGTACCGGGGCGAGGCGCGGGCCATCCGGCATTTCGGCGACTTCTTCTGCTATGTCTCCATGTTCCCGCAGCTCGTGGCCGGGCCGATCATCCGCTTTCAGGACGTGGCCGACCAGTTCGTGGCGCGGACGCATACTGTGGAGAAATTCGCGCGCGGCGTCGCCTTCTTCTCGCTGGGCATGGCCAAGAAAATCCTGCTCGCCAATCCCTGCGGCAAGGTGGCGGACACGGTATTCGATGCAGGTGCGGCCTCGACTCTGGACGCGTGGTACGGCGTCTGCGCCTACGCTTTCCAAATCTATTTCGACTTCAGCGCCTACTCGGACATGGCGATTGGGCTGGGGCTGATGCTCGGCTTCGTCTTCGCCAGGAACTTCGACTCACCCTACAAGAGCCACTCGATCACCGAGTTCTGGCGGCGCTGGCACCTGTCGCTCTCGACCTGGCTGCGCGACAACCTCTACATCCCTCTGGGCGGCAACCGTCTCGGCGAGTTCAGGACCTACATCAACCTCGGAATCACCATGATCCTCGGCGGACTCTGGCACGGGGCCTCGTGGAATTTCGTCATCTGGGGCGCGATCCACGGCGGCATGCTCGCCTTCGAGCGCACGCAGGGCAAAAAGAGCTTTTACGGCCGCCTGCCTGGCCCAGTGAAAACCGCCCTCACCTTCGCGATCGTGCTTTTCACCTGGGTCTTCTTCCGCGCCAGGGACCTGACCGCCTCGGTCAACCACTGCCAGACCATGCTCGGCTTCGGCGCCACCCAGAGCGGCAGCGACCTGCTCGCCGGGCTCATCTACCAACCGTACTTCCTGCTCAACTTCGCCATCGCCGCGGTCGTCGTCTGGGCCTGCCCGCAGACATGGGACTTCACGCGCAAGCTGACCTGGCCCAAGGCGGTCTTCACCGCGGTCCTGCTCCTTCTCTCCCTGGTGCTCATGGAGACGCAGGCCTTCAACCCGTTCATCTATTTCATTTTCTGAGCCCATGATGCATCCGCACCACGCCCACGTCGAACATCACAAGCGTTCCCGCGAAGAGATCGCCAGGATCGAGATCGGGCACACCGACTCGACCCCGGCGATCAACTGGTTCCTGACGCTGTTCTTCCTGGCTGTGATCACGGCCGTGCCACTGCTGCAGACGGGGCGCGAGTTCACCGCCATCCGCGCCGCTAAAGAATCGGACCGGAAACTGCCGCAGAGCTTCGACGTCTTTTCCTTCCTGCCGAGCCGCGATGAATTGAAAACGCTGGCATCGGCGGAGGGCGGCCTGATCGCCGCCGGGAGTCGCGTGAACAACCGCATGCTCCGCGACATCCAGCGCTACGAGACCGACTTGAAGGAGCGGGACGCGCTCATGCAGTGGCTGATTCCGCGCATGCAGATCCCCGTCACCGCATGGCTCAAGGGCGGGAACGAGGACGCCTACTGCGGCCGGGACGGATGGCTCTTCTACCGCAAGGACATCGACTCGCTCACGGGCCGGGGCTTTCTCGATCCCGAGATCCTGGCCCATCGCGCCGCGGGCGGGAGCGAGCTCAAAGCCCCACCCCAGCCCGACCCGCTCAAGGCGATCCTCGATTTCCGCGATCAGCTCGCCAGGCGCGGCATCGCGCTCATCGTCATGCCGGCGCCGGTCAAGCCCTCGATCCATCCCGAGCGGCATTCGGCGCGGTACGAGGGCAGGACAGGCGCGGTGCAGAGCCCATCGTTCCCGGCCTTCGTCGAGCGGTTGGCCAGGGGGAAGATCGCCTGTTTCGATGCTGCGCCGATGCTGCTGCAGGCCAAGGCGACTGCGCCGGGCCGGCCGCTCTACCTCGGGACTGACACACATTGGACGCCCGAGGGCATGGAGCTGGCGGCCAAGGCGCTGGCCGATCTGGCGCGCCAAACGGCGACCCTGCCGCGCGCCACGGACCGTTTCACCGCGGCCGCGAAGGAGGTCACGAACCTCGGCGACGTGGCGCTGATGCTCAGGTTTCCCGCCGAATGGCGGGTCTTCGCGCCCGAAACCGCGACGATCCGGCAGGTGCGGGACGGGAAGGAGCCGTGGCGACCGGACGCAAAGGCCGAGATCCTCTTCCTCGGCGACAGCTTTGCCAACATCTTCTCGCTCGCGCCCATGGGCTGGGGCGAGTCCGCGGGGCTCGTCGAGCATCTGAGCCTGGCGCTCGGCCTGCCGGTGGACGCCATCACCCGGAACGATGCCGGCAGTTTCGCCACCCGCGAAATGCTCGCCAAGGAGCTGCAGCGCGGGAACGACCGGCTCGCTGGCAAGAAGCTGGTGATCTGGGAGTTTGCCTCGCGCGAACTCGCCTTCGGCGACTGGAAGATGTTCTCGCTGGCGTTGGGAGAAAAACAGGAGGTCTCGATGTATGCGCCGCCGAAGGGCAAGACGATCGCCGTCCAGGGCGTGGTGCGCGCCACCTCGCGCGCGCCCAAGCCCGGCACGGTCCCGTACAAGGACCACATCATCATGGTGCATCTCGCCGAACTCGAGTCGGCGGACGATCCGGCCGCTGCCGGCAAGGAAGCCGTGGTCTTCGTCTGGAGCATGCGCGGTAATGTCGCGACCCCGGCCGCGCGCTGGCGGCCGGGCGACACCGTGAAGCTGCGCCTTCGCCCCTGGGCCGACCTGGCCGGCCAGTACGAGGCCATCAACCGCAGCGAGCTTGAAGCGGAGGAACTGCTTTTTGCTGAGCTGGCGTGGGCGGAGTAAATCGAAAGAAGTTGTGACTGCCAACGAGAGACTCGCCGACACGAACAAAGGACCAAACCATGCGTCACCGAACGATCTATAGTCTCTTCATCGCCTTCTGTTGCCTTACCGCCTTCGCTGCCGCCGACGAGGATCCGGGAGCGGCGTTCCGCGCGGAATGCGCGAAGAAGGCCGCCACCGGCGAGTACATGTCTATCCCCGGCGCGGAGGGCTGGCTGTTCCTGCGTGCTGAGTTGCGCCACATCGGCGTGGGCCCGTTCTGGGGCGAGGCCGCAGTGAAGGTCTCCAAGGCCAGTTCGCCGGAAAAGGCCGACCCCCTGCCTGCGATCATCGACTTCCACGAGCAGCTCAAGGCGGCGGGGATCGAACTGATCCTCGCGCCGGTGCCGTGCAAGGCGCTCGTCTACGCGGACAAGCTCGGTGGCCCGGCCGGGGGCCGGGTCGACGCCGTACACCAGGAGTTCTATCAGCAACTCGCAGCCAAGGGCGTTAAGATCCTCGATCTGGCTGAGGCCTTCGCGAAGGAAAAGGCCAAGGGGCCGCTCCTGTATTGCAGGACCGACACCCACTGGTCGCCCTACGCCTGCGAACTGACCGCGAAGTTGATCAAGGAGCGGCTCGGTTCGCCCGCGTGGCTGCAGGCCAAGCCCGGCGCCTTCACGATCACGACCGGGAAGCGGACGATCACCGGCGACCTCACGGACGGCAAGGGCTCCGAGGAACTGCCTGTGCGGGTGGTGACCAGCGCGGATAACCCCGCGCTCGAGGACAAGACCAGCCCGGTCGTCCTTCTCGGCGACAGCCATACGTTGGTCTTTCACTCCGGCCAGGAGTTGCACGGCACCGGCGCCGGACTCGCGGCCCAGATCGCGGCCGAGCTGGGCATGGTCGTGGATGTGATCGGCGTGCGCGGTTCGGGCGCCACGCCGGCGCGCGTGAACCTGCTGCGCCGCGCCAAGGCCGAACCAACCTATCTCGCGGGCAAGAAGGCGGTCATCTGGTGCTTCGCCGCGCGGGAATTCACCGAGAGCAACGGCTGGTCGCTGGTGCCGTTCTCGTCCGTCGCCCGGCCGGCTGGCACGACGCCGTAAACAGCAAGTAACCTCTGACCCGCGCCAGTGATGTCATGCCCGGCCAACCTCCACACACGAAACAAATCATGATGAGCACAACCCAGGGAGTCCTATCAGCAATCGCCGCAATCGTCCTCGTGGCGTCAACGGCCCTGGCGGCGGAAGCCCAGCGCGGCTCCTTTGCGGATTTCGATGCCCGGGCCAAGGCGGGCGCGCGCCTCAATGTCGTCTTCTTCGGGGCGTCTCTGACGTGGGGGGCCAATGCGTCCGACCCGGTCGAGACCTCGTATCGGGCCGTGATGCGCGACCGCTTCGAGCAGCACTATCCGGCCGCCCGTTTCCGCTTCCGCGACGCCGCCATCGGCGGCCCCGGTTCGCAACTCGGCGTCTTCCGGCTCGACCGCGATGTGCTCGCGCACCAGCCCGACCTCGTGTTCGTGGACTTCACCGCGAATGACGGGATCTACTCGGATGACGCCGAGACGCTCGCCTCCTACGAATCGATCCTGCGCCGTCTCGCCGCGGCAGGCATCCCGGCAGTGCAGGTCGCGCTTCCGTTCCTGTGGGACATCGAGACCGCCAAGCTGCCCACCATGAAACGCCGGCTGGCGCACCAGGCCTTGGCCGAGGCGTACGGGAATGGCTGGGGCGACGCCGTGACCCGAATCTGCCAGGCGGTCGATGCCGGCCGCCTGACGCGCAAGGCGCTGTGGGTCAGCGACGGAGTCCATCCGCACGATCCCGGCTATCGCGAATTCGCCGCGGCCGCCTGGGACGGCTACCAGGCCGCGGTCAAAACCAAGCTGGCGCCGCAGGTGCCGCCGCAGCCGCTCCACGGCACCACCTACATGGCTCAGCACCGTGTCCGCCTGGCCGACCTGCCCACGCTGCCGAAGGGCTGGAGCAAGGGGCGGCCGAATCTCACCGCGGTCAACCACGATTGGCTGATGTCGCGCTGGTTGGACGACCTGATCGTTGCGCGCAACCGGAAACCCGACGAGCCGGGGACGCCAGGGAAGGAGTCACAGCCGGTGCAGCCGCTGCGGCTGAAAGTGGAGGCGACGGCGATTCTTCTGTTCGGCGAGTCCACGGCTGATTCATGTCGTTTCCGCGTGCTGGTCGATGGCGTCGCCGTGACTGGCAAAGGCGGGCAGGAGAAGGGCGCGGACTGGTTCGAAGGCAATCGCTGGAAGACCGGGAACGGGTTTCTGCTCTGGGAGGTTGCCCGCGGCCTCGACCCCAGCGTGCCGCACCTGCTGGAGATCGAGCCGGTCTTCGACAGTGCCAAAGCCCAGGAACTGAAGCTCGAGAGCATCTGCGTGGCTGGCGGCAAGGCCACCGTGGTGCTGGCCCGGTGATCGCCAGTTGCCGACGGCGGGGCATCAATCCCCAGGAGTACCTCACCGACGTGCTCGGACGGTTACCGGGGATCAACATCACCCAGATCGACCAACTGCTACCCGAGCACTGGAAGAAGCCAGCCCCGTCCCGGGCTGAGGCCCTCTAGCCCCACCATCCCAGACCTGGTGTCTCCCCGCCGCCCCTCCGCGGCGAGGGCCATGCACCTGCTTTACCGCTTACGGTAGATCGGGTAGATGTATCCGATTTCCACTCGAACGACCGCGGCTACGTCACTTTGGTGATGGCCCAAGTATATTCGCTTGCCAATAATCTGCGATCTGACCTTTCAGGTTCCTCGCGGCTTTCAGTGGCTGGCTAGGGGTGGGAAATTGAGTTTGCCGGAAACGAA
>Ga0169931_10008748_pt1 | contig 14715 bp, 11 predicted proteins | sample Kivu_15m_20L_FD_129675 | JGI IMG/M metagenome (GOLD analysis project Ga0169931, IMG submission 129675) | Freshwater microbial communities from Lake Kivu, Western Province, Rwanda to study Microbial Dark Matter (Phase II) - Kivu_15m_20L... | ecosystem: Environmental > Aquatic > Freshwater > Lake...
ATTCGCCCCTTCAGATGCCCCCATTCGCCCTGGGCCCAAACGGCCGATTCAAGGCTCAAAACAGCCAGCGCCGCAATCGACACGACAAGCAACTTCTTCATCGTCTTCACTTTCAACTCAAACCTGTTCCGTGAGCCGCAGTTAGCAGGCTTCGCGCACTTGCTCCGTGCGCCCGCTTCCGCAACCTTTTCGCCTCCAAGTATAACCGAAAATCAAGCGATTGTTGTGGTTCAAATCTGTTAGCGAATCTCTCCGTTTTGCTTCAACTGAAACGAAGCTGCGAGATTCCGCTTGCCGGGGGTGGCCAGAACCAGCAGTCACTCGTTACGATCCAGCGTTCAAACTTCCCAACCTCTACTCCGAAACAGTTGTTTGTCAGACAAACAACAAGCAATGTTGCTCTGGTCAAGCGCACGGCGCGGCCGAAGCACCGGTATCTTTGCTTGTTTGGAAGTCTCGGCTGATTCTTTTCATTCGAACTCAGGTCATCTCTAAATGAACGTGCTGGTCATTGGCAGTGGAGGTCGTGAACACGCCCTCGCTTGGAAACTGAAACAGAGTTCTCGCGTCTCGCGCGTGTTTGTCGCGCCCGGAAATGCCGGCACGGCCTTTGATTGCGAGAATGTAGACTTGGCCGCCAGCGACATCCCGGGGCTGATTCAATTCGCCAAACAAAACAAGATTGGCTTGACCGTCGTCGGCCCCGAAGTGCCGCTTTGCGCTGGCCTGACCGACGCCTTTCAATCCGAGGGACTGCGTGTCTTCGGGCCAAGCAAGTCAGCCGCCCAACTCGAGGGCAGCAAAATCTTCTGCAAACGCACGCTCTTCTCAGCTGATATCCCCACAGCCGAATCGTGGACGTTCAGCAACCCGGCAGCCGCACTTGAATTCGCCGAAGAACGCTTCGCCGATACCCCGCTAAATGTTCCGCTGGTGGTCAAAGCCGACGGACTCGCGGCCGGGAAAGGCGTGATCGTTTGCCAAACGATGGAAGACGTGCACGATGCCATTCACCGAATCTCCATCGAGCGTGAATTCGGTGACGCCGGCAATCAGTTCATTATGGAAGAACGCCTGCAAGGCCCCGAGTGCAGCCTCCTGGCGATCACCGATGGACAGACCATCCTCACACTGCCGCAGGTCCAAGACCACAAGCGGGCTTATGACATGGACCGCGGGCCAAACACCGGCGGCATGGGCACCTACTCACCAGCCAACATCCTCGACGCCTCGACGCTCGCCTGGGTTGAGGAACATGTCCTCGTTCCCACCGTGCATACGCTCAAGCGCAACCGCACTCCGTTTAAAGGCGTGCTGTTCTGCGGACTGATGCTCACCGCCACCGGCCCGAAAGTGCTGGAGTACAACGTCCGCTTCGGCGACCCGGAATGCCAAGCGATCATCATGCGGCTGCGCAGCGACCTCTTGCCAATTCTCGACCTGACCATCGACGGCAAACTGAACGAGCTTCAAGACCTCGATTGGGATCCGCGACCAAGCGTTTGCGTCGTCATGGCCGCCGAAGGTTATCCCAACGACTATCGCAAGGGTGACGAAATCCGCGGGCTCGACGCAGCCGCCGCGTTGCCAGATACCAAAGTCTTCCACGCTGGCACCAAACTCTCCGGCGACAAAGTCCTCACCACGGGCGGACGAGTCCTCGGTGTCACCGCTCTGGGCGATAACCTGCCCACTGCGAAGCTGAACGCCTACAAAGCCGTCCAGGCGATTCGCTGGACCGGCGCCTGGTGCCGCAAGGATATCTCCGACAAGGGCCGAGGTTAGTCGACTCGTCTCGAGCCAGCTTGTCTGCAGCCACAAAAAAACCTGCCCTCGCGGGCAGGTTTTTGTTTTTTCACTGTCGGCAACCAGCGTCCGCTGTTTACCAGGCGAAGACGTAAAACAACGAATCGTTTTCCGTTACGAAGTCGTTATCAACCGCGACGATCAGCGTGCGGCGACCGTCCGCCAGTTTCGGGCCCCAAGCGAGACCTTCGATTTTTTCCGGCATCGTCGGGCCTTTGAGGCCGTACTTCGAGTCAAGCAAGTCAATCAGCGTTCGCTTCTTGACCGGTACGATTTTCTTGCCGACCGCATCCTTGTCGAGCGCGACCTGGCCTTTGACATCGGTCGCACCAGTCAAATCGATTTCCATGATTCGCTGGTACTCAATGTCATTCCCCGACTCCCCATCTCGCTCGATCACGAGGTAGCGATTGTCGCCAGCCGAAAGGATTTCGCTCAGCTTGTAATCAGGATTTTCAAGCACATAGACCAGCTCGCGCTGTTCATCGGACTTGACTCCTTGCACCACAACTCGGCAAAGCGTCCCGACCGGCTTCTTCTTTTCGTCACGCACGGAGTCCTGGAGCAGCGGCTTCTGCATCAGACCAACCAGCGTTCCGCTGGCAGAATCAAACGCCAGTCCTTCCATCCCGCCGTTGGACGGTCGGCCGACTTCATTGAGGTCTGTCTCTTTTTTGTCCGCGGCCAGATTTTCCACGGAGAGGTAGGGCGAGAGCTGAAAACGCTTCTGCAGTTTTCCGTCATTAGAAAACTGAAACATGAAGGGGCCGTATTCGTCGGAGATGAAAACCGCATCGGCTGTCGCGCGGATCCCTTCCGGGTCAAAACGCTGCAACTGCCCCGGGCCGCCGAAAGCGGAGGAGCGGCCGACGAGCGGACGCCCTGATTCGTCTTTCAGCAGCGTCGTCCCGAGCAACTCGACCGCTACAACCGGGTCTTGCTTCGGGTCAACCTTGATTCTCAAACGCTGGAAGCGGGTCTGGTAATCGACCGCACCATCTTTCGGACCGCGGTCTGGCAACCCGAGATACTCGTCGCTGTCACCAATTCGCTCCAGTCCCGAAATCCCTCCGAACTGATTGTGCGGTGTACCGTCCTCGAGGGCATCGGTGAGTGATGAATTGTCGAGCATCTTCCCGGAGAGACGACCGACTCCCAGCAGCTTGATTTCTTGAGCTTCGACGCCCGAGCCAGTGGTCAATACCGCGAACACTGCCAAGCATACGAGCCAACTTTTTGGCTGAAACCGTTTGTCACACATTTGTCTTCAAAGCCTTTCCTAAATTGCTTGTGCGTCTGTTTGTCTCGCCGTCATCAGCGGACTCCCCAGTCCCTTCGGCGAGTAAATAAAGATGGGGGTGTTTCTCCGCAGGTCAGCCACCCGTTTTCAGGACTCGCTGGCTCAGGGAAAAACACCCCCATCGAGTGTTCTCACCGCTTGCTCCTTTCAGCAAGCAGTCATCACTAGTTGGCTTCGGTGTTGACTTCGCCACCAGCACGAGTCACGCGGGCAGCCCAAGCTGCAGCCGAAATGTTCTCGTTGATGAACTCGGTCGAGCCATCAGCACGGGTGAAGACGCAACCACCAGTGTGGAAGCTGTACGGTTCGCTCGCGTTGATATAGTTCATGATCCGCGGACCGCCAGCAGCGCCCGAAGGACGCGAACCGTTGACCGAGTATCCGCGGTCCGGGTCCGCCCAACCGGTGCCGTCACGCAGAACAAAACGACCTGCGATGGCGTCGGTTACCTTGTTACCGCCATCTGCAACATAAGCAGTGTACTCAGCTTGAACCATCAGTTTCCGTCGCAGGAACACGTCTGGGGCACCGGCGCATTCACCCAACATGACTGTGTTCGAGGTGCCGTCAATCACGTCGCGAAGAGGATTGCGAACATCGCGGGATAGTACGCCTTCGCGAGCCCGCTGAGCGGGCACGGCGCTAGCAGCCAAACCGAGAGCACCAATGTAAAAGTCATCCTTCACTTCATTGATCGAGCTGTAGTCACCAGCAGCCGCGTCGATGACCAAGTATGGATCAACACGGTTCGAACCTGGAGAAGAAGGGCATTGGAAAGCGGGAACCTGAGTTCGCGTCACTGCGAGGTTTGCTCCTGGCAGACCGCCGGTCGACAGTGGGTTCCACCAGTATCCGGTCGCTCCACCGTCGTATTGATCGGCCAAATTGACTTGTTCGATGTAAGGCAGAACCAAGGCGAGCCACGAGTGGTCGCGGGTCTTGGCGGCGTGTGTGTTGTTGGTCACGGTGCCACCGCTGTTGGTGATCAACCGGTTGAAGTTGGCTGGGTTCGACCAGCGGCTTGGTGGCAGGTACTTGGTGGCACTTTCGTAGTTCATGACAGCAAGGCCCAGTTGGCGGGCGTTGTTCATGCACTGGGTGCGGCGAGCAGCCTCGCGCACACTTTGAACAGCTGGCAGCAACATGCCAACCAGAATGCCGATGATCGCAATCACGACCAACAGCTCGATCAGGGTAAAGCCCCGACGACGATTGAGACTCAAGCTCATGAAAAAAATCCTCCAAAAAGTTTCCTAGAATGGACCCCGAACCGGATTCACAGGCCGATTTCAGGGTTTCTCCGCGGTTGCGGATGCCATTCCATCCGCGATCAAAACAGGGACCACATAAGAACAGGAGAAGAGTAACGGCGGTTTGTTAAGACTTGATGATCGTTTTGTTAAATCCCGCGACGGGTGAAATCGTTGGAAATTCCCTCATCCAGGCCAAAAGGCAGCCAAATCGTTCAGGATTTAAGAAGCATTCTTAACAATTGACGCTTCGGAGAGAGGAGAGGAACCACTAATGGGCACTAAGCAGGGGAAAAAACCGGCAGGAAGAGGGAACCACTGATAGGCCGCTAATGGAAGAAAAATGAAGACGAAGGGTGGGTGAGGGAAGTGGGGAGGAGAGAGGGAAGAAGGGAGATTGCCGTTGAAGTCGCGGGTGGATTCAAGCGACGAAGTAACCAAGGGCTTGCGACTCTAGACGCACGAACGGAGACTCGCTCCGCTGATGCCGCGGTGGGTGCGCACCGCGGTTGTGTTTTTGATTGATTGAGGATTGCCCGCGCGGTTGCGACCCACCCTAGCCGCACTCGCGCCGCTGAACCGGGGGCTGGCGCGAGGACCCGGCTGACGAAGAGAGGAGGAGCCGGGGCGCACTAACGCTGCGCGGCCGACCATGGTAAGTTCGGCATGACCAGGTGCGCCCAGCGAGCCCCAAAACGGGGTCAGGTCCAGTTTCACAATCTGGAAAAAACCGATTGCCCGCGAATCACGCGAATCGACGCGAAGGAAGAACCAAGCAACCAGGCAGCAACAGACAAACGAAATCGATGGCAGGAACAGGCCAAGTATCACGTGGATGGCTCTGGCGATTCTGCACCCGCAGACGGGAACTGGGGCAACGCAGTTGAATAAGTCTTCGAAGGCGCCGAGCCTGCCGGCTCGCGCGCCATCCCGACAGGCCACGAAAAAACCCTGGCTGGACGGTGAGTTCCAACCAGGGTTTCAATTGTGTTTTCAGCTTTGGCTTGGCCCATTTGGTCCGAGCCAGACCCTGCGAGCGAAGTTCAGCCGGGCAGGGCAGTTCGTTCGCCGCATGTTTCGACGAAGCTCATCAACCTTCCGCCCGTTCGTTCCACTCCGCCACTAGCTGCGTTTCCGCCGCAAGCCACCCGCAACCACACCAGCTACAGCCAGCAGGCCCAGAGCCGAAGGTTCGGGAACGGCAGTAGCCGAAAAGGAAAAGTTATCGATTGCCAAACCCGAATCTTGCCCTGTGACCTCATTCATATTCCAGCGCAGTGCCAGTTTCTCTCCCGCCTGCCAATTAAGGCCAGAGATCGTAGCACTTCGGAGAAGCTGGTTTAACGGATCGTTTCCATCCAAGGCCCCTAAGGTACCACTTGTGATTGGACTGGAGAAATCAAGTGGGGTATACGATTGCGATGCGTCGTCAATTGACGAACCGATACCGTACAAAAATGATAAAGTGTTTGAAATGCCCACTTCACCCAACCGCCATTGTTCCCCAGTGAATGCGATGGTAACGTCAGTGAGAGTCGTTCCGCTATCATTGGTGAAGATGACACCAAACGAGTTGATTTGGTTTGACGTTGGCAACGCACCGAGCGCTCGGTCAGAAGAGCCCGTCGACCCAAAACTTACCACTCCACGGCCATTGGAACCTGACTGACTTCCATTTTGAGAACGAAACTCGGTGTTGGCAGAGCTACCAGCTGGGTTGGCCCCGTACCATCCTTCCACGCCGACAGAGCCTAAAAGTTGCTGAATTGCATGTGGTCCTCGGCCATTGACAGTCTGACTTCCAGTGGAAAAAAGTCCATTAAAGTCTTGAGTGTAAGTACCACTCACGTAAGAAATGTCCGCACTGGCGTGCGAACTCAACAGCAGCAACGCGGCTACTGCCCAAGCAAAAATTCTCATGGTTGTGTCTCCGAGTGTTCACACGTTCTTCATCGCGGGCCAAGCACCGCCTGCCGCATCGTTGGTAACAGATTAAACGCCCCCAACCCCGGCAATGATGAAGCAAACGTTAAACAACCGTGAAGTTTTCATGAAACGGGGTCAGGTCCAGTTTCGGGGGCTGAGCATGTGGTATATTTATGTACATGTCTCGAAACACCCGTACCACACCGCCTGGAATGCCGTTTCACGTCCTCAACCGGGGCGTGAACAAGCAAACGCTCTTTCATAACGACTACGACTACGCCGCCTTCGAGGAAATCCTCAACGAAACGCTCGACAAAACCCCAGTCCGGATACTCGCCTACTGCCTGATGCCGAATCATTGGCACTTTGTGCTCTGGCCCGAAGAAAGCAGTCAACTGGCCGCGTTCATGCAGCGGCTGACCATTACCCACGCCACCCGCTGGCAAAAGCACTACGACCGGGTCGGCCTGGGGCATGTCTATCAAGGCCGCTTCAAGTCATTCCCCATCGAAACGGAAGAATACCTCTACCGCGTGCTCCGCTACGTCGAGCGCAACGCCCTGCGCGCCGGGCTGGTCGAGCGGGCCGAAGAGTGGCCCTGGAGCAGTCTCTGGATCCGCGCTAACGAGGCGACCGATTACCTGCCGCTCCTTTCCGACTGGCCGGTTTCCATGCCCGACGAGTGGATCCAGCACGTCAACGAGGTCGAGACCGAGGCTGAGCTCACCGCACTCCGCAACAGCTGCAACCGCGGCACCCCCTATGGCAGCCCCTCCTGGGTCGAGCAAGCCACCCGGGCTCTTGGGCTGGAATCGACAATGAGGAAACCAGGCAGACCCCGGAAGAGGTAGTTGCGAGTTGCGAGTTGCGAGTTGCGAGTTGCGAGTTGCGAGTGGTGAGTTGGTGAGTTGGTGAGTTGGTGGGGAAGCGAGTCCAAGGAGCGTCCGGGGTTTGATTAGCGAAGTTTCGCGTCATTCGCGGGCATTCTCCACATCCCCTTCTCGAAACTGGACCTGACCCCGTTTCGGAGTGGCGCGAAACTGGACCTGACCCCGTTTTGCGGGGGCAAACAAAAAAGGCCGCCTCAAAGAGACGGCCTGGGTGAAAATCTTGGTTCAACTTGGACTCGCTATCGGAGCGCTCGCGAGCTCTAGCTGCGCCGGCGACGGTACGCCAAGCCAGCAACGCCAGTCAAGGCGAGAAGGCCAGCAGTCGCGGGTTCCGGTACCGCAGAGACACTCATCGACTTGATGGACACACCGGGTTCGCCAACAGTCGCTGAACCGAACTGGGAAATCAACATGGCGCCGTAGCTCGGGTCGGACACTGAGCCGCTGACGTACACGGCGGTCGCGTGCAAGGTCAGATTGTTGAAATCAGGTCCAACGTAGAGGTTGATAAAATCATTAGCATTGCCCGCGACCATGTGAATTTCTGCTCGCAGAGCGTAATCAACTCCGAAATCGAGCACGTTCGTTCCAAACGCGAATGGATAGCCACCTTGGCCATTCACGCGGGCACCGAAGACATAGCCCGTTCCACTCGCCTGGGCGGCGAGTCGAGCATTTTGAAAATTCCCGCTGGTCGAGCTCGTTGTGAGAGTGTTCAGTGCGGCAAAATAAGATGGGGACGAGGCTGGGGCTGCAGTGATGCTCAATAGGATATCGAAATTCAGGATCTGAGTTCCCAGAGCGGGCTGGGTGTACTGCTGGGGAAAAGCCAAAAATGCATCTTCATGGTTGGTCGTGCTTCCCCCAGCCCAAGAGACCGCTCCACCAGAGACGGTGAGCGGGTTGGTTGTCTGGGTTAAGTACCGCTGCCACGAGTTTTGTCCCACGAGTGCACCGTCGGTGTAACTCGAGAAGTTAGCAGAGACAATCGTCTCGCCTTGAGCTGGTGAATAGCCGAGGCACAGCACGCTGAGAGCGGCAACTGCCAAACTGGTAAACCACTTTCGAAACATTTTTTACATACCTCGCATCAAAGTAGGATAGTCAAGATTGAACAAGAGTCACATTCGAAATTGAAATTGATTTTGCCTAACCCGGGAACTTCTCAACCCAAGGAATCTCGAGTTGAAGTAATCTTTTAAAGGCCAACAAAAAACAAATTTTGGATCTTTGGACGGATAGTTTGTTACAACCTTAAAAGATTAGATAGCCTAGAAGTACACCGCAAGTTAGCCCCGGGGAATTCACTCAAATTTCACCGTCTGATATCACCCCTCACTCTTCGTCTCAAATCCCTTCCTTGGTGTCCGGCCGAAGAATTTCATGGCTTCTTCATCGCCGAGGATTTTCTCGGCTTGGGGGTCCCATTTCAGGGCTCGGCCCAGGCGAGAAGAAATACCCGCCAAATGGCAGGTGTTCATAATTTGGACATGGGAATAGACGTCGCTGACCGGCAGTCCGCCCTCGGTTAGGCAGCGATAGAAGTTGTCTTTGTGCCCTTCGAATGGCTTGCCTTTGTACAGCTCGCTCAGCTGCTCCGCGCCAAACACGTCCTTGTCCCAATTCTCTTCGATTGGCTTGCCGACAATCTTTCCCCGGTTGACGAAAATTCGACCCTTCGTCCCCTCGAACAGAATTCCATTTTCCGGCTTGCTGGTGATCACCATTTCCGTGCCACCCGGGAATTCGCAGCGCACGTCAAACTCCGTCGCCGTATTGAACGAGTCGTCCTGCGTTGGATAGCCATCCTTGTACGGCACGTTGTGCTTGGTCGTCGAGCCATCGATGAGCGTCGGACCTTGCCCCGGTCCGTTCTGCTTAATCGCCCAAGTCGCAATGTCGACGTGATGAGCACCCCAGTCGGTGAACTTGCCGCCCGAGTATTCATACCACCAGCGGAAACTGCCGTGGCAGCGCTGCGGACGGTAATCGGCCAGCGGCGCTGGGCCGAGCCACTGGTCCCAATCCAGATTCGGTGGCACGTCGGCCTTCGGGAACGGTCCACCCCGATCGCTCCCATCAATCCCGACAGTGATCTTCTTGATGTCGCCCAGCAATCCGCGCTGGACCATGTTCACCGCTCGCAAAAAGCGGTCGCGGTCACTTCGCTGCTGCGTTCCGATAAAGAAGACCCGATCCGCATGCCGCTTGCAGGCTTCACGAATCAGCTGGTTCTCTTCCAGCGTTAGCGAAAGCGGCTTCTGACAGAAGACGTGCTTCCCAGCCGCCAGCGCTTCAATCGCAATCTTCACATGCCAGTGGTCCGGCGTCACAATGCTGACGATGTCGACGTCTTTGTGGTCGAGAATTTTGCGGTAATCCTTATCAGCAAACGCCTTGCCCTTGCCGAGCTTCTCATCGTTCTTGACCCGGTCCATGTGGTTCGAGTCCACATCGCAGACCGCCACGATGTCGGCAAATCGAGCATGATCAAATGCGTCGCCCGTGCCCATGCCGCCGACGCCGATACAGCCGACTCGGGGCCGATCGTTTTTCATCCGGTTCGCAAACGCTGGCTGATTCCAGGGAATGTAAGGAACAAAAGCCAACCCCGCGGACGCGGCGCCCGCCGTCTGGAGAAACTCGCGACGCGAGCCTGGACGCTGTACTTTTCCCGATCGACCAGCCTGATTCTTGTCAGCCACCCTGATGTCTCCTGAAACCGAAGTGCTCAAGTTCCCGCTTTAAGGAATTGCGAGCGTCACTAAACGCAGCGTCCAGCCAGCCCGGAATGTTAAGCCGTAAAGAGTAACCCTTCCAATCGCTGAGGTAAATCAGGCAAACGGGAGCGACTTTGCGGGCTCGCCAGCAGTCCGCCGGGGCGAAGGGGAAACAGCCACCCCCTCACGCGCCAGCGACCGCGAATTTCTCGTGTTTTCGTGGTCGCGGCAGCTGGAAAACGTCGAAGAATGCGGCAGGTTTGCGCCTCTCGAGCGGGAGAACACCAGCGGGAACCAAAAATGGCGAATAGAAATAGGATGTCGATCTAACCGCGTGGTGGGCCAGCGCCGCGGGTGGCCGGGTACTAATCGAAGGCGATTCGCGCGGACTTGACCCACCCTACAAAACGGGGACCGGGTAAATTGAGATAGCAGATCAACCTAGCCGCGTGGTGGGTTGGCGCCGCGGGTGGCTGGGTACTAATGGAAGGCGATTCGCGCGGACTTGACCCACCCTACAAAACTACTTAAGGACTCACATGAGCATGGACCAAGGCTCTTCAAACTCGCTGCTGAACCTCCCGCGAACCAAACTGGTGGCGACAATTGGCCCAGCCAGCCGCGAACCGGATACGCTCCGCAAATTGATCGCCACGGGTGTCGACGTTTTTCGGCTCAACATGGCTCACGCTGACCTGACCGTACACCAAGAATCGGTCGACCGCATCCGAGCCGCCTCGAAAGCACTCGATCGCACGGTCGGCATACTGGTCGACCTGGCTGGCCCGAAGATTCGGCTTGGTCAACTCCACACCGATCCGCTGGAACTCCACACGGGAGACTCGATCGATTTTGTGCGCGGCGAGAAACCAGCCAACGCGCACGAGCTGACCTGCGGCTACGCTCCGCTCTTGGATGAAGTCCAAATCGGCGACGAGATCGCGCTGGCCGATGGCATCGCGCGATTGACGATCGTTTCCAAAACGGCCGACCGAGCCACTTGCCGAGTCGTCGACAGCGGCACGATTCGCTCCCGCCAAGGCGTCAACCTGCCGGGCACCAAGCTGAGCGTCCCGGCTCTTCTTCCCGCCGATCGCCGCAATGCGGACTGGGCAGCGAAAGCCGGAATCGATTACATCAGCCTCTCGTTCGTCCGCACTCCCGACGAAGTTCGCGAACTGAAAGCGATGGTTCGGGGAGCAGGGAGCTCTGCCCAAATCGTCGCCAAGATCGAAAAACGCGAAGCGCTCGACAATCTCGAAGCAATTGTTGCCGAAGCCGATGCGGTGATGGTTGCCCGCGGCGACCTCGGGGTTGAAATCGCGATCGAAAAGACACCGCTGGCTCAGAAGCGAATCATCCGGACTTGTTTACAGCTGGGCAAACCGGTGATCGTCGCCACCCAGATGCTCGAAAGCATGCATCATTCAAAGCAGCCCACACGAGCTGAAGTCAGCGACGTGGCTAACGCCATTCTCGACGGCGCCGATGCCTGCATGCTCTCCGGCGAAACGGCGATCGGCGAGTTTCCGGTCGATGCGGTGCGCATGATGAAGAAGATCATGGGCGAGACCGAGCAGATGCTGCGGTATCGCTCCAGCCGCATGTCTTCCAAAGAAAGCGAATCGGGCTGGTCGGTCGTCGATTCCGTCATGCTCGGCGCCGCGCAAATCGCCCGGCGACTGGACGCGCGAATGGTCGTGATCGCCAGCAGTACGCCGGATGCGGCGCTGGTCAAATCGAAACAGCGAGACTTCGTCCCCACCATTTGCCTCTCGGACAACGATAAGGCAGCCCAGCAAATGAGCCTCTACTGGGGGATCATTCCGCTGCAGGCTCCGCAGAAATTCGGTTACGGCGAGTTACCAAGGTTCGTAATCAATTGGGCCAAGCAACAAGCGAAAATCAATCGCGGCGAACGCGTTGTGATTGTGATGGACAACGAGTTCCTGCCGGAAGTTCACGATACCGTGATGGTCGTGGAGATTGATTAGGGGCAGGGGAGGGGGAGGGGAGTTGGTTGGCGTCGATCGCCCTATGGTTCGCGACTTGTCTTTTTGAGATGCGCGCTGAGTGTTTACCGTTTCGCGGCAGCCTACTATGGCCAGCCGTTTCTGCGCTGCACCTCGCCTGCGCCAAAGCCGGAAGGCTTTGGGCTCTGGCTACGGGCTAAACGAAGAAAAGGAAAAACAGGCCACCACCCGACCTCGCGTCGGTGGAGCCATGACTAGCCAGCTACTGAACGCCGCGCAAAAAAATTCAATGCCCACCACCCGACCTTGCGTCGGTGGAGACGTGACTAGCAGGCTACACCGACCGCAGAGGCAATTGACACACCTCGGAAAGTAGCTCCAGAGTCATGCTCCCACCGACGCAAGGTCGGGTGGTGAGCAAAGCCCTGATGCCGAGGAGGCTCTAGCCAATCAGTCATGGCTCCACCGACGCGAGGTCGGATGGTGGCCCAGGCAAAACGCGGGATGATTCCCAGCCAGGGACTCGCGCGACGTGTCGGCTGACGGAGACGAGCGGCGGGTAGTTTGTACCGCTTGATCAACTTGCGCTGCACCTCGCCTGCGCCAAAGCCGGAAGACTTTGGGCTCTGGCTGCGAGCTAAACGAGAAAACCGAAGACATTGGGCTGCGGCTAGGCGCTAGACGAAGAGCCTGCGGCTTGAGAAAAAAGCTACTCAATCGGGCATCCAGCGGCGGGCTACGTCGCGGGCGAATTCAATGTCTCGATGGAGCTGCGTTCTCAGCGCGGCGACGTCTTCGAACGCCTGCACACCGCGCACTCGCTCGATAAAGTCCACCTCGAGCACCGTCCCGTAAAGCGAGCCCTCGAAATCAAGCACGTGGATCTCGACTTTCGACGCGTGCTCTCCAAACGTCGGATTGGGCCCAATGTGCACTGCGGTCCAAAACCAGCGGCGTTCGATTAGGGCTCGACCAACGTAGACACCGTGTGCCGGGACCAGCGTGTCGATCGCGTCGAGATTCGCCGTCGGAAAACCGAGACTCGCCCCGCGGGCCGATCCGTGCACCACCAAGCCGCGAATCCGATAAGGCTGGGTCAATAAACTCCGCGCGCCGGAGACGTCGCCCAAGCCAATCAAGCGGCGGATCCGGCTGCTGCTGATCATCTCCTCGCCCGCTTTTTCCAACTTGGGCTGGACCACTTCCAGTTCCATCTCATTCGCCACGCACAGCTCCCCAAGTCGCTGCACATCGCCCCGGCGCTCGTGGCCGAAAAAGAAATTCGGACCTTCCACCATCGCCCGCGCGCCGATTTGTTCAAGCACAATTCGCTGGAAGAAATCCCCGTACTCCAGCTGCAGCAGCGCCATGTCTGTCGGATAGGCAACGACCACGTCGACGCCCAGCTCGGAGAGCAGTTCGGCTTTGCGATCAATCCAGGTCAGCGGAGGAGGGGACTGATCCGGGCGCAGCAACCGGGCAGGGTGGGGGTCAAACGTAAAGACGATCGCCGGACCACCAACTCGCGCAGCGTGCTGCTTCAGCCGCTGCATGACGTGCTTGTGTCCGCGATGGACGCCATCGAAGTTTCCAATCGTCAGCGCCCCGCCGCGCAATTCGGCAGGAAACGAATCCAAGCGTCGCAGCAGTCTCACGGGACCTCCTGTCCTTGAGCATCAATTCGCTTGAGGCTGGGAAACTCCAGCGTGAACTGGGACCCGTGATTCACTGCGCTGTCGACCAAAATACGGCCGCCGTGGGCTTCAATAATCTTCTTCGCAGTCGGCAATCCCAATCCCGATCCGCCTTCCTTGTTCGTATAGAACGTGGTGAACATGTTGATCAACGTCTTGTCATCAATTCCGCAGCCGGTATCGATCAGGTCCAAGGCCACGCCCGATCGGGTGATCCGCGTTCGAGCCACCAACTGGCCACCATTGGGCATCGCCTCAATCGCGTTTTTCACAAGATTCATCAGTGCGGCCTGCAGCGTTTGCGACTCCAGCCGAATCAGCGGCAGATCCGGGTCGAGGTAACGGATCACTTCAATGTTTTGCTGCTTTGCCTGAGGAGCAAAAAAGTCGAGCACCTGCGCGATCTGATCATTCAGGTTGCCGACCTTCAGCTCAAGATTCTGCATCCTCGCGAAGCGGAGAAAATCATTGAGCAGGTTCTCCAGCCGCACGCATTGGCGATTGACCGTGACGATTCGCTCTTTGGCTCGCCTTACTTGAGGACTATCGAGCTCGTCAAAGTCCTCCGTCAACAGCTCCATGTTCATCCGAATGACGGCGAGCGGATTCTTGATCTCATGAGCCAAACTTCCCGCCAGCGCGGCCAGCTCATCGTACTGGTCGCGCAGCACCCGCATGCTGACCGGTCCGCCCGCACCCGGTGGAGTCAGATCAGCCGGTTGGGCTTCGTCCCGTCGCGAATTGGAATCAGTTGAATCAGCGGCCGTCACTAGCTTTCTCCGCCCGGAAATATCTCTGGTGTCATTCTAATTTCCACCGAGCGACGGGGACAGGCGGTCCGGCACCGCGCAAACTGGCATCGCGCAAACCGGCAGCGAGTTTACCGGCATCGCACATCTTGGCAGCGCGAAAAAAAACCGGGAGTGGCTTTGAGCAGTCACTCCCGGCTGGCTGATTAAAGCTGAATCAACATTGAGCTGCTGGACTAGCGGTCGTAACGTCCGCGACCGCCGCCGCGTCCACCGCGGTCTCGGCCACCGCCGCCGCCGCCACCGCCACCGCCGTGTCCACCGCGACCGCGTCCACCGCCGCCACCATGACGTCCACCGCCGCCACCGCCGCCGTGTCCACCGCGACCGCGTCCACCGCCGCCACC
>Ga0169931_10008749_pt1 | contig 14715 bp, 14 predicted proteins | sample Kivu_15m_20L_FD_129675 | JGI IMG/M metagenome (GOLD analysis project Ga0169931, IMG submission 129675) | Freshwater microbial communities from Lake Kivu, Western Province, Rwanda to study Microbial Dark Matter (Phase II) - Kivu_15m_20L... | ecosystem: Environmental > Aquatic > Freshwater > Lake...
AGGCAAGTGCTTTCAGGGTCAGACCCAAAAAGCATTGCGGCCACAGGCGGGGGTCTAGCAATCTGGTGAATGCAGCGGACTCATAATCCGCCTTAGGTGGGTTCGATCCCCACGACCCCCATCGCTTTCCAGGTCTGAGATTCGGTCAAAACGCCTGCGGTGGATGGGATCTGACCCGCGCAGGGATCATGGTCAGCTCCGGCCCAGAGTGGCCCGAAAGCGCCCCGAAGTGACGTTTCGATGAACAGACAAGTGAACGCAGCGGACTGATTGGCGGCCGTATGCTGCCGGCCTCTGCTCAGCTCAGGTGCCTGCCTCGCCTTGGACGGCTGAAGTCGCTCGGATTAACCGAGTGCTGAAACAGGAAGGGCAAGCCCTGGCGGGCGAGCCGGTGCGGCTGAAGGTGCGGCACCGGGCTCAGCAAGATGGATCCCGGCCAGTGGACGCGGTCGGCTTCTTTGATGCCACGACAAGGGTGACCACCCGCTACACGGGCGTGACCCTCTCGCCGGGCAACTACGAGATCCGTCTTCAGGAAGCCGAGCAGAAGCTCAGAGAGCTGGTGAAACAGGCTCGTCAGGGACTGGACACCCGCATTGTGCGGGGCCTGAGCCGATCCTCGATTCCGGCGCAGGGGGAGCTGGCGCGCCAGATGCGCGATGCCCGTAACCACCTGATGAGCCGCAGCGAAAACCTGCAGCGCTGTCGACCACGGCAGCTGCAGCAGCAGCTCCGATGGCTGGCCATCTGCGAGGAATGGCTGATGGCACAGTCCCGCTCGATGTCGGTGGTGGGATGCCTCAGGGCGTTAAGCGAGCACTACGGCGGCGTGGAAAGCTCTTCTTACAAGAAAGCGTCCACCATTGTCAGGTTGGTCTGTCGTCGTCTCGGACTACCGAACGACATCCCCGACGAGCTGATGCCTCGGCATCGATATGAACCCGCCGTGCGAGCGATCCCCGACGACGCACAGGTTTGCGAGCGCCTCAAGGGCATCGAGGATCCCGGGGAGGCTCGGCTGATCTATGCCGTGGTGGTTTACGGCAGAAGGGTTGCCGAGATCTTCTATGCCGATTGGGCCAAGCGCAAAGAGGATGGCGATCTGCCTGTCTTTGCATCCAAGACAGGCAAACGGGCGACCTCCTGGCCGGTGCCATTCGGCGATGAACAGATTGATCTCAGTCGCTTCCGCCCGCCGCGATGGCATGAGTTGGGATGCGTGGATCAGAAGCCAGACCCACAGAAGGCTCGATTGATCGAACTGGAGTCCTCGCGTATCTCACGCCTGATCAAGACCAGGCTGGGCTGCACGGCAACCGATCTCCGGCATCGCTGGGGCAGCGTGTGCCTGGTTGATCCAAGGTACAAGGAGGATGCCATGGAAATAGCAGCCGCCATGCTGACGAGCATTGGGATGCTGGAGAAAACCTATCTGCGAGAGATGAGGGAGTACCGCAACAAGCGAAAGCTCAATGCCTGACGGACTAGCCACGGTAGTAGCCGTGCTGCATCGCCAGGCTGAGCATGGCTTCTAAGTTGTAACGGGTACACCTTGGGCCCAGCTGGGTGTAGTGCTTGCCAGGCTTCATCAGGCGCTTGGAGCGCCACTGGCTTTGTAAGCGGCGCAAGTGCCGCTCGGAAATCTTCAGATGCTGCGCGACTTCCTCAAGCCGCACCAGGCTGCTGCTCTGGGGGTTCATGATGGCGAAGAACGACCCACAAGCCCCGTAGGCGTTGTGGCTGAACGTTCCACCCCGCGAACCCATGAGGCGGTTCTGGCAGGTCGTCACACACGAAGCAGAAGGCGCAGTGCCTCTTACGTTTGTTCGGTAAAGGGTCGGGCGGTAGGTCCGGTTGCGGCCGTCCGACCCTTGGACATTACAGGCTTTTGGGGCTCGTGCCAGTGGCTGCCCCTCATGAGCCGTCAACTCAGCGGTCGCCCGTAGGCCACCCCACAGTTTGCGGCGGTCCGATCGCCCCAGCTGAGGCAAGCCAGCAGCACAGACCCAGGCGCGCAGCTCCAGCAGTGCTCAGGCAGTGAGCAGGACGGCAGGGTGAGCAGGCGATGGCTGCGCAGCTGGAGCAGGGGCGTTCACCGGCGCCGGATCGGGGCGCCAGCCGGCCAAAGTGAGCGCAAGGGCCGCGGCAGCGATCAGCAGCACGGCCAGGGCCTCGGCCAACAGCCAGAAAACAATGATCATCAGAAGCACCGGATCATCCGGCGCCGCGTAAGTGGAGGGGTTCATGAGATCGAGGGGCGGCGCTCAGCCCAGCCCACAGGGCGGGGACAAGGACCGCAGGGATTGAATCAGGTTGGCACGGATCGCCGTCAGGGCCAAGACCACGGCGGCTGGCCCGACGGGTTGGGTGTCCCGGTGCAGCTCAGCCGATGCGGGGCTGCAGCAACCAATAGGGCTGGCACCGGGATACCCGCCACCACGCCAGCAGCCGCCGATGGCGCCAGGCTCTCCTGTGCTGCAGCAATCCATTCGTTCGAGACGAAGTTCTGGCAGAGCCACTCACGCACCGCGGCTGCCAAGCGCACCTGGGACCGGATGGCCCTGGAACTGCGGCGCCTGCCCGAGGGATCGCGCTGCACCCTAGAGCTGATGGTCGCCACGATCGCAAAGGCAACCAAGCCAGGGACCCGCACCCGGCTGGAGTGCTGCAAGGTCTTCAAGCGCCTGGCGATTCATCTGGGCCTTGAAGGGAACCTGGAGCGAATCCGCGAGCTTCAAGGTCACTATGAGCCGGCCAACCGCACGCCTCCGGATGACAGGACGCTCACCGCGCTGCTCGATGCCCTGAGCGCCACGAAGTGGGGCTGGTGCTATGCCGCGATGGCTGCCTACGGCTGCCGCCCAGCTGAGGTGCCCTCTCTGGTGATCCAGGAAGACGGCACCGCCGAGTGCATCACGATCAAGCGACGGAGTCGGCTTCCGGCCAAGCGTGCCTGTTTCGCCCTGCCAAAAGCCTGGATCGACCGGTACGGCCTACCTGACGTTCGCATCCCCGGCGATTGCCGCTGGATCGAGCCAGAGCAGTACGACTCAGCCCAGGCGAAGCGATTTGTCGACGCCTGGAGACATAGCCGCCGCGCTCGCGAGGCTCAGGAAGTCTTCAGCCAGTTGCGGCCTGACTTCGACCTCTACGACCTGCGGCACCGCTGGGCGATCCGCAGCATCGAGGCCGGCAAGAGCCTCACGCTCTGCGCCAGGGCCCTGGGCCACAGCGCCGCAGTGCACGAGCAGACCTACCACCGCCATATCCAGGCGGCCGACCTTCGGCAGGCCATGGCTCGCGAAAGCGCCTGACCGATTTCGGTTGCGCAGGCTTTATGTGCGGTTTGCTCCGGATGGCGCTAGGCTGCGCGAAGCGATGGGCATGGCATGCCGGCACCAAGCATCGGAGAGCAGGTACTCCAGCAGCTGACCCTGATGGCCTCCCGCGTGGAGGCCCTTGAAGCCACGCTGCCTGTGCGCAATGTGGTGTGGCTGAGGCCCCAACAGATGGCCCGGCTCTGCCACTGCAGCAGCCGCACCCTGCAGAACTACGTGAAAACCGGCCGCCTGTCGCCGCGCAGCTACCGGAGGCAGCCGCGTGGCAAGGGCTTCAACTACCAGTACCACCGCGAGCTGACCATGAAGGAGCTGGGCCTGATATGAGCCAGCTTCAACCGAATCAGGACAGCCGGAGTCCGCACAAGGCCAAGCAGCAATCAGCGCAGCAGCTGGCTCAGCAGCTCCTCCTCGTCGCCAACGGGTGCACCGAGCTTTTGCAGCAGCACCGTGAGGCGGGCAAGCTCTTCCTCCAGCTCCTCGGGCGTCAACGGCTCAGTCGTCATCACCACCTTGCGCAGGCGATCAAGGCTGAGATGGTCATTGGTGATCCAGTACTTGAGGATGCTGTTGAAGTCTTCCAGCGGATCGAGATTCCGCTGCGACATCAGACTGCGGATCATGCGGCTCAGGGATCTGGAAGCGCTTTCGACCTTGTCCGTCGGCATTGCTGTGAGCATGAACATGGGAAATTCCTGCGGCTGGCGGTAGCCGCAGAACACCTCCACAAACCAGCCGAGCGGCGGAGGCTGCCCGCCTTCCGTGATCGGGGTGGCGGCTTTGTAGTCGGCATCGTTGTCGGTGCCGGGAATCAGCAGCTTCTGATTGACATAAAACCAGATGTAATGATTGAGCCGCTCGATTGCCACGAAGGCGCGTGGACCGGGATTTCGGGTGTCGCCATGCCGCAGGCTGGCGATCTGGCTGCTGTGCAGCCAGCCCTCCTTGCCGCCCAGAGCAGCCTTGGCCAGGCGTGTCACCGTGGGATGCGACCAGCCGTTGCTGTCCATCCAGCGGCTGAACAGCCTTGCAAAAACCTTGTTGCCATCTGCATAGGCAGCAAGGACTGCGTCGGGTACAGCCCCGGGTCCAGGGGCAATGGGAAGGGTCTGACGCACGGAATGACCGAAGCGAACGGGTGGAGCTTATGACCAAATTAGGACAAGTGCTCCAACAAGTGCAGCGCCGCCTTGGCTTCGTGGTTCGCCTCAGCCCAGCCAAGTGGCTGGATCTATCCCCATGCAACACGTAGGCGCCGTGACGCTCCTTGCCGTCTCACTCAACCCCCGGATCAAGGACAAGCCTGGCGTCTGGGAGCCGGAGTACGCCGACAACTGGCAATCCCAAGAGATCACTCTGGCGAAGCTTCAGGAATCGATCGGCATGGGCCATGCCTTCATCGCCGCGGGGATGTCGAGTACGCATCGCAGCTCCGCGGCGTTCGTGCACGCCGACCTTGCCGCCGTTGACATCGACCATGGCCTCGACATCGAAGACTTCCACACTCACCAGCTCGCCAGTCGAGCCTGCCTTCTGTGCACCACAAGCAGCCATGCGTCAGAGCCAGGGAAACATCGCTTCCGTGTATTCTTCCGCCTTCCAGAGCGGATCACGGATCCCGACTCCTACTGCGCGGTCGTTACAGCGCTTATCCACTCGCTCGGAGGCAAGAAGAACTTTAAGGATCCCTGCCAGTATTTCTACGGCAACAGCCGCGCAGAGTTCTGGGTTAATCCGAATCCCAGGGCCATGCTGACCAGATCCTTCGTTAGAGCTGCATGTATCAAGTTGTTGCCTCAACCCCATACCAGCAGACGTAAACAAGGGAAATACGACGACATCACCATCGGGCAGGCAGACTACATCCTCAAAGAGGTTCTCCCGCCAACCAAGATTGGCGAACGCGATCACTTTATCCAAGTTACAAAAGCCGCAGCTTCCGCAGGGAACAAACTATATGCAAGCTGGTCTGAGTGGGCCAAACGTGGACATCATGGCAGCGGCAGGAACCACAGGCAGTCGAGCATATGCTTCTTCCGTGAACTGTCCGGCAAAACCAATCTGGGAACGCTCATTAATCTGGCTTTCGCTCATAGTCCATCTTGGAGTGAAGAACTGCCCGAGAATCTACGTGGCACCAACATATCCAACTACGCAATGACCACAGGAAGCCCAAGCAAGGACCTGATTGAATCTGCCGATCCAGAGGGCGCGGGCTTTGGTCAGGAAGCTCTTGGCGCAGCCGAAAGGCAACAGCCTTCAGAACTCGGCCTAAGGAGAACTCGAAAAAGAAAATGCAAGGACAAGAAGCGTGCCGTGAACGAAATTAAACTCATCCAAGAGAAAGTCAAGGGAAAATACCCAGACTTACGATTCAATAAGTTAACAGGAGAGATTGAGGTTGGCCTCAAGAATGCACCTGTACTCTTTGAGGATATAGATACAGCCTACTTGGAGTTATCCGAAGGTCAGTCCAAGCCCTTTTACAAGACGCACGTCATCGACACAATCAGAATTATTGCCCGTAAGAACAGCTACAATCCAGTCCGCGTTTTTCTTGACGAAGCCGCCAAAGAAGAGCCGGTCATCTATTTCAACACAATTGCCCAGACTCTGCTCGGAGTGCCGGAGGAGGGCCCTCAAAATCCGCGACTCCCTTGCGGCGATCTCTTTGCTGATGCCGTCATCAAGCGTTTTCTGGTCGGAGCAATCGCCAGGATCACAGAGCCTGGCTGTTCTATGCCGTGGCTACCGATACTAAGTGGTCTGCAGGGCACAGGCAAGACTCGCTTCATTGAGTACTTGACGCCCCGTCGGCATGATAGCCCGAATCAATATCCATTGTGTAAATCAGTCCGGCAGGACATTGGATACCTGAGGGATCACCCGCATGCCCTCTATGGTGGCTGGATCGGCATCATTGACGAAATAGATCGCTTCTTTCGAGAGGAATACTTCGCAGAGTTTAGGAATCTTGTGAGCGCGCAGACCGAGCGGTCAAGACCTCTGTATCAGAATGAGCGATGGTTCGTTCGCAACTTTGCTCTTGCAGGCTGTACCAGTAAGAGCGGATTCATGGGAGATTTGGCTGGCAACAGGCGCTTCATGCCAATCAGCATCCGTGGCGTTGTATCCGCGCAAAGTGGCTATGGGCTAAAGACCGTGGATCTTTCTCGCGTTCAAGCCGAGCGTATGCGCATTTGGGCAGCAGCACAACAGACATACAAAGACGGCCACCCATGGGAGTTCTCGGGATCTGAGGTAACGTTCATCCAGGAATACCTCAGCAGCTGGCGTGGCGACAGCCCTTTAATCGAAGCGCTCAGGAGTGTCCTCGCCCACAATGCCAGCCTGCATCACGAGGGTCAGCCAGCATACACTCTGAATGATGTTTACCGCAGGCTAAAGATACCACTTCATAAGAGCAGCTACGGTGGCACTGCAGTCGAAAATGAGCTCAAGCGACTTGGATACACCCGCCGGCACATTAAACGTGGAGACAAGCTTGTAGTTGCCTGGATGCAAGACAGTCCGGCCCCTGTTCTCCCGGTCGCTACCCTTAGGATGACTCAATAAACATAGAACCATGATTCAGCCCCTTGTCAGCATTCTTCTACGATCGACATTGGGCAGGTCGTGCACGGGGCATAGAGGAATGATCCTCAGTGGAGGCACTTATCAGGCAGCTTGCATTGCGCCACTCCCAGTTTGGCTGATCGGGGGAGTGATGGGCTGCGGTGGTCAGAGTCAAGAGCAGCACGAACATGGTTCGTAGAGCTGTGCGTCCAATCATGGGCGCGGTTGCGTGACCAGTCAGCAGTGGCCTGCTCTGCAGCACCACAGGCGGAGGCAGGCTCCAACGCTGCAGAAGCTCCGAGCATCAGAAGGCACTGGCCTCTGCTGGCTGGTGCATCGCCAGCCGCGGGGCGCATCGGGCGAGGCGTTCACCCAAGCGGCGCAGCAGGGCGGTCAGCGTGCGTACCGGCGGACAATGCCGAAATCGGCTGCCTTGAAAACTCGGAGAAGAACTCTCGGCGCCTTAGGGGGTGCCCCATGCCCCGTTGGCTGAAATCCTTTGCAGCGCAAGGGTTGCTGAAAAGTGCCCCATGCGCCCCATGCTCCAGCCTACTTCTGTAGAAATGATCTCCCCCTGCCTGGGTTGAGCCCAGGTTTGCGTGGTTTGAGCCTAGCCAGCTCTCAGCAGAGGCAGCTCCTGGAAGAGGGCCAGGCGCTTGGGGTGTCTGCGCAGAACCTCGAAGCCCGGTAAAACCTCAGAGATGGGAGTGGGCCGAACAGCGGCCAACATCCAAACGGGCTGCGCTCAACAGTCGGGGGAGAAAGCTCGGCGCCTTAGGGGTGCCCCATCGTCGCCTCGCTGAAATCCGTTGCGGCGCAGTGCTCCTTAAAAAACGCCCCATCGGCCCCATCGTTCAACCTACTTCTCTCAGAAATAGGTTCCCCCGCTCTGGAAGGAGTCCAGTTCGTGGCCTGAGCCTAGCCAGATCCATTGGGCAGCCTCTCTGATTGCGGCAGCCCATCAGAAGCAGATCGACCGAGAAGCGCTCTGCCCCAACAAGCAGCACGGCAGCAAGGGTGACTGACGGCGGCCGATGCCGAAATGAGCTGCGCTTATCGGTCGGAGGAGAAGGCTCGGCGCCTTAGGGGGGTACCATCGTCCCTTCGCTGAGATCTATTGCAGCGCAAGGGCTCTCAAAAAAGGTACCATGGGTACCATCGTCAAACCTACTCCTGTAGAAATAGGTTCCCCCGCTCTGGATCTGGTCCAGTTCATAGTCAGAGACTAGCGACCCAAGAATTGCGCCTCGGAGCGCAGTCAGCCAAAACGGCTGAAATGGTGCCGATCGGATCGCGAACGGTGGTGGTGGGCGCAGTGCAGGTTGGTGGCGCGTTGCGGCCCGTTGAGCAGCAGCCGTGAGGATGGTGCCGCATAAGACAGCAGTGGTGGCCTGCTTTCTGGCGCATCGCAATGAATGAGATCCACGCAGCAAGGGCCTGTTGCGACGAGCAGCCAAAGGCCCGATTGATAAGGGATGCTGATCTCTGTCAGATCAGAAGGCGGGCCTGCCGCTGAGGTGTCATGTTGTCCAGCGCTTGTGATTCAGGCAGCGCCGTTGCTGAAGAGCCGCGCGCGGTACTGCCGGTGGCGGCCCTTGTTCCACCGGATCAGCGCGAGCGCCCCAGCCCGTAGGCCGATGGCAGCGGGCCAAAGCGGCGCTGGTAGGCGGGCCCCAGGAGCCGTGCCCACTGACGGGCCGTGTGCTGGCGGCCGGTGCGGGCGTTGAGTTCCGCCGATGCCGCCGGAGGGAAGGGCACCAGCCCTTCGTTCTCCAGCAGCAGGGCGGTCATCAGCCGCAGCAGGCAATGGGCGCTGATCACCAGCGCGGCGGGCTGCTCATCAGGCGGCATGGCTCAGCAGCGGCAGCGATGCCGTGGTGGCGACCCGTGCGGCGCCGGGGTGGGGCGGGTTGTCGAGCGCCAGGGCGACGAGACGGGAGAAGATCTCGCCTTCTGCGCGCTCGTGCTGCACGTCGCCATCGCCGCCGCGGTCGTGGGCGAGTTCGTGCACCAGCACCCGCAGGCTGTCCTCCAGGCTGGCGAGGGCGCGGCGTGCGACGCGGATCGCGCTGGCACCAGCACCGGAGCGGGCATTGACGCCAAGGATCTCGTCGCTGCGGAACTCGACGATCTCCAGCCGCTCGCCGAGGGGCGCAAAGCCAAGCGGAATGCTGGCGGCCTCGATCAGCCCCACCACGAAGATGCGCAGGGCCGATTCGCGGGCGCTGAGGTCGCTGTCGCGGTAGGTGGTCGCCACCTCAGCGCGGCGTTCGCTGCGCAGCTTCTGCAGGGAGAGGGCCGGATGGGCGGAGAAGAAACCGCAGAGGGCGGGTGTGGCGATGATGCCAACGCGGCCGGCATGACCGGCCTCGCTGACCTCGGCGTAGCTGGCGACCGGAATCGCCAGGCGGCCATGGCGCTCGGCGTAGACGATGGCGACGGCATCGATCACGTCCTGGGGGACCGAGCGTTCCGCCAGGCCCTTGGCATCAGAACTGCCGCCCTCCAGCAGATCGAGCAGCTGCTCGGGGGTGATGAGGTCGTTGCGGCAGGCATGGGCCCAGGCGGCAGCGGTGTAGTAGTCGAAATCGAAGCTGTTGATCATGCGCCGGTCGCGATCGGTGCTGGCGGCGCTGAAGTCGTAGCCGGCAGCAAGGCCGGCCCTGGTTTCGACCAGGATCCCTTTGACGTAGCAGCGTCCCTGCAGGGCGGGATCGAGCAGGATGCGGGTGTGGCCGCCATCGATCGCTCGCTGCGCTGGGGTGAGGGCGAGGAAGGCGCGCCGTTGCTGCTGCCATTCGGTCTCGCTCAGCTCGATCTCCACCGAGAAGGCGCCGCTGCGTTGGCGCAGCTGGCGGGTGGAGACGGTGAGCACGGGCTCCCCCCCAAAGACCGGATCGCGAGCGAGGCGCACGCTCCAGGCTTCATCGTCGTTGAGGAAGCGCAGGCGGCGGCCGCTGCGCACCAGGGCGAGGGCGCCGAGGGCCAGGCCCTCTCCCCAGTGACCGATGTAGGAGCCGCTGGCTTTGCTGCTGGCGCCCATCAGCCAGACGCTGCGCGAGAGGCGCACGCCTTCATTGCGCACGGTGAGGGTGCCGTTGCGGTGCTGGATCGTGAGGCGATGGCCGTCCTGCTGGCCATCGAGGCCGTTCTGGATGATTTCGCGGATGCCTTCCGCGGCGCCCCAGTCGGGGACGTAGGCGGAGCTGATCGAGAGCTGGAAGCGTGCCATGGCAATGGATGAGGGAAGTGAATGGGGGCGTAATGGTTCGGTGACGCGCAGCAAAAAGGGGCGCTGCTGATGCGGCGCCCCGGTGCAGGTGCTGGCGGGTGGGGAGAGCAGCGCTGCTGCTGGATGGGCCTGCTCTCAGGCGGCGACCAGCTCGCGGGCCAGCTCATTGGCGCGCTGGACAACGCAGCGCCCGCTCCCAAAGAGGGTGCTGTGCAGGCGGCGTTTGCCGGCGCCCTTGGTGCGCTGCGAGGTTTCGACCTCGGTGAGCGCATTGAGCCCCGCGTAGACGGTGCCGGCGACGCCGGGGATGTCACGGCCGAGGCCGTAGTTCCAGGCGTGCTCCAGTTGGGCCCACTTGCGGGGCATGTCGTCGATGCGGCCCGGGCGGGTGTCGCCGGAATCGAGCTTGACGTCGGGCACCTGGTAGACCTGCTCCAGCCAGTGGCGGTAGAGCTCGACGCTCATCGGCGTCTGCTGCATCTCGCGGTAGCCATCGACAACCTGGCCAAAGGTCTGGCGGGCAATGTCGATCGACTGCAGGATGGTGTCGATCTGGGCGATGTCGTTGTCGGTGTGACGAATCACGAATTGACGGCCATGCCGATTGGCGTCGGCCTGAGCAAAGCCGAGTGTGTTGCTGCAGACGATTCTGGTGTTACTCAGGAGACCGCCGAAAGCAGTTGTACCGTCGTGGCCTAAGTATCCGCAGAGATTCTTGTAGATCGTGTCGCCGGGAACGACGTCGCGCTCCGTGCTCCTGATCTTGGCCGTGAAGGCAACCTTGGCGCCGCCGCGCAGGACGACGACGGTGTCCATGTCGACCTCCTCGCGCAGGGCGGATGCGAAGTCGAGCAGCCGTTGGTTGGGGATGACGCGATAGCCGGGGCTGGCGGTGCCGAGGATCCTGCGTTCGTCGGGCCGCCAGATGCCGATGCGGCTCTCCTTGAGGGAGGTGAGCTGCCCGCTGAGCAGCTGACGCAGTTCACTGCGCTTCTGCTCGGCGGCGGTGAGGGGATGGCCGGCTGTGCGCAGGATCTGATCGAGCAGCGGCTCGGCGAGCGGGTCGCCGGCCCAGAGCTGCAGGGTTTCGACCGGGAAGAGGGCACCGGCACGGCGGAAGGCTTCATCGGCCGGCAGGGTGCCTGCCAGGACGATTCCCTCGCGGTGCCATGCAGGTTGGGCGTGCAGGAACACGCCGCTGTGAAATTCAGAGGCCATGAGCGGAAGGGGATGAAGGGGCTGAAGGGGATGGGTTGGGGTTGGCATCACGCAGCAACGCCCCCCACCGGCGCGTCCTGTGGCGATGGCCACCGGATACGGCGATGGGGGGCGCAGCGGGCTGAGGCGCCAGCGATCGACGGCTGCTGATCAGCCGTGCTGGCTGGCTGGGGCGGGGAAGAAGGGCGGCCGATCGAGTTGGCCGCGCAGGTGGTTGACCGCGATCTCCAGGTCGTCGCGGCTGCCGCCGATGGCGACGGCACGGATCTCGGCCTGCTCGATCCCGCTGGCGGAGTAGGGCAGCACGCGGAAGAAGGTCGCGCTGTTGCCCCGCCGGGTCTGGAGCTTGAGGGCGGTGTCGCTCAGATCAATCACCTGCAGGGCACCGAGCAGGCTGCGAACCGACCAGGGGATGAGCGGTTCGCCGCCGCCTGGCTGCGGGTTGGCCTTGCAGGGCAGCCGCAGGATCACTTCCATCGCCGGCAGTGGCGTGGCGAGATGGAGATCGAGGTAGTCGCGCAGGCCGTAGCGGCTGTTGATGCCGTGCTGGCTGACGCGCAGATCGCTGACGACACCGACGATGGCGGGCACCAGCGGGCCGGGGCGATCGGGGCTGTCGCCGTAGATGTAGAGATCGCCGTTGGGGCTGATGCCCACAACGGTGCGCTCGATCTCCGGCGTTGCCGGAACGACCCAGGCCGGCAGTGGTGCCGCCAGGGAGGATGAATTGCAGGCTTGCTCTGGCGCGGCGGCAGCGGATGCCTCCTGCGGTGGAGGGATGGAGATGGTGGACATGGGAATCGAACAGGGAACCAGGGCTGTGCACCGTTGAGTGGGCCCGCCCAGCTGACCTGCCTGCTCCCTGGGCCAGTGGCCGCAAAGAACAGCCGTGGCGGTGCCAGCAGTGGCAGAGCCGCGGGTGGCATGCCCCCGGGTGGCATGGCCACGAGCGGCAGAGCCGCGGGTGGCATGGCCACGAGCGGCGGGCAGGGCAATGACGATCCGCTCGCCGCCCGGGGGCAGCCGCAGAATCGATTGCAGGGCAAGCCAGCGCCGCTTGGACATCGCACGCCAGTTGGCGGCGATCGGCGCAGAGACGCCACTGGGGCGGCTAATAGCGGGGGTTGGTATCGACCCTTCCGCAGTGGCGCAGTGATCGCCAGATGAGGCCAGGGGCCATTGAAACGACCAGCGCCTCAGCGAAAGAGGCAGCGCCCTCAGGAAGCCGCAGACGGCGCTCTCCTGCTCCGGGTGGAGCAGCAGGGCATCGCCGACGCGCGGCATCGAGGCATCGAGCAGCTGCTCCAGCGCCAGCCGGCCCCGCCCGGTGATCGGCTGGATCAGCACATGGCCGCTGCGCACAGTGACGGCCTGGAGATCAACCGCTCGCACGGGGCGTGGTGCTGCATGGCGTCTCACTGCAGCGACCAGTGGAGGCGCTGCTCAAGGCGGGCGCCTGTCACGCTGCGGCCCTGCTCGCAGAGCTGGCGGATGGCGCCCTTGTCGGGGCTGCTGCTGGTCTGCACCTCAGCACTGCCAGCCGCGCTCGCAGCCGTAGCGGCCTGGATCGCAGCAAGCAGCGCCGCCAGGTTGCCGTGGGCCTCAGGGGCAAGGCGGATGCGGATCTCATGGCGACGCAGTTCCGCGGGGATGCGGGCGTCGTCGTCGATCGCGATGCCGCTGCTGCGCCGTGAGCGCAGGGTGTATTCCGGCAGCGAGAAGGAGCGCTGGCCGGGATGGAGGGCCATCAGGCAGCGGCTGAGATAGGCGAGCAGACGCTCGGCGCCGCGTTCCTCCTGTTCGGCGCGTGCGATGCGCTCCGCGGCGCTCTGGCGCAGGAAGCGCGCCTTGCCGAGCAGGGCTTCATGGACGCGGCCGATGGCATTGGCCTTCTGCAGCAGCAGCGCCTGGTTCTGATGACTCGCCTGGAGCAGCGAGTGAATCAGCTCCTCGGCCTGCTCCTGCTGGAGGGGCTCGTCGCTGGTCGCCATCTCGAAGGCCAGGGCGAGCTGGCCATCGACGTCCTGGGCCTCCAGGGTGAGGGCGTAGAGGCTGCGCCCGCCAGACCCTGCAGCAGCAGTGAGGGGTTGGTTGGAGTTGCTTTGATCAGGGCTTGGGTGATCGGCGCCGCGGTTGCTGGCGGCGCGTCGTGCGGTCGTGGTCATCGGGATTGAGTGGATGGAATGGGATGGGATGGGAAAACAGGGCTCTGCGCGCGGAAGAGCCCTGGGGTTGCCGCTGCGCTGCGGCCATGCGGGCGGCTCAGAACGCCGCTTCCAGCGCCACAGCCGGCGCTCCATCGGGATCGGCAGCGGGCGCTGTCGTGCCGCCTGAGGGCGTGATCGGGCGGATCGCGGTCAGCACCCACTCGGAGCGCCGCGGGCCTTCCCCATGGCTGCAGGGCCGCTCGTAGGCGCTGATCGCCACAAGGCGGCAGGTGCCCGAGAAGATCCGGTGCGCCTCATCCGCGAGGGGCCCGTAGCCGACGACGTTCTTGTAGGCGCCGAACTGCCGCCGGCCGCTGCCCTTATCCAGGGCCGCGTACTGGCAGGAGAAGCGCAGGAAGGGAACGCCATCGCGCGTCGTGCCCTGATCGCGTGGATCCATGGGCGGCTGACGCTGCAGCCAGACCAGCTGGCTCAGATGGTCGCGTTGCTGGGCGTTGAGGGTCGCGAGCTGGTCCTCCAGCTGGGCGATCCGCGCTTCCAGCACCGCTTTGGTGGGAGTAGGCATCAGAAAACACCGGGGTTCACCCGGACGAAGGGAACAAAACACCGCAGCCCCGCCGTTCGCTGTGGAACGTCTGGGCCGCTCATCGCCAGGGAGACGTGCCACATCTGGCACCCCCGGGCGCTCAGGCGCATTGGCGCCGCAGGGAACGGATGGCGCCGCGCTGGCTGTCAACCAGCTGCTCGCAGACCGCGACCAGTGCCGCGGCATCGCTGAACAGGGGCCGGCCGTCCTGGATCGTTTCCAGCAGCAGCAGCAGCCGTTGCCGCAGGGCCTCGATCCAGGGATCGATCGCCCCGCCGAGCAGCCGGCCGTCAGCCGCCGTCACGCAGTTCCGCCGCGCAAGGAGCCGCAGCTGCTGGCTGATCGCGTACAGCCGCGTGTCGCTCGGCACGCCGCAGGGCATGCCAATTGCTGCCGCCGCCGCCGCCGCGTTCAGGGAACAAACGCCCCCGGGGGTGCCAGATGTGGCACTACCTCCGAGGCCGTGTTCAGGGCAGTCCAGCGGTGAGGCATCTGCGGGTTGCCCCGCAGCGTGCAAACCACCGAGGGCAGCGCTGGGTGTTGCCGCCAGGGCGGCCATGGATCGATGCGGCGTCCCGGGCAGGACACCGCGACGCA
>Ga0169931_10008750_pt1 | contig 14714 bp, 11 predicted proteins | sample Kivu_15m_20L_FD_129675 | JGI IMG/M metagenome (GOLD analysis project Ga0169931, IMG submission 129675) | Freshwater microbial communities from Lake Kivu, Western Province, Rwanda to study Microbial Dark Matter (Phase II) - Kivu_15m_20L... | ecosystem: Environmental > Aquatic > Freshwater > Lake...
GACGCATGCCAAATCATGTAATTGAGCGTTGATCCAATAGAGACACCGTGGTTCGCAGAATGGTCTATTCCACTTGGATCTCGAAACCAGCCACATGCTGTCTCTCTCACTTGATGAGCAAGAGTGTCTGCGCTTAAGTCTTTATCGCGGGGAACAATCACAGTGTCCGCGGCCTCACGCTAGATCGACGTATCCAGCACCGAGTGACTTTTTCAAGATTGTGAGACTCAAGTTATCAAAGCGTGAGTCTAGCGAAGAATGACCTTCTGGTTCTGAAATCTGTTGTCGAACGACTTCGAGAAGAGAATACGCAGGGGACGCGAGAAACAATCGACTGTAGTCCATCTTGTAGCTCCAAAGCCCTTGAAGGTGCGAATAGCGACGACGTGCTGGAAATGGTGCTTCGAAATCAAGAATCGCTAGAATTCCATTGTCGTCAAGCATTCGATCGCATTCAGCGACTGACTGAATCAAGAGATTTCTATCGCAAAGGTACATACAAAATCCAAGAAGCACCAAGTCAAAACTTTCGTTTAATCCCGTGTCATCTGAAGTACCAAGCTGTAATCGCAACGACGGGAAAGTCTCTGCTCCATTCTTGATTGCTTCTCTTGACGGGTCAACCCCAGTGAAGGTACCCAGACCGCGCGCGAGTTGCTTGATTGCGTAGAGCCGCCGACCGTCAGCACATCCAATCTCCAGAACACGTGAGGATTCTCGGACGTAGTTGGCCACCCGGTGGTTGAAGATGTCTGTAGACAGAGTCGTCAAATTTAGGGGATTTCTTTGGAACCATTGATCGCCCTCACCCTCAAGAAACGCCGATTTTTGTGACATTTACTGATTCATCAGCTAAGCCAGTCGCGAAAAGCCAGGAACAGACTTGTCAACTGTCTCGACAACCCTTAATGCGTCAATGTTCGGATGAATATCAGAGAGTACTTTGAACAGAGCTTCTGAGTACTGCTTCAGGACTTGGCTGTCATGGGCTATCGAGGCAAAGATTGCGGTGTTTGCCAAGAAGCCTTCACGTAGCATTCGATAGATTAGCTCGCGCCTAAAGAACACAGGGTTTAAACCTTCAATACCAAACAGGCTGAGTGCCGGTAGACCAGATACCGTTACTTTGAGCCCAAAGCGGATTGCTAAATCGTCCCAGATTTTCCGAATTTGGAACCCGATTTCGTGAATTCGAGCCGGAGCGTCCTCTTCGCGCATCGTGTCAAGAGCAGCCAAAGCTGCCGTAGGGCCGATTCGATCAGTCCAGAAGGTGCTGGAGATAAATGTTGACTGAGCCGCAGTCATGACCTCTCTTGTACCGATTGCAGCAGTAATTGCATAGCCATTGCCAAGAGTTTTGCCGAATGTAGCAATATCTGGATCAACTCCGTAGTGAAGATGCAGTCCGCCAAGATTACGACGAAACGCACTCGTGCATTCATCAAAAACAAGTACACAGCCGTGGGCGCGAGTGAGACTCCTCACAGCCTTCAGAAATCCTGGCGCTGGCGGAGTGGACCGCTCTACCTCCATAATTACCGTACCCACATCGTCATCTGCGAGAATTGTCCGCAACGCGTCAATATCATTGTAAAAAAATGGTCTAGTTAGACCTTTCAGTTGCCGCGGGACGCCTTTAGGGTTCAAACCCGGCAAGAGATGACCGTCAAGTGCAGAGTCGTTAGCCAAATTCGCCGATAAGTACCAGTCATGCCATCCGTGATAGCCGCAGACTGCTACAGCAGGTTTGCCGCTGGCCACGCGCGCTATTCGGACTGCGATAGAACATATCTCGCCACCTGTTCTCGCAAACTTTACCATCTCAGCCCATGGGTGAAGCTCGCACAGACGCTCCGCTAGCCGCACCTCTTCAGGACAATTCAAGGTAGACATATTTCCTGCAGCAACCGCACTTTGGACTGCTTCATCAACTCGTGGATGCCCATACCCGAGAATGTTTGTTCCTACCCCCATGAGGCTTAGATCCATGTACTTGTTGCTATCGAGATCCCAGATCTGACATCCCTTGGCTCTAGAGAAATAGCTTGGCCACCCAGAGGGGATGAATTGCTCTGCCCTTTTGGATAGGAGCATGTTCCCGTTAGGAATAACATTGCAGGCTCGGCGCCAGAGCTTTTCCCCGCTGTTCACGCGTGCCCCCTCGTTGCGTTTCAGGTGTTGATTTCTTAGGAACAAATCTGCCCTATTCTTCATTAGCTTAGTTACGTCATCAACCGTAAACTCATTATTCCCAAAGTGGCGGCAAACACTTCGTAGTACTTCAAGATCGTCTAATTCATCAAGAGTGACCCTCCCTGATGAGAAGTCCTCCATCGATGGCAGTACCGCAACAGTCTCAGCATTCCGCTGAATCCAGGGAGTGACGTGTTCTCGATCATACCTATCTGTTGCCACGTCGTTAGCTAGGTGGAGCACTCTTGAGTTAAAGACTTCGATGTCGAAGCCGTCAGGGTACTCTTCGGATGTTCGAAGATAATGCGCACCAGATCTTTGAAACTGTTGAACAGCCTTATCAACTAGGACTGGATCCACAAGAGGACAGTCGCCAGTGATTCTTACAATAGACGCAGCTTCGTAGTGCTTCGCGGCATCTGAAAAGCGTCTGAGCACATCATGTTCGGAGCCTCGGAAGACTTCATATCCCCAGTTTTGGATTTCATGGAAGAGAAAGTCATTGTCGGACCCACTCGGTATGGCAACAGTTATTGAATCTAGTGTTTTCGCTCGAGAAAGTCGCCGGAGAAGAAATTGAAGTGCGCTGACGCCGCCTAATTCGGCTAGGACTTTGTTCGGAAGTCTAACTGAGCCAAGTCGGGCCTGAACAACTCCAACGATTAGTGAACTGGGATCAACGCCCTGCCACCTGGACGTGTGATGTTCCACTACCACGAGCGCGGATCAAGACATTCTGGATCGGGAAAATCAAGTCCATCAACAGCATCTCGTTCTGATGGATGTAGTGGCGGAAGTTTCAGGGCTTCACTAGTTTCTCTCAATTGTTGAAGTGACGCTAATCCAATAACTAATCCGTCAAGTTGAGGATGATCGCGAGCCCACAAGAGACAGATCTCGGCAGGTGTTCGTCCGAGTTCTTGACAAAGTCTGTGAAAGGCCTTGGTCGTAGAAGCGAGGTGGGAGAGGCGCGTTGGCAATTGACCGCTAGTCGCTACCAATAACCCTTGGCCAAACAGACTTCGACCAAATACTTTCTTGCCGAGAGTTCTTCCTGACGCGGCAACGTTTAACACATCCCGCTTTAGAGGATTAACTGGAATTTGAACAACCGTGATCAGGTCATTAGCAATCGCAGCGCGGCATGCAGCAGTCGTATACACAGAGGCTCCCAACGCAGCAGTGAGGGTACCAATCAGGGATGATGCCCGTTGGATCGCTGCACCCTCATCTTTGGTCGGAGCTTCAGGGTCGTGCAGATAAGCAATTTCGACTGAGTTGCGCCTTAACCTAGCCAATGACCCAGTGATTGATTGCACTGGATTGAGTGACGACTCTAGTTTGGTATGAATCGGAAGGGAGAGTTTGGCGCCCCCAATCGCTTCTTCGGCATTGAAGTATGACGGTGCGGTATCGATTGCAGAGAATCCCAGACTCTGAGCCAACAATAGAAAGTCCTTGGGGTCATCACCGCTTGAAGCTACCGACTGTTCAGCCACTCCATATCGCCCGAACAGTTGTGCCGTTCCAAGAACAATCTCCACTGAGCCTCCGATCGCTTCTGAGAATTCTGAACTGACATTCGCCGTATTTTTCTAAGCACTGCCTCAGGGGCGTCTCGCAAAGAAAATATTTGTCAAGATTATCTCTAAACCATTGGAACTGAGGCGACCGAGAAGGCTGATAAATCGGGCAAGAGCGACTAACTGCGCATGCTAGAACAATGTCTGGTGGCCACGTGGGGTCAGTATGGCTTCGACTATCTGGTGCTGTTCGACCTCTGAGAGACCAGGGAATATGGGGATGCTCATCGCATTGGTGTAGTACGACTCTGCATTAGGAAACTCAGAGCGCCGGTAGCCGCGGGATGCAAAGAACGGATGATGATACACGGGAATGTAGTGAAGGTTCGCCGTAAATCCCCGAGAGTAAAGTCGCTCAAACAACTCTGCATGTGAGATCTGCAACTGTCGTAGGTCAGGACGAATGATGTATAGGTGATGCGAACTGTGCGAGTCAGGGTGTTGCCAGGGAATTGTGACAGGTTGCCCCTCAAACAACTCGTTGTAATTCCGTACAAGTTTTTGTCGATCCAAAACGAATGCGTCAAGCCTCGAAAGCTGACTTCGTCCCAATGCCGCAGCGATATCGGTCATTCGATAATTGAATCCAAGTTCAAGTTGTTCGTAATACCAACGTCCCTTGGGAATCATCTTCATCTGATCATGGTCACGAGTGATGCCGTGACTGCGGTAGAGCGCCATTCTTTTGGCAAGGATTTCATCATTGGTAGTTGCGAGCCCTCCCTCTCCTGTAGTGATGATCTTCACTGGATGAAAGGAGAAAACCGTAATGTCGCTGAACTGACATGAACCCACAGGTTTCCCCTTGTATTGACCTCCGAGAGCGTGTGAGGCATCTTCGATGATTCGAAATCCAAAGCGCTGCGAAAGTGAGTAAATCTCTGCCATATCACATGACTGCCCTGCGAGATGAACTGGAATCACGACTTTTGGAAGTGCTCCATTCCTGCTGGCGATTTTCAGCTTGTCTTCTAGATGCTCGATGGACATGTTGTACGTTTTGGAATCAATATCAACGAAATCTACGTGCGCTCCACAATAAACAGCACAGTTTGCGCTCGCTACGAACGTTATCGCGCTAGTCCACACTCGGTCTCCCGCTCCTACGCCGAGAGCGAGGCAAGCGACGTGAAGAGCTGCAGTTGCGCTAGATGTCGCTACAGCCATTGAAGCAGAGCACTTGTTGCTGACTTCAAATTCGAACTTTGGTACGACAGGGCCCTGGGTCAGATATTCCGATTTCAAGACGTCTACGACTGCGTCAACATCCAGAGAGGAAATATTCTGACGACCATATGGAATCACCACACCATAGAGACTAGGGGCTGGGTTTCATCTCAGGCAGGCCAAGATCATCGACTCTCAGAGATCTGAGCAAACCAGCTTCAAGTTCAAAAACCACTTCGCATGAAGCGAGGACTGAAGGGTCATGAGAGATGAAGACTATGGTCTTGGATTCACGTATAGCCGCGATTTCGCGAATGATCTGTGATGCAACTACCGAATCCAGTGCACTCGTTGCCTCATCGAGCACGAGTATTGATGGATCTCCGTAAAGAGCTCGGGCGATACCGATTCTCTGACGTTGACCTCCTGATAGTCGTGACCCATTTTCACCAACAACAAAGTCAAGACCATCTGAGTTTTCCTTGATGAATTCAGCCATTGATACTTGTCGGAGAACATCTAAGATTCGGGCATCATCGATCTGATTAGGAGGAATTCCGAACGCAACGTTCTTCCTTATCGAATCATCAATTAGATAAACAGATTGCGGTACGTAACCGATTGATCGTCCTGCCGAACCTCTAAGGGCGACTTGTCCCACAAAGATTTCTCCACTAGATGGTTGCAGGAGTCCCAGAACCAGACAACCGAAAGTGCTCTTTCCGGAGCCGCTCGCACCACAAAGACCAATCAACTGTCCTTGGTAGATTGTCAATGATGCGTTTCGAATCGTGAGGTTGGAAGCATGTGGATATCCAAACGAAACATTTCGAAACTCAATATCACCCGCACCAACTCTGTTGGGATAATCTTTGGAAGCGGCGCCCTTCTCAAGCTCCAGCATCCTCAGAATTTGAATTTCGGATTCGCTGAAGCGGAGATTTTGAGCTGCGAAAATTATTCGGTTTACCGTCGGCATGATTCGAAAAGCGGATGCCGCAAACAATGCGAGAACTGGTATTGAATCACCTAATGATTCTCCACGAAGCGACAAGGTGATCAATAATGATCCCATACCAATGAAAGCTAAGAGTTCAAGCCAGACACGTGGGGCGCTGGTTAGAACTGTGTAGTTTCGAGAAATTCGGGTCGACTCGGATACAAATCCGTGGAACCGAGTAGAGAATGCGTCCTCACATTCCAAGGCCTTGATTTCCTTGATTGCTGCAAATCCTTCTTGAAGAACCTGGAGCTTCTGACTCTCGAGATTGATACGAGACTTGCCCCAATTTGTGATTGAGTTACGAGTGAGAGCATGGAATAACGAGCCAAACAGCCCGATTGTTAGTAAAACGATGACTGTTGCGAGTGGCTCTATAGCTAACAAGAAGATGCTGAGTGCAACTAAGATTCCTCCATCGGTTCCCATAATTAGTATTGAGTCGACTGCCAACGACACAAAACGAGAAGCCACTCCAACATTTCTCACCAGAATTGCCGAGTTGTGGTTTACGTGAAAGATATACGGCTGAGAAAGATAATGGAACAACACATCGTCAGTTATTCGTTGTTCGATTCTCCGGCAAAACTCTCTCTGGAACCACAAACTCCAAACAACATATAGGCTCTTCAATACAAACACGAACATAAGACTTGCTACGGCAACAATCAGGATTACTGAATTGGATTGCACAGACAAGTACTCCCCAAGAATTGGAACTTCGCTGACCCTTGTGGTGTCTGCAAGAAGCGAGAGAATCGGGAGCAAAGCTCCGAAACTCACAAGCTCAAAGAGTACCCCAATGAGCATGATTGCGATTAGGAGGGCCGCACGTTGACGCTCTGTGCGATTGAGGAGTATCCAGACGGTTTTCAATGGATGCGATTTCACAGGCACTTGAGTCCTTATTGGTGCCTTATGGTCAGCCTGGGATTCAACCTTTTGTACTCATTCAACATCTGGACCTCTGTAGTTTCAGTTGAGTATTGCTTTGCCAACTCATAGTTCATTACCCAGGCCTGGTCTACAAGATCCGGAGTTTCTACTGCGATACGTAACGCGTCTGCTGCACTATTTATATCAGTGGGATTGACAAGCAGTACTTGGCGACCGGGTTCTGCCCACTCCCCGATACATGAACCTACAGATTCAATCGGGAACGCTCCCGTCCAAGCAGCCTCGCGAAATGAACCAGGAAGTCCATCGGATAACGAGAGTGAAAGTGAGACACGAGCTTGTCGGAAGAGAGCTAAGACCTGGTCGTGAGTTAGCCGTCTCTTTCGGTATGAGTGGATGTTCAGGGAATACTTGAACCTAATGAACACAATTCGTAGACGCATCCACAATCCACACGAATAGACATGGATAATGAAGTCTTGCAAGAGGTCTGCGTTTTGAATGATGGCTTTAAGACTTGACCTCGCCTGACCGACGAAGCCCGTGTAGCCTTTCACAACAATTGCCCTTCTCTCGCTCGGTCTCTTTGCAGTTACCCATTCGTCTTCTAGAGCCTTGATGCTTCCAACACCACCACCCGCTGACATCGGTTGGCTTACCATCCCGGCGAAACCCAAATCTCGAGCTAGAAATTGATCTCGGTTACACTCAATAAACAGCAGATTGATGCAATTCAGTGTCTTGCGAATACGGTCCTGATGACATTTATGATCTCGGAACCAGATCAAGTCACTTCCCCAGACACTAAGTGCAACATTGAGTCGCGGCAGCGATTTCGCCACTGACGCAAGAAAGAGATAGCCGGCATGTTGCGTTTCGAGAAGGTGAACTAGATCATAGGATTCTCGCTGAAGTAGTCGGCGAAGTCGCCAACTCTGTAGGCGTTTTCTGACCACTAAATCAAGAAGTCCAAAAGGCAAGGCCGTCCAGCGGTCAAATCGACGCATGCTGACGAGTGCGCTTCCTGATGTCCGGAGCGCGACTCGGATTTGGGGGTGTATCCGCCGGTGTGGTGTTGATGGAAATAGACAGACCGAAATACCACATTGTTGCATTTGCCAGACCCAACGGGCCGTATGCACGCTGTCGCACATTGCGATAACCAATATTCGCATCGACGCTGTCATCTCTGCGCACTAATCGATTGGAACAAGTCCTCAAATCGTTGGATGTTCTTCACCCAACTGAATTCACGGTTCACAATTTGCTGCCCGCGTGAAGAGAGGGCTTGAACGTTCTTTGCGTCGGACAATACTTTCTGAATGCGAGGAAGATAGTAGTCTCCGGATTTTACATATGAAATTCCATCCCCCTCTTGGAACACCGACTGCAATCCGCGCAGCTCACTTGCAACTACCGGAAGTCCGGCACCTAGGTATTGAACCGCTTTCCACGGAAATGCTGCATGGGTTGCAAGGTTCTGACGAAATGGAATGACTCCGATGTCAGCAATTGACATGAAATCGGCAATTTCATTGAAAGGAATCCGGCCAACAAGGTGCACACAGTTTTGTAGCCCACCACGTAAGACCTGCTCTGCGAGCACCTCATTCAGTTCTCCATCACCAGTTATTACAAGAGAGTACTCGTTGCCCCAGTTCATCATTGAGAACTCCTCAACTAAACGATCAAGCCCAGAGAATCGAAAGAGAGTACCCAGGTAGTAGATGATTTTCTTATTTCTATTGATTCCGATTCGGTCACGTAACTCATCAACTCCTGACCCTCGGATAAATTGGAATTCTGTGATGCCAGCAAACTCGACTGACGTTTTGTCTCGATCGGCACCAGTGCGAACACAGTAATTCAGTAATTCTCTGTTGTTTAGTGAAAGCCATGATGCGGATCGGTAAACATATCTCTCGGCCCACTTGATTAGATGTCGAAAAGCGGAACGACGTATCACGTGCGAAACATCAAGACCTCTATAAACAACTGGTACTCTAAAGAGTTTTGCGATTATGATCGTTTGCCAACCATTAGTGGGAACCGAGTAGAGGACAATCAGGTCGTACTTGTACCTGAGTAGTAGTGAGACTAATTTCGGTATGAACGTTAGTGAGGCAAACAGGCGATTAAAGGAGTGGGCGAAAATTCTTCCGGGCGTGAAAACCCGGACTCGAGAGCCTTGATAGGTCCGCGAATAGTGTTCAGCAGTGTCACCCCAAAAATCCATGACGGCTCGTAAGCCCGATCGCGTTAGCCCTTCTGGATAATCGATGAAATCAACGTAGTGCCCCCTAATTGATAGAAGCTCTGGAAGTTCATGTATCTCAAAGGTGACTTTGTTATGCCAGTTGACCTCATGCACGAATAGGAAGTTCACGGATGCAGATTACTTGCCATCTCAATGCGGCAAGTGCATCCGTTTAGTATTCAGTTCACATGAGTGATGAGTCAACCATGCGACGAGGTCGATTACGGTATTCGCTGATCTGGCTAACTGGCTATCCAATACTCTCAAGAATGAGAAAACTTCACAATCGACATCGTGATGCTGAGTGTTACATTTTCGGCGACGGACCATCAATAGCCCACTTCGACCTTCTTCAATTCAGCGATAAAATTGGAATTGGGGTCAACGCGTTTCCGCGACACAAAGATGCAGGTCAGACAAAACTCAAATATTGGGTGGTCGCCGAGCCTGCAATGTTTTATCCACCCATAATTAGAACATTCTTCAATCGTGGAGGAAACTTAAGATGGCGTCTTCAGATACGGAGGTTCTATTCACCACCCGTGAGTGGATTGGATGATCTCACCCATGTGATCAGTTTTTGGAACTTTCCCTTCCGATTTCGGAGGAGCACTCAGTATTTCCTTGATCGTTTTCCGCATCCTTCTCGAAAGTCGACGGATCGCTCATTTGCAGAGAGCTTTGACGGCTCGATCAATGCTGCAATCTCGCTAGCGATATATCTCGGATTTTCTCGTGCATACTTAGTGGGCTTTGACTATACCCACGATCCTCCAGCAGGAGGTCATTGGTACGACATTAATGATGGTGACGTGAGACCAAATCTTCATGGATACAACTGGTCATACTTTGACCAAGTTGGTCCCAGCATTGAACTGGTTACAGTCACAGTCACTGAACAGAACACTTATCTGAAGTCCATTACGTACTCCACACTTACGGGAAGGGCTCCTGTTAAGAAACAGAACAGGGAGATGCTTAAGCATGAAGATCTCAAAACACTATCTATGCATTATCAAGTCTACGAAAGTCAACGCTTCGTAGAGAAGTACAGACATATAACGAAGGGAATGTTGATTTCTTCACTAGTCAGAACTCTTGCGAGGGAACAAAAGTTCAAAAGGGTTAACAGACTTATTTGCCGCGAGATTAGTGCAAAGCAAACTGGAGAAAATCTGCTCGTCGAAAGATGTTTAGCTCTCGCTGATGCTTGGAAATTAGAGCGAATCTCACATCACGATTCCACCATTGGCATCAAAGAAACTCTTGGAGATCTTGATCTGACGGGGGTGCGCTTCTTGGAACTCTCAGCGTTGTATGAGGGGCTCTTGCATAAGGGGCTGTTCTCTGCTGCTCTTGAGGTTTTGAGAAAGCAGTGCGACTTGGTCCTTCTGAAGGAGGGAGTCGGTAGTCCTACATATTTCAGATCAGCATTGGTTTCGATTTATCAAGGAGATTCTCAGTCCGCATATGAGAAGCTCTCTTCGGAGCCGAAGTATCTTTTCGACGTGTCACGAAGTCGAACTGCTATCCATACAGATGTGCTGTCCTTTCTTAAGGTTTGTGACGACAAAGAACGCGCATTACTCGGCATCGGGTCTGTGGAAGTAAACCGCAGGTTTTGGCTGTTTGCGAAGGAGCGTGAGTGTTTATTGGCGGGCCCTGGAACGTCTGCTCTCGAGGCCAGCAGTACAACAGGAAACGCGGTGCGGGCTCAAATCATGAAGAAAGGGATCGGCGCTACTTTCGAAGATGCCCCAAGTGAGACGGAGCAGCCTTCGGTGGTGTATCTGAGTTCGGAAACTGCGCAGTGGTTAGTGCGAAACAGTCGTACTGCACTACTGGATAACTACAATTTTGCAGTATTTAAGGACCATGCTGAATACCTCATAAATCGTTATGCCATTCGAAATGGTAGAAGCGTGCCCTTCATGCCCGGGCTGTCGACACTCTTCTGGTCTGGTACGTCTGGAATGGGTCTAATTGCAATTCTTGACTCGATGAGCGCACCCTATTGTCATGTCTCTGCTTCTGGTTTTGATCTGTACGCAACCGAGCATGAATACCGTCCAAGCATTCAGAAAGAATTGGTCTCAATGAATAGAACCACATCTGGGGCCTCTGGCGCCCCTTTTTACCGATGCCACGCGCTCTCCGAGCACAGCCCGTTTGTGAACCGCTGGCTTCTGCAGGCACTTCGGAGGTCCCGCAGATTTCATCCAGATGCAACACTTGACCGAGTTTTGAAGATGACAGATGACGAGTATGCAACTACTCTCGACCAGCTACACGGCGCCAAACGCAGATAACGAAGCAAGCTAGCGATTGGTACGACGGACGAAATCAACGTATGAATGGATGATACGCGAAACTTTTTCTGAAACATTCGGAGATTGATAGTCCAAGGGAGTCCTCATCCTCGAGGCGTCATCTAGATTCTGGCTCTCGAGAATCAAAATTGCTTGTTGGACTCGATCAAAGTTCGACCCAACCATCATGACACTCGCCTCTTCCATTGCTTCGGAACGTTCGTGTGTATCCCGAAGATTCAAGGCTTTGAACCCTAGGATTGCTGCCTCTTCGCTAATCGAGCCGCTATCGCTCAACACCACTTTGGCCTTAGTTTGAAGGTGCACATAATCCGTGAAAGTCAAGGGGTTCACAAATCGCAGTAAAGGATGGAAGTCGTCGCCTAACTCCGCAAGCCTCCTTCGCGTTCGAGGATGGGTTGATACCAACAATTGCAACCCATCACTTGTTGCAAGTGCATTCAACATCTGAATGAAGTCTCTAAGTCGAGCAGAACTATCTACATTCTCTTCTCGGTGAATACTCACGAGATAGAAGCGTCCTTCCTTAAGTCCGAATGTCTCGAGTGCCCGGCTTGAGCTAATTGTGTGACTGTAGTAAGTCAAAACTTCCTTTAGTGGGCTTCCCGTAACGATGATGCGGTCTGGTGGCAATCCTTCACGCAGTAACAGCTCTCGAGCGAGGGCACTGTAGGGCATATTGATGTCTGCCACATGGTCGATAAGACGACGATTAATTTCCTCTGGTACTCGAGCATCAAAGCATCTGTTTCCAGCTTCCATATGAAACGTGGGAATTCCAAGTCGTCTCGCAACAATTAGACTTAAGCCGCTATTCGTGTCTCCCAAGACAAGAACTGCATCAGGGTTTACATGTCGCAGGGCTGATTCAACTCTCGAGAACACAGCAGCAATCGTCTGGATCGCTGTCTCTCGCGCTGCCTCCAGAAAGACATCGGGTGGGCTGATACTTAGATCTTCAAAAAAGATCTGATTCAATTCACGGTCGTAGTTTTGACCAGTATGAATCAGGGTGTGTGAACAGTCCCGTCGCAACACTGCAATGACTCTTGAAAGACGAATGATTTCCGGCCGCGTTCCAACTATTGTTGCAACGCGCAGCTTATCTATGGTCAATCATCCCTCCATACGTGTCAGTTTTGTCCGATTCAAATACCTCACTCGCCCAGACGATTACAGACAACTCGCTCTGTCCCGAATTCAAGATTTCATGAATCCACCCTGGGATTGACTCTACGACAGTTGGTGAGTCATCTCTGACATGAATCTCGTGAGTCCTTCTATCAAACAAATTCTGAAATTTGAAAGTGGCACATCCACGAACAACAATAAACTTCTCGACTTTACTGTGATGAAAGTGCGAACCTCGCTTGGCTCCAACTTTGACAGTAAGGAACGAAAGTTGACCGGCTGACGGTGTCTTCAGTACTTCAACAAAAATTCCGCGCTCGTCGCTATGTGCTGATAGCGAATACGCGAAAAGACTAGGTTCAAGGAAACTTATGTATGTCGCGTAAATAGCCCTGAGAAAGCCGGAGCCAACGTCAAGCACAATGCCAGCTGTTCTGGATTTGTGAATCTGTAACATTACTTCGGCCAAGCCAGCAACAGAAATCCGATAAATCGGCTCAAGCTTTAGTCTCGGTGCGCTTAAATCTGTGTTGAGGTCTTCAATTATGCAGGCAACGAGATCATCTACATACAATAGGTCAAGAACCGTATCTGGATTGTTGACTTCAATTGGAAGTTCTCGTGAGATGTTAAATGCAAAGGTTGCAACGACTGAGTTGTAATTTGGTAACGACCATTTCCCAAATACATTTGGTAATCGTGCAATTCGTACAGCGGCTCCAGTACGTAAACCATATTCGTGGACTAGTAACTCCGCTCGCTTCTTTGATTGACCGTAAGGCGTGTCTTGATCTGCGTTAACTGACGAAGAGAAAAACACGGGTGGAGCACCCAGGTTTTCGAGCGCCTCAAGCAGACGTTGAGAAAACTCGACGTTTATCAGCTCAAAATCAGATTCGTTGAGTGTTCGGTTCACTCCTGCGAGGTGTACTACTTGGTCACATTCAGAGATTAACCTGGTGAGCTCAGCCCAACTTGTTTGGCTACCAGCTTGACTCACGCTTACACCCGATGCGTGTTCGAGCCGTGATACGAGGTTCCGTCCAATAAAGCCGTTGGCACCGATTACGAGCACCGTCTTCGTCATGTGTCTACTTCGCGCAATGAGCCAGTTGCTAGGAACTCTTTGATAACCGTTAAGCGTTGCAATAGCTCAACCATTTCCTCGAGACGTAAACGCGTCGTGTTGTGTGAGGTATATTCCACCATCTCTTCTATTCGCGAGCTGCCTGCGCTTGTGTACTTCGAGTAGTTCAAGTTTCTCGTGTCTGGTTTGACTCTGAAGTAGCGGCCTAGGTCCTCCGTCGTTGCCATCTCTTCCCTACTGAGAAGGACTTCATAAAGTTTTTCTCCGTGCCGAGTTCCAATCACTTCGATTGGGTGACTTCGTTGATTAAGTACCTGCGTAAGTGCCGTTGCGAGCGTTTCGATGGTGGAGGCTGGTGCCTTCTGAACAAAGGTTTCACCGTTTTGACCATTAGCAAAGGCAAATAAAACTAAATCAATTGCGTCATCAAGTGTCATCATGAACCGTGTCATAGCTGGATTGGTCACGGTGAGTGGCAGACCATCCCGAAACTTCCTCAGGAAGAGTGGTATGACTGAACCCCTAGAGGCCATTACGTTTCCATATCGGGTGACGCAGATAGTGGTCTGGTCACTTCGGAGGCTTCTTGCCGTTGCAAGAGCCACTTTTTCCATGAGCGCTTTGGAGAGTCCCATCGCGTTGATTGGGTACACGGCCTTGTCTGTACTGAGGCAAATCACTCGTTTGACATTCGCTTGGATTGCTGCCTGCAGAACATTCTCAGTTCCTAAGACGTTAGTTTTTACGGCCTCAAGCGGGAAAAATTCGCACGACGGCACTTGCTTAAGAGCGGCAGCATGAAAGACAAAGTCGACTCCTCTCATTGACCGAGCGACACTTTCAGGATCTCTGGTATCACCCAGGTAATAGCTGATTCGCGAATCGCCATACTGCGATCGCTGAGCATCCTGCTTCTTCTCGTCACGGCTGAAGACTCGGACCTCTCCTATATCGGAGTGGAGAATCTTCCTAATTACGGCATTCCCGAATGATCCTGTTCCACCGGTTATCAACAGAACTTTGTTATTAAACACACTTGCAGTCTAAACATCCAGTCATAACGACAGAC
>Ga0169931_10008751_pt1 | contig 14713 bp, 13 predicted proteins | sample Kivu_15m_20L_FD_129675 | JGI IMG/M metagenome (GOLD analysis project Ga0169931, IMG submission 129675) | Freshwater microbial communities from Lake Kivu, Western Province, Rwanda to study Microbial Dark Matter (Phase II) - Kivu_15m_20L... | ecosystem: Environmental > Aquatic > Freshwater > Lake...
ATCCCCTCTACCTCCCCGGTGGCGGCGCCTCGGCCGACGCCAGGCCGGGCGATGGCGGCTACCGGCTGCAGGCCTGGCGGCTGGAGATCGAGCGGCCGGCCGGTGCGGTGCTGGAGCTGGAGGCGCCGTGCCCGCTGCGTGTGGAGGGGGCGATGCCGGTGCCAAGCGACTGAGGTTCGCCGCTGCCTGGCGTTGGCCCTGCGGCGCTGATCACCCTGGCTGAGGCGTTGCCGGCTTGCGCCACAACCCCAGCCATTCGCCCTGCCGCTCTGCCGCTGAATTCCGCGCCGGCTCCCACAGCGATGGCACCAGCCCGGCGGCGCGCAGCTGGCCTTCCAGAACCGCCGGATCGCTGCCGTAGGGAGGGCCGCCGGGTCTGCCGTGGCACCAGAACAGGGCCAGCAGCCACCCACCTGGGGCCAGCAAACGGTTCACGGCCGCCAGATAGTCGCGGCGGCGGGCCGGATCGATCGCGCAGAAGCAGGTGTGCTCCACCAGGCCCTGCAGGCTGCCGGCCCCGATCCCGGCGGCCTCCAGGGCGGCCGGATCGAGCAGGTCGGCCTGCCGCCAGCGCAGCCCTGGTGGCCCGGGGCCGTGCAGGCGCATTGCCTCCCGCAGGGCCTCGCCGCTGAGGTCGAGGCCGATCGCCGCGAAACCGAGCTCAGCGAGCAGAGCCGCCTCATGGCCGCGGCCGCAGCCCGGCACCAGCACGGGCCCCGTGGGGGCCGGCCGGCGCGGATCGTGGCGCAGGAAGGCCGCCAGCGGTGGCGCCGCCTCCCCCAGCTCCCAGCCATCGCGGCCCTCGCGGTAGCGGGCATCCCAGGCCGCCGCCTCGCTGCCGGAATCCGCGGGGCTGCCGGCGGGGTTGCTGGTGGCGGAAGCCGGCGGCTGCATGGCTCCGGGCGCTGCGAAGACCGGTCTGCTCGGTGCCGCCGCAAACCAGCGCGCCAGGGCCGACACATCCTCATCGCCATGGCCGGCGGCCATCAGCTCCGCCTCGATCGCCGCCACCTGTTCGCTCACCGGCATCGCCAGCTCCACGGCGGCGGCGGCCTCGAGGGCGATGCGCAGGTCCTTGTGGTGCAGCGCCAGCTTGAACCCCAGCGGGAAGCGGCCCGCGAGCATGGCGGGTGCCCGGTGACGCAGGGCCCAGGAGCCCGCCGCCCCCTCCAGCAGCGCCTCACGCACCAGCTCCATCGGCAGGCCCAGCCGCTGCCCGAGAGCCATCGCCTCGGCCACCGCCGCGTAGCTGCCCGCCACCAGCACCTGGTTCACCGCCTTCACCCGCTGGCCCGACCCCACCGGCCCGAAGTGGCTGATGCGACCACCCACCACCTCCAGCAGCGGCCGTGCCCGCTCCAGATCGGCCGCCGCCCCACCCACCAGCACCGAGAGCGTGCCGGCCCTGGCCCCCTCGGTGCCACCGGTCACCGGCGCATCCAGGTAGGCCACGCCGCGTTCCGCCAGGGCCACCGCCAGGGCCTCACTGGTGGCGGGGGCAATGGTGGAGAAATCGAGGACCAGATCGCCTGGCGCCAGGCCGGCGATGGCCGCCTCAGGGCCCGCCAGCAGCACGGCGCGCACGGCGGCCTCGTCGCTGAGGCAGAGGCAGAGGATCCCTGCGGCCGTGCCGCCCACCCCTGCGCCGGCAGCCGCCGCCTCCGGGTGGAGGGCGGCGGCCGCCGCTGCCGGGCTGGCGGCAGCCAGGGCCCCGAGGGTCAGCAGCGCCTGCATCCGCTCCGGGCTGCGGTTGTGCACCGTGAGCGGGAAGCCGGCCGCCAGCAGATTGGCGGCCATCGGCGTGCCGAGGGCGCCGAGGCCCAGAAAGGCCACGGCGGGGCGGGGGGTGGCCCCGGCCCCGGCTGAAGCGGTTGGAGGAGGCGCCGAGGGCAGGCTCTCGCCGCCTCCCGGCAGGGGGTGATCCGCTGCTGTCATGGGGTAGGGGCGTTCAGGTCTGGGATGGCGCTGCTCCGCGCCTTGCCTGCTGCGCGGAGCACTGTTGCACCGCCAGGGCCGCGGAGGCGGAACGCCGCCTGCCAGGGCAGCAAGGACCCTCCGCCCCCCTCAGGCCCGCTCGAAGGCGATCAGCTGGGAGTAATAGAAAGGCGCCTGCAGCAGGCTGCGGTTCACGGCCCGGAAGCCGGCGGCTGCAGCAGCGGCCGTGATGCCGCTCTCGCGCAGCTGGTAGGCGCGGGTGGTGCGGCTGGGGCCGGGGAAGAGCTGGCCGATGCCCTTGAGCAGCGCCAGCAGCGGCGTGTAGGGGGCGAAGCTCACGATCAGATGGCGCTCGGCCAGGCCGGCCAGATGGCGCACCATCTCCTCGGCCGCCGCCTGGGGGTAGTGGATGAACACATCCAGGCAGATCACCGTGTCGTAGCGGCCCTGCAGGCTCTCGAGATCGGAGGCGGTGAAGCTCAGCCGCTCGGCAGGGATTGCGGCCGCCCGGGCGCGGCGATCGGCCTCGGCCACCATCGCCGCCGAGAGGTCGCTGGCGGCAACCGAGCCGGCACCGGCCAGGGCCAGCGGGATCGCCAGGCTGCCCACGCCGCAGCCGGCGTCGCAGAAGCTGCGGCTTTCCAGGCCGCCCTGCTGCTGCAACCAGGAGAGCACCGCATCCACCGTCTTCTGATGGCCGATGCGGATGTTGCGCTGCACCTTGTTCACCTCGGCGCTGTCGCTGTAGATGCGGTTCCAGCGCTCAAAACCCGTGGTTTCGAAGTAGCCCTTCACCTCCTGCTTCTCGGCGGCCTTGCTGTCTGCGGTGCTGGGCATGGCGGAGTGGGCCTGTGGGCGCGGATCCTATGGGACGGGGGGCGGAGGCGGACCGCTCTGTTCCTGCACGGTGAAGCGGCTGATCAGCAACCCCATCACGATCGCCAGGTAGCTGTTGCCGCTCACCGCCACCACCAGGCAGGCGATCTGGGCCTGGGGCGACACCGGCACCACATCGCCGAAGCCCGTGGTGGTGAGGTTCACGAAGGCGAAGCTGTTGAGGCGCACAAAGTCGAGCCCCCAGCTCCCGTTGCCGGCACCTGGCGGGGCAGTGAGGTAGCTGAAGCTGCCCGGCTGCAGGCTCTCGAGCACGCCGAAGAGCAGGCCTGCCGTGAGCCCCATCAGCAGATAGCCCGCCAGGGCGCCCATCAGCACCCGGCCATTCACGCGCCGCTCCCGGCTCAGGCCCCGCACCAGTCGCAGTGTGCACCAGCCGGCGAAGCCGCTCCACAGCAGCAGCAGGCCGGTGCCGCTGTTGCGACGGCCCAGGGGGGTGAGGTGCCACAGCAGGCTGGCCAGAAGGGTGAGCCCGCCCAGGGCGGTGAAGCTCCAGCGTGGCAGTCGACCGGTCTGGCTGGCGCAGAAGGGGGGCCGGGCCAGCCCGAGCAGCAGCAGCAGGGGCAACAGGTTGTAGAGCAGGCCGGGTACCCACCGCCAGCTGCCCGGCAGGGCAAAGGAAGCGAGCACCAGCAGACAGGCCAGCAGCAGCTGGCGATAGAAGCGGTGGCGGCGGCTGTCCGGGTCGGTGGTGGCAGGGATCATGGCTCTTGCGGGGCGGGCGGGCCGGGGCGCCGGCACCACCTCCTGCCGCTGTGGCCGGGGTTGGCTATCATCCTGACCAACGCCCAAGGCGCCCGCCAGGATTGATCGGCCTCTGCGTCAGCGGACGACCACCGCAGAGAGCGGGCATGGTGAGGTTTGTACCCTGGCCGCCAGGCAAGATATCCGCTGTTTGGCTCCCCCTGGGCTCGATCCTGTGTCTCAAATCGAGCGGCAGAGCCAAGACAGGAGTCTGAGCCTGCAGGGAACGCCGGTCCCGCTGTCGGCGCACGCACCCCGGCTGTTCTCCGCCGCCGCTCTGCTCGCCTGCGGCCTGCTGGCCGCCTGCCAGGGCAGCAACGAGCCTCCGCCCCGGCCCCCCCTTGCCGTGCAGGCTCAGCAGGCCGCGATGGCCCGCTTTGCCGATGCGGTGGACACCGTGAGCACCCTGGAGGCCCTGGAAGAGGTGAATCTGGCCGCCCAGGCCGGTGGCCGCATCCAGAGACTGCTGGTGCGCCAGGGGGATCAGGTGCGCCAAGGCCAGCTCCTGATGGTGCTGGATCAGACCCAGGCCCAGGCGGATGTGGCCAGGCTGCGAGCCGAAACCGAAACCAAACGGCTCAACTACAAGCGTTTCGAGTTTCTTGTCAAGCAGGGCGCGGCCAGCGCGATCCAACGCGATCAATTCCAGCAGGACTACATCTCCTCCCGCATGAATCTGGTGGCCCGCAAGGCGGATCTCGGCTTCCGCGACCTGCGGGCGCCGATCAGCGGCACCGTGGGTGATGTGCAGGTGAAGGTGGGCGATGTGATCGCTGCCGGAGCGCCGTTCACCAAGATCATCCGCAACGATCCCCTGGTGGCTCGGGTGGATGTGCCGGCTGTCTACTCCAACCGGCTGCGGCTGGGGCTGCCGGTGATCCTGATGGATCCGGCCACCAACCGCCCCATGGCCCGCAGTGTCGTGCGCTCGCTGGATCCAGCGGTGGTGGCCGGTACCCAATCGCTGCTGGCCAAGGCGGAATTCGGCAACCCCACCGGCGTGCTGCGCAATGGCCTGCGCACCCGCACCCAGCTGATCCTGGATGCGCGGGCCCAGCTCTCGGTGCCGTTGGAAGCCGTCACCCAGATCTCAGGGCAGCGGTTTGTGTTTGTGGCCGGCAGCCTGGCGGAGCTGGAGAGAAGGCCCGGCCAGGTGCAGCTGGAGCCCCTGCGCAAGCTGCCCGCCGGCTCCCTCTTTGCCCTGCAGACCCCGGTGGAGCTGGGCCCCCTGCAGAACAACCGCTACCCGGTGCTGCGCGGCCTGGAGCCTGGCCAGCGGGTGATCAGCTCCAACCTGATCAACCTCCGGCATGGCCTGCCGGTGCGGGTCAACTAGGCAGGGCAAGGTATGTCGCTCTCCAACACCTTCATCGTTCGCCCCGTGCTCACCACGGTGTGCAGCCTGCTGATCGTGATTGCCGGGTTGATCGCCCTGCCGATCCTGCCGATCGAAAACCTGCCCGACATTGCCCCCCCCACGGTGCAGGTGAGCTCCCGTTATGTGGGCGCCGACGCGGTGAGCGTGGAGCAGGGGGTGACGAGCGTGCTGGAGCAGCAGATCAACGGGGTGGAAAACATGGACTTCATCTCCTCCACGAGCACGGCCGATGGCAGCAGCGCCATTACGGTCAGCTTCGCCAATGGGAGTGATGGCGACATCAACCAGGTGAATGTGCAGAACCGGGTGGCCCTGGCCCAGCCGAGCCTGCCGGAGGAGGTGCGGCAATCGGGGATCACGGTGAATCAGGCTTCCAACTCGATTCTGCTCGTTTATAACTTCACCAGCGAAGATCCCAAGCAGCTCTACAGCCTGGAAACCCTCAGCGGGCTGCTGGATCAAAACCTCACCGATGCCATCCGCCGTGTGCCTGGAGTGGGGGACCTGCAGTATTTCGGCAACCGCCAGCTGGCCTTCCGGCTCTGGCTCGATCCGGTGCGGCTGACCGCCAACAAGCTCACCGCCAGTGATGTGGTGCAGGCCCTGCGCAGCCAGAACCGCCTCGTGCCCGTGGGCCAGATCGGTGGGGCGCCAGCGCCACCAGGGCAGAGATACACACTCACGGTGAAGCTGCAGGGCCGGCTGCGCAGCACGGATGATTTCGAAAACCTGATCCTCCGCAACACCGGCGATGGAGGCGTGGTGCGGCTGCGGGATGTGGGCCGGGTGAGCCTGGGGGGAGAGACGTTCGCCGTGGAAGCCACCGACATCCGGGGCGTGCCTTCGGTGGGGATGGCGATCTACCAACGCACCGGCAGCAATGCCCTGGAGGTGTCCCGGGGGGTGGAGGAGGTGCTCGAGGAGTTTCGCGACACCATGCCGGTGGGGATGACGATGCAGAAGATCATCGACAACACCGACTTCGTGCGGGCTTCCATCGATGGCGTCGCCGATGCCCTGCGGGATGCCGTGATCCTGGTGGTGCTTGTGCTGTTTCTCTTTCTTCAGGACTGGAAGGCCACCCTGGTGCCGGCCATCGCCATCCCCGTGGCCCTGGTGGGCTCTTTCATGGGGGTGCTGATCTTTGGCTTCACGCTGAATCAGCTCACCCTGTTTGGCCTGGTGCTGGCCACGGGCCTGGTGGTGGATGACGCGATCACCATTGTGGAGAACACCTCCATCAACAAAGACGCTGGCATGGGTGCCGTGGCGGCGGCCAAGGCGACGATGGATGGCCTGTTCGGCGCGGTGATCGCCACCTCCTTGGTGTTGCTGGCGGTGTTTGCCCCGGTGCTCTTCTTCCCGGGCGCCACGGGCACCATCTACCAGCAATTCGCGGCCACGATTCTCTTCGCCATCGCCATCTCCACCTTCAACGCCCTCACCTTCTCCCCCATGCTCTCGGCCCTGCTGCTGGGCTGGGAGAGCAATCCACCAGGCCGTCGCGCCTACGCCATCGCCGGGGGCGCCGTGGGCTTCGTGTATGGGCTGCTGGCCGGCGGCGGGAGCGGCACCCTGGCGGCCCTCGGGGCCCTGGTGGTGGGGCTGCTCGTGGGCTTTGCCCTGCAGCTCATCACGGGTTTGCCCCTGCGCCTGCCCCTTGCCATGGCCGGCGGTGTGGCGGGGCTGTTGATTCCAGGCATCGGCAACCCCCTGCTGGTGTTGGCGTTTGCCCTGGGGGGAGGTGTGTTGGGCTGGCTGACGCCGGTGCTCTTCCGCTGGTTCAACCGGGGCTATGGGGCCATCGAGCGGGGCTACGGGGGGGGGTTGGCCTGGGTGCTGAACCACCGCAAGCTGATCATGGGCGCCCTCTTGGCGGGCATCGCTCTCACGGCGGTGGCGTTCAACACGATCGCCAGCGGCTTTGTGCCGGTGGAAGACCAGGGCTATGCCATCGGCATCGTGCAGGCCCCGGATGGAGGCTCGCTGCAGACCACGCAACGGATCAATCAGCAGGTGGCGGCGATCCTGCGGGAGGAGAAGGCGATTGCGAACGCGGCGATCTTCAGTGGGGCCAGCTTCGCCGGCAATGCCCCCAACCGGGGCCTGTTCTTTTTCGGCACCACCAACTGGAGCGAGCGGCCCAGCCGGGATCAAGGGATGGAGGCCATCGTGGGGCGCCTCAACCGCCGCTTCGCCTCCATCGAGGGGGCGAGGGTGATCGCGATTGAGCCGCCGGCCGTTCCCGGCTACGGCACAGGGGCCGGTTTTGAGATGCAGCTGCTCAATCGCAGCGGTGGCGCCCTGAGCGACAACGCCTTCATGGAAACCGCCCAGCGGCTGATCGGCAGCGCCAACGGCAGCGGCCTGTTCGAGCGGGTGTTCACCCAGTTTTCTCCTGAGGCGCCCCAGCTGGAGATTCTGGTGGATCGCGACCGCATGGCGTCGCTGGGGGTGGATTTTCAAAGCGCCATGCAGGCCTTCAGCTTCAACATCGGTTCCTTTTATGTCAACGACACCTTTGAGAGCGGCCGGATCCGCAAGGTGTTTGTGCAGGCGGATGCGGGCTTCCGCGCCACGCCCGACAAGCTGCGCACGCTGTATGCCAAAAATGGCTCCGGTGAGCCGGTGGCCCTCTCGGAATTCATCACGATCCAACCGGTCACCGGCCCTGCCGTGATCCCCCGGTTCAATTTATTCCGTGCCATCAAGGTGGAGGGCACCCCGGCCGTAGGCCGCAGCTCCGGACAGGCCATCAACGACATCCGTCGGTTGTTTGACGATCTTTCCGTCACTGGCGTAGGCGCCGATTGGACGGGCATTTCGCGGGAGGAAATTCGCGCCGGCGCCCTGGCCATTGTGGTGTTTGCCCTGGGCATCCTCACGGCCTATCTGGTGCTCGCCGGGCAATACGAGAGCTACACCGATCCGCTGATCATTTTGATGACAGTGCCGACGGCCATGTTGGGGGCGCTCCTGTTTTTGGCGGCCCGGGGCGAGGTGCTCAACATTTTTGCCCAGGTGGGGCTGGTGATGCTGATCGGTCTGGCGGCCAAGAACGGCATCCTGATCGTGGACACGGCCAACCAGCGCATGGAGGAGGGTGCCACGGCCCTGGAGGCGGCCTCCGATGCGGCCCGCTCCCGCTTCCGCCCGATCCTGATGACGGCCATCTCCTCGCTCTTCGGCTTTCTGCCGCTGGTGCTGGCGAGCGGTGCCGGCGCCAGGGGGCAGGCATCGTTGGGCACGGTGGTGTTCGGCGGGCTGGCGGTGGCCACCGTGCTCTCGCTGTTTGTGGTGCCGGTGTTTTATGTGGTGATGAAAGGCCTCACCTCAGCGCCGCAGCCGCTGGCAGCCAGCGGCGAGCCACCGGCGCCATGAGCCAGCCGCCGTCGCCGGAGGCAGCCGCTTCGTTGACGACCGCCGCGCCAGGCTCCCTTTCGGGCCGCCGGGTGGTGCTCAGCGGCCTGGTCTGCGGGGCGGTGGGCCTGGCGATCGCCCTGTTTGTGCGGGCCCTGCTCGCCAACACCAGCGTGCGGCTGCCCTCCACCAGCTTGTTCTGGGGCACGGTGCTGGGGAGTGGCTTCGCCGTGGTGGCCGGGATGGCGTTGGAGGCGGTGCGGCAGTTGCAGCGGAGCAACCCAGACCCCGCCTATCGGCACGGCCGGCGTGCCCGGCGGCCGCTGGATCAGGGCCGCGCCGGGCGCTGAGACGCTCCCGGCGGCCCCAGGTTGCCGCCGGTTCAGGTCTGCCTGGCCAGGCTGGCCCTTTGCCAGCGCAGGCCTTCGGCCCCCTCATGCCAGCGCAGGCATTCGCTGAGCGGCAGCCCCAGCAGCAGCTGCTCGATCGGCCGCCGCTCCCCCAGCAGCCGCCGCGGCAGCAGCGTGGCCGCGGCGATCGCCAGTGCCGGCATGCCGCTCCAGCGGGCCAGTCGCACCGCACCCTCCAGCAGCGGCAGGGTCACCCCGGCCAGGGTGCCGTCAGCCAGGCGGCAGCTGCCGTCCTTCACCTGCAGCTCGCGCTCGTCCCAGCGGTGCACGCCATCCTCCAGGCCATAGGGCGCCAGGGCATCGCTCACCAGCACCACCTGATCCGGCGCGAGCCGCTGCAGCAGCACCGCCATCGAGGGGGCCACATGCACGCCGTCGGCGATCAGCCCCAGGGCCACATCGCCGCGCAGCACCGCGGCGGCCACCGGCCCGGGGGCGCGGTGCCCCAGGCCCGCCATGGCATTGAAGGCATGGGTGAGCATCCCCACGCCGGCCTCGAAGGCGGCGGCTGCTTCGCTGTCGCTGGCCTGGCTGTGGCCCAGGCTCACCACCACGCCGGCCCGCCGCAGGGCGGCGATCACGTCGGCGGCTCCCTCCTGTTCCGGTGCCAGGGTCAGCAGGGCGAGGTCGGCCGAGAGCGTTCCTGCCGGCCACGGCGCGGCCCCACCTTCCGCTGCCGCGGCCTCGGCGCCAGGCTCCCGCCGCCGCGCGGCCGCCTCCGCCGGCCCCTGGAATCCCTCGATCCGCTCCTGCAGCGCCGCCAGCGAGGGCGCGGCCAGGTGCTCGCGGGGATGGGCCCCGCGCCGGGCCTCCGCCAGAAAGGGCCCCTCCAGATGCGCCCCGAGCAGGCGGCAGCGGCCTGGGCGATGCGCGGCGCGGGCCTGACGCAGCACCGCCAGCGCCTGGCGCAGCGGGGCCACTCCGCAGGTGACCAGGGTGGGGCAGATCGCCTCCACGCCATCGGCCCAGAGCAGCTCCAGCAGCTCCTGCAGGCGGGGCAGGTCGGCGGTGGTGAGCTCGGGGAAGGCCAGGCCCAGGCCGCCATTGATCTGCAGGTCCACCCCGGCGGGGCTGAGCCAGTCGCCCTGCCAGTCGGCGCCGGCGCCCCGGCTGCCGGGGGGAAGGGGATGGAGGGAGGCGATGCGGCCCGCCTGATCGATCGCCACCCGCCAGCGCTGCTCGGCCGCGGCGCCCTGCAGCGCACCACCCCCGGCGCCCCGGGCGATGCCGCTGCCGCCACCACCGGAGCGGGCGGTTCGGCGTCCGCCACCGCTGAGCGCCGAGCCGTCGGGGGGCAGTCGCACCTCGCTCAGCCAGGTGAGGCCCCGATGGTCGGTTGCCGAAGGCTCGCTGCTGCTGGGGTTCATGCGGGCGGGGGCGGGCTTGAGGCGAGAGAATGCCATCCTCGCCGCTTCTGCCGTTGCCGGCCTGCCGACGAGCGGCCGCTCCGCCATGCCGCCTGCCCGCTGGGATGCCGGCATCTCCGCCGCACCCTCTCCCTTCCACCCGCACCGCTGCCTTGCCCGAAGCCGCCTCCACACGCCTCCCCTCGCCAGCACCTCCTCCATCGCCGGCGGCATCCGGGGACCGGGCCGCCCGGGTGGCCGTGATCATGGGCAGTGATTCCGATCTGCCCACCCTGCAGCCGGCGGTGGCGGTGCTGGAGCGTTTCGGGGTGGCCTCTGAGGTGCGGGTGCTCTCGGCCCACCGCACACCCCGGGAGATGGTGGCCTTCGCCGAGGCCGCCGCGGGCCGGGGGCTGCAGGTGATCATCGCCGGCGCCGGCGGCGCCGCCCACCTGCCGGGCATGGTGGCCTCGCTCACCACCCTGCCGGTGATCGGCGTGCCGGTGCAGAGCCGGGCGCTGTCAGGCGTGGATTCGCTGCATTCGATCGTGCAGATGCCCGCGGGCATCCCGGTGGCCACCGTGGCGATCGGCAATGGCACCAATGCCGGCCTGCTGGCGGTGCAGATCCTCGCCATCGCCGATCCGGCCCTGGCCGAGGCCCTGCTGGCCTACCGCGCCGAGCTGCACGACCAGGTGGTGGCCAAGGACAGCCGATTGCAGGCGCTGGGAGCGGCGGCCTACCTCGACGGGATGACGGGCCATGCTTGAGCGGCTGGTGCTTCCCCCCTGGCTGCGCTTCAGCCTGGCGCTGCCGCTGCTGGTGCTCAACCTCTGGGTGCTGCGTCAGCTGCTGCTGCCCCTCGCGCCCTTTCCTGCCCTGTTCCTCACGGCGGCGCTGCTGGCCTTCCTGCTGGATCTGCCCACCCGCTGGCTGGTGGAGCGGGGGCTGCCCCGGCCGCTGGTGCTGCTTCTGGTGCTCGGCCTGGCCTTCGGTGGCGTGGTGCTGGCAGCCCTCTGGCTGCTGCCGCGGCTGGTGAGCCAGCTCGGCGACCTGATCAATGCCCTGCCCGGCTGGCTGGCCCAGGGCGAAACCCTGCTGGGGGAGCTGCAGCGCTGGGCGCTGGCCAAGGGGCTGCCCACCGAGTTCGGCGATCTGAGCAGCGAACTGATCACCCGCACCAGCAAGCTCGCCAGCCAGCTCAGCCAGGAGCTGCTCAGCCTGCTCGGCGCCACGGTGGGCCTCACGGTGAACACCGTGATCGTGCTGGTGCTCACGGTGTTCCTGCTGATCGGCGGCGACCGCATCGCGGCGGGGCTGGCGGCATGGCTGCCGCCGGGGGTGCGGGGGCTGGTCACCGGCACCCTGTTCCGCACCTTCCGCGGCTATTTCGGCGGCCAGGTGGTGCTGGCCCTGATCCTCAGCGCCCTGCAGATGCTCGTGTTCACGCTGCTGGGCATTCCCTACGGCGTGCTGTTCGCGGTGGCGATCGGCTTCACCACCCTGATTCCCTATGCCAGTGCCCTCACGATCGTGCTGGTGAGCCTGCTGCTCGCCCTGCAGGATCCCCGCCAGGGTCTGGAGGTGCTGGCGGCGGCGATCACGGCGGGCCAGGTGGTGGACCAGGTGATCCAGCCACGGCTGATGGGCAGCATCGTGGGTCTCCAGCCCGCCTGGCTGCTGATCAGCCTGCCGATCGGCGCCAGGCTCGGCAGCCTGCTGGGCCTCGGCGAGCTGCTGGGGCTGCTGCTGGCGGTGCCGCTGGCCAGCTGCGCCAAGACCTTTCTCGATGCCTGGGCCGTGCGCCTGCGGGCGGGTGAGCCGCTGGTCACCAGCGCCGGCGATTGACGGCAGAGAGCGGGGCCATGCCAGCGCAGAGCTGCGGCTGTGGCGGCCAAGGGTTGCGGATCACGGCGCTGCGTTGGTCTCGAGCACGGGCTTCATGCCGATGTTGAAGCTCACGCAGATCCGTTCCCGGGTGCTGTTGTTGCATCCCACCTCGTGACACAGCCAGGCCGGGAAGAGCAGCAGCAGGCCATCGCTGGGCGCCTGCTCCACCCGCCGGTTGAGAACGCTGCGGCTCGACTGGGTGAGCGGAGGCAGCAGCACCTGGGCCCCGTTGCGGGGATCAAGGATGGAGATGTTGCCGCAGCTGGGCCCGGCCTGCAGATAGACAACACCGCTGAACAGGGAGCTGGGGTGCAGGTGGGCGCGCACGCTGTGTCCCTGGCCGTTCACCATCGCCCAGGCATTGTTGAAGCATGGCCTCGCCTTGCTGAAATCCCAGCCGATCTCTGCCAGCGCAGCCTGGCAGGATGCGCCGATCCATTGAAACAGCTCGGCGAGAGGGGGGGGGGATCGAGCAGGTTCGTGGGGCTGTGCCAGCCGCCCTGATTGGTGATCTGGATTCCCTGGGGGTCTCTGAGCGAAGCGTCAGGATCGCGGCGGCGAAGCGCCCGGCGTCGAGCGCATCCGGCAGCGCGAAGGTCCACAGGGGGGTTGGGAAGAGCAGCTGGCAGGCCAGGGAGCGATGGGCATCAACCGGCACTGACCGTGGGCGCCCATGATGCCTCTGGCCAACCGGGTCCACACGTTCGGTCGAACACCGCGGAGAGGCTCAGGCGCGTGTCTTGCTCGCCCCGGCGCAGCCCCCGCAGCCATCGGCAGGCTGGTGTGGCCGCAGCCTCTGGTGAGGCTTGGATATCACGGCGTGGGATGGCGCAGATGGTTCAGAGAAGTGGTGGCTGAGGAAAGAGCGTTCAACCGGGCAGCGCAGAACCCAAAGGATGACGTCCTGGGTAGATTGATCGTCTTCCTGGTGAGGCTGGAATGCCTGTGAATATCAAGAGCCCACGCGTCGATGACCTGCTGGCGCAGTTGCGCCAGCTCACCGGGCGCGGTGCCACCGACATCGTGCGTGAGGCCCTGGAGCAGGAGCTGCAGCGTCAGCGGCGGCTGCGCCGGATCCAGCGGTTGCAGGACGATCTCCCCAGCCTGCAGCGGCAGGCGGCCGACCAGGCACGCTCCTTCGCCGCCGAGCAGCTGTACGACGATCAAGGGCTGCCGGCGTGATCCTGGATTCCTCCGTGGTGCTGGCGATCCTGCAGCAAGAACCAGCTTGGGAGAGTCAGCTGGCGCGACTGCAGGAGGCGGAAACCCTGCGGATCTCGGCCGGAACCCTGCAGGAGCTGCTGATCGTGGCCCATGGCCGTGGGCTGCTGGAGCCCGTGGAGCAGCTGTTGGAACGGTTGGACGCCGATATGGTGCCGGTTGACGCTGAACTGGCCCGAAGGGCGCTTGCGGTGTACCAGCGCTTCGGCAAGGGTCAGGAGCATCCGGCTCAGCTCAACTTCGGCGACTGCTTCGCCGCCGCCCTGGCCGAGCGGGATCAGCTGCCGCTGGCCTTTGTGGGGGAGGATTTCGCCGCGGCGGGGTTCTGAGGCGTCGTGGGCGATTCGGTTCAAGCGCCGCCGGTTCAGAACCTCCAGTCCAATCGGTCAGGCCGGGCTTGGGCCTATCGCATCGGTTGGGATCGGTGCTGCGGAGCGAGAGCCATGGCCTCGATCCTCACCTCACCCCTGCCAAGATCATTCGTGTGGCAGGCGCCCTGGCCCGCCCCCCAGCTCAGCCTTCCCCTTCCGCCGGAATCACCCCATTGGTCTGCAGATAGGCCAGCACCTGGGCGACGCAGGCTTCCAGGTCCTGGCCGCCGGTGTCGATGCGCAGCTCGGGGGCTTCGGGGGCTTCGTAGGGGCTGGAGATGCCGGTGAAGTCCTTGATCTGGCCGGCGCGGGCCTTGGCATACAACCCCTTGGTGTCGCGCTCCTCGCAGACCCCCAGATCGGCGGCGCAGTGGATCTCGATGAAGTCGCCGGCCTCCACCAGCGCGCGGGCGCGGTCGCGGTCGGCCTTGAACGGCGACACGAAGGCGGTGAGCACCACCACGCCGGCATCGAGAAACAGCTTGGCCACCTCACCGATGCGGCGGATGTTCTCCTCGCGGTCGGCGTCGCTGAAGCCCAGGTCTTTGCAGAGGCCATGGCGCACGTTGTCGCCATCGAGCACGTAGCAGGCCAGCCCCTGCTCAAACAGCGCCGAATTCACGGCATTGGCCAGGGTGCTCTTGCCGGCGCCGCTCAGCCCGGTGAACCAGAGGATGGCGCTGCGGTGCCCGCGCTGATGGGCCCGTGCGGCGCGGCTCACGCTGGAGTGGTGCCACACGATGTTGGTGGCCTTGGTGGCCTTGGTGGCCTTGGTGGCCGGGCCGGTGCCGGTCCCGGCGGTGCTGGCAGGGGTGGCGGCTGTGGCGGCGGGTTCGGAGGGCATCGGGCGGTGGCGACGGGGAGCGGACGGCCGCGGCAAGCGCAGTGGCGCCATTCTCTCTGCAGGTGTCCCTCGGTCCTTGGTCTGCTGCGCTCTGCCCGCAGGCCCCGCTCAGCGAAGCCGCACCTGCAGAGGCACCGTCGCCGATCCCGCAGGCGCCTCTGCTGATCCGGCCGTGCCCCCCGGCGGCGAGACTGCCCCCACCCTCCGGCCTGCCGTGGCCCCCGCCCGCCATCCCTCCCCAGCACGGCCCGGGGCACGCCGCGGCGGCTGGCTGCTGCCTGGCGCCGCCGGACTCCTCAGCCTCTACCTGGGCTTCTGCG
>Ga0169931_10008752_pt1 | contig 14711 bp, 7 predicted proteins | sample Kivu_15m_20L_FD_129675 | JGI IMG/M metagenome (GOLD analysis project Ga0169931, IMG submission 129675) | Freshwater microbial communities from Lake Kivu, Western Province, Rwanda to study Microbial Dark Matter (Phase II) - Kivu_15m_20L... | ecosystem: Environmental > Aquatic > Freshwater > Lake ...
ATTAGGCATATTAGGCATATTAGGCATATTAGGCATATTAGGCATATTAGGCATATTAGGCATATTAGGCATATTAGGCATATTAGGCATATTAGGCATATTATGCATATTTGCGTTATTATTTGCTAAGGTTTGCATATATAATATATGATATTTTATATAAGGTTCTAATGTATTAGTAGTTTTTGCACTACCTATTTGTATTGCTAATTCAGCAATATAATCACATAATAATATTATTAAAACACCTACAAAAACAAATATAAAAATATTTATTAACATATTAAAAATATTTTGTGTCTTTTTATTTTCATTAATACTTTCTGTTAATTTTGCATCATGTATATTCATAATTTCTTCTTTTTGTAAATAATTATTTGATTTTACAATAGGTTGTTCTTCTGCCTTTTTAACTATAAAACCACCTGGTCCAGTTATTTCAGAACTTTTAACATTATCTAATGAAGATTTTTTATCATTATTATTAATTTTATTTTCTATACTTTTTAAATAATCTAATGCTTCTATTGCCTTCTTTTTTTCTTCTTCGCTTAAATTATATTCATTTGTATTTAGTAAATTTATACCATTAGAAGTTGTGTTATTATTATTAGAATATTCATTTGTATTATCATTTGTATAAGATACTTTATTATAATTCGGCATATATTCATTTACCTTATTATTTGAATTTGATTTATAATTTACTTCATCTTTTAAATTATTAATATCAAAATATTGTTCCATTTCTTCATCATAAAATGGACGGATACTATCATTGTTATCAGAAATATTATTATCATTCATTGCTATTTCAGAAGTTACATAATTATTATATTTTTCAACATTATCATTTATAGTATTATCTCTTCTGTTATTATCAGTATATGTATTAATAGCAACATCCATCTCTTTTTTACAATTTCCAGAAATAGGAATATTATATGTAGGTGCTTGAATAGGAGCGCAACTACCGACATTATTCGATTTTTTCATAGAGTTATTAACAATATCATAATTTCCATAATCTACTTTTTCTTTATTAGAAGCAAATGAACTATTTTCAATACTATATAATTGTTGCGAATTAGATTGAGAATTTTGTGCTGGTTTTTTTTTATTTGTTACTGGTTTAAAAGTATTTATGTTATATGCTTCTTGAATTGTTGAATATTGCATTTTAATAATTAATATTTATATTCTCTATTATACAAAAAGGAAAGAAAAAACAAAATATTTATATAATATAAATGTAAAGAAGCATTATGAATAAAAACGAATATATATTTGATTTTAAGGAAAATAAAAATATTGATAGTATAGCTGATGATAATAATAATTTAATATTAATTATTATTAAAGGACTAATAACAGGATTTTTAATAGCATATCTAATAATATTAGGATTGCGACCAGCAGCTTTATATCCAGATAATATCTTAGAAATTATTGAAAACCCATGGATATTTATTATACTTATTATAATTAACTTTTATGTTATACAATGGGATTTAACTATAGGTCTATTAATGTTCTTATCAATAATAGCGTTATTACTAGATATAATTATATTTACGGAAGGAAAAATATTTTATAATAAAGAAGAAGCAGAGAATTATTCTAATAATACTAGTAATATTAGTAATACTGATAATAAATCTTCTGATACTAAAACTAAATTGACATTATCAGAAAAGTCTTCTTCTATGATTTATAAATCTTATATGGATATAAATGATATAATTATGGATAATATAAAAAAATATAAAGATATAAATTATAATAAAAAAACTTCTATTAACGTTTATATTTAATAATTGTCTTAATAAAAAATAGATTACACTATTAAATTATGGAGCCAGTAGGTATTTTTGGAAATATAGAACCCTTATCTATATTATTTTTTATAGTTGTTCAAATAGGCGGAAGATATTTAAAATTGGATTTAACACCCGCACAGCAAAAATTAATAAATAATTCTATATTTCAAAGCATTATATTAATATCTATTATATATATGTCTACTAAGAATTTTACAAATAGTATTGTTATTGTTATAGTTATATATATATGTATTCATATTTTATTCAATGAAAATCACAAATATAATATATTATCAAGAAAATGGTTATATGATGAAAAAATTATTGATACTGAATATAATAATATAAAGGATATTTATATTAAAAATATTAAGAATATTGAATGATTGAATTATCGTCTAATATTGTAATAAATAAACCTTTAGACGATATTTTTAATAAAATGTATGATAAAAATGAAGATATTAATATTAACGAAGAATTATATAAAATAATAGAATGGAAAATATCTGATTGGAAAATAAAAAATGGAAAAAGAAAAAAAATAGAAGATATATATATATATGTAAATGAATTACCAGAATATTTGAAAAGTTATACTTTAGAAAATGACAAATATATAAGAATTCATAGAAAATATAAGATAATAAATGATGGTATAAAATATAAAGAATTAAAATGTAAGGATGAAATTATTAATTTAAAAAAAGGATATAGTACAATAATTAATACATTAAACTTAATTAATATAAAAGAATATATTAAATTAATATACGTAGAAGATAATATAACAGAACTTAGTATTAAATGTAAAATAAAAATATCTATACCTAATAAAGAAGATTTTGAAAATTATATTAAATTAATATTTCAAAATATATTAGATAATTTAGTCAATAAACTACAAAAATAAAAGTAATATTTTGTATATTTAATGTTTATCATTTTTTTATATTTATTACCATTAATAATATATAATGGGGGTGATAATCAATTTATAACTTATAAAAATTACTACAAATAATATAGAATAATACTATGCTCACTATTTCAATAAACATATGATAAGGGAAATGTGGGTAAAATTCAAGCATTCTTTTACAATTGTATGTTTCGTTTAAAACTAAAAGAATGATGATAGCAACTAAAAATATTATTTTATATATAGTATTTTGAATAAATTTTGGCAGTAATTTTAAAAAGTCATTTATAATATTATAAATATTATACCCCTTACATTATATCATTTTCTTCTATCAAAATATTATTTTCTTTTTTCAAAATATTATTTTCTTTTTTCAAAATATTATTTTCTTCTTTTAAAGAATTATTATCATTTTTAAAAGATAAAATTTCTTCTTTTAAAGAATTATTATCATTTTTCAAAGATAAATATTCTTCTCTTAAATTATTATACATATTTACAATAGATAAATTATAATTTTGAGAAAGTGATAAATTTGATATATTATCATAGTACAATGATATTATTTCATTTTTATTAAATAATTTTATATGTTTATTATTAGTATATCTACAATAAGGACATTGATATTTCACAAATATATTTTTACTTTCTGTAAATAATAAAGATGATCGAGAAGATAAATTATTACAACAATTAATACATATGTATTTATTACATTCATAACAATGCATATTTGTTGATACTTTATGTTCAAAACATATTTCACATTCTTCAATTTCTTTTTCTTCCCTTTTCATTTATTATTTAGTTATAAAATTATATAAGAATTATATACTATATATAGTTAGTGAGGTAATACTCACTGCTGCTATAGCTCAGTTGGTTAGAGCACTCGACTGTTAATCGAGTGGTCGCAGGTTCGATCCCTGCTAGCAGCGTTTATTTTTTATAATCTTATATAATAATAAGAGAATGAATAAAAAAAATTTTTCAGCGCCAGCAAAACTGATGAAAAGTGTTAAAAGTAACTCTAAATCAGATTTTCATAAAGCTATTTCAAATATAGTTAATATAATAAATAGTATTGAATATGAAAATGATAAAAAGAAAATAGATAAGGTATATAATTCTAAATATCCGAGAGATTTTAAATTTCCTTCTGATAATTATTTACTTGATAAAATATATAAAAAACCAAGAAGAAACTTCAGAATAATAGATGTTGAAGAAGAAAAAAATAAAGAGAGTTCTTCAAAACCAAGAAGAACATTTAGAATTACAGATTCTTATCCTGAACATAAAAAAGATAGTAGTTCAAGTTCTTCAAAATCAAAAAAAAAATACACAATAACTATATCTAATTCTAATGAACAAAAAATTGAAAAAAATATATTAACTGGAGCAAAAACAAATAATAATAATAATAATAATAATTTAAATTATAAAATTATTAATTAAATTATAAAAATTGATAATATATATTTAAACATTAGATGACTTATTTTAACTACTATTATTAAGAGATATGTCTATTTATCCTGAACTATCTTATAACGACCAAAAAGTTGAAATACAAGAAGTAAAAGGTATTCAATTTAGTGTTTTAAGCCCGGATGAAATAGTTAAACGTTCGGTTGTTGAAATTAATAAAACAGATACTTATGCTGGAAGTGAACCTATTATTGGGGGATTATTCGATTCACGCATGGGTGTTTTAGAACATAATAGAATTTGCTGCACTTGTGAGCAAAAAAATATATTTTGTCCTGGACATTTTGGACATATTGTTCTAGCTAAACCTGTATTTCATGCTATGTTTTTTGATATAGTTAAAAAAATATTGAATTGTGTTTGTTATAAATGCTCAAAATGTTTAATATCTCCTAATACGCCTCATAAGGATTTTAAAAATGATATTGCTAAAATTTTATCAATAAAAAATAATCATAAAAGATGGGAAACCTATTATAAACTTTGTAATACTACTACAAAATTAAGAGTTTGCGGAGATGATGATGTTGTTGGGTGTGGAGCAGTCAGACCTACAAAAATTCATAAAGAAAATTCTATGAAAATAATTGCTGAATGGAAAGATAAGAAAAATGAAGAAAAAGTATCACAAGAATTAACAGCAGAAGATATTCTTAAAATTTTCAAGAAAATTAGTGAAAAAGATATGGAGATGATGGGATTTAATCCAAAATGGAATAGACCAGAATGGATGATATGTACAGTTCTTCCAGTTCCACCTCCTGCTGTAAGACCAAGTATTATTGAAGAAAATGGACAAAGAAGAGAAGATGACTTGACACATAAATTAAGTGATATCATTAAAGCAAATAATCAAGTTCAAGATAAAATTAATAAAGGTGCTACAGAAGAAACTATTAGATATTATACTATACTTCTTCAATATCATGTATTTACATTTATTAATAATCAAATGCCTGGACTTGCTCCAGCACAACAAAGAAATGGTAGAAAGTTAAAATCTGTAACAGATCGTATGAAAAAGAAAGAAGGGCGTATCAGAGGAAATTTAAATGGAAAACGTGTTGATCAATCGGCGCGTTCAGTTATTACTCCAGACCCATATATTAGTATCGATGAATTAGGTGTTCCTATTAAAGTAGCTATTAATATTACTTTTCCTGAAATTGTCAATAAATTTAACATAGAATATATGCGTAAATTAATTATGAATGGCGCTGACAATTGGCCTGGAGCTAAATACATTAAAAAACCAAATACAACAATTAATTTGAAATATTCACGTGATTTAGAAACTATTGCCAAAGAATTAAAGAATGGAGATATAGTTCATAGACATTTATCAAATGGAGATTATGTATTATTTAATAGACAGCCTTCTCTTCATAAAATGTCTATGATGTGTCATAAGGTGGTTATTATGCCTTATCAGACATTTCGTCTGAATGTACTTGTTACACCTCCTTATAATGCTGATTTTGATGGCGATGAAATGAATTTACATTGTCCTCAAAGTATTCAAACTATGAATGAATTAATGGATATTGCAGCTGTTCCGTATATGATTTTAGCACCACGCGATGGAAAACCTATTATTGAAATAGTTCAAGATACTCTTGTAGGTTCTTATCGATTGACTAAAGATTATACTGAAATTCATGATAAAACAATGGCTAATATTCAAATGGTAAATAGTTATTTTGATGGTTGTCTCCCTAAACCTAAAAATAAGTATTCTTATACAGGTAAAGAAGCATATTCACAAATATTACCTCCAAGTTTGTTCATAAATAGAAAGAATAAGAAGGATGAAAAAGTTATTATTAATAATAGTGAATTAGAATGTGGTAATCTTGATAAAAATGTATTTCATGGTATTTCATCTGGTTTAATACCTGTTATTTATCACGATTATGGGCCATTTGAAGTTCGCAAGTTTCTTGATAATACACAAAGATTAATTTGCAGATGGTTGCTAACGTCAGGATTTAGTGTAGGAATAAGCGATTTAGTAACAGATAAGAAAACAGACGAAAATCTTAAAAATAAAATTAACGAAATGAGAACAAAAGCATACAACAAATTAGATGAAATAAGAAGAGGAACCTTTATTAACAATAGTATATTCAACAACGAAGATTATATTGAACGCGAATTAATTGGTATTCTCAATGAAACTACTAGCGAAGTTGGTAAAATTGGATTTGCACAAATTGAAGAAAAAACAAATAGAATGATTAATATGGTTAAATCAGGTTCAAAAGGTAAAGAAATTAATATTTCACAAATGATTGTTTGTGTAGGACAACAAAATGTTGATGGAAAAAGAATTACCTATGGTTTTACTGATAGAACACTGCCGCATTTCACAAAATACGATGATGGTCCAGAAGCAAGAGGGTTTGTTAAAAATAGTTTCATATCTGGTTTAAAACCTCATGAAGTATTCTTTCATGCTATGGGTGGTCGCGAAGGTCTAATTGATACTGCTGTAAAAACTTCTGAAACAGGTTATATTCAACGAAGATTAGTAAAGGCAATGGAAGATTCAAAAATATACTATGATAATACTGTTAGAACTGCTGATGGAACTATTATACAATATATTTATGGTGAAGATGGTATGGATGGCTGTAAGGTTGAAGTTCAAATTATAGATAGTATCTATAAAAATAATATTGAACTTGATTTAGAATATAATTTAAAAATAACGGATAATATCGAAGTTCATGTTACAGAAGATGTTGCTAAATCAATTAATAGCAATACTTATGTAAAATGTAATGAACATTTTGAAAAAATTGTAGAAGATAAGTTGTTCCTTATTAAGAAAATTTTTAACTATGAAAAGAAAAATGTAATTAGTTATCCTATACCATTTCGAAGAATTTTAAATACTGCTCATGAAAGACTAAATAGTATTAATATTCAAGCAGTAAAGACAGATTTATCTCCAGACTATATTTTGGATAATATTGATAAGTTAGAGAAAAAATTATATATTAAAAATCTAACTCAAGGCATGAGATTTCTTCATATATTATTAAGATTGTATCTAAATCCTAAAAAATTAATATTTCATTATCATTTTACAAAAGAAATATTTGATTATATTGTTCAACAAATTACAGAATATTTTAATCAAGCTATTGCACAACCAGGTGAAATGGTAGGAATAGTAGCAGCACAAACAATTGGAGAATTAGGTACACAGATGACATTAGATTCATTTCACGTTTCAGGTACAGCAGCAGCAGTTAAAGCTACTTCAGGCGTTCCTCGTCTTAAAGAAATTTTATCAGCTACTAAAAAAACTAAAACGCCTACATTGATTATATACATGAAAAATGATATATCTTGCGTTGTTAATCCCGTTAAAAATAGCAATGGTGATTTTAATGATTCTCGTATTGATGCTACTAAAGATCATGCTATGAATATTAAAAATTCTATTGAAATTACTAAATTATCAGATATTTTAGAATATAGTGAGATTTATTGGGATAATGGAGAATATTATGAAACTAATATCGAAGAAGATCAAGGAATAATGAATATTTATAAAGAATTTGAAGAATTAAATGGATTGACTTGTCGTTCAAGAAGTTCTTCTCCGTGGGTTCTAAGATTAGTATTTAATAAACAAAAAATGGTTTCCTATAAATTGAAAATGATAGATATTTATACTAAATTAAATTCAGCATATGATAAATATATAGATTGTGTATATAGCGATGATAATGCCGAAGAATGTGTATTCCGTATAAAATTAACAGATTTGGCATTAAAAGATGGGGATGAGATTGCTACTATTAAAGCAATTGAGCATAATATTGTACATCAAATATTATTGAAGGGATACAAAGGTATTAAGAAGGTATCACTTAATAAAAAGAAATATACAAGATATAATGATGATACAAATAATTTTGATGATATTCTTGAATGGGTATTAGATACTGATGGTACAAATTTGATTGAACTATTAGCAAATCCAAACATAGATAGTACACGCACTATATCAAATGATATCAGAGAAATTTATGACACACTCGGTATTGAAGCAGCGAGATATGCTTTATACAAAGAATTATTAGTTGTTACAAATGAGGGTTCTATGAATTATAGACACATGTCTCTATTAATTGATACTATGACATATAAAGGACATTTGATGCCCATAGACAGACATGGTATTAATAGAGGAGATATTGGACCTCTTGCTAAATCTTCATTTGAAGAAACAACGGATATGTTAATCAACGCAAGTATATTTGCTGAATATGATAAAGTAAACGGTGTTTCAGCAAATGTTATGCTTGGACAACAACCTCCTTGTGGAACTGGAGATAGTAAGATATTAATAGATGAAGAGTATATGCTTCAACTATTAAATGAAATTAATGAAAAGAACCCTATGAATGAAGAAATACTAGACCCTATAATTGAGATAGAAGAAGATATTGAAGAACGTGAAAAAATATTATATACTGAAAGCGATCTACAATTAAAACTAAATATTGATAAAACTAATGCTAAATGTTATAAAATGCCTAAACAAAATATAAATATTATATAGAATCTGATAATAATGAATCTTCTGAATTGTATTTTATACTTATTAATTTATTTTTAATTTCTTCTGGTGCGTCATCTAATTCTTTATACATATATGTTTCGCTATCTGTTATCTTAATAATGTAATATGCTATATTTTCTGTAGTTTTTATTTTTTCTCTATAAAGCATTATTAATGGTCTATATAATATATCAGATGATTTGTATCCTGCTCTGTAGAAAACAGATGTAAGATTTAAGTCTTTATTACCTGCTCTTTTATCTACCCTTTTCCCTTTTCCGTATTCTATTTTGTCGTATATTATAAATATATTAATATTCAACCATTTAGAAATTAGTTTAATAGTTATATCACTAAAATATTTTATTAAGTCCTCCTTTTTAATATAATTAATTATACTTCTCCTTTCTTCTATACTGCTATTATTAAAATATGTTTCAAAAAATATAGTTAATGCTGATGGTTTGAACTTTTTATCAGTTTTATTAACAGCATTCATAGCTTTAATATATATATTAAAAAAATGAGGGTCTTGAAATATTTTTTTAATTAAATTTTTATTATTATGTCTATTTTCATCTATATCAATTACTTCACATAGTATATTTTCATATTCCCTATATGTGTATTCAATTATATTTTTAAAACTATATATATTTGTTATTATATTTTTATTATAATTTATTAAAAAATCATATAATTCTTTAATATAATTATTGGTATAATTAACCTTAATATATCTTAACTTTGACCATATTTTCTTTGTATATTTTTTCCATTTAGAATTTAATTCTTCTTCTGTGCCCTTAAATATTTCAGGTATATTAATAATTTCATTCTTTAATTCTATACCTGGTTCTATATTATAAGGAATTTCTAGAGGATTTTTAGTATAATCGATAGTATTTGGATAATAATTTTTATAACTTACTATTTTTTTTGGTATATTATTATGAACTAAATATTGCGAAAATATTAATTCATTTTCAGTTTCTATTATATTCTCAGATATATCATTAATATAATCATATTTTAATTTTTCTAAAGAAGTTGAAAACCAATTTTTAATATCTGTTCTCGAAGATATATTAATTTCTTCTAAAATTATTTGTAAATCCTTTTTACTATATAATTTACTATCAGAATTAGATAAAATATTTTTAAGTAATGTTCCTATAATATGCGTCTTTTTGTTTTTAGATAAATTATTATAGTAATCATCTGTATAAATATTACTCAATAATTTATCTTTAATATATTTTCTAATTTCATAAGTTTCTTTATCATTTTGCTCATTTTTAATAACATATTTATGATATTTACTAAAGTAATCGCTGTTTAATAATATATTATCATCTAATTCATTATCTATAAATTTAATTTTTCCTTTTGTAATATTTTTATTTTCTTTTATAATTTCAAATTTTTCAATTTCTATATTATATTTTTTCATATCTTCCACAAAATATTCATGTAAATCATTCTTGATAGTAAATAAATATTCTATGCCATTTATATCTTCACTAAATACTATATTTTTAATATCAAAAGTTTCAAGTAATAAATTAATTGTTATAATAGACTGCTTTTTGAATTTTATTATAATATTATTATTTAAGATAATCTTGTCTATTGATAAATCGTTGTTTATTATTAATACTTTAAAATTATATATATCAGCATCATAATCATTTGTTTTATTAGATATACTTCTTAATATAGCTTTAATATTCTCTTTATTTTCATATATATCAATATTATTAATCTTATTTTCATTTGAACATTTTTTTATAATATCTTTAATATTATGATGTTCATGTAAATTAAAATATTTATTGTCATCAACTATATTTATAGATTTCGATACTATTGGTTCATATATAGATTTATTTATATCATTATCATTATTATTATCTTTATATATCATTATCATTTTTGGATTTTTCCCTAAATAAGGTAAAATCTGTTCAATATTTGTATAATAAGGACAAATAATTTGTACATCATTATTTAACCCTTTATCTATTTCCCATGAAACAAGTAAATTTTTATACAATATTGCTACTAATGAAAAAATATATTGAATATTTTTTTCATATTTATTATCATCAGATTTTAAATAATTTATAAATTTTTTGTAAGATTTATATATATATAATAATCGCGATTTAATATATAAAGATTTTTTTGAATTATCATTAGCATCTGGGTATACTATATATTTGCATTTAAAATTATTTAAAAGTTCAATATATAATTCTTCATTTAATTCTGGAATAATAGGTTCTGTATCAGCAAAATCTTTAAATACATTTCCATTTTCAAGAGATAAAAAATTTACAATATTTAATTTTAATATTATATCTTTTATTAAACCTTCTTTAGTTTTATTTAATAAATATGCTATGACTTCCATAATATTATCATAATTATTAAGCTTTTTATTTATTGGAATATCTTTCAACCCTTTTCTTAATATACAATTATGTTTATTAATATTATTACGATTTATACATTTATTTATATATTTTTTATAATTATCATATAATACATAATATAATTCTTTACGAATATTACCATATCTATTTTTATATATTACGGGTATTTGTGTCATTATATAATTATTACCATTCGTATTTGTATCAGGTGTATCATCAATATTTTGTTGGATATTATCATCTTTTATATCAGCATTTTTCTGTGTTTTTTTTCCAACCTTAGCTTTTTTTTCTTTAATCTGTGGTTCAATAGATTTATTCCTTTTACCACAACAAGGTAAATTATATTTACTTATAATATAAGCATACCTCGGATTATTAGAATTATTCATAATATCATTCATCATTATAGGTTCTTCATTTTCATCAGGGCATTTTCTTCCTTCTTTAATATCATTTTCATCAAGAGGAATATTACTAATTGGACACCATACACGCGGACAGGTATAATAATTTAAATTATTTTCACTACTACCATGAAGTATTATATTATCTAATTTTTTATCATAGCCATATTTTTTAAGTTCTTTTAATTCATCATCAGTTAAAACAATTGGTTGTTTGGGACGTTGACAAAGTCTTGGTAGATTATCTCCTTTCCATAATTCTTTATCAGCTATTTTTAACTTATTAATTAAAAAATGTTCTTTATTTTTTCCACCGCCAGATGATGATTTTCCTATTTCATCTTCATTTATAGAACTTTTATCAGAAATACTTTTAGAACTGCTCTTAGAACTGCTCTTAGAACTGCTCTTAGAACTGCTCTTAGAACTGCTATCTTTTGATTTTTTGCTTGTTGAAGATTTAGAAGAAGAGCTACTAGTTTTTTTAACAGGTACTATTTCTTTAGGACTATCTTTCTTCTTTTTAGGTTGTTTTATAGTAGTTTCACTCGATTTTTCAATTATTCTAATCAACCAGTATTTTAAATTATTTATTTCAAAAAATGTTTTAAAATTTTCTGTTATAATCTCGATATTATCATTGTTTATTATAACATATATTGTTGAATTATTTTCTTCATTCTTATTTTTATTTAATTTATAATTTTCTATTTCATCAATATTTTTAATTATTCCATTTATATCTGCTATTGTTTTATTAATTCCTAAATTTTTAAGTTCATTAAATATTTCATTTGCTTTTATTTTTCTATATTTATTACGACTTTTAATATATTTTTCAGTATCTATATTATCATCTCTGTTATATATATAAAATCCATTATTTTTTTTATGACTATTTTTCTTGTCATATTTTTCATAATCTTGAAATATATTGGCATATGTACCTAATTTATTTAATAGAGCAGTATCAATGTAATCAATAGAATATGTTATTCTTGAATTTATATTAGTAACTTTAAAATCATCATCTCTTACATTAAAATAATCACTAATATAATTAATAATATTTTTTTTAACATTATCAATAACAGATATATTTTCGCCTTTATTCATATGATATTTAATATCTATTGTAAAAATACCTTCTTTTGATATATTTAATACAATATCTTCGTTTTTATAATAAATATTTATGGAAGGTTCTGTATCTTTATTATTTAATTTAAATATTCCTGCTAATTTTGCTTCTTCTATCGTATGTGATTTATATAATTTATAAATAGCATTATTATTATTAATAAGTTGTATTAATTGTATTGTATCAGATGTTTTAAAATTATCAAAAAGTACTATTAAAGATTCTATATCATATTTTTGTGAAAAAGATATTTTAAAATATTCTTCTTTTTTTTCCTTAGTCTTAATTATTTTACCATTATATAGATCAATTGTTTCCTTTTCTAATTTTTTATTTAAATTAGGTAATAATTTTTTTTTATCAGGGTAATAATATTTTATATCATATTTGAAATCACTATAAAATACAATATTTATATTATCAATATCAAATATATCTTCAGTGTATTCATATTCAATAGGTTCTTTTAACAATTGCGAATCTCTGTTATTAGATTTAAATGGGTTAGGATGATATCCTTTCCATAATATATTTTTTATATTAAACATTAATGATTTATCTATATTATTTTCAGAGCTCCAAATATAAAAAGGATAAGATATATCATTACCTATTTTTGTTTCATAATCAAAAATATAATAAGCAATTTTATTAAAAATATTATTTATATTAACATCTCTAAATATATATTCTGGTATAATAATGGTATTTGTATATTTATTATTTAAATTAATATCAAATACATAATTAATATGTGTATTTTCAGTAACCCATCTTTTAACGAATATAGGTTTTATTAATTCCATATATATATCTAATGATAAAGAAGAAAAACATATTATTTTATAATTTAATAATATAGAAAGGAATAATAATTAATGACCTTATTAATTAATGATTTAATTTCTGTATTAGAAAAGAATAATAAAAATACATCTAAATTAAATAATGTTGAAGATCCCAATTTTTTATACAAGAATCTCATATCATTATTAAGTAAAAATATGGAAGCTTTTATTACATCTACAGAAAGAAGTGAAGATATATTATTAAGAGGTTTAAATGATATGCGTTCTGTTAGAGAAGAACAAGACAAAATAGCAAAGGATGTTCAATACAATAAATCTACTTCTGATGGTGTTATAATTAAAGAAAACGTTCCTTTATCAACTAATAATGATGGTACTTCAGGTACTTCAGGTACTTCAGGTACTTCAGGTACTTCAGGTACTTCAGGTACTTCAGGTAAAGATTCTAAAGATGATAATACAAAAGAAAGCAAACCAACTGAAGATAAAGGATTAATGGATAAATTTAAATGGGTTTTGATTGGATTTGGTATATTAATATTTTTAATATTAATTATAGGTTCTGTATATTATTTTTATTTTAGAAATAATACTGAACAAAATTCGCAACATATAAATTTACAAGATCCAGAATATGTTTATCCATATAAAACAATTACACAACCTGTAATTAATAAAGAGCCATCATCATTATATTTTAAAGAACCACAAATAGATAATCTAAAACAATCTCCTATTAAAAATGATATTAAACAAGAAGAATATTCGTATTTTCCTTTTTTTTCAGAAAAAAAAGAAAATAATATGTTAAATAATTTTCAAGATAACCAAAAAGAAATAAAACCTAGTTTTTTTAGCTTCAATAATTCAGAAAAAAAGGAGGATTATGTAAAAGATGTCAAAGATGAAGTAAAACCAAGTTTTTTTAGCTTCAATAATTCAGAAAAAAAAAAGGATGATGTAAAAGATGTAAAAGAAGAAGTAAAACCAAGTTTTTTCAGCTTCAATAATTCAGAAAAAAAAGAGGATGATGTTAAAGATGTCAAAGAAGTTAAAGAAGAAGTAAAACCAAGTTTTTTCAGCTTCAATAATTCA
>Ga0169931_10008753_pt1 | contig 14709 bp, 10 predicted proteins | sample Kivu_15m_20L_FD_129675 | JGI IMG/M metagenome (GOLD analysis project Ga0169931, IMG submission 129675) | Freshwater microbial communities from Lake Kivu, Western Province, Rwanda to study Microbial Dark Matter (Phase II) - Kivu_15m_20L... | ecosystem: Environmental > Aquatic > Freshwater > Lake...
CACCACCTACGAGTATCGGGTGTGGTCCAAGTGCATCAGCGGCACCACCAATTTCTCATCCACGGATCAGTTCACCACCGCCACACCGCCCACCCCGTGCGGAGTAGCTCAGAACGTGGCCGCGAGCAGTGTGACCGCCACCAAGGCCACCATCAGTTGGGATGCGGTGGGCAGCATAAGCCTGTACAAGGTGCAGTACCGTGTGCAGGGCACCACCACATGGACAGCCACCACAGTCACCCCGCCCACCACCGTGAGGCAGCTCACGGGCCTAACCCCGGCCACCACCTACGAGTACAGGGTATATACCCAGTGCACAAATGGTGAGGTGAACTACACCGCCATCGGCACATTCACCACCAACTCCGCGCGCATGGCCATGGCAGATGCGGACTTCTCCTTCCGCATCTACCCGAACCCGACACAGGGCGAGTTCCGCATAGAGCCGCTCACGGAGTTTGACGGTGCTGCTGATTTGCGCCTCACAGACATGACCGGCCGCACGCTGCTGAGCCGTACTTGGGCCGTGGCCGAGGAAGGCGCTATCGATCTGGGCAGTGGCCTTGCAATGGGCACCTACATCCTCACCATCACTTCCGAAGGGCAGGTATGGAATGAAAGGGTGGTGGTGACGGAGTGAGATCTGTCTGCTGACGAATAGCTTTCAGAAAAGCGGTGCCGGAAACGGTGCCGCTTTTTTTTATTCCAATTCCTCTGATTATGTTCTCAAGAATACCGCGCTCTTGCTATATATATTTGGCGTCCATCAAACGCCAGTTATATGAGGTCAATTGTCCTATTGCTCTGTTTAATCACGGGTGTATTGACCACCGCCTTGGGCCAGACCATCAGCGGCACGGTCCGCGATGGCGGAACTAACGAGCTTATGCTCGGGGCCAGTGTGGTCATAAAGGGCACATCGATAGGCAGCACCACAGATCTGGATGGAAAGTTCCAGTTCAGTGTTGGCGAAAAGAAGCCTCCATTCACAGTAGTGGTTTCGTTCATCGGGTTCGAGGCCAAGGAAGTGGAGGTCACTGATCTGAGTAAACCGATTAACGTGACCTTGGGTGTTGATGCCATCATGATGAAGGCCGTGGTGGTGGAGGATGTGCGCATTTCTGAGAAACAGAAGGAGAGTGCACTCACTGTTGAGAGCATGGATGTGATAGCCATCAAGACCACCCCGGCCGCCAACTTCTACGAAGGTCTGGGCAACCTTAAGGGCGTTGACCTGACCTCGGCCAGCATCGGATTCAAGGTGATAAACACCCGTGGGTTCAACAGCACATCGCCCGTGCGCAGCCTTCAGATCATTGACGGAGTCGATAACCAGAGTCCCGGCCTCAACTTCTCTTTGGGTAATTTCCTCGGGGCCTCTGAGCTCGATGTGCTCAAAGTCGATCTGATACAAGGTGCCAGTGGAGCTTTCTATGGGCCAAATGCCTTCAATGGGGTGATATCCATGCAGACCCGCAGTCCTTTCATCAAGCCTGGTCTAACGGCTCAGTTTAAGATGGGCGAACGCAGCCTGGCCGAGACCGCCATCCGATACGCGTTTGTCATCAAGAACAAGAAGGACGAGGACAAACTCGGTGTGAAACTGAACCTGTTCTACATGCAGGCCTACGACTGGGAGGCCGATAACATGGATGCGGTCTATGGATCGCCTGTGACCACCGCCAACCCAGGTGGCTATGATGCGATCAATCGGTATGGTGATGAGGACCTTGCAGGCGGTAACGACTACCGTGCTGTATCGAATCTGCGCGGATATCCGGGCTTGGGTCTCTTCTACCGCAGGGGTTACATGGAGAGGGATATCGTTGACTACAACTCCCGCAACCTGAAAGCCAGCACAGCCATCCACTACAAGATCAAACAAGACGTTGAGGCCATCATGGCATCGTCATTCAGCTACGGCACCACCGTGTATCAGGGCGAGAACCGCTTCAGCCTCAAAGACATCCTTTTCTTCCAGAACAGGCTTGAGTTCAAGAAAGAAGGGAAGTGGTTTGTGAGGGCCTACGCTACCAACGAGGATGCCGGCAACAGTTACGATGCCGTGCTCACAGCATTCAAGATGCTCAATAGCCGTAGGAGCCTTGAAAGTCATAACACCCGGTATGGCACCTATTGGTACAACAACATCTCGCCCAAGGTGAAGGACCTGCCGGGTTATCCTCCGTTCGTATTCGGACAGCCTATTGACTCGGTCGGTATATGGAACGTACTGGCTCAGTTTCCTGACTCGTTGGCTCTTTGGCACCAACAGACCAGCGATTTTGTGAATGCCAGTGCAGCTAACGAGGGTCAGCCTTACGCTGTGGCAGGCACCTACGAATTCGACTCACTGCGCAATGCCTACACTTCGAGGATATATACCGATACCACCATAAACGGAGGCGGAACACGATTTTACGATAAGAGCGCCCTGTACCACGTGCATGGTGAGTACAAGATAACTCCTGAGATAAAGGGTACAAAACTGGGTGAGTTCACCTTCGGGGCCAATGGAAGGTTGTACATGCCCGATTCGAAAGGAACCATTTTCAGCGACACGGCCGGACGCACCATCACCAATTGGGAAGTGGGCGGTTACATAGGCTGGGAGCGCAAATTCCTGGGCGAACAACTGAAAGCTAGCATTGCAGCTAGGGTGGACAAGAACCAGAATTTCCCGGTGCTGGTCTCTCCGGCCGCATCCTTGGTTTATACGCCTAACCGCGATCACAGCCTGCGCTTTTCGTTCAGCAGCGCCATCCGCAATCCAACACTGGCTGACCAGTACCTCTATTACGATGTTGGCCGCGCCATACTCATAGGCAACACAACCGGTTACGATAGCCTTATCACGCTTGACTCATTCCTTGACTATGTCCAGAACGGTTTGAACGACTCGGTTCTGAGCTATTATAACGTTGGGCCCGTGGTGCCCGAAAAGGTGAAAGGCGGTGAGATAGGTTATCGCGGTTTCTTCTTCGGTAAAGTGTATGCCGATGCCTCGTATTACCTGAGCTATTACACCGATTTCATCGGATATAAAGTGGGCGTGAAGAGTGGATTCGCCTCATTGACCGGATTCCCAGTAAACACCGTTGTTTATCGCATAGCAACTAATAGCCAACAGGATGTGATAACGCAGGGATTCAGTATCGGACTGAGCTACTACTTCAAAGACAAGTACGCACTCACGGGCAATTATTCTTGGAACCGTCTTGACCGATTGGGCGACAATTTCGACCCCATCATCCCTGCATTCAACACACCTGAGCACAAGTTCAATCTGGGCATCAGTGGACGGGATATTGAGATGGTGAAGGCCAAGAATGGTTGGCTCGGATTCTCCATCAACTATAAGTGGATACAAGGGTTCCTTTTCGAGGGTTCGCCACAGTTCACAGGCGAGATCCCCACTTACGACATGGTCGATGCCCAGATCAGTTACACAACGCCTGATAAGCATGTCACACTGAAGCTCGGGGCATCAAACCTATTCGGTATCCAGCCTTTCTTCCGCGAAGGCACAGCCGCTGAGAGGTTCGAAAGGGCCTTCGACAACAGGAACTATCAGGTTTACGGTGGTCCTTTGGTCGGAAGGTTGGCGTATTTCAGTGTTCTGCTCGACTTCAATTGAGCTGTTTTTTTTTGGTTAGCATGGCCTACCTTTGGCCGAAACCAAACAATCAGCCATGAGAAAAACCTTACTTACTGCAGCATTGGGGCTTGCGGTGGTTCTGGGGGTCAATGCCCAGGAGCGCTACCTCGATGAGATTTTCACAAGTGTGACCAATTCCTCGGGCGAGGTCTATGGTCAGGGTGTGTACGTGTTCGCTTCCAACGTGGAGGATGGAATACTCACCGGCCTTCCTGCACAGGGCGACCTGCGTATGGATGTTTACAAGCCTGCCAACGACACCGAGACCAACCGTATGGCGGTTGTGGTGCTTCACACTGGCAACTTCCTGCCACGTTATTTCAATCAAAGCACCACGGGCTCGCGCAAAGACAGTTCGGTAGTGGTTCTGTGCAACAAGCTGGCAAAGCGTGGTTTCGTGGCCATCGCCATCAGCTATCGTTTCGGTTGGGACCCTCTGAATGCCGATGCTGATGTGCGTAGAGGTTCTCTGCTCAATGCGGTGTACCGTGGTCTTACCGATGTGAAGACAGCCGTCCGTTTTCTCAAGAAGAGCGTGGCAGAGGACAGCAACCCATATGGCATAGACCCTAGCAAGATTGTGCTGTTCGGTTATGGAACAGGTGGTTACTTGGCTCAGAACTACTCAGCGCTCGACCGCATTGAGGAGCTGCAGATTGAGAAATTCACCGATGCCAATGGCGATCTCTATGTGGACATTGCCACCATGGGCAACATTGACGGAAGCGGTGGCAACCCAGCAGTTAACATTTACAATCACGCTGGTTACAGCAATGCTGTGATGGTGGGTGTGAACGCTGGTGGTGCTTTGGGTGACAGCACATGGCTTGAAGATGGAGAGGTGCCCAACATCTCTTTCCATTGCCCCGATGATCCCTTCGCTCCTTTTGAGCATGGAATTGTAATAGTTCCGACCACTCAGGAGGCTGTAGTTCCTGTAAGCGGAAGCAAGTACATCATTGAGCGCTCCAACGAATTGGGTAACAACGATGTGTTCAGCTACCCATACAGCGACCCATTCTCTCAAGCCGCTTACACTGCTTGTGCCAGCGGTCATCCTGCCCTGGGTCTGAATGCTGCCGACTTCGAAGGGTTGTTCCCTTTCCGCAGGCCGACAGTTGCTCCGGGCCGCCAAGAGGCCAGCCCATGGGATTTTTGGAGTGATGCCGTTGTAACTGCAACCATCACTGGTCTGAACCAGCTCCTTCCTCCGGCCAGTCAGCTCAATGCTACTACCATCTTGGCCAGCAGCATGAACAACAACCCGGATATGAGCGCCACCAAAGGCAAGGCCTATATCGACAGCATTGTGGGTTACATGTGCCCACGCCTCGTTTCGGTTGCAACCGTAGGTATCGATGAGTTGGATGTTGTGAGCAGCAACCTGAGCCTTTTCCCCAACCCTGCTGAAGATGTGCTGAACATCAAAGCCCTCGATGGTATGCGCATCAGTGGTATCGAGGTATTGGGTATGGATGGCAAGATGATAATGAGCCGTGCTAACCTGAACACCGCCATGTACAGCATGCCTGTAGCCGAGATGACATCAGGTCTCTACCTGATACGAATCCTCACTGACCGTGGTATGACCACGCAGCGGATATCGGTTCAGTGATATCTTAAGTATTCCTTTGGAAAAAGGGCGGTGGCTATAAAGCCACCGCCCTTTTCTTTTCAGTATACAGAGTTATCGCTGCCTGAACCTTCACAAACTGAACCCGAATCCCAACCTGAACACTGGATTGGCGTAGGGCGTACATTCACTTTGCAACAGATTGAACAGAAGTAGAATGCTAGTTCCGAATCTCTTCCCGATGGCCTGATAGTAACCGCCCCCGACAAGTGCTCCGGGAACCCATTCACGCTTCAACATGACTTGACCGGTAGTAGCGTAAAGACCCTGATCATAGCAGTCGAGGTTGAGCATCTCAAACTCAGCATGGGCCATTATTCCCTTCCAGATGATGTACCTACCATAAACACGGCCGCCATAGATGTGCGACTCAAAACGTGCACCTGAGTCAGCAACCCTAAGATATTGGTAAGTGACCCCGACACCCGCTTGCAAGCCACGATAAATGACCACACCCACCAAAGGCGATATATCGACAAAGGTGTAGTTCCCGAATTGGAGACCCAGATTGCCCCCTATTCGTAACCTGTCCTTGAAGTTCTTCGGTTCCTCAGGCGGGGTGCGATTCTTCTTGGTTGCCGGTCTCTGTTCCTCAGTTGGAACCGGAGCATTTGGGTCGAAATAATCGGGCTGCTGGGCTGATACCACAGTAGCCGAAAGGAACAGCGCCCAGAAAATGACCCACATTTTCATGATGGCCAAAGGTAGGCCTATGTAGGTCGGGTATTTTTCGGGATCTTGGCGGCCCATGCCAAAACGCATACTCATAGCACCCCTCGATTGGGGACTTGGTCATGCAACGCGGTGCATTCCCATAATACGCTACCTGATAAGCCAGGGCCACGAACCAGTGCTCTGCGCGGAGGGCCGCATTGCGAATCTACTCGGTGCCGAGTTCCCTGAGCTGCCCATGCAGCATCTTGAAGGGTACCGCATCACCTATCCGCGCGGGGTGGGCATGGTGTGGAAGATGGCAGTGACCGCACCGCACATTTTGCGCTGTATAGACCGCGAGGAACGGGAACTTCGCAGACTTACCGAAACATGGAAGGCCGATGCAGTGATTTCGGATAATCGGTTCGGGTTTCATCATCCGGAGGTCCCCAGTGCCTACATCACCCATCAGGTAATGATCAAGGCCCCATTGGCCGAGCCGCTCGTGTATCGGATGCATCGTGGCTTCATGGAGCGTTTCCATCATACCTGGGTTCCTGACGTTCCTGCGTCACCGGGCCTTTCAGGCGATCTGGGGCATCGGTTCGCGTTGCCCTCGAACGGGAGGTTCATCGGCCCGCTTTCTCGTTTCAGCGGGCACATGCCTAAGGGCGGGGGCGGACTGGCGGTTGTGATTTCAGGGCCCGAACCTCAGCGGACCCTGTTCGATGAGAATATCCGTGGACAGCTCCGCAATTGGCAAGGGGCGGTCACGGTGGTATGTGGCCGCCCCGACCTATATACCGATGAGGTGACTGCTGAGGGCCACCGCATCGTGTCGCACCTGCCATCCGAGGAGCTCGAAGCAGTGATGTCGACTGCGGACGTGGTGCTGTCGCGTTCAGGGTACTCAACGGTGATGGATCTGGCTGTGATCGGTCGCAAGGCCATCTTCGTGCCTACCCTCGGTCAGACTGAGCAAGAATATCTCGCCCGTCTCTGCGATACCCAAGGCATTCATCTACACGCCAGGCAGCGAGGTTTCAGCCTCGCGGACTCAATGGGTCAAATAGAGCGTTATACCGGTTTCGGAACAGTTGACTCAGGTCTATTCGAAGAAGCTGTGAACCAGTTATTGGGTTGATTCTTCGTTCTTGAAGAAACGTTGCTAGCCATGGCAAGGACGGATGCGTCCCCATGATGCCTTGACCGAGAAAGCGATGAATTGCCCATTTAGCAAGTCCTAAAAAGCCTCCGAATTAGGGAGGTAGACACAGAGCAAGAGGCAAACAGAACGAGAAAGGGCCGCGAAAATCGCGGCCCTTTTGGCTCCCCCTGTAGGACTTGAACCTACGACCCTCTGATTAACAGTCAGATGCTCTAACCGGCTGAGCTAAGGAGGAATGCTCTTTTTTTGAGGGCTGCAAATGTAATCAGAAGCCTGAAACCACGCAATATCTTTGCCGAAATTTCCATTCGACATGAGTCTGCTCACTGTAGGCACCGTAGCATTCGATGCCATTGAGACCCCTTTTGGTAAGACTGACCGCATTGTAGGCGGTGCAGCCACATACATCAGCCTTGCGGCATCATACTTCACCAAGAAGACCGCCATTATCTCTGTTGTGGGTGATGATTTCCCAGAAGAGAGCCTTGGCATGTTGAGGTCGCACGGGGTAGATACTGGCGGAATCAAGGTTGTACAGGGCGGCAAGACGTTTTTCTGGAGCGGTAGGTACCGTAACGACATGAATTCGCGCGATACGCTTGCCACCGAACTGAATGTGCTCGCTGACTTTGCCCCGGTTGTTGCCGAGGAACAAAAGGAAGCCGATTTCCTTATGCTGGGCAATCTGACCCCAGCTATTCAGCGCAGCGTGATAGAACAGATGCGCAGACGCCCCAAGCTCATAGTGATGGATACCATGAACTTCTGGATGGACATCGCGCTCGATGAGCTGAAGGAGACTCTGAAGTTGGTGGATGTATTGACAATCAACGATGAGGAAGCGCGGCAACTGTCGGGCGAGTTCAGCATCGTAAAGGCCGCTCAAAAGATTCTGACCATGGGGCCTAAATACCTCGTGATCAAGAAAGGCGAGCATGGAGCATTGCTCTTTCATGGGACCAGCGTATTCTTTGCTCCGGCACTGCCATTGGAAGAGGTGTTCGACCCAACAGGTGCGGGAGACAGCTTCGCAGGCGGATTCATCGGTTACATGGCCAGTACGCGCGACATCTCGTTCGAAAACATGAAACGAGCCATCATATTCGGCTCTGCCATGGCGTCATTTTGCGTGGAGAAGTTCGGTACTGAACGCCTATTGCACCTAACTCAGGAGGAGATTGACAACCGGGTGCAAGACTTTATCGATCTGGTTCAGTTCGATATAAGCCTGGAGTGACCCCTAGCGGCTTCAGTTCCGCTTTCCTTTGAAATGGTACGTAGAGCCACCGCCCAGACCTCCACTGTTGCTGAAAATCTCCAGGCTATCGGGTGTCTTGAACTGCAACTGATAGTGGTTGGAACCACCCTGAAATTGCTCGAAAATACCAGTGGAGTCAATCAACATATCTGGTCCACCATTAACACTGATGGCCGAGTCGCCTACACTGGTTATCACCAACGTATCGGGCCCATCGGCATAGGTCGTTGGTTGGCCCATCTGCCAATATGAGGTCCATTTATGACCCGGGTAAGTGCCTATCCATTCTTCGCGATAGTCTGAGGGCTCAGGCTCGGGCTCGGGCTCATCCTCATCACATCCCCAAAAAATAAAAAAGGGAACTACCAAGGCCAGGCCAATGACTAGGCTACGAATCTGCCTTGTACTATCCATTTCTCTAGGATTATTGTTCTAAGACGATCCTGAACGAGACAGGGCTGCTATCGCTCCTCACCAACCTCATTGTGTAAAGGCCATTCTCAAGATGGCTCAAATCAATGGTGGAACCTGTCCGTTCAATCTCATTGAAGCTTTCCACCATCCGCCCCAGCCCATCAAATACCATCACCTCATCTACATGATGATGAGAACGGATATTGACAGTGCCTGAAGTGGGATTAGGAAAGATGGCGATGCCGTTGTCATTGTGATCAACATCGGTTTGGCCAAGGATGTGACTGAGTTTGGATAAGAACATGTCGCCATTGTCGGCTATGCCAATGGAATGCGGGCCGAAATCAGCATAGAAATAATAGTAACCGGTCATGAACAGTTCGTCATTGGACCCTACGCTCACAGCTTGACCAATGTCGGCACTTCCGGCCCCTGCCACAAGAGTGTACTGGTGGTCGCCATCGGAGTTGAGATATGTCAGGAACACATCGTAGCCATTGCCAGTAACAGTGTCCTGACCGATAATCAGCTCACTGTCGAAAAGGCCCGTCAGGTAAATGCGTCCATCCCATGTCACATCCATACCTAGGGCGTTATCAAGTGCTTCGCCTCCAAGTCCCTTGACCCAATCGCACTGCCCTTGATCTGTGAAGCGGGCCACGAAAACATCGTTGTAGCCCACGGCAGCGAGACTGCCGCAAGGGAACTGCGTAGAGCCCAGATAGTAGCCGCACACGTAGGCATGGCCGTTTAGGTCGGTGCCAAGCCCGGTGGCTACATCACTGGCGGTGCCGCCCGCGGTGCGCACCCATTGCAACTGATTCACCTGATGGTACTTGCAAAGGAACATGTCGCTGCTCCCCGCACTTGCGAAGCTGGCCTCACCGAAAATGACCTCCTCGTAAAAATCGCCAGCCACATAAACGCCCCAATCGGTGGCCACATCAATGGCAGTACCTACATCGTGCGCAAGTCCGCCTCCTTTGGCCAATCCGATCTGAATGCCATCTGTGGATAGCAACCGGGCCATGAACATGTCTTTACCGCCATTTGAGAACAGTGTCCCTTGTGGCTTGAAGTAGCAGCGGTCCTCAAATCCACCTGTCATGTACAGGCTGCCATCGGGGTGGCGCACTATGTCGTTGGCCAGGTCCTCCCCCGTTCCCCCTGCTGTGGTTGCCCACCGGAATGTGCCATCAGGACCGTAGCTGGCAGCGAACATATCGATGCCTCCAATGCTGTTGAAGGCTACTGTATCGCTATCGGAAATGTTGAAGATGATGGTGTCTGTGAACATGCCGCACACATAGACATTGCCATCGGGGTCTGAGCTGATGCCCCGCACCGCGTCATCTTTTGGACCACCGAGCGAGCGTACCCAAAGCAGTTCGCCATCAGTTGAATAGCGGGCAACGAGGCCATCAGTGAGGCCGCGACCCGTGACCCATTGGTCCCCGATGAGCATACTACCACCGAACGAACCGCCAACTGTGACACCTCCATCGGACATGGCCTGCACACAGCGGCCCACATCTACCCCCACGCCACCGGCACTTCGCGCCCAATCAAACCCTTGACCAGAAACATTGCCTGAAATCAGCGCAAACGTGAGCAAAGTAATCAGCGGTCGCATCTCACAGCGGTATCACGAAATGATCCAGGCCCTGATATCACCGATTGATGTCAGTATGGGCTCGAACTTACTCGGGTCCACCTTGGCATTCTCCCCTTCGCCAGTAACCAGCCCTTCGTTCTGCATCATTTTCTGCAGGGGCAACATGCGCATGTGAAGGTCGTTCACCGCAGGGTCATCCAGTGCGTCCATGGCCGTTATCATGCGGTCGAGCACAGAGCGCTGAGCATGAATCTGGATCAGAATCTCCTCCGTTGGTTTTCCGTCAGGCCCTAGGCGCGAGGCGAGGTAGACACTCTCTACCCAGCCTCCGGCCAACATGAGCAGTGATGTGGTGGCCCGGTCATTGGCACGTAGGTACTCATTGGCGCGATCGTAAGCGCCTCCCAAAAGATTGAGGAGCGAATCGCGGCACTGGATGTTCGCTTCGACCCGATCGAACAGTTCCTGATCAAATGCCTCGCTCAGCCCTATGGCATCGCTCAGTTTACGCACATTGTTCAGGTAGAACATGGTCTCCTGTGTCTGCTTATACAGCGAAGTGTAGCCAACATCGGCACTGAAAACGCCCATGTTCATTGTCTTCTCGGCCTCGGTAGTGTAGCGGTCAATGTTCTTAACCGGGTTCAGCACGGTGCCATCATAGGCACCACCACTGTGCTTGACCAGAATGGCCATCTCGATGGGCGATGGCAACTGCCGCACCATGTCTTTGGCGCGGTTCAGGTCAATGCTATCGGTCATCAAAGTGGTCGTGCTGGCTGGCGAGTTGTCCTTCGGCTCGCAGGCTGACAAAAAGGCAAATGCCAAGGCCAAAAGCAACAGAACGGTTAGGCGCATGGGGTGTGCTGATACGTGTAGAAGGCGGGTAAAAGTATGAACCAGTTCGGAGAGGTACAGGGGGTCAATTGAAGCCACAGAAACAGCCGCTCAGCATGTGGGCTGGAAGTGTATATTCGCGCCCCTTATCACTGAACAGCAAGCATTGTCATGGTAATAGGCAAGATACGCGAGCGCTCCACGCTGCTCCTCGTTCTCATAGGTGGCGCATTGGCGCTTTTCGTTCTGAGCGACCTGCTCAATTCGGCCGGTTTCATCCGCATGGGCCGTCAGACCCAGATTGGCGAGATTGGCGGAGAACCAATTGAAGGTCAGGATTTTGAGCGTCAGGTCAATGATGCCATTGAGAACTATAAGCTCAATTTCAACAGCACCACTGTTGATGCCAACACCCAGGATCAGATTCGTGAGCAGACCTGGAACCAATTGGTGCGCAACAGTGTGATGGGGGGCCAGATGGACGAACTAGGAATCCTTGTCACAGCCGATGAACTGTTCGACATGGTGCAAGGAAACCGTCCACACGCTCAAGTCGTGAGGGCATTCACCAATCCTCAGACCCAACAGTTCGATCAGCAGCAAGTGATAGCCTTCCTAAAAGGACTGGAGAGCGACCCCGACCGCAAATCGCGTTGGCTTGCGTTTGAGCGCGACATTCAGCGCCTGCGTAGGGAGGAGAAGTACAGCACCTTGGTAAAGAAGGGACTGTATGTGACCAGCATCATGGCCAAGGCCGACCACGTGGCTCGCAACACAAACTACACCGCATCCATGGTGGTGAAGCGTTATGCAACTGTGAGCGACTCGACTATTGCAGTGAGCGATGCTGAACTGAACGAGTATTACAACAAGAACATCAAGAAGTATGAGCAGGAGGCCAGCCGCGACCTCGAATATGTGGCGTTCAAGGTGGTTGCCTCTCAAGAGGACAATGAGAAAGTGTTGAACTGGGCTAACGGTTTGGTGGAGGAATTCAAGACCACCGACAACGATACAGTTTTCGTGAACCGTAACTCTGATAAGCGTTACAACGCTATGTGGGCCGGCAAAGGCAAGGCACAGACCGACAGCATCCTGTTCAGCATGCCTAAAGGCAGTGTTTACGGACCGTACTTCGAGAACGGAGCTTACCAGTTGGCCAAAGTGGTGGATATAAAATCAGCCCCCGACTCAGTAAAGGCCCGCCACATTCTGATCACACCTAGCAAGGCTGGTGACCCAGGTAAAGCCAAGGCTAAAGCCGATAGCATTTTGGCAGTGGTGAAGGCCGACCGCAAGAAGTTTGAAGAGCTGGCCAAGACCCTGTCAGAAGACCCGGGATCAGGAGCCAAAGGCGGAGATCTGGGCTATTTTGCAGAGGGAATGATGGTACCACCTTTCAACGATGCCTGCTTTAACGGCAAGAAAGGCGATCTGGTGCTGGTGGAGTCTCAGTTCGGCCAGCACATCATTGAGGTGATGGATCAGAAAGGCCGTAGCGAGAAACGCCTCATTGCCCGTGTGGAGCGCGCTGTGGAGGCTGGCAACAAGACCTATCAGGCCATGTTCGGAGAGGCCGATGCCTTCATGCGTGGAATAAGCACCGATGAGTCTTGGGAAGCACTGATCACTGAAAAGGGCTATAACAAGCGCATGGCCAGTAACCTGAAGGAGAACGACCGTGTTGTGGCTGGTCTCGAAAGCCCTCGCGAGATGATTCGTTGGGCATTCGGTGCTGAGAAAGGAACTGCGAGCAACAAAGTGTTCGAATTCGGCAACACCTTTGTGGTGGCCAAAGTGACCGCAGTGCGCGAAAAAGGCACCGCTCCGCTCGATGATGTTCGCGAGCAGGTGACAGCAGCCGTTCGATTGGATAAGAAGGCGGCCCAATTCACCGAGGCCATTGCTGCTGCGCTGAACGGTGCCACCGAGATGCAGGCCGTTGCCGATAAACTCAACGAGCCTTTGGAAGTGCGCGAGGGCATCCAATTCGCGGCTGTGGCAGTTCCAGGTTTCGGACGCGAACCATCTGTGATAGGTACCATTGCTGCACTCAAAGCCGGTCAGATCAGCAAGCCGATCAAGGGTGAGCAGGGCGTTTATGCTTTGCAAGTGACCGGAGTCATTGATGCTCCAGCCACAGACAACTTCGATGCGAACAAGCAGAACCTCGCTAACACTTACATAAGCCGCGTGGACTATGAAGTGTATGAAGCGCTGAAGAAGAAGGCCGATATAGTTGACAACCGCTCCAAGTTCAATTGAGCTGGCTCAGGCCGCCCTATGGGCGCACATACTGTAAATAACGCTCCTTGGCCGCTCTTATGGGCGGCCAATTTCTTTGGTGCCATTGCGTGCACCTTATGGTTCGTGGTGGCCTTGCCCTGGGGTCTCAGCCTTCGGGTGCGGCATGTGGGGCAGGTTCCGGTCGGAGGCCATGTGCTCAGTTTCTGGCACCAGTGGCTGCCTGTGTATTTCCTCACGCATCTGCGTGTAAGGGGGCCACAAGTGTGGATGCAGCACCCATTACTCACAATGCGCGGCATCCATTTCATTTTGAAAGTGATGGGTGTGAAGCACCTCGCTTTCGGATCGAGTGGGCACGGGGGCAGACAAGCCTTGGCAGAGGTCATCGGCCTGCTGCGTCAGGGCTACGCCACGGTTGTGACGCCCGATGGCCCTGCCGGTCCCGTACGCAAGGCCAAACCCGGAGCACTGATCATGGGTACCGATGCCGGGGTACCTGTGGTGGCTGCCCGCTTCGTGGTGGGCAGGCACATTGTATTGTCCACATGGGACAGCAAGATTCTACCGTTGCCATTCACAAGGGTCGAGATCCATTACCAAGAGCCACTGACTGCCATCTCCCCTTCTCCCACAGAAATTGAAATAGGGAGATTAGAGGATAGATTGGGGTGAAAAAAAAAGAGCCTTGGAGGACGTCCAAGGCTCTTCTTTCTTCAGAATACAACGAGAATCAACCCTCTTCCAAAGCAGCCGCACCGCCCACGATCTCGAGGATCTCTTTGGTGATGTTGGCCTGACGCGCCTTGTTATAGCTGATCTTCAAGTCTTTCAGCATCTCAGTGGCGTTGTCGGTGGCTTTGTGCATAGCAGTCATTCGCGCACCGTGCTCAGAGGCATTGCTATCGAGCACCGCTTTGTAAAGCTGAATCTTCAATGAGCGTGGAATAAGATCTTCCACAATCTCAGCCTTGGCAGGTTCAAAGATGTAATCGCCAGTCGATTTCTTGCCATTCGAAGCAGGTGGGGGCACCGGCAGAAACTGCTCCTGCATGGTACGTTGCACGGCTGCATTCACGAATTGATTGTAAACGATATCGACACGATCGAATTCACCCGCCAGGTAACCGTCCATGATTCGCTGGGCGATAGGGGCCACGGCATCGAAATTCAGATTATCGTACACCTCATTGTGTGTACTTATCACATTCACGCCCTTACGCTTCAC
>Ga0169931_10008755_pt1 | contig 14707 bp, 10 predicted proteins | sample Kivu_15m_20L_FD_129675 | JGI IMG/M metagenome (GOLD analysis project Ga0169931, IMG submission 129675) | Freshwater microbial communities from Lake Kivu, Western Province, Rwanda to study Microbial Dark Matter (Phase II) - Kivu_15m_20L... | ecosystem: Environmental > Aquatic > Freshwater > Lake...
ATAGTGAATTCTTACTCTTCGCCGATCTAGAATGACACCAAAGATTGATATTATTTGAGAATATCTCTGCATCGTTAAATCAGTTGCATGGCATATCGTTTATGTAGTGATTTTTGTTACTTGAAATGTTCCATCATTTTTACTACCCACTCAGCAGTGACTTCTTCTTTCTCTTATAGTCTTGGTCCAGTATATTCAGCTCCGACTTAGATCTCTCGCCAATCCTTATAAGGTTTTTAAACTTTAGGTCCTCTATCTTCAGAATCGTGAAGCATCGTCTATCTTTTTTTTCTCAGGTATTCTTCACTCATGGCCTTGCAATTTATAAGTTTGTTATAGATAAACTGGTCCTTGTTGCCCGACAACTCAAAAGCCTTTCGATACGCCCCGTATGCCTCCTTATAGTGTTGCACGATCTCATTTGAAAATGCCAATCTAAGATAAGCTTTTTCATAGCTGGGATCATTGGCGATACTAGACTCAGCATCTTATGTTGCAAGTCCGTAGTTTTATAGTTTTATTTGAGCAAAAGCACGATTAGCAAAGAAAATTGCAAGTTTAGATTTAGGTACGCGGGAACCTTACTTAGTGGCATTTTAAATAGCCTGAGTGTAGAATTCAATGGCTTTGTCGAAATGGTTGTTCTTGAGTTACTTGTTTCCCTCCTACTTAAACTGCTCACAAATGGCTAGATAGTCCTCCATTGTTTTCAACTTCACAAGATATAATTCTGCTCAGAACAGTACAAAAATTAGCTAAAATCACTAAAAAGTTTTAAATTAAAAATGCTATCAAAGATACTTGTGTATAAATAGATCATGAAAATAAAGTTTTTGTTGATTTTAGTGATTAAATATGCATATTTTGTGGATAATCAGAAATATTGGTCTCCTCTAGTAGGTGCGTATGGATATTTTTGGGGTCTAGCTCCGTACAATAATGCACCTGGAACTGGACAAACTGCGAAGCAAAGTCCACAACCAGTACAATCAGCGGTGATTTCAGGCTTGTGAGTCTTGGTATCGAAAGTAATGGCTTGGTAGCCTGAGTCGAGACAAGTCATGTAGCATTTTCCGCAATTTACACATAAATCGTTGTTGATGACGGGGAATTTTTGATCTTTAGACATATGATTGATATCTTTAAAAAAGTGACTTCCGGTTCCTCTCACGTCTTTCAAGGTAGGTACTTAACTGATTTTGACCTAAGTTGGCTTTTCACCTTGCTTCCAGAAGTCGAAATTGTTAATAAATTTCTTCAAAGTTTGACTTTTTTCAACTGGAGGAGACTGACCTTTCCATCCTTTCTTCTTGAGATCATCTCTCTTAGTCAAGTACAAAGCAGCTCTCAATCCGCTGTTCAAATCTTGAATGATGGCGAAATCTTGTTCTTGAACGGCTGAGGCAATCTGAAAGACCGAGCATCTTCCGTATTTTGCATATGTAAGAGCATGATGAGCTGTAATGATACCTCCTGTGGCCATGATCTAAGCGTTATCGAGTCTTTTATCGTTAGCAAGGTTAGTAGCAACTCTCAATGCAATAGGTCTAAGGATGGATCCACAGGCTCCACCGAAGAAAGTTTCCTTAGCAGGTCCTACTGCTGGGTAAGGGTCCATGGTTTGTTCAGGATCCATGAAAGAGTACATAGTGTTTGTAGCTGACACACCCGCACCGCCTGCCTTGAGCACAGAAAGAGTAATGTCTTCAGTAATCGTCGAGTTTGGCGATAGCTTGACGAAAACTGGACCCGAATACTTGCTTCTGACCCATCTGACGATGTCTTATACGACTTCGGGGACATCTGAGCAAGCTCTACCCATACCTTTGTCAGGCATACCGTGATTACATGACAAGTTAAGCTCCAGAATGTCAAATTTAGCCTTTTCAGAAAGTACTGCCAGCTCTTACCAATCTTCTTTATTGTTTGAAGCCATAATCGATCCGATAATGATTTTGTTAGGAAAATCTCTTTTCAGCTCCAAAGCTCCTTCGACCCAATACCTTGCTCTTTTTTAAGAAATCAACTCAATATTTGAAAAAGAAGGCTACTTTCTTGTGACATCGTTGGTCGCTTTGAAAATTCTAGGAGCAACATTTTGGATTTCGTCTTTGTCTAGGACAAAAGTTTTTGTGACTGTGAATCCCCAGCCCAGCTCGAATGCCCTTCGGATCATAGGATACGATGTAGCAGGGGGCGCACTTGCCAGACCGTAAGGGTTGTCGAAATGGACTCCTGCCATAGTCGTAGAGATGTCTACTAAATCGATTTCAGTGAAAAATCCTGGCAGATCAGGCTTATCTCCATAGTCAATGCCGTGTTGCTTGCCAATATGCTTATGTATGAACCAACTGGCAACTTTTCCGTCGTTAACTGCATCTACAAGGTTATTAGTACCTATTATATCACCTCCAGCGAAGATATGGGGCTTGCTCTTGTTTTGCATAGTATGCTTATTGATATCGAGTTTTCCCTTATCATTTTTAATCAACTTTTATATTGAAGTTTGAGTATTTTTTGAACCAAAAGCACTTATTATGTAATCAGCTTTGATATTGATCGTCTCGCCAGTCTACTTATATTCGTTTCCGTCAAAGAAATATTGTTCAAATTAAATTCCAGCTGCAATGCCGTTTTCTTTAAGCACTTGTCTAGGGGTCAAGTTTGATACAAAATTGATACGTTCGTAAACAGATGGGTCAAAAATTTAATCATTCGCTCTCATATCGTTAAATCCTCGTCTGAATACGACTGTGACTCGATCAGCTCCGACTCTAAGGGCAGATCTTGCACAGTCAAGCGCAGTGTCTCCGATACCGAGCACAATCACATGGCCTTTGAGCTTAAAGAGCTTTTCTTGATGTTTTGACAGTTTGACACTTTAGTTAATATGAGGCAAGAAATTTTTAGAATTAAATACATTTGGTAAAGAATAAGCTTACTTTCCGAGCTCTTCTTTGGCAGCATTGAGTCCTGAGCCTACAAAAATGACTTAATATCCTTATTTTTTAAGACTTTCTTCAGTGATGTCTTTGCCAAACTACTTATTATAATGAACTTTGACTCCTAACTCTTCGACCATTTGGATCTACCATAGGACATCTTAATAATTAGACCTATTAGCTGGAATCTCGTTTGTCACAAGTCCTCCACTATAGTCGTATTTCTAGAAAATGTGGACTTGAGTGTAGCCCAATCGACCTAGGAAGGCAGCTGCACTCAAAGAGGCAGAACCGGCACCAATCAGTGCGATTTTGGTATTGGCGACTCTAGGGTTCAAGGGAGCTCTTGAAGGGTCTCTGATTTGCTTGACTTTCATCTATTTAAACACTTTACAAGCGAATTCTTGAAGTCTTCCAATCTGAATGCTTCCTCCTTACAGCCAGTGAGCATTGCATGTTGACGCGCAAAGTTCGCTAACGGGACAAAGACCTCCACAGCTGAGACCTAAAGGATTATCTGAAAAAATGGTTTTTGCAGCTCCATAGTAATTTTGATTTTGAATCTGGTAGATGAACATACGGATATCGATGCCCACTGAACATGCCTTCTGACATGGACTATCCGCGCATTTCATGCATCTTGTGGCCTCCTCAATGGCTTCTTTTTAAGTGTAAAGCCTAGTGAAATGGTCGCGGTTCCAGTCGTCTTTAAGCGAGCCTGTAGGAGTTCTTTTGAATTTTATTTTATTTTAGTGTCTGTACTGCTCTCGAGAGTATGTGTCAATGACTTGAGGTTTAGTGAGCTGGGGAGACGTAGGTAGGACGTCTTGATGGATATTATCACCGAATTTGGTAAGACCGAAGGGAGTTATGGTACGACGAATGTACTTTGCCAACATTGTAATAAAATGATACGATAGTTTTGAAGTTATACACTTAAGGCATTTCGAAAAAGCAAAAGTGACTATCAGCAAAACTAAAATAGTGACATAAAGATACCTTATAATAAAAAATATGTTTTATTTGTGTTTTTATTTGATATTTTAATAGAATTCGATAAATATTATTTTGCGAATACTATGCTATATTAATGTTCTGTGAGTCTTCCAATCATTGATTTAAATTTACAGAGATGTCAGACACAGAATAACGCAAGCGCGAGATCAAAGAGTACATCAGCAAGTCCATCAACGTCTTCGTCGAACCCATGATCTATCAAATCGTCAAAAACAGACCACTCGAACCCCTACAGTTCGCCATCCAGTACCTTCAGGACCTCGCTCAGAAACAGGCGCCAGAAGTTCACTCAGATTCAGACGAGGATCAAGATGAAGTGGCTGAGCTGGAGTTCAGAATCCAGAAGAAGAAAAATCAGGGCAAGTCCAAGAGCAGAATGGGCATCTCAGCTGAGGTCCTTGGAAATATTGGCAAAAGAGAAAGCTATGAGTTCAAATACTTCGCCAAAACACCATAGGCTGAGCTGTTGATCAGCGGACTACTGAGATCCTCAGTGCTTTTCCAGAACATCGATTCAAAAGACGAAGAAATTCTTATCAAAGCTATGGAAGAACAAGAATGCCAACCTGAAGACGAAGTAATCAGAGAAGGTGACAGCGGAGATTACTTGTTTGTGGTTGAAAGCGGAAAATTTGATTGCTTCAAAAACATTTCAGGTGAGGAGACCTATCTCAAGAGCTACCAACAAGGAGAACTCTTCGGAGAACTAGCACTCATGTACAATGCCCCTAGAGCTGCGACTATCAAGTGCTCAGAAGCAGGCAAATTGTACAAACTTGACAGAAGAACTTTCAGTCTCATCACTAAGAGCGCTGCTTTCCGCAAAAGATAGCTATACAAGAACGCTATTGAAAAGATCTAAATTTTTGCCAATATCAGTCCATCTGACAAGTAATTTTGTTTCTATTCAGGGAAAGTTTCTTCGATATTCTTAAGGAAGAAAAGTATGAAGAAGGAGAATACGTGATCAAGCAGGGAGAACAAGGAAACCGCTTCTACATCATTCTTCAAGGCGAACTAGAAGCCGAAAAGGTCAGAGAAGGCTAATCTGAACCTCAAATCGTATACAAGTACCAAGAAGGAGACTACTTCGGAGAACTTTCTCTGATGTATGATGTCTGCAGACAAGCAAGCGTCAGAGCAGTTACTTCTTCAAGAGTTGCCTATCTTGATAGAGAAAGTTTTGACAGAATTTTCGGAAGCATGGACCAGATGTTGAAAAAAAATCAAGAAAGATATCAAATGTCAACTTCTTCGCAAAAGAACCTCGTGATGGTCTGAACCTATACATACTCACACAAATACTATCAAAATATCACTTTTAATAATATTTTTATATATAACTTGCACTTAATTCATTGAAAATATAGTTTTTGCATGCCAACTGCTTTAATCATAAAAATCACTATAGTACAAAAGACTGGTTATTCATATTTGAAGCCTCTTCCAGCTCTTCTTGTCGTCTTTTTAAATTAGTCACCATAACCCAGATAGATTTCAATTGATTTCCTATGTATTCCTCTAAACCTTTGCCTGTCTTTGTTATCAATTCCTAGAGATCCATTTCTTTTTGCTTAAGTAAATTCACCTACTACAGGTACACTTTAAAGTGACTTTTTATTGCTCTTTTTATCTATGTTCCGATGTATTCTTTGCTGTTTGTTTGATTCATCTTCAGCACCATTTCGTTCAGCCCTTTTTATGATTTTTGCTTGACTCCCTCGAGCTTGACTTTGAAGCCTATTCTGATTTTTACACATATTACAATTATTATTTAAGGCGATCTTCGACATAAACGATCTTTTCGTTAAGAGATGAGATCATCTCTCCCCCAGCCATTTCGCGTTTCATCTACTTTATTTCGTTTCTCAAAAGTTCGATTTAACCATTTTAAGGCTTTCTTTATACTCGCATTGAAGAGTTTATCGAACTATGTAATCCCGTAGTGCGTGTTCTGACGAATTCTTTGTCTTTGGCCATAGTGTTGTTAATTACTATCTTTTTGCGTAGAGTTTACATTTGTTAAGTCATTTCTTTCTAGAAAACATGTTGTCTCTATCCCGATATCTATGCAAAATGTGTCATCTAATCTCTTATTGCGAGTATTTGATTGGAAATAGAAATGAACTAACGATTGAGTATGTCATGAAGACTACTATCTATGATGCCAGTAAGGAGCTCACATATCTACTATATAGTTTTTTGACCCTCTACTGGCAACTGACCGAAACCCATCTACCAAGGATATTTAGCAGCTTTTTAACAAGCAAAAGTAGGCAACTGACCCTACCCTGTTGTAAGACTCTACACACATTTTTTGACTTACTATTTGAAAGTTTTTTCTGCTGCGATTTGCATGACTAGTTCTTTGACTTATGTTTTCCGCATTGTTATAGATTATAAGTATAAACATCACTGTTTCCGAGACTCATTCAGCAACTCAAACACTCGCTTCGATAGGTACTTGTCTTTAAAATTTCTATTTCTGGTCTTGTCAGGATGCACTTTGATCACTGCCTTTTTGAACATGGCTGCAACTTGTTCGGGTTGTAGCATACTTGTGAGTGAAACTTGCTACCATTATGGCCATATTTAGTGCAGAGTTGCCAGTAGAGTTGTGGTGTTGTTGATCTTTTTGTTGCTGCCGTACCCCCATTTCTATATAAGGATGAAAATACTCTTATTTTTTACTAGAGCTCGATTTGGGCTATTCGTTCATTTTAGCGATTTTATTATTACTACTTGAATTGGTTTTGAAAGGTTTAAAGGTTTTATTTAGTAGTAGTGGTCACTGGCTTCTTTATTTAAGGTTCTTTGTCGAACTAAAATAGATTTGAGTTGTCAGAAGTAGGTCTGTTTACTTGATTTTCTGCCTTTGGGTTTGAAGAAAAAGAAGGAGCTGTGTGCGTGGGAGCTGAAAGGCTATGAGCAGGTTGAGCAGGCGACTTGTTTTGTGGCTGTTTGTTTACTTCTTTGCTGCTCTTTGCAGGTTGGCTGACATTAACAGCAGGTTTATTATTGTTTACAGGCGGTTTTTGAATCGTATTCTGAGTATTATTTGTATTCACTTGTATGTTTACAGCTGCAGAGGGTACCTGAGTCTGTCCCGCCTGCTTAATGACTTCAGCTTTTATCAACTTTTATACATGAAACAGCTTATTATGTTTATTTTCTTTAATTTTCAATATTTTTATGTAAATCGACCCGTTTACTAACGGAGCCTTGACTGCCAGGTTATTTATATCAAGCCACGACACTCTATCTAGCATATTTTTTACATCTTTTGATCGCCATCTACAACTTCAGACTTGAACCTAAAATGATACAACCCGTGACTTAGATCCAAAGGCAAAACTTTCAATACATCTCTCACTATTATCTATCTTTAAACTTTCTTACAGGTCCTTTGCTTTCGGGAAGCGAAGTCACATTGTATTCCTGATTGCTATCTAACTGTCTTATCCTTTATGTACTTGGAAGTAGTAGAATACCATTGTTCGTGAATCTGCTTTCATTTATGAAAAATTATAAAAGCTTAGAATTTATTAGACATATCTTAATGGATCCACACTCAGCCAACGTCGTCAAGGAAGTCATCAATAAATTACAAGGATTGCTAGGAGGGCAAGGAGCTAGCTCAGGACCAGCCGAAGCCAAAATCCCTTAATTTGATCAGAATTTTGAAAAATGCCTCAGCAAATCGAAATCTCTTTCGCCGTAGATTCAATAACTGGTATAATGAAAGCTACTTAGACTGATTGCTATGCCTCTGCTATTCGATACATGAAACTCATTCTTGGCTATTCTTCTAGCTGTAAAAAATTCTCAGCACCCCAATAAGAAAAGCTAAAAGGAAAATTCATGAATCTCTCAAAACAGACCGAGGATATCTAAAAAAAGAGCAAATAGCACATCGATCATGCGAGAACCATCCGTTAGTTGCTTTCAACAGCTTTTTGGGTCTTCGTTGTAAACAATTTTTCATTAAGCCAACTCCTTAGTTTTTATTCAAAGGATCAATAGAATCAGCAGATTTCAACGCCATTCGTTTTATGAAACTTAAAAACGCAGATGTAAACGAATGGTACAAACTTTTGCAAATATCCGTGAAAAGTCTTGAAAAATATGTTGTTCAGAACTATCCTATGGGGGTGTCGTTTACAGGTTCATAAGATCGTTGGGAAGAAATAATCAGCGGAGGAGGGGCATCCAAGGCTGTAGAAGCTAAACAGGTTTAAGCTCCAAAAGGTAAAAAAGATATAAGAAAGTTCCAGTTAATGTACCTGGTGTGCCTGCTAAAAAAGTCCCTAAAAAAGAGCTAGTAGGTCAGGCTTACAACATTAGCAATTTTTAAGGCGAAAACATAGACATCGCTGCAGGCCAGCTTGAAATGAAACACGGTGTTTTTGTATAGAACTGCAAATCCCTAAACATCAACGTGACTCCAAAGGTAAAATCAGTAGTGCTAAACAACTGCGAAAAAGTAACGGTGACAGTCACTAGTTGCGTCTCAGGCGTCTAGATAATGAACTCCAAACAACTAAGACTCACAGTTAAAGAAAAAACTCCGAGCGTATCAGTCGACGGCTCCATTGATGTCAAGATCATTCTCAATCAAAATCACTTAGATTGCGATCTAGTGAGTTCTAAAGTCTCACAACTGACAGTTGCTTACTAGAACTCTTAAGGAAATGAGGCCAAGGCGTATACAGTAGGTTAGCAGATGATAACAAAATGGAATTAAACAAAAAAAGCATTCTAGACTAAACTCTACGACGCTTTCCTATGATCCATATGATCTGATTACATATTTAAGCATTTTGAAAGGGTAACACGAATATCATTCGAGTAAGTGATGACCATGCTGGACCGATTGCCACTTGTATCCGCAGTTTTACATGCATTGATAGACTGTCATGTGGATGTTCTATCCAGCGTAGTTTGTACGCTCTCTGTCTCCGCATTTTGACACGCATGTAATGTAGGCTCGAGTCTCTGCCTTTTTTCTCTATGGTGTTTTGATATCCATTATTAATTATAGTAAAAAAGGAAAATAGAGATGAACTGCTGAAAAATCAATAAAATGAACAGTTTCAAAGGACTACCTGCACAAATAGAAAATAAGCTGTTAAGATCTAAACATATTTTTAAGCTTTTTGGAGCTCTATTTTATTAGATTGCAACATAATTTTTACGAAAAAAAATTAGAAAATAAACTGTTGGAATCGAAAAGGTCAACAAAAATATGAAATTTTGACTTAAGTAAATAAAAGTTTTGATAAAGAAAAGTGTCTTACATAAAATTTCTATGCATAGTGAAAAGGTCTTATTTACTAATCAAAGGTATTTTTAATTATGGGGCAAAATTCTTTATAAGAGTCCCTTTTGAAACTCCTATGAAAAAATTCCTTTTTCTACGTTAAATAATGCTTACCTGAGTCCCATTACTGGCATATAGCTTCGTTAGTAGGGTAGGCATTGTGCTTGGTCTTTATTTTCTTGTCAAAAAGCGCTTTTTTGATTCTTTTAGACTTTTCTCGATCGTATCTGAGAAGATGTTCATAATCGAGCCCGAATTAAGGGTGTCTTCTATGTATTTTTTATGGATTTTCTAAATTTATGTCGAAATTCGAATCTTTATTTGATTTTTCATCAAGCTCTTCATCTTTTTCTATTTAATGCTTATGTTTATTTATGCTTGACAAAGCGCTTTTTCGTCGTTTATTCTTAGCTCTAGTCCTAGTATAAATATCAGCTTTAGTTTTTTATTGTTAGAAAACTGCTTTTTCTTTGATTTTTTAACTCTTTGGGGCCTTGTAAGGTTCTTTTTGTTTGAATTCTTATTTCTAGGAGATTGACGTTGAGCCTACTTTAGGTTAATTCTCTTATTTTTTAACACAATATTCTTGCTTTACAGGCTGAGAATAAACTTAAGGAAGGTATGGTAAGTCATATTGGTAAGGCGGAGGGTAAGGAAACGGAAAAAGTAAAGGGTTCGGTATTCGTCCGGAAATCACCATTGGATGATGTGTCCAGAAATCCCACTATTGCATGACCGAGTCATAGTAATCAAGATCTGTAAAAGGGTGTGGCTTGCTTTTTTGAGGCAGAAAAGGTATCGACATTATTTCTCTAATAAAACAGACAGTACTTAATTTTAATGGTAAATATTAACAAAAAAGCAAAATTTTTATCAGAAAATTTTACAAAAGTCTATTTCACAAAAATTTTTCTACTCAAAAAATTAAAACAGGATTTTTTGTTTATAATTGCTCATTTTAATGTAAAAAATCTAGCAGATAAATATGATTCTCAGTGCCTTTTCCGCACTTTATCCAACCTCAGCAAACATTTTAAAAGTAATTGGACTTCTTCTTATTTTCAAAAAAGTGATCTCTCTTCTAATTTCACTTTACAAGACTGCATTGAGGCCATCCAAAGACCTTGGAAAACGTTACGGCCGCAACACTTGGGCTTTGGTGACTGGCTCATCTGAAGGTATTGGTAAAGCTATTGCTTTTTCTTTAGCCAAAAGAGGATTCAACATCATACTGTCGGCACGAACATAGTTTAAGCTAGATGCAGCTCGCATTTAAATTCTCAACAAATATCCCTCAGTACAGGTCAGAACACTACCAGTTGACTACAGCTTATCAGCCACAAAGTAGTATCTTGCTGAAAAGATGAAAAACGTTTAAGATTTAGACATATCTATTGTAGTAAACAATGTCGGTGTAGATGTGCTTGAGCCCTATCACCAAATTTCTCTGCAAAAGATAACATAGCTTATAAACATCAACTGTGTCGCACTTGCTGCCATGAATCGAATATTTGTCCCTAAATTCGTTGAAAGATATTAAAAAACTAGACTGAGATCGGCCATAGTCAATGTGGCTTCATTAGCTGGTACTTTAAATTACATTCAGGATAGATTCCCATGCCTTATCATAATGTATATTCAGCTTCTAAGGCCTTCGCTGATACTTTTTCGAGAGCTATCAGCTACTAATATTCAAAGAAAATCGATATAATTTCTCTGAATCCTTCAGAAGTATCAACCCCTATGACCCACAATAAACCCAAAGACATCTTTACCATCATGCCGTAAGACTGTGCCTAAGGTCTTCTTAGAGACTTAGGCCATTAAAAACGAACAAACGGATTTTGGACTCACAAACTCCAAGCATGGCTATACAACAGTGTCCCTGAGTCAGTTTTCAACTACATCTGGATGAAATTCGTGGCTCCTGATTTCATGAGAGAACGATAGCAAGCTCGAAAGAGAACTTGATGTTATATGTGCTAAATATAATAATAAAAATGAAAGGGGGAGGCAGCAAGGCAATCAGAATGTAAGAATTCAGACGCCATAGAAGTTTCCTGTAAAAAATAAGAAAAACTTCGCTTTTCACGACGCAGTATGAGTAAATCTTGAGAGATTCAGCATGATGTCGACACATAATAATCTTATAATACATCAGCATTTAAAACCTAAGTAGCTACTACAGCCGAGAAGGTAAGCCCAACATATTATTGACATTGATAGAGAAATAAAAATGAAAAAAGAAGCAAGGTAGTTTCCCTAGAGTACACAAAAAACTGGTCCAAGATGGTACTAGAGTGTTTTAAGTAAAAATTAGCCAGAATAGCTGAGATTCAGGTTCAGATACGAGCTGGCAAAAAGAAAATAGTCAAGTGTGCGGGATAAGTACGGGAACGTATACAACGTTCCAGTTGTAAAGTAATGGAACAGAATGAGAAACACTTCTCTTTACGGGAAGGGAAGTTGGTGAAAACTCTCATGATTTTTAATCATTATGGCATAATCATATATTATTGATGACTGAATAGATTTAATGATTGATTGTTAGTAATACAGATATGATATGTGTTAAGTTGAATTTATTGATTTATTGCTGTATATTTAAGCTAACATGGGCGCAAGCAGTTCTTCAGCAGATAGCCAGCAGGTCCGCATGGAACAAATCAATCTTACGGCCGATTAAAGGAGTCTCGTCGAAGTACCATTATTTGCATCCAGAACAGTCCCGATAAACCACTTCCAAGCTATGCCACTCTCGCCACTTCCAAGCCCACACTCCCTCCTGCTGCCGTTCAAAGCGGCGAAAAAGAACTCAGAAGGAGCTCAATAAGTAGCTAATTTTTAAATCAGGCAAGGAAGGCAATAGAGGTACCAAGCTGCCTTTGTATGAGTTGGTGAGCATGCCCGGATGCTTCTATGAAGGTGAGTGGGTCAAGGGCAAACAGCAAGGTTACGGCACCATCACCACTGTCCACGGAGTCAGCTACACGGGCAATTTCGTCCAAGGAGCAGCCCAAGGTGAAGATGGCATCCTTGTTTCACCAGATGGCTCGATCTATAGAGGAAAATTTGAGAACAACGTCTTCCAAGGCAAGGGCAGATTCCACTACTTCGTTACTGGCACTACATACTAAGGATAGTGGCTGAATAACCTACCTCATGGCAAAGGCAAGGAAACGTATTCTGATGAGAGCTACTACTAAGGCACTTTCGTTGGAGGCAAGAAACACGGAAGAGGCAAATTCAGATGGGCTAATGGCAAGATATATGAAGGACCTTTCTAGAACGGAGAAATGCACGGACAAGGAAAACTATACATGGACGACAACAGCAAAGCTTCTTTTGAAGGCACTTTCGTAAACGGTCTCAAGACCAATGGAAAACTAAGCACTCCCTATGGCAAGTATGACGGAAAATTCTAGTTCGGATAAATGCACGATACCAACGCGACCTTCACCTGGTATGACGGCAAAGTCTACAAAGGAGGCTTTTAGTTCGGATAAATGCACGGAAACGGCGTATTGACCTACCCTAGCGGACTTAGGGTCGACGGTACTTGGTAGAGAGGTAATCACGTGAAGTCTAGCAGAGTTGCCTGATGATCTTACATCAAACACATTCAATCTATCTATCAAGTAAAAATATATAAAAATTGATAAAATTCAAAGAGTTTCATGTTTAAATATAGGATAACTAAGCTTTTAATAAGGATTTTATGATGATAAGAATAAGAATTCAAGAGTTTCTTTCATTTTGTCTTTATGCTCGAGATTGCTGGATGAAACGTAATAGCTGACTCATTCAATCTTCTAAGCTTGATTTTGTATGATTTAACCTAAATGTTTTGGTTGTTTTCTGGATTGTTTCTGATATTCAATTTCGGCAAAATCACATTTTTGCACAATTTCACGCCCCTCTTCAAAATCATTTCCGATCTCCTTTGACCGACCTTGGACTATCCTGTCATATACTAGCACAAATCTACACTTTTAGCATCTTTTGCATGGGTTTCTTACATAAACTCATTGTAAACATTGGATTAAGATTCAAGGTGCTATCCGTACCTATGCTTGCGAGAACATTCCGATCGGTTAGCAGACATAGCAACGCTGTATTTCTGTTTGAGTTTGCGATAAATCTGCAAAATCTTTTTGGAATCAGTCCTCGTAGCAGTCTTCATATTTTATTAAGTCGATTTAATATCAATTAAAGAGCATAATACTGCTACAAGATATTCTAACTTAATATAATGTATTACGATATAATATCCACTTTAATCATACTCTTCTTCTTGAAAGAATCTTATAAAAATCCTCTCGGCTGACCTCTTTTCCATTACTCGAGGCCCTCTGCAACATTTCCTAGAGTTCCTAGGGAGACATCGTTTCACCGAGTTCCTTGGCCACTCGGTTGATGTTCCTTGAATTTATGCTGTTTGTTCGGTCGTCGTCGAACAAGTCGAAGATTCTGTTGATGCCGTTCTGAATGATCTTAGATGTACCTTATTTTATCGGTTTCCCAGTCTTGAGCAAGTGGCGTCCAGGAAGTCCTAGAAATCGATCTAGCGACCTAACCCTTCTAACTCTGCGATCATGTTGAAGATGTGTGGATTTTTGCTTTAAAATCCGAGACTAGACATGGCGGACTTCACTTCTTTCGGATCGATTTTTCCAGTAGCTTAGGTGTCGAACAAGCTGAAAGCTTCCTTGAGCTCTTCGATTTCATCCTAGTTGAGTCCTGGTCTTTAAATTCCTTTTTTGGGGTTATTTTTGACTTGAGGTTTGCTGCGTGTCGTCATTTAAAAATAATTATTGAGATCTTACTATATCTTCAGAATAAGCGTCAGTAAATACATTTTTTCATCATACTGATATTCACTATACAATAAGATTATATTGTTTTTCCATTCTTTGATTTTAAATTTGAATCTTATAAGCTGTATAAGATGTCATTTTTTTCTATTCAGTCATTATACACGCCATGTACAATCAAAGCCGGCAAAATGTTTTCAACGACTACTATTCTCCGCCCAGTCGTATTCCAAATCCTTCACGGATGCAGCCACCTCAATCTCGTCTTGGCAACAGCAACGCCAGTCGTACCCCTTCATAATCATACTATAAATCTGCACAGTCACCCAGACAAAAGCAAGATTACGGCCTCTTCAGTCGTCGCTATCTGCCCAAAGACCCAGCTGTAGGAATGTCCAGGGTGACCCAAAACATGAGCATGAGTGGTACCGGCATGATGATGGGATAACCATAAGAAAAACTATACTCATAGTAAATGCTTTTTCTCTTAAGCTAGTAAGAAAACAATTTAAAATACTTTAAAGAAAAGATGTCTGGAGAGAAAGAAAGAGTGCTGAGGGACTTCGCTAATATAAAAAAACAAATAGAACACATACTATAAGACCTTCAGATCA
>Ga0169931_10008756_pt1 | contig 14705 bp, 7 predicted proteins | sample Kivu_15m_20L_FD_129675 | JGI IMG/M metagenome (GOLD analysis project Ga0169931, IMG submission 129675) | Freshwater microbial communities from Lake Kivu, Western Province, Rwanda to study Microbial Dark Matter (Phase II) - Kivu_15m_20L... | ecosystem: Environmental > Aquatic > Freshwater > Lake ...
AAAGCTGTAGCAATCTCATCTTAAAATAAAAGAACTTAAGTTAAAGACGTACTATCAATAAAAATAACTATCGAAATATTTAAAAAAATAATTAAAGATGAAATAGACACTGTCGTAAATGTTATCTTAAATCAAGACTCTTACAAGTAATTTAGATGTTTAGAAGAAATAGAAGAAGAGGTTATAAAAGATAATAAATAATTTTAATATTAAGGAGAGGAAGACTATTGGTAAATATTAGCGGATCTAATGTTTTTAGAATAAGTTATTAGAGTATAATTAGGAGTCTTCTTTTAATTAATAGTGGAAGTATAATACTAAAAAGAATAAATATACTCAAGGTCAGGGGCATAGTAAATATAATACGTATAATATTAAGGATTTTAGGAGGTATTAATAGGAGGATAAATTGGATAGTTAGAGGATAGAGAAGTTGTTTAAGAGTGGGTATAATAGTAGTAATAGTTAGGAATAAAATTGATATATATATTATTTAGTATTTAGTATTTAGTATTAAGTATTAAGATCAATAAAGATATCATTTCATGTCATGTTCATGTCATATTATCATTTATGCTATTGATCAGTTATTGGTATTAGGTTGTACATAAGGATTTTGACCTTATTTCATCTTGATCTACTTTTACTATAGCTTTTTTATCAGATATTTATTCTTTTATATCAAGATTTTCTATTTTTATTTATCCTTAAGAATATTATCATATTCACGATTCTCTAAGGTACGTCCCTATCTTGTATGCTCTATTACTTTCTTAAATTTATCATAATCATTCATCATCAAATCACCTATCTGCGGATTTAATGCATCTTAGCCATTTGGATAGGTAAGTACGAAGATCAAGCCACAGATGATCATACTGAGATTGACTGTTGGTGAGTAGTCTTATCGAATGAGGGGGAGGCAGACTGACCCTTAATAGTTTATATTTGGATGATAGATTTTATTAAGGCATTTTAGTTTTGGTGGGTCGATTGGATACGTATTTGGAAAGATTAATTAGAAGTTGATTAGGCATTTATTATAGATTGAGTCTTAAGTTGGTTAGATGGATATATGGATGGTTTGGATGGTATCGGTTGGGAAGGATAAAGTTATGAATGGGATTTTTTGGAGTTAGTAGGCTTGGATGTCTTTTTAGAGTCTTAGGATTGCCATGTTTCGTTTTGGTTTTTATTATTGTTTAGTGATGTCTGCCTCTTTTTTTTGAAAGTTTTTAAGCATTTATATATAAATTATAATACTATAGATTAAATATAAGGTATAAGAATCATGCATAATAAATCATACGTAAATTATATCAATAGCAAGACTTCCTTTTTATCATTATCATCGACTATATACTATGTTATAATTATGCTATAATATACTATATAATTTATTTAAAAAACAAGGATTAATTCCATACTTCAAAAGACCCAAAATTACTAATTTTTCATATTGTCTTACTTTTAATATTTATTGACTATCTTATAATGTTTATTTTTATATTTTTTGATTGATTTTCGGATGATATTTTATATTGTTGATTAATTTTTATTTAAGGTATTATAATTAAATAACAAAAGATGATGAGATTTATCAATAGAGGTATGTCAAACATGTATAACTTTTCAAAAGGAAAAGGATCAATAATAGGTATTGATCTAGGTACAACAAATTCATGTGTTGCTGTTATGTAAGGTAGCACTCCTAAGGTTATTTAAAATGCATAGGGTAGTAGAACTACACCATCTGTTATTGCATTTACTAAGGAGGGATAAAAATTAGTAGGTGCAGCTGCTAAGAGACAGGCAATTACTAATTCATAAAATACTATTTTTGCTACTAAAAGGTTGATAGGTCGTAGATTTGATGATGCTGCCGTTCAAAATGATAGAAAGAATATGCCTTATAAAATAGTTAAGCATTCTAGTGGTGATGCATGGGTCTAGGTACAAGGTCAAAATTATTCACCATCTCAAATGGGTGCATTTGTGTTGATGAAGATGAAGGAGACTGCTTAAAGTTATTTAGGTAAAGGTGTTGATAAGGCTGTTGTTACTGTCCCTGCATATTTTAATGATTCTCAACGTCAAGCAACTAAAGATGCAGGTAAGATCGCTGGTCTATAAGTATAAAGAATAATAAACGAACCAACAGCTGCTGCTTTGGCATACGGTATGTAAAAGAAAGAGGATAAAACTATTGCTGTATATGATTTGGGAGGAGGAACATTCGATATATCTATTCTTTAGATATCATCAGGTGTTATCTAGGTTAAAGCTACTAATGGTGATACATCATGTGGTGGATAAGATATCGATGGAATCGTACAAAGATTTTTATTAGATTAATTTAAAAAACAATCAGGTATTGATGTAACTAAAGATAAGACAGCTAATCAAAGATTAAGATAAGCTGCATAAAAAGCTAAGATAGAATTATCACAATCTAGTCAAACTTAAGTAAATTTACCATTTTTGACTGCAGATAGTTCAGGACCTAAACATTTTATATTTAAGTTGACTAGAGCTAAATTATAAGCATTGACTGATGATTTCTTAAAGAGGACTATTAAACCATGTTAAAATTGTATAAAAGATTCTGATTTACCTAAAAGTAAGATTGATTAGGTAATATTGGTAGGTGGTATGACACGTATGCCTAAGGTAGTATAATTAGTTCAAAAAATATTTGATAAAGTACCTAATAAATCAGTTAATCCTGATTAAGCAGTAGCTGTAGGTGCAGCCATACAAGGTGGTGTATTAAAAGGTGATATGAAAGATTTATTATTACTTGATGTTACACCATTATCATTGGGTATATAAACATTAGGTGGTGTTATGACTAAGATGATCCCTAGAAATACTACTATTCCTACTAAAAAATCACAAGTTTATTCAACTGCTGCTGATAATCAAACAACCGTAACAATTCGTGTGTTCCAAGGATAGAGATAGATGGTAGCTGATAATAAATTATTAGGTCAATTCGATTTATCAGGTATTCCACCAGCACCACGTGGTGTTCCACAAATCTAAGTAACATTTGATATAGATGCAAATGGTATAGTTCATGTAAATGCTAAAGATAAAGCAACTGGTAAAGATCATACAGTAACTATACAATCATCAGGTGGTCTCTCAAAAGATGATATAGATAAGATGTTAAAACAGGCATAACAATTTAAAGAATAAGATAAGAAGAGAAGAGAATTGGTTGATTTGAAGAATTAGGCACATGGGGTTTATTAGACTACTAAAAGACAATTATAATAATTTAGGAGTAAGATACCTAGTGATGTTGCTTAATAGATAGAGAAGGCACTTAATTAATTGAATTAGATTAAAGATAAAGATTTGGAGCCAGCACAGATAGATAATGTTAGAAAAGCTATAGAGGGATGTAGAAATGCTGCTATGAAGATTGGGCAATCTATGAATAATCAATCATCTTCATCATCTTCTTCAAGTAGTGAATCATCTTCTTCATCTTCATAGGAAAAGAAGGATTAAGAAAAGAAATGATAAATTTATGTATATCTATATACTTATTCATATATATTGATAATAAATAGTATAGATATCAACTCTCTCTCTTCTGATAAATTTATCATATATTTATATATTTATATAACAATAGATAGTTAACTATATAAGTAGATTACTATAATTATATATATTAATTTGATAATAAATGGATAAGAAGATATAGCAGCAGGTAAATAAAATTATGATACATAATAAGATCCATTAATATTTGATGAATTTGAAGAAAGAATAGAAACAACGTAGAAAAGACAATAAACTTAAAGAATCTCAAAAAGAACATATTGGACATGGAGATAGAAATGGTTATAAGAATGATAAAGATGAAGGAGAGAAATAAAAGCATGAAGATTAAGAATAAGCATGAATATTGCAAATGATCATGTAATTTATTATTATTAATCATATTGTATCTATATCTTTGTTTAATATATTGACATACTAAATTATAAATTGTCCATAATAATCATAATAATCATAATTTATATCGCCATATATATATAAATGTTAACGGATATCTAATAACTACCACCAAATTTCTCATCGAAAATACTATAACTATAATCACTCCTAGACGATCAAACAACACTATCACTAATAACAGATCTAAATGAGTTATATATAGTACTATAGTATCTATCTAGAAAGGAATAGATTATTATATAAAATATGATATACGTAGGGCAAATCATTTTAAAAAGAAAATGAATAAGTTGTTGACTGATCCATCTACTTTGAATCTTATAGAAAATCAGGATAGTAATATAAAGATGGAGAAGGATAGAGAAAGGGAAATATAGTATAATAAGAAGAGGTTTAGGATAAGGGAGGAGGTTGATAGGTTTAATGATTGTTCTAGGTATTATGTGGATAAGATGATGGAGAGGGTGTAGAAGGGGATGGTTAAGAAGGAGAGTTTAATTATGGGGGAGTTGAATAAGCAGAAGGAGGAGTTGTAGAATAGGATATTATTGAAGAAGGTTAAGAGTCAATAGAATTTATTGAAGAAAGTTAAGAGTTAAGATAAAATTGATAGATATAAAACTAATCTCATCAAAGAAATTAGATGAATTGATGAATTAGATGATTTATATTTATGATTTTTATAGTATTAGTAAAAGAAATTTATTATCATCTTCTTGTAATTTTATGTAATTTTTATATATTTCTTTAGTATACTATATATTTGTATTATAATTGAATAACTTTATAATATATTATGAGATAAGATTAGTATTAAAGCTAACGTAATAATTTACGACAGATGCATATCGACCGTATGGCACGTCTCAAATAAGCCTAACGAAATAAATCAGTCTAAAGAACGGATCCTAACCCCAACAACATAAAAGATAACTAATCTAAACCTAAACCTATACCTAAGACTACTAAATATGATAAGATATGGCTGAATAATCTAATCTACGACAAACGATCAAAATAGCATAAAAAACAATATCTAAACCTACCTAATTTATTAAATTAGAATGTGTAATGTCCAACTTCAATCTATTCTAAAGATATCTAATCAATCTTAATAACAACATATGGCTTCTAAGATTAGGTATTTCAACCATTGATCTCAGCAAAAATACCATTATTTATCTATAATCGTATGAGTTAAGATAAAGATGGTGTTGTCTATTAGAAATATAATGGATATTAAAATGTTACGGTTTTGTCGCCACCTAAAGTATATAAAGGATATGGGGTTTTTCATGTTAAATTATGGTTAATTAAATTTAAGAAGTTTTTAAGGGTTGTTGTTAGTACGAGTAATAATCATGTTTATGATTGGAGTGTTTGGCAAAATGGGTATTGGTATCATGATTGTCCTATTAAAGAAAATGGGCAATTGATAGGGACATAGTTTAAATAAGGATAAGAGATGGTACATAAAGAAGAAGAAGGGGTTAAAGAGACAGGTGATAAATAAGAAGAAATTAATAAGAAGGTAGAGAAAGAGTAGATAATAGATAAATAAAAATAAAAAGTATATTAGCTATTCGATTTCTCTAAAAAATATAAATAATTACAAAATCAATAAAAACATAAAAAACTCTTCAATTTTGCATAAGATTTCATCTAAACTTTAAAACTAGTCTTAAATACCATAACCCCAAAAGATTATAACATCTACCAAAAGATGAAACTAGATCTATCTCTATATTCCTTCTAATCTATAAAAGTAATCTTGATACCTTCTCTTTCAGGTCGTTATAGAGATTAAAAACTCTAGTTATTTGGTCTTGGCAAGATCAAAAAAGTAATGTCGATTTATAATAGATTTAAAGATCCTATATTTACATGTAATTCATCAAGTATAGGTAAATTAGATTAAGCATTCATTAAAGATCTATATAACTGTTTTTCACCTCATCGTTAATCTAATAATCTGCCTTTGTCATCTTCTTTTAGGGTGGTCTATCCTACTATAAAATATATCTAGAAATAGACTTGTGGATTGATAGAAGTATTGTTTTTGACTAAAGAAAATCATTAAAAATGCTGTAAAAAGGATGTTTTTCATAGATACTAACCATCCTTCAACAGTATAAAAGGTAATATTCCTCATTTGAAGACTATAATAATAGAGGATAAAGCTCAGTAATAACATAATAATGCTGAGATATTCCTCTATTTAGGGAGTCATAATATGACCCGTGCTGCTTGGGGGACATATTAAAAAAGTAATTATATGTTTATATAGAATATCATCAGCTATTTTTTAGTAATTAAGAGCTTGGTCTCTTATTTGTCTAATATGACAAAGAGTAGCTATTGAGGTGGTTACCTTATAATTATCCACCTCAAAGGTATGGGGCTGAGGATAAACCTTTTATAAGGCATTTTCAATGATAGTATATTATTATGAATTATGAATAATTATTTATTATTTAGATTTTGATTATTGTAGATTTCTTTAACTATTTTCTATGATTATTATATTATATAGGATTAATATATATCATTTTATTTTACATTATTGGCTATAATAAATTATTATCCCCCTCATCTTTTAAAAATAATCCATATCCGTCCTCCGTTATTTATATCTCCATGCTTTTAAATAATATATATTACCCTATACTCTTTATCATATATTATAAATTCAACATAATTTAATTATTTGTACAAAAATCTAATGCATAAACGAGTTTAAAATACCTCATCATTAAAACTATTTTCATCACTTCTGGCAGGTGCACTTGCATCTTTTATTACCCAACCATTCTAAGTAATGAAAACAAATCGTATAAATTCACCTGCGACAATATATTTAGATCTTCATAAAAAGATAATAAGTAATGGTTGGCGTACATATATGAAAGGAAGGTATCACTATATTTATATTAGTTCAATAGCAGTATTACGACAGGCATATGGTTTTACTTTATATACACATTTCTTATCATTATTTTAAACGCATATACAGAAGAATTATCCATCGATTAATAAAATATTTAATTATTCTTTTAGTTCTGTATTTTCTAAGTTGATAGCTATGATCTTTTAATCACCATTAACACTTCTTAAGACTAGAATAGAATGTGTAAATTCAAAATCAGTAATAGATTAATTTAAATATATAATATCTAATCCTGGGATATAATTTAAAAAAGGATTAGGATCGTCGGTTGCTAGAGAAGGATTATATACACTTTTTCATTATAATACATATAGGTATATTAAAGATTAGATATTCTATAAAGAATATAAAGAAGTTAGTACTTTTATACCTGCATTTATAGCAGGTGTTGTTGCAATTACTGTCTCACAACCCTTTTAGGTATTGAGAAGTCAGATCAGCTTGAAGAAGATTGATTAACCTATGATTAATTTTGCGGTTAAATATTTTAGGCAGTATGGATATAAAGGGTATTTTTTAGGTTTTGTACCTAGGTTGGTTAGAAAGCCTATTAATTCGGGTATATGTTGGTCTGTTGTAGAATATTGTAGATAGTTATAATGATATATAATCTTGAGATAAATGATATGTACTTTATTATAATATTCTTTTATCTTTTTATAATTATAGCTTTAGTTTATTATAAACTATATTGTTGATGTTCTTCCCTGGTTTTTCATTTGGTGGTTTCGGTGGGCAGCCTCCTAACTAATGTACAAATCCATTCATCTAGAATAATAATAATAAACATATTATGACATATTAAACATAGCATAAGATGCATCATTAATATAGATAGAATCTGCATATCAAGCATCTAATTAAATATATGGACCGAATGGTACAGAACCTGATTAATAAACTGTAATTTTAGTTTAATATAGATGAATAAAATTAAATAGGCGTATTAAGTATTGACGGATACGGTTAAGAGATAGGAGTATAATATAAGTTTAGAGAAGAAATATGGGCAATAACAGAATGATTTGATGAGTATGATGTTCGGTGGTGGTGTTAGTGGTGGCAATAATAAAAATAAAAATAAACAGAAGATGCAACCTACTAAAAAAATAATAAATGTATCATTATAATGCTTATATAATGGTGGCATAGTTGATTACCCTCATGAAAGGACAAAAATCTGTAATAGTTGTAATGGCAAAGGTGGTTAAAACATAAAAAAATGTAGTATATGTAAAGGTCAAGGTGCAACAGTTCAACTTGTGCAATTAGGTCCAGGTATGTATACCCAAGCATAGAAATAATGCTAAAATTGTAAAGGATTAGGTTAGATATTTGATTAATAGCTAAAATGTAAAACTTGTTAGGGTAGAAAGATAATTAAGCAATAATAGATAATAAAAGTTAAGATAGAGAGAGGTATGCCACCAGGTTAAGTAATTACCCTCGAATCATATGGTAATTAAATAGTAAATATATATTTATATAGCCTGATACATTACCTGGTGATTTATTATTAGTTATACAATAATAAAAAAATTAGATATATACACGTAAAGGTGCAGATCTCTATTATAAGAAGACAATAAAATTGATAGAATCTTTATTGGGGTTTAATTTTAGTTTAATTCATTTAAATTCTAAGGAATATACTATATATACAAAAGGATAGATGGTAGCGGATTTGGCAAAGAAGGTAGTTAAAGGATTGGGTATGCCTTTTTATAAAGGGTAAGGATAGTATGGTAATTTGATAATAGAGTTTAAGGTTGAGATGCCGAAGAGGGGGGAATTGAGTCAATAGCAGATGAAAGTTTTGATGGAGGTATTACCTGGGAAGGTTAATTAGAGACCGGTTGATGATAATTATTAGATGTTGGAGGATTATGATCATGATAATTTAAATAGTAATTAGGAGGGTGGGAAAAGATAGGAGGATGGGGAGGAAGATGGGGGATAAGGGCAACCATGTCAAGCCCAATGATTCATATATAATCATTATATTTTTTTTTAAACTTAAACTATTGTTACAATATTTATGATCATTATTTATAAATCTACCATGATTCTATTTACAATAATAAAATAATAATAATGGGCAAAGGTGGTTTTCCTAAAGGTTCAGATGATGAATTCGACTATAAGAAAAAGGTCGACTAACCTAATGTAGTCTAATCAAAAGGTATCTCTATTATAATTCTAGGTAAAAAAGACTCTAAAGTGGATATATATAAATGTGGAGATATAGCATGTGGTAAATTTTATCATTCTTATACTGCATTTTATAATCATTGTAAAAAATCACATGGTGGTTAATTCCCATAGAATTCATTACATAATAATAAACAATTTGAAGGTCCATCTAAAAATCGTGGCAGACCTCGTATAAAAAAGAACTAAACAAAAGATTAAGCTCAGATCGAATCGATGAAACGTTAAAATTAACTTATCTAATTCCTCGGTATATATCTTTCTATATAGGTACCTTAAAAACAAAAAAAGTAGAATAACTAATTGTATACGTTTAAAATCCATTAGATCGATTAGAATCATCTATCTCTATTGTATAGTAATGGTTATTAAAAACTAATGAATTGACATAAGATAAATCTTTGTATCTTCGTTAATTGTAGAATTTTAACAAATTGGTAGCATCGAATGATCTTCCATAGTTTTATGATCCGATAGAGTCATAGCAATATAGGGATAAATTAGATTCTTATAACTTTTCAAGTATATATAATTTTATGGTTAATAACTAAAAAAGATAGATATTAAATATAAATTATTAAGGTATAATTAAGGATTATATAGGTAGTACGTTATTGTATAAGATATTGTTGATATGGTTGGCTAGGATATTATCGTAAAAGTTATTGGCAGAGGTTGTGTATACGATTGTGCAGGTAGAGTTTGGATGTTAGGTTAGGGAGAGGGAGATATTGCAGGGGAAGAGTTAGAAATTACAGGATTTGGCTTAGAAGTTCTTTCAGTGTTTTGGTGGGGATTAATAGTTTTAGAAGTCTAATAATTGAATTTAAATATGATATAAATCATCATTATTTTTAGATATTATATAAATAATATCATTTATAAATGTTTATATATTTAATATTTTGAATATTATCTCTCTTTTTTATATATATTAATAATAATCCTTTATGTTCTTTATAAACCGCAATTTAAAAACTTAATTGATATTCTCACACTACGACATGGACAAGCTCCATTCTGATGATTAGATCCTTTCAAAGCTAAAATAAAAAGTGTAAGGTAGATGCCTACATGATTATGGTTATATAATCCAAGTTATAAAACTTGATAATTCTAAAGAATCATTTCATATAAGTGTACCTAAGGTGTAATCGAATGGTTGTATAATCGTTGTTACATTTAGTGCAATAACATTTAAGCGTAATATTGTATATATATATTAGCATAGAAAGATGATGTGATTGATATAATAGCATATTAGATAAAATAATAATATATAAAAGGTATTATCTAGATTAGATAGGTAAGATAGGTCATGCTGATGTGATGATACCGCGTAGTAATATGCCTGGTGGGTGTTAGTATCGTCAGAATGAGAATGTTTATATATTTAAGGATGAGAGTACGAATTAATAGATTATGATTGATAAGGATAGTAAGGTTAGGTGTAAATGCTTTTAGATTAAGATTGATTTGAGTAATGATGAGGGTATATAGATTATCAGATGAAGATATTTGCGAAGGTAGAGGATAGGTTTATACCTACTATGCAGGCTAATTGAATAATTGATTGTATCATAACAATAATATAAGTATCTTATATATTTATGGATTTATATCATATGTATTTATGTATGGATGTTAATAGTATCATCTAGTATTAGATGAATTATCTTATTTTATAAAGAAAGCAATAGAATAAGTATCATAAGTATAATGCTTATGCTTCTTACTATGTCTATATAAATATCTTTTTATATTCTACTTACTATTTCTTTAAAATATACATAAAAAATCATCATCAAACCCTTTCTTCTATCATATATTCATCCCCTTCTAATGATTCAAACTATACCCTAACAATTTATCTTTATTCTTTTTATTCTTATTCAATAACAACAATTAATATTCTTCAGAATTAAAATATTCTTAATGCTTCAATTTTATATGTTGAAGTAATGATCCTTATGATCCATAGCTACGATCACATTCTTTTATAGGGCATATATAATTTTTATTAATTTATTATGCGGTACGACGATGCCTCTTTCGTTTTTAGTCATGGTCTTTCTTAATAGAATGAGGATTACTTTAAGGGAGTCTAGTTTTTATTGGAGGATTGTTTTTTATGATTGGATGATTTTGAGTTGGTTGTTGAGGATTGTGTTTTATTTTAGGAGTTTTGAATAGGTCTGATAGAGATCGTGGAGATGTTGGATGGGTTATTGCCTGGGGATAAGAATGGTGGGTAGGGGTGTAGATATTATAAATTTATATGATGGATTGTGATCGTTATGTTAGGTCATCTTTATGTGTATGTTTATGTTTGTTTAAATTATTATATTTATTATATTTATGATATCTATAATAATGCTATAATATATTGCTTTATAATGTTTGATGATATTTGTATATTTTATAATATATTATTATTTTATTGATAGATGGGCCCTTTAAGTTCATGTACATTTGGTTGTACAGATACATAAATATCTAATAAATTGATACAGATGTTATAACAAGCTTTGAAGGTGAATTAAATAAGGATGGAGTATGATATAGAGGTTGGGGAAGATGTTGTTGATTTTATAAGATAGGCGACTAATAAAGTAGAGATGAGTTATATTGTTGTTAAAGGAAATAAGAAAAATAGGAGGAAGGAGGATAGAGATAATAAAGATATTTAAAATAATGATAAAGATATATAAAAAAATAAAGATAGATAAGATGATGTTAGTTAATACTATACTATTATCGACCAAATATAGCATCGCTCAAAATAATAATCATAATAAATTAAAAAGACATATCAACATAGACTCTTAATCATAAAAGGTAAACACACATCTAATTAATCTAAATAATCAGACATCTTAAAACTATATTAGTTATCTACTTAATGCCTTATAATCTATTAAACCTCATTCTACCACGGCCATCTCTCATCCCTTCAAGCAAATAACTAAGGTAAACTCTATCTCTATAGCCTTACACCCGATATCATCGACACTAAACTGATCTATCACTACTAACTAACTCTAATCGCATCTGGTAGATTCATAAAAGATGATTTTATATCAGGTATATTGATCCATTAAAAAATAGACTATGAATGGTAAACATTTGATAAATAGACAAAGATTACTTTTATTCCACATTAAATAAAAAATATAAATAAAAGTAGTATAGATATAAAGATGAGTGCAATAAGAGATAGTCAAATAGATATTGGCAAGAATATAGAATATGATATTATTAATGTTAAGTCATATAGAGGGGTATTGAATCTTGGTTGTTATGATAGTATTATGAAGTTGTTTAATGGTGTATTTTAGATAGAGTATTAAAATGGTGATAAATATTTAGGAGAGGTGGCTGATGGGAAGAAACATACATCGAATTCTATGGGGAAATATATTAAAAAAGGGGGATAGGAGTATTATTAAGGTGGTTATAAAGATGATAGAAGGTAGGGATATGGAAGATGTTATATAAAACATCATAAACATAATAATTTGATATTTATAATAGAGGGGGAGTGGAAAGATGGATAGATTAAGTAGTTTAAGTTGAGATGTAGAAATAGATATGATAATCCTGAGGAGATGAGTTAGATATGTAGTATGGAGAGGGTTGGAGAGGGATATAAGGTTAAGGAATTGATCAATTATGATATGTTGTGTTAGGATGATATAAGGAAATCTAAGGATAATATAAGGAGGTCTAATGGAGAGGATATAAGAGCTTCGGTTAGAAGATAATGATATGATAATTTTTAGGTTTATATTAATATAAAAGAGTATTACTATATAATAATTTGTATAAGCATGTAAGAAGTTTATAATAATATAATACTTAATAAGTCATTAAGTGAATATGAACTAAAAAAACTAATATATTTAAGACTGTCTCTAAGACTAATCTTAATCTGAACATTACTAAGCCTTAATCCTAAATCCCTTCTCCAATCCTTAAAAGACTTAAACAAATAATAAGACCTAAAAGAAGAAGTAAGGTTCATGGTTATGCAAATGCGGCAAAAGTTATGGTTCTTTAGCTGCAGTCCATACCCATATAAACAACAAGCATTCTGATAATTTAAGAGATTTTAAAAGTGGTATAAGAAATCCTAAGAAGATGAATCAAGGTCAATCAACATCTATTCGCATGAAAGATATAAAATTTAATAAATGTTAGACATAGCTTATGTGTTTAGCTGATAATGTTCTTAAAGATATATATTAAAGTTGGTAGAAGATGGATAAAGAAGGAGCGAAAGGGATATTGATACAGTAAGATGATTATCTTGATATGGATAGTTGGGAATAGTTAAGGGATCATAATCAAAATATAGATAAATAGTATTAATATTAAACAAGAAATCAAAGAATCTATAAAAAAATAAATATTTATAAAACAGACAACAAAATAACATAATTAAACAATTTAATGAATATTAATAAAGAATTGAATATTTAAAGATTTGATAAGTTTTCATTGGGTATGAGATAATAATTATCTAAATTTTTTAGATAAGATCTAGCTGTTGATATCATTTTAACCTTGTAGATCATTTCTGGTATTAATAATTAGGATATATTTGAATAGTTTAAAGAGAGGATAGAGGGTATTATGATGAATATTTGGAAGGGGAGATAATTTGTTAGGGGTATACTTGAGAGGTATTATAAAGAATGGACTAATTTGATGATAAATTAAAGGAAAAGATTGAAAAAGATGTGAATATCTCTATTATTTATTATTTATATATAAATTTATTGAAGATTACTATAACATATAAAATTTATTGAAGATTACTATAACATATATAAATTTATTGAAGATTACTATAATTATAAATATATATGAATATTTTCATTTAATTATAAATGATCTATGATAATATGATAAAAATATAGATATTATATATGATATATCACAATTATTTGATTATAGGTTTTGGTAATTATCTTGTATCTTAAGGTTATCTATTACCAAATTAATTATATAAATATTACTCATAAGTATATACAAATATAATTTATTAACCTGATTTAATCGTATATTATAATGATTTTTTTTCTTTTAATCTCCCTAAAAAAAAATATAATTTCGACTTATTATTTCTAAATAAATATATAATTACTATTAATTTATTGTGATCTTATATTATTTATCTATCTTTTGATGAGGTATATAATATGCTATATATCCTATATTACTTTATATAATGTTTTAGATGGCTACCCATCCACCAGGTATATGGTCAATCATCTTTTTTTTGAGGTTGTCGAAAGGCAGGGAAATGGCTTTTGAGAATAATGTTTTATTTATGAATTATTAATCATTTATGTCGTTGATCATTTTTATATTGAAATTATTGGCGGAGTAGTATCCTAGGGTAATGTTGGCTGATTATTTTTTATTTCTATACATAAAGATACGAATAGTGTACCTGCTTTTTGGTATTTTATTTGGGATGGGGATGGATAGGTAATTGGTTTATTAATGACTGTAATAGTAAGTAGAAAATATATATTAGTATTATCTTTGTTTTTTATGATTTTTA
>Ga0169931_10008757_pt1 | contig 14703 bp, 7 predicted proteins | sample Kivu_15m_20L_FD_129675 | JGI IMG/M metagenome (GOLD analysis project Ga0169931, IMG submission 129675) | Freshwater microbial communities from Lake Kivu, Western Province, Rwanda to study Microbial Dark Matter (Phase II) - Kivu_15m_20L... | ecosystem: Environmental > Aquatic > Freshwater > Lake ...
CGCCCCGGCGGCTCCGGCCGGCCCGATGATCGAAGTGGCGGCGCCCCACGCCCCAGCGGTCTTGGGTCCGTAGATCGTCCAGTCGGTGGTTCGGATGTAGAAGTCGCCATCGACGCCGAGCCCAGCCGCCGGAACGGTCGTGCCGCTTCTGACCGTCCTGCCGTCAGCCCCGGCGGCCCCCGGCGCCCCGGCGGCTCCGGCCGGCCCGCTGGCTCCGGCCGGCCCGGTCGCCCCGGCGGCTCCGGCCGGCCCGATGATCGAAGTGGCGGCGCCCCACGCCCCAGCGGTCTTGGGTCCGTAGATCGTCCAAACGCCCGTCCTGATGTAAAAGTCGCCATCGACCCCCAGGCCGGCGGCGGGAACGGCAGTGTCGCTCAGGACGGTCTTGCCGTTTGCCCCGGCGGCCCCTGGCGCCCCGGCGGCGCCAGCAGGACCAGCGGGCCCCGTGGCCCCAGCAGGGCCAACGAACGGGATCCCCGCCGACCAGTTCCCTGGCGGGCCCTCTCGAACGTAGAGGTTGCCGTTGTCGGTGGCGAGGTAGACGAACCCTACGGGCTCGCTGTTGTAGGTGCTGCGGGCGCTCAGCAGGCCCAAGGCGTCGATCGACAGGCCGCCACCGCCGCCGGCCGCCAGGGCGATCAGCTGCGCCTTGGTGAGCGCCCCGCCCCAGACTTCTTCTTCAGTGAGGCCGACAAGATCCCCCAGCTGCTGCGCTGTCAGCGCACCTCCCCAGGACTGGGATTCTTCGGTCACTTCACCGGTGCGCCATCCTCCGAAGTCTACGAGGGTGCAGCAGTCTTGCTACCGGTCCCACTCGCCGCGCTCCAGGTCCCGGATGCGGAGCTCGTGGTCCGTCACCAGCTTGTTCAGGGTCTCCAGCACCAGCGCCGTCCTGGTCTCGTACCGGCTGAGTGCGGAAGCGATGCGCCACAGGGCGATGACACCGGACGATCCGACGCCGATCAGGGCCACGTAGACCTCGACGCCGAACACAGGGCCGTTGCAATCTGTGAAGTCAGTCTACGCGGGTGCAGCGGTCCCGCCACGCATCAGGGGAGCGTCACCAGCCCGTCCAGGTGGGCGTCCTCCAGGAGCTGCTGCAGGGCGGCGATGTCGGCCGGGACGGTGGTCATGGCGGCCAGCAGGGCCGTCAGCCCCGACTGCAGCGCCACGGGGTTGGGGCGGCCGTTGGCGGCCAGGATCAGCGCCCCCATGGTGCTGGTGAAGGCCACGTTGACCTCGGAGGATGCGATCGACTGCTCCAGCACCTTCTGGTAGAGGGGGCTGGCAATCACGGCGTCGAGGAAGCCGCCGAAGTCGGGGCCGGGGGCCGGGGGCTCCGGCGGGGGCGGGGGCGGGGGCGGCACCGGGATGGCCTCCAGCAGCCACACACCGAAATCGGTGTCGTAGACCGCTCTCTGGCCCTCCGGGGCAAGCGGTGGCGCCTGAAAGGTGGCGTTGGCCGGGAGCAGGAACACCCCCGGCTCCAGGGGCGACTCGTCGGCGGTGCCGGTGCCGATCAGGATTCCGGTCTCGGGATCGAAGTGGTAGATGTTCATGGCTCAGAACTTGACGACAGCGAGGAGGGCGATGTTGCGGGGCCGGGTCTCGGCGGCGGTCCTCGCCCCGGCACTGAGGGAAGCGTTGAAGCCGATGTCCCTGGAGCCGTTGCCGCCTGTCCCTGGCTGATTGGATGCTCCGCTCACGCCGCTGGTGAACACTCCGGTGGCTGGTGAAGCGGTCCCCCACACGTTCCCCACGGTGCCCAGCAGGTTCTGGAGGGCGTCCAGCTGGGCGCTGCCGAACGCCCGGCCGGTGTCGATGCCGCGGCCGTCGTCCCACCCCCTCGGGAACTCGCCTCGCAGATCGGGCAGGTTGAAAGTGGTGGTGCCATTCCCCGCGCCGAAGGTGGTCCCGATGGCGTCGAACAGAGGGGCGTAGGTGGTGCGGCTCACCGCGGCGCCGTTGGCCTTCAGCCAGCCCGCCGGGGCCGTGCTGCGGGCCACGAACGCGATGGTGGACGGCGGGCAGATGGCGGCCAGCGCAGCGTCCGCCGTGGCCTGGGCGGCGACGGCGGCGGCCGCTGCAAGGCCGGCGCTGGTTCCTGCGGCGTCTGCGTCGGACTGGGCCGCCTCCACCAGCAGCCGGAGCGCCTGGCCCATGTTGGCCGTCAGCCCGGCGGTGGTCAGGCTGCTGTTGAGGTTGTCGATCAGCACCACGCCGGTGCCGGTCAGCACGGCGGCGTCCAGGTCCTCCCGGGCCTGCAGCGTCTGGTCGATGAACTCCTGCAGGCTGTAGAGCACCTGCCGATCCGCCACGTCCAGCTCGCGGGCGGTCGGGGGGCTGCCGGTCTGCCAGTCGCTCAGCGGCTGCTCGATCGGGGTGATCCGCAGGATGGTGAGCTCCTCGAGGGCCCCCGGCGCCGCGGTGGTGGTGATCTCGTTGCCGCTGGCGAAAGTGAAATCGACCCCGTGCTCCAGCTCCGTGGTGAAGGAACGGGCGGAGGGATCCCAGCCGATGTAGACGTGGACGTGCTCGCGGGCGACGTAGGGGAACGGGATCCCGAAGGTGGCGGTGGTGCCGTCCCCGTCGTAGGTGATCCAGCTGTACGGGGTGAACACCGCCTGGCCTGCATGGGTGCAGCTCCATTCTGCCGCGCCTGCCTACTCCGGCTGCTCGGCCTGGGCGGCCTGCCGGCGCTGGCGGGCGGTGAGGTTGGGATTGGGGGTCCAGTAGCCCGCCTTGTAGGCCGTGCCTACCCCCATCAGGCCGCCACCGGCGAACCAGCACTCGGCACGGTTGGCGGTGGGATCCCGGCGGCAGTCGATGACGTAGCCGATCCCCAGGACGATGGCGAGCGTGGAGGCCCCGCCCATGGCCTTGGCGGCGCGGAGGCTCACTGCCCGGCCCCCAGCGCGTCCACGATTGGCTGGATGGTGTTCAGCGAGTTCTTTGTGCGGCCTTGGATCGCCTCGCTTCTGGCGCGACTCCAGGCCGCTGCTTCGGTGCTCTCGCCGTTCCTGGCCCGCAGCTCAAGCTGGTCCATGGTCAGGTTGAGGTAGTACCTCTTGAGGCCGCTGATCATCACCTGGGCCGGCTGCTGGCGCCGCATGGCCTGGGGCATGTCCCGGCGGGACAGGTCGCTGGTGAGCATGGGGTCCGCCTCCATTGCCTGGTAGACGGGGTCCTTGAACAGGGACCGCAGAGCGTCGGCAATGCCCCGGCCGTTGACGTGCTTCTCCAGGTAGGGGGCCAGGTCGAAGGTCACGGTTTTGCCGTCCTTGTGCCGCTCGCCGCCGGGCAGGATCGTGGCGAACTGGATTGGCAGGCTGACCGTCACCTTCTCCCCCGCCAGCTCGTTCCTCCGCAGCAGCGAGTCGCCCTTCACGGACCCGTAGATGTCGATGGCCTCACGCTGGAAGGCGGCCGTCATCCCCACCCCGTCAAGGTTTCGCCTGCGAAACTCCACCGGCGGGTCCAGCTGGCCCATGGCCTCCAGCTCGGCGTAGATCGGATCGCGGGGCCATGCGCCGGGGAAGCCGATCGGGATGACCCTGGCGAAGTCGATGCCGGCGATGTGGCCCCGTTCGCTCCCCAGCCAGTCCCTGTCCTTGATGGTGCCGCCCTGGAGCATGCCGGCCACGCCAGCCGCCCCCGGCACCGTGGAGTAGGCGAGGGTGCGGAGCCGTTTGAGCACGTCCTCGAAGGGGCTGTCGGTGTCGGCCACCTGGCCCCGCTCGAAGTCCAGCCTGGGGGCGTTCTTGCCGTCCTGGTACTGGTTGGCCAGGTCGAGGCCCCCCAGCCGCTCGAAGGAGCCGATGGCACCGGCGAAGGGGACGTAGTTCCCCTTGATCTGGAAGCCGCCGAACTTCACCAGGGCATCCCAGGCGTCGATGTTGCCATCCCCGAAGGCCGACACCAGCTGCTGCAGCTGGGCGATGCCGGTGCCTCGCATGATGTAGCCGGTCAGCACCTGGGCCACGCCGTTGTGGGCCTCGTTGCCGTCCAGGTCGCTGGCGCCCCCCTTGGTCAGGGCGTCCTTCACGTCCTTCCACAGGAACAAGGTGGAGAGGATGGGCAGGCCGCCCAGGTAGGGCCGGCCCATGAAGCTGTTGCGCTTCGCTGGATCGGGGTGAGTGTTGCCGGTGATGAGCCCCGCCTGGTCCACGGCGCCGAACAGGGCCAGCAGGCCCAGCGAGATGGCGAACCGGCTGGCCACCTCGGCCATCTCCTCGCTGCCGGCCTTCCCCTTGATCGCCAGGGTGGCCATCTTGATCGGATCGTAGAAGGGACTGGTGGCCAGCCGCAGGTCGAACAGCAGGGCGTTGGCCGGGCTCCGCCAGTAGGGCAGCACCGTGTCGAACATCCAGTTCTTCTTCAGCTGCATCACCGACTTGTCGATGGCAGCCAGCGGGTCGAGCTTCCCGTCCGCGAAGCGCACCAGCTCGCCGCCGGGCGTCTGCTGCATCCGGGTCTCTGCGGCGTACTGGAAGGCCCGCAGCGAGGCCGGGGTGCCGAAGGTGGGGGAGCCGGCCATGTTCTGCTTAACCATCAGGTCCATTACCTGCTGGTCGGTCATGCGGGTGCCCGGCATGTCCGCGCCGTCGATGCCCAGCTGGCCGTCCATCGGGCCCAGCTTCATCTGCTTGCGGAAGGCCTTGATGTTCGCCTCGGTGGGCGTGGCCTGGTGGACCGCCAGCTCGATCTGCTGCTGCACCCAATCGTTCCGCTTGGCCTCGGTGTCGAGCTCCAGCGTCACCGCCTCGGCCCGGGCCTTCACCTCCAGGTCGGCCTTCAGGTGGAACAGGTACTGGAACTTCCCGTGGACCTCATCGAAGGTGCCCAGCATCCGCAGCGCCGGCTGCAGCGGCATGTCGTGCCAGAGCTCCTGCAGCTTCAGCCGGGTGGCGGCGTTGATCCTCGGGCCGGCCATGGCCACGTTGGCCAGCCAGTTGCGGCGCGACCACTGCTGCCGGGCGATCGCCACAGCATCGGCCCGCACCTCGGAGTTGACCGACATCTGGCGGCCGTAGACATCCGGGTTGCCGCCGAACCGGGTCTTGCCCTCGAAGTAGGCCTCGCGGATCATCTTCTTCAGCCCCAGCCGGGTCATGTCCAGGGCGTAGCTGTAGGCCCTGGCGCTGATCTGGGCCGACTCGATCAGGCCCAGCCGCTTCAGGCTCTTGGTGCCGGCGGGCACCATGGTGAGGCCGTTCTTCAGCGTTTTCTGCAGCGGCCCGTAGAGCATCATCACCAGGTTCGTCATCTCTCCAGACTTGATCTGGGTGACGGTGCCGGAGAGCTGCGAGTCCTTGGCGAAGGCCCGCCCGCGGCGCATGGTCGCGTTGAACCAGCCCTCGTCCAGCTTGGCCTTGGGGTCGATCCCCTCGATATCCAGGGTCTCCTGGATGTCGCGGAGGGTCTTGCGGCCGGCGGGGCCGTCGTCCACCGCCTCGATGATCTTCCCGATCACGCTGTCGGGCCCCACGTCGTCCGGGGTCAGCCCCAGGATCTCCTTCACCTCGGCGCCAGCAGCCGGGGCCCCCTCGGCGCCCGGGGTGAGCCGATCGGCCTCCGGCGTCAGCCAGGGGGTGTCCACGAAGTCAGGGATGTCGCCATCGGCCACGTCGTCCTGGATGCTCCGCAGGGTCTGGGCCGTGCGCCGCCGGGCGAAGGCGTAGTGGCGCTCTCCCAGCAGGGCCAGCTTGTACCACTTGTAGGCGTCCTGCTTCATCGCATCCGGCACCGCGGCACCGGGCAGCGAGTCCATGAAGTCCGCGATGCGGCCGGTGCCATCCATGAACCGCGCCTTGGTGCGGTCAGCGAACAGGCGGATCCGCGCCATCCGCTCCACCAGCCCCGCGAAGCCGGCGGCGTCGTTGGCCATCCGCGCCTGCACCTCCGGCACCGTCACCCCGAACTCGGACAGGGCCCGGGCCGTCACCTCGGCCATCCGCTCGCGCCCGTAGACCTCGGTGACGAAGGCGAAGTCCTCGGGGGCGATCTTCTCCCACGTCAGGCCCAGGGCCCGGGCCAGCTTGGCGTAGTCGGCCGCAACCCGAACGTCGATCTCCTGCAGGATCCGGTCGAAGTTGACGAACTGCCCCTCGGCCCCCACCGGCCGCCGCTTCTCACCCAGGGCCCGGTCCACGAAGTCATCCAGCTGGTGGCTGTCCAGCTGGTCCGCCAGCTGCTGCAGGCCCCGGCTCAGCTCCTTGTCGTCCAGCTCCCGCACGGTGCCGTCCCGCCCGGGCAGCAGCACCTTGTTCCCCACCTCGGCACGGGTGAACACCTGCCCCGCCTTGCGGGCCCGTTCGGATTCCTGCAGCTGGCGCTCCAGTTCGGCCTTGCGCTGCAGGAGCGCCTGTTTTTCCTGGAAGCCGTCCTCGCAGACATTGGCCATGATCAGCAGCCCTCCTTGGCGATGCGTTGGTCAAGCTCAGCGATCTGGGTGTCGATGGCGGCGATCTCGACCGCCGGATCGGTCCTCACCTTGGCGAGGGGCTTCCCAAGCGTGTCGTTATCGACCCACTTCCCAAAGAAGTCGCCGTTGTCGATCAGGCCCAAGGCCTGGGTCAGGGGCCTTGGCCTGCGGGCTATCTGACCCGCTTGTGCTTTCTCGAAGATCGACTGGATCGAGTTGAAGCCCCTGCCTTTTGCGAGGTTCCTGAATCTCTCCACATAGTCAGCAACCTTGTCAAAGATTGACACAATCTTTGCAAGGACTGGAACGATTGGGTGTTCATCATCGATAGCGGCTTTGAAGATTTCAGCGACGGGATCCTTCCCTTCGATCTTGGCGATGGCGTACTTCTGGAACGCCACGGTCTGGGCTTCGAGGTAGGAGATGTCATCGACGCCCTCGGCCTCCGCCACCATCATCACCCTGCGGCGGGCCTCAGGGGTGTTCAGCACCTCCAGCTCTTTGCGGGTGAGCGCCATGAACTGCAGCCGGTGGTAGCTCTCGTGCAGCGCCGTCTCGGCCAGGTTGCCGAACGGCTCCTTGAGCAGCCCGTTGATCTGGATGACGTCGTTGATGTAGTCGTAGGTGCCCTCGATGATTCCCTGCTCGATGCCGTCTCCTCCCCATTCGGGCGGGATGGTGCGGGTGACGTAGCCCTGCTCGAACTTGGCGGTGGCGTCGGGGCCGCCCACCAGCCTGACGAACTTGGAGAGGGTCTGCTCGATCGCGGCGGCGTCGGCGGCGCTGACCGGGGCCTGGACGGAGCCGGCCCTGGCCACGCTCGCCACCTCCCCAGTCCCCCACGGCTGCCGGGGCACCCGCAGCTCGCCCTTGTCCTTGCCCTTGGCCGCCTCCTTCAGCGCCGCCTTCACCTTGGCGCCATGGGCGGCCACCGCGGCAGGGTTCAGCCCGGCGGCCTCCACCGCCGCCCGCAGTGCCGGGGCGTCCTTGGGCGGCTTGGCAGCGGACAGGCCATAGGCCGCCCGGTCCAGGTCGGAGTCGAACGCCACGGTGAACCGCCCGTAGCGGGGGGTGCCGATGGCGGCCCCCTCTGGCAGGGCGAACTCCGGCTGGGCCGCCTGGGTCAGCTGCAGGGGCACGGGGCGGACAGGGGCTACCGGGGCGGCCGGGGCGGCAGCCCGCGCCTGCTCGATCAGGTCAACGGCCCTGGCAATTTCCTTGTCCTTGTAGGCATCGGCGGCTCTCTGCGCGGCGCTTTTCGACGGCCCCTCATAGAGGCGGACCGCCTTGGGGTCGTCGGGTCGGTCTGCCTTTGCCCAAGCGGCGTAGATCGGGTTTTCTTTGGTCCCCCCCCACTCGCCCGCGTACAGCTGCCCGTCCCCCTTGCCAGTCACGTCGTCAACGATCCGCCGTGGATCAACCTTGAACTGGTCCATCACCAGCTTTCGGTCCTCGATAGTGAGTCTGTTGGGGTCGATGGGCGCCCTGGCGGCGGCAGGGGCTTCCTCGACGGCCGGCGCCAGCCGCTCCTCCCACCCGTCCGTCATCCCCAGCGCCTTCTTCTCCTCGAAGGTCAGCTCGTCGTAGCCATAGGAGTCCTTCATCGCCTCGATGGCGTCCTGGCGGGCGGCGGCGTCCTGCAGGGCCTGTTCCTCCACCAGCCGCAGCTCGTCCTCCAGGGCCCGCATAGCGGGGCTGTCGGCCTCGATGCCCCCACGGGCCTCGATGTCCGCCAGCGCCTCGCTGGGGTCCACCCGGGGGGCTTCAGACAGCTCGGGGATCGGGGTGGTGTTGGGGCGGGCCTCGCCGTCCTTCAGTGCCCGGCCCACCAACCGCGCCTTGGCGGCCTCCAGCTCGGCGGCGGTCAACGGCGGCGGGGCCACCGGCACCTCCTCCGCAGGGGCGAACAAGTCCACCTGGTCGGGGTCCACCTCCGGCACCGCCGGCCGGCCCATGGCGGCATCCATCTTCCGCTGCAGGATCGCCGGCATCTCGTCGGCCACCTGGCGGGCCACCGCCCCCGGCTGCTCACCGTCCGCGACCTGCTGGGCGGCCCGGTTCAGCCGGTCGGACACCTCGCCGCTCTCGTACTTCATCCGGCCGAAGGCGGCCAGGGCGGTGTTGGACTCCTCGGCCACCGCCTTGGAGCCGGTGCGGTCGATCGTGTTGGCGGCCTTCCCCTCCAGCCTGGTGGCGCCCTTGGCCACGTCTCCGAAGGCCTTGGCGTCCTTCCGCAGGGCCTCCTCCACCAGCCGCACCAGCCGCACCTTCTGGCGGGCGCCCTCGTCCAGCCCGTAGTTCTCCAGCCCCTCGATGGTCCCCTGGCGAGCCTTCACCGCTGGGGAGCTGGCCGTCATGGTGCCGATCTCCTTCAGCTCCCAGTCGGGGATGTCCGGGTTCTGACGCACCTCGGCAGCCAGCATCCTCATCCCGGTCTCGGGCAGGCCCGACTCCCCGATGATCACTGCCTTCCGCAGCTTGAGGCCGCCTTCCTCGTTGACCGCAGCCCGGTAGAGATCCTCTGGCAGCTTGCTGAGTGCCAGGCCGTCCCGGGCCCAACTGGTCGTCCCGGTCATCCCCGCCTGTTTCAGCTGCTCGGGCGTGGTGATGCCGGCCTCTCTGATGAACTTGGCCGCGTCGAAGGCATTGCCCTGGCCCTGGGCGATGTTGGCGATAGCACCGAACGCCCGGGCCGATGATGCTCTGGTGGCTGTGACCGGGGTGACAGGCACGCTTGGGATGCCCAGCCGCTTGGCCAGCGCCAGCCGGTTGTGGCCGTTGACCACATAGGTCTTGCCATCCGCCGGGTCCTTCCACACCTCCAGCACCCCCTCGGCCTTCGGGTTCCAGAACTCCTCCTCGGACAGGGAGGCGCCGATCTGCCGGCCTTCGCTGTCCACGCCCTGCTTGAACTGGAACCGCTCAGGGTCCACGGCGATCTGGTCGGTGGGCATGAACTCGGCGCTGCTCAGTCGCTCGGGCAGGACGGTCGTGCCCTCTCTGGACAGGGCCTCGATGCCCAGCCGGATGTCGCCCACGGTGAACTCGCCCCACTCCTTGCCGGTCAGGGCCTCGATGCGGGCCGCCAGCTCGGGGGAGTTGGAGGGGTGGGCCAGAGAGCGCAGCGACCCGGCGGTGACGGTCTCGCTCTTGAGCAGATCGGCCCAGGGCTCCACGTCGCCCTGCCCTTCCAGGTAGAGCCGGCCGATGGCATCGGTGGGCGCGGCCACGTTCTGCAGCCGCAGGTTCGGGTTGATCTGGAAGCCCGCCTGCGACTGCTGGGCCTGGGCCACCATCTCGGTGATGGAGCCCTCGGCCTCATCCATCTGCCGGATCACCGCCGGATCCAGCTGGTCCAGCGTCTTGAGCACGTCGGTGGCCTCGGGCAGCTCCGGGTCGAAGTCGGCCCAGGGGTCCAGGTCGGGGTCGAAGTCGTCGGGCAGGGGCGCCGGCTGGGCCTTGCCGAACGGCTCCACCGTGTCGGCCACCTGCTGGTCGATCTGGGCCAGCCGCTGGTTCACCTGATCCAGTTCTGCGCGGGCTGCGGCGTCGGGATCGGGCGCCTCCCCCAGCCGCTGGCGCATCTCCGCATCGGCCTCCGCGAAGGTGGCGGGTTTCCGGGGGGCGGCCTCGGCCACAGCCGGTCCCGGCCGGTAGGCGCCGTCGCCGTTGTCCTCCAGCACCCCCGCCTGGGTCAGGCGGCCCCGGGCCTCCACCTCCTCGGTCTTGAGCCGGTTCCCCCGCAGCCACCGCATGGTGGCGGGGAAGGCCTTGGAGAGTGCGCCTACGCCGGCCACCGCCAAGCCGATGCCGCCCCCCACCGCCAGCCCCCCGGCGACGTTTCCGCCGAAGGTGGCGAAGGCGGAGTCGATCATGTCGAGCTGGCCTGTCCGAGTACCCAGTCCTCCGGGGAGCTGCATGTTCCTGGGCAGCACCGAATTGGGCAGGTCCATGAAACCGCCGCCGGTGTTGTCGTCCAGGAACTGGCTGGCGGCCTCGTTCAGCCCAAAGGCCGTGGCACCCTTCACCACCTTGCCCAGCTTGGTGGTGGCTGCCAGCGCCCGCCCGGGGCCAAGGAACGGCACCGTGGCCAGCCCCAGGTTCAGGGCGACCGATCGCCGCATCATGTCGAAGTCGCGCTGCGCCCGGTTCTGCTGACTCGGGGGCGTCTCCCCCGCGAGTCGATACACCAGGTCGATGTTCTGGTCCAGGGCCTGGCCGACCAAGCCCCTCGACGGATCCGCCTTCTTGGAGCCCGTCATCCGCTGGAACGCGGAGTAGCCCATCCGCAGGGCGTTGTCGGCCGCGCCGGCGCCGGCGATCATCCCTGGCCGCGCCGTGCCCACGGGGCTCCGCATCCCCAGCGCCATGCCGGCGGCCACGGGCGCAGCGGCGCCCACCGCCCGCATCACGGAGCGCACGGGGTCCCGCTGCAGCTGGTTGAACTCGTAGGTGATGTCGTTCTGCAGCTGCTCGAGGAAGCCCTTCGGTCTCCGCTTGGGCTTCGGCTTCGCCTTGGGCTTCTCCTGCTCCTCGGGGATCGACGGCTGCAGGTCCGCAGAGGAATCGGTGCCCCGGCGGACGGGCTTGCCGTTCACGAAGTCGAGAACTTCAGGCATCAGGGCTTCCCTCGTTGGTTCGGGTCAACCCAGACCCGGATGTTCCCGACCCCTCGACGGGTGGAGCCGAACAGCTTGGTGAAGGCTACCGGCGACAGGTCGATCAGGCGATCGGCTGGCCGCCGCTCGGTGCCGCCCATCCGGCCAGTGTCGTTCGCCCAGACCCGGATCCGCCGGCCGGTGTCCACGTCCTCCACGATGAGCCATTTGTTCATCAGCTTCGGCTTCAGCGACCACTGCACGGCTGCTGTCATCTGCCGGCCGGTGAAGGTCTCGCCGTTGGCGGTCTTGCCACCCAGGACGCCATCGCTGCCGCCGCTGCCGGTGTAGTAGGTCGCCTTGCCGGTCAGGGCGCCCCGGGCGGGCATGGAGTAGCCGCCACGGCTCCCGAAGGTGGAGCCCCTGGCGAAGCCGTCCCGCAGGTGAGATCGCACTGCCATGGGCGCCGGCCGCCTGGTGCCGGCCACGTAGACGTCCAGGCTGGTGTGGGTGCCCGTGGTCGATCCGGTGCGGCCCTGAGTGCCGATGAAGGTGCCCGGCGGGAAGCTCGCGCCACGGCGCAGGGCCGGGTTGAGCCTGTCGTGGTGAGCGGAAATCACGTCGTACTCCCGGCCGTCCACGGGGGATCGGAACCGAAGGGTGACGTTGGTGCCGTAGAAGCGGTCCGAGCGGTTGCCGGTGCGCTCCATGTTGTTCTCCCGGCGGTTCACCTCCATGTCCACCACCCGGAAGGAGAAAGGCCAGCGGAAGGGGGCCCCGCGCCGGCCGCCCTCGATCGCTATGTCGAAGCCGGGGGATTCCGGGTCGATGGCCGACGTGACGATGACGTTCCTGATCGGGGTGTAGCCGTTACCCCGCCCGACCAGCCCCGCCGGGAACTGGCCCCGGGAGAAAGGGAACTCGTTGCCCCCACCTCCCTGGGAGGCCATGGCGGGGCGGGTCCCCATGATGATGTCGGCCAGCCACATGCCGGCGGCCCCGAACGGGTTGCTCTGGGCCCGGCCGGCCTGGCTCACCTTCTGGCCTGCGGCCTGGCCCTGGTTGCTGCGCCGGAGCAGCTCGGTTCTGGTGCTGGGGGTGATGGAGCCGGGGTAGCCGTCCGCCTGCCGCAGCAGCCACTGGCCCACCGGCATCCCCGCCGTCCGGGCCGCCCGCTGCACCGCGGCGCTGGGGGGCTGGCCCAGATTGATCCGCTCGATCTCGTTCAACACGTCGGACTTCTGAAGCACCACGGCGCCGCTCTTGAGCGTCTCGGGGGCCACGCTGTCCAGGTTGGAGCTGCTGACCACCGGCACGGGGTTGGGCTTCCGTCCGGGGGGCAGGGCCGGCGCCTGGCCCCCGCCGCGGACGTTCTGCATCGGCTGGGCCACCTTGCCGCCGGGAACGCCTGGGCCGCCGCCCAGCCCGCCGGGCAGCAGGTACTCCCGCAGGCCCTGGTCCTTGGTGTTGATGTACTCGTTGAAGGCGGCGGTGGCCACGGCCGTCTCCTCTGCCGCACTCAGTCGCTCTCCCTTCGACCGCGCCGCCTCGGCCAGCCGGTTGAGCATGTGCTTCCGCGCCCCCTCCTCCATCCGGGCGGCGGCCGTCCGGGCGTTGGCATCGCCCAGGGCCATGAACCCGGTGATGTCCTTGACGCCCCGCAGCGTCGCCTGGGTCACGTCCTGGGGGTAGGCCCGCTCGATGGCGGCCCGGATGCCCTTGGTGAGGATCGGGTTCAGCACCGACCCCTTGCCGTTCTGGCCCTCCTTGTCCTTGGAGGCCGCCAGCTTCCCGAACCGCTGGATGTACTTGGCCTGCATCTCCTTCGGCATCCCGGCGACGGCGCTCCGCAGCCGGTTGAACGCGGCGGCCTTGTCGAACCCTGCGGGATCCGCCACCTCCCAGCCGGCGAACAGCTCCTCCACCGTGGTGGGGTCGGCGGTGCGCTCCGCGATGCTGGCCACGTCGTCCGACAGGCCCTTGATGATCCCCATGGCGTCATCAAGGGGGATGCCCATGGCCTGTGCCCGCTGCACCAGCCGCTCCACCGCCTCCTGGTACTCGGGGGTGCCGGAGGGGGCCATCATCAGCTCGGCGGCCGCCTCCTGGGCGAACTGGTCCTTCCGCTGCTTCTCCCCACGTGCCTGGGCCTCGAAGCCCTCCGACTCCATCCGGTTGCGGGCGCTGATGAAGATGTCCGAGAACACCGCACCGGCGGGGGCGCGGCTCTCCGGCGGCCCGACCTCCACGCCGCTAAGGACCCGCACCATCTCGTTGAGGCCAGCGACCTCCGGGCTGTTGGGGTCCTTCAGCATCTGATCCTTCAGGTCGGCGCCAACGACCCCCAGCACCAGCTTCAGCGTCTCCTCGATGACCGCAGTGGTCTCGCCCCGCAGGCCCGACTCCCGGTGGATGCCGTCCAGCACCTCCTGGGTTTTCACCTGGATGCCGCGGTAGAACAGCGGATCCCCCATAGCCGCCGTCCGCTGGATGGGCTGGCCGGTGGCGGTGAACTCGGTCCAGCTGATCTGCTTCTGCTGCCGGGCGTTGCTGATGGTCTGCAGGATCTCCACCTGCGCCATCCGGCCGCGGGTGGCATTCAGGAACTTGGTGTGGTCCTCTGCCTGCTGGGTGGTGACCTTGTCCCACGCCTGGGCGATCTCCGGGTTCACGTAGTCCTGGAAGCCGGCGCTGCTCTGGTCGAGGCCGAAGCGGTCCAGGATCTGCTGGGTGGCCTGCACCTTGATCCCGGCCAGCCGCGGGTCGCCAGGCTTCCACGTCTCTGCGCCAGGGGTGTCCCGGTAGGACTGCAGGATGTAGGTCTTTACCTCGTTGGCCGCCAGTCGCGCCTTCTGGTTGTCGCGCCCTGCCTGCCGGAACGGGTTGACCCGATCCATCAGCTTGGCGGCCTCAGGGTCCACCCCCTCCAGCCGGCGGTTTTCGGCGGCGTAGGCGGCGCCCCCCTGGAGGCGCTGCTGGTTCGCCAGGATCTGCGCCCGGATGGCGTCGTTCCGCCCCTTCTCGTATTCGCCCTGGGCGTACATCTGGCCGCCGGCCATGGCGGTCTTGGTCAGCGCCTCGTTGAACGGCGCCAGGGCGTCAGCGAGCTGGGCCCACTGGTTGAAGCCCTGCACGTTGCCGCCGCTGCCCTGCTGGATGCCGCGGATCTGCGGGGCGTTGGAGGAGAACACCTGCAGCCGGGGGAGCCCCTGCGCCTGCTGGAAGGCCCGGGGCCGGATGAAGGTGTCCACCCCCTGGGCGACAGGGACGATCGAACCGCCGGGGAGCTCTCGCATCTCAGCCTCCTGCGAACGGGTTGGACTTCCCGCTGCGGGCCATGCCGCGGAACTGGTTCACGGCGCCCATGGCGAAGTTGGCCCCCTCGAGGAGGCTGGTGCCAATCCGCAGGGCGCCGGCCGCACGGCTCGGACCCGCGCCGGTCATCGTCGGCGGCGGCGGCTCCAGCAGGGCCGGCAGCGGCACGAACGGCGCCATCGGCTCCAGGTAGGGCTGCGCCTCGTAGAAGGCCTGCGAGTTGTAGGCGCTCAGGTACTGGGCCACCACGCCCGCCTGCTCCCGCCGGAACTGCCGGTTCCGCAGCCCCTCGTTGATGCTGGTGATGGTGCGGTAGTCGCCCTCCTGCCGCACAAAGTCGTTCATCAGCCGGTCGATGCTGGCCCC